>OOCG01000008.1_pt1 | contig 167800 bp, 118 predicted proteins | sample 1671521 | NCBI WGS metagenome assembly OOCG01 (sample SAMN06348165, study PRJEB24527) | human gut metagenome | biome: human gut; feature: ankylosing spondylitis patient; material: feces | host: Homo sapiens | place: China | collected 2015-10
CCTCGACTTGCATGTGTTAAGCCTGTAGCTAGCGTTCATCCTGAGCCAGGATCAAACTCTTCATTGTAAAATATTTTCTTAACTCTTTCGAGTATTGTTTTCTCTGTTCAGGAAACCGATTTTTATTTTTCTTGATTGTCAAGAATCATTGACGGTTGTCTTCCGTTCATCCTATACATTATTTATTATATACAGGACTACTTCTTGTACTACATCCTAGTCTGTTTATCCAAAGTCTTTCAAAGAACTGTCTTTTCTTTCGTGCTCCCGTTTCAGCGGGAAAGCGTTTGCAAAGGTAAGGCGTTTTTTCGTAACCTCCAAATTTTTTTCGAAAGTTTTTTTTGAAAAAATTTTCGGAAGGTTCTCAGAAGGCGTGCGGCTTATCCTTTCTCGCTCCCTTGCACATCCGCAAGGTAAGATACTCGGTGCAGCAGTCAGCACTCTCTCCCGTAGCCTCAGCTCTGCCAGTCTGTCATCTTCAGCGGCTCTCCCTCTCGAAAGCGGTTGCAAAGGTACAGACTTTTTCCGTTTCCGCAACTTTTACACCATACTTTTTTGCAGGTTTTTTCAGTTTTTTTTCTAACTCGCTGATTTACTTTATGCTATAAAGCATAATTTTTATTGTCGTGCGAAAACGGATGGAAAATACCCTACATTATATAATTCGTGCGGGCGCGTACGTGTGCGCGAATGGATGCAGGGAAAGTTTCACGAAAGACTGAAAATAAACAGCTGCAAAGCCTGAAACTGCGCACAGAATACGGAAAAAGGAACGGAATTTTTACACGGACGAAAAGGAACTTTTTACGTTTCCGCTACGAAAAACCTACGGTTCCGCAACGGGAAACGTACGGTTCGCATGGCGGAAACATACGTTTCGCCAAAGGAAAACATAAAAATAATGGAAACGTTACGAGATTTTCGACCCGAGGTTTGCAGAAAAATTGGCTCCAAATGAAAAGCTGAAACGGTTTTTCCGGCAAGAGCAGGCCCCCCCCTTCGAGTAAGGGCATAAAAAAAGGAGTTCCGCTGAACTCCAACCTTTGTTAACCTTAAATCTAATACTATGAAAAACACAGTACAAAAGTATTTATTTTATTTGAAACAGCAAAACCTAAGCCTAAAAAAGGATGCTTTACAACATACATTAACCACCAGGACGAAATATTCAAAGCAGTTAACAGAATTCATAAAATAAAAAAAGAGGCCCCTCATCACTGAGAAACCCCTTCAAAATGCAAATTAAAAGAGAGACATTAAAAATATCCTCAATCTTCTGTCCATCCAGTATAACGATACCCCTCAACGGTATAAGTTGCCCCTGGATCAACAGTGGTTGTATAAGTGAATGATATTTTATCAGCTATAGTTCCCGAAGGTGCTGTAGCTCCATTTAATTCCAACTTTCCATCTGTCACCGTGAAAGTTTCTTCTGAAGAAGCCACATTTCCAGCCAAATTCATCACATCAGCACCCGAAAAGGACAGCTCAGGCACACTACAGGAAATTTTCCCATTTATGAAATAGCTCTTTGACGCATCTCCAGGAGTATTAGTCGAGTTATACGCCCCAATACGAATCCAACATTTATCCTTATCATAATCGCTTGTATTGGCTAAAAAGCAATCCACGTGTTCAGCAACAACCGCTCCATTTCTCGATACAGATACCGTATACTGCCCTCCTAATGGATGAATCGGTGTATACTCAATATCATAACTCAAATCTTCCGAATTACAAGCTGTCAAAATCCACAAACAAGACAGCAACATATAGATATATCTGAACTTTTTCATAAAACAATTCTAATCAAAAACATTAATCATTTACTTTCCTCTCTCTACTTGCCACCACATCGGTTCTTCCAAATTTTTCGTCACAGGTGCATTAGGATTATACTGTGAAGAACGTGAAGGTATCAATAAGCGACGAGGAAAATCAGTTGGCTGTAAAACAGAAGAACCCGGTGCCACCAATGTTCCCAATTCATACCCTGGGGTAAGATCACGCTGCAAAGCCACATCTGAAACACGCACAGTAGCAGCAGTACTAATAGCTGGAATACCTGTACGGTTACGATCAAATACGCCGTCCAGTGCATTAGCATGTGCATAAGAGATCCATTTCTGCGTCATAATACATTTCATCATCGTTTCTTCAGAAGTCGCATCGAATGCATAGTCTCCACTAGCAGCAACAAACGCATCCCCCATACCTGTTGTAGATTCCCAACGATCAAAAGCAGCCTTTACTCCATTATCATATTTTTCTTTCGCAGCAGAGGCATTTCCCAGACGTGCGTAAGCCTCAGCTTCCAAGAAAAAGATTTCAGCCTTATTCATTAAATATACAGGATCATCATACGCCTGAGTATATGCAGACGATTCAACCAAAGCTATCGTACTGGTCTGGGGCTTACTTCCACAAGGAAGCCCTTCATATATATCAGAATTATCACCTTCGCCATTCGAAGCCGCAGTCACTTCATAAAGATTAGCAATACGCGGGTCATCATAATGCAACAAGTATTCAACCAAAGTATGGCAAGCACGGATATTAACCTTTGTATTTAACTGACGAATATTATATTCATACAAAGGATTTCCCTTATCTGTGGCATCTTCAAATTTTGTAAAAGCACAATCGTCTTCTAAAAAATCGTTTTCATCCAACAAGGCTTGTATGGCTTGCTTATTTGCATCAAAATCACGTACCAGAACTTTCAACTTCAAGTTTTTGGCAAATTTTCTCCACTTATTAATATCACCCTCCAAAAACATATCATAAGTATCAATGTATGAACTTGATTTCTCTGCTGCCTGAGGACATTTATCTATAGCTTCTTGAAGCAATGACAAGATTCCCGGATAAACGACTGTACGTCCATCATCATAATGAGGATAAGGATATTTTTCCTGGTCCAAAGCTTCTGTAAAAGGTATATCCTCATACAAATCAGCCAGCATGTGATAATTATAGGCTGTCAACACCTTAGCAATCACCCAATAGTCCCATGCTTCTTCTTGCTCAGCCATCGCAATTACATCTTTCAAATCGGGTAACGTATTGGTGTATGCATTTGTAAAGAAGCCATTGTATGACGTTACAGTCAAACTATAGTTACACAATGTGTTATACTGGTTAGTGGTATTTCCCTGTGTAGTAAACTGCAACCACATATCTCCCATCAAATCACCGTAAAGCCCCAGCTGAGAAATAGTAGAAGCACAGGCAGACGGCAACAATGCCGACATCGTAGTAGTAACCGGGTAGTTAGGGTTATCGTTCACATCAAGGTAATCTTTACAAGACGTCAACGAAGTGCCAGCTATCAGTAAAGCAAATAAACTGGAATATAATAATTTATATCTTTTCATAAAACAATATTCTTTAATGATTAAAATACGACTTTCACATTCACACCAATATTACGTGTAGAGCTTGTACCGGTAGTTTCACCGAATTCAGACAACAAATCATTACCCAAGTTAGACACTTCAGGGTCTACATAATTATTTTCCTTCGGAGTGAACAGAAGTAAATTACGTCCTACCAAAGCTAGAGAAACCTGCTGGAACGGTGTCTTTGCCAACATGGATTTCGGGAACGAATATGAAAGTGAAACTTCACGCAGTCTGAAATAATCTTTAGGAATAATAAAGTGACGACGTACTTCCGGACTATATGAATAATTTCCCAATGCATTATACATTTCATCTGCACGAACAGGAATATTATTTTCTACATATTGGCCATTTACTACTTTTACAGAATGCGGATAAATAAACGAATTACGTTCATTAAATACCGTTTGTGTTGAGTTTCCGTTGAAGTGAGAAATATATGAAGTATTTGACAACATATATCCACCTTTTCTCCAATCAGCAGATGCATTAAGCGTAAATCCTTTCCACTTCAATGTGGTATTAAATCCCATGTTAAACTTAGCTTCTGAACTACCTACATATTCATACTCTGTATTACTGTCAGAAAGATAACCGTTATTGTTCACGATATTATAACCATAATAAGGGCTATTTTCATCCATCACTTTATTTGCTGCCGGAATACGGAACATACCTACCGGCTCACCTACTTTCAATACATAGTACACACCACGCCAGTTCGTATAAGAATATTCATCTGTTCCTTCCCACAACTCTTTAACTTCACTCATGTTCTTTGTGAATGTAAAGCCTAAATCCCATGTCCAGTCCTTAGTACGTACCGGTGTCAAGTTCACCATTAATTCCACACCCTGATTCTGAATCTTACCAATATTTTTCGTTTCATACGAATAGGCTGTTTCTGGAGCCAATGAAGCAGAAATAATCTGATCTTTTGTCATACGATTATAGTAAGAAGCATCCACTGTTAATCGGTTTCCAAAGAAGCTTCCAGAAAGTCCAAATTCATATTCAGTAGTCATCTCCGGTTTCAGGCTGCTACTCGGCAAAGTATTATTCGAAGTCATACCCATCACACCTCCGATAGGCATAGAAGTGTAATAGCCATTAATATCCTTAAAATTAGCGATCTGATACCAAGATGTAGTCTTATACACATTTGCATCATTACCTGTTTGTCCAAGAGCAGCACGCACTTTCAAGAAATCTACCTGATGTTCTTTTAAAGAAGGCAACATTTCCGTAATCAAGAATGAAACATTGGCACCTCCATAGAAAAAGCTGTTATTTCCAGCCGGAAGAGTAGAAGACCAGTCATTACGTCCTGACAAATTCAAGAACATCATGTCCTTGTATCCCAATTCAGCTTGTGCAAACGCACCAATCAGACGACGCAATTCTTTATATGTTACAGAAACAGCCGAAGAAGAAGTATTGTACAAGCTATACCAGTCAGCAACTGCCAAACCATCTACATATCCTCCACTATATCCATACGAACGCTGGTTCAAGTTCCATCCGGCCACTGCATTAATTGAAAAATCACTCACCTTATAGTCAGCGTTCAGCAAAGCTGTAGCATCTATCTGACTACGGTTATAACGATATTCAGAGTAATAGCCTAATGACTCCGTAGCTCCACCAAGCTGACTGTAAGAGCCATTGGAGAAAGTAGTTTTAGGCTCCTGTGAGTTTGTACGGTTGTTAGAAAAGTCACCGCCCAAACGTCCTGTCGCCTTCAAGCCTTTCATAATTTCATAGCTCATCTCAATACGTCCATATACACGGTCATCCTGATAGTTACTTCTATAATTGTCAATCATATAATATGGATTGGTTGCATAGAAGGTATAATAGTTATCCAAATTATAACGCTCATCGTTATAATCCTTCATCTCACTATAATTCACATCTACAGCATGCTGCAACAACTCCATATACATATCATTACTACGACTGATATCCTTACGTACATAGTTCATGGTCATATCCAATGAAAATTTATCAATATTCATATAACCACGTAATGAAAATGTATTTCTGGAGAATTGGTCACCATTATTAGGTAAGATACCATTTGAAGACAGATTTCCGTATGAAGCTACAACTCCCACCTTATCATTACCATAACGAATGCTTACGTTATTATTCTTTTCAAAACCTGTCTGATAAAAATTTCTCAAGTTATGTTCTACGTAAGAGAATGGTTTTGTCATGGGAGTTTCCAACTGGTCTGATCCCCATTCATGTATGGTACCATCCAGGCGAGGTCCCCACGAACCGTTTTCACTTCTATTCCAGCTTCCCCATCCTTGTCCAAACAAATCCTGAGTCTGCATTACACGCAATACTTTTGAAGCTGTAAAAGAGCCATCGTATGTCACGGTCAATTTTTCTACCCCAGCTTTTTTCGTTGTAATCATTACAACGCCGTTAGCTGCACGAGAACCGTACAGTGCCGTAGCAGAAGCTCCCTTCAAAATAGTTACAGATTCTACATCTTCTGAATTAATATCATTGGCAGCATTACCAAAGTCTGTAGTAGAACTGTCGTCTGTAGGGCTCCCACGGAAAGTTGAGTTATCAATAGGTACTCCATCTACAATGTACAACGGGGAGTTATTATTCAATGAAGATATACCACGAATCAACACTTTCTGAGAAGTACCCGTGTTTCCTGCAGATGAGATTTGTACACCTGCTACTTTTCCACTTAAACCTCCCATCACAGAACCTGATTTACCCGCATCTATATCTTCCGACTTCATAGTAGTTGCTGCATATCCTAAGGTTTTCTCACTGCGCTTCATACCCAATGCTGTAACTACAACTTCATCCAATACCTCTGCATCACTTTTCAGGACCACATGCATAGGCGTGTTTTTTATCGCTACTTCCTTGCTTTTCATTCCCACAAATGAAACAATCAAGGTCTTACTGTCAGCTTTCACCCCTGAAATCATAAAGTTACCATCCACATCCGTAATGGTTCCCTGGGTAGTACCCTTTACCAATACTGAAGCCCCGACAATGGGCAATCCATCTTCTTCGGAAGTTACTACACCTTTTACAGTTACTCCTTGCGACCATGCTACACCCGTCCATACAAACAGCAGGGCCAGCATCAATGTTAGTTTTCTTTTCATAAATCCCTCCTTTGATTAAACATAAAAATAAATCTCATTCAGTTGATAATACTTCATAAATACATATTAAAACCTATTAACAACATCGCAAAGATATATATTTCTTCAAATAAACAACAAAATATTACTGAAAAATAGAATCAAAAAGCAAAAAGATACAACAAAATCGAATATCAATTCATTTTTAATTCATAAAATTAAAGAAATATGAAATATTCAACCAGGGATAAAAGACAAACCGTAAGAAAAACATATCGATTAATTTAAATAAATCAGAAATCAACATACAAAAAGAACAGACAGAATGATTAACTCAATAAGGATAATACGGAAGGTTTGTCAAATCAGAATTTAACAGAATGAAAATAAAAAAAGCCGCCCCAAAGGGACGGCTTTCAAAAAAATATGTCAACAAAAAAATTAGTCGATATAACGTTCAATTGTCTGTGCACGGTCAGGACCTACAGACACAATCTTTATCGGAGTACCCAATTGTTCTTCCAAGAATGTGATATATGCATTGAATTCTTCAGGGAATTCATCTTCGCTTGTCATCTTCGTCATATCTGTTTTCCAACCTGGAAGCTCAGCATATACAGGTTCTACTCCTTCTGTAATATCATACGGGAAATAATCGATTTCTTCTCCGTTTACTTTGTATGCCACACAAGCCTTGATAGTATCAAATCCATCCAGCACGTCGCTCTTCATCAAAATTAGCTGAGTTACACCATTGACCATAATTGCATAACGCAAAGCAACCAAGTCAACCCAGCCACAACGGCGTTCACGTCCTGTTACAGCTCCATACTCATGACCTAAATCACGAATTGTCTTACCTGTTTCATCAAAAAGTTCTGTAGGGAACGGACCTGAACCTACGCGTGTACAATATGCTTTCATAATACCATACACTTCACCAATCTTGTTAGGGCCTAATCCCAATCCGGTGCAAGCACCTGCACAAATGGTGTTAGATGAAGTCACAAAAGGATATGAACCGAAATCCACATCAAGCATAGTTCCCTGAGCACCTTCGCAAAGTACTGACTTGCCTTCGTTCAGCAGACGATTGATTTCATGCTCACTGTCTACCAGAGGGAACTGACGGAGGTATTCGATACCTTCCATCCATTGCTTTTCCAGTTCAGTAATATCATATTCATAATTAAGGCTCTTCAGAATAGCTTCATGACGAGCTTTGGCAGCAGCATATTTTTCCTCAAAGTTATGCAGAATATCACCTACGCGCAATCCATTACGGCTCACCTTATCGGTATAAGTCGGACCAATACCTTTTCCGGTAGTTCCTACTTTTGAGTCTCCCTTGGCTGCTTCGTATGCTGCATCCAGAATACGATGCGTAGGAAGAATCAGATGAGCTTTCTTAGAGATGTGCAAACGTTCTTTCAATGGATGTCCGCTTGCTTCCAACGCCTCAGCTTCTGCCTTGAACAAAGAAGGATCAAGTACCACTCCATTACCAATGATGTTCACCTTATCTCCCTGGAAAATTCCAGAAGGAATAGAACGGAGCACATATTTCTGACCTTCAAACTCAAGAGTATGTCCGGCATTCGGGCCTCCTTGAAAACGAGCAACCACATCGTAACGGGGAGTCAATACATCGACGACTTTACCTTTTCCTTCGTCGCCCCACTGTAAACCTAACAAAACATCTACTTTCATGATTCTTTATGTTTTATATATTCCTTATACTATTTCTTTTTCCGCTTGGCCGCCATACACTTACTGCACAATCCATAGATATAAAGGGAATAATGCGAAACATAAAATCCCTTCAACTTTGTCTGCGCAATAGCCTGCTTCAGGTTGTCGTCCTCAAATTCCGACACCTTTCCGCAGCAGGTACAAATCATGTGATGGTGGGTTTCATTATTATATGATCGTTCATACTGGGAAGTATTGCCAAACTGGTGCTTGATAACCAGCCCTGCATCTATAAGGAGAATGATGGTATTGTACAAAGTAGCCCGGCTCACCCGGAACTTTTCCTTCTCCGCCATATAGCTGTACAACTCGTCTACATCAAAATGCCCCTTGATGGAATAGATAGTATCAAGTATAGCATACCGTTCAGGCGTCTTTCGATGTCCGTTCTTCTGCAAATACTCTGTAAGGATTTGTTTGACTGTATCTTTTATATTCTCTTCCATCCCAATAATCGTTCAGCGGTCAAAGTTATATTTTTTTGAGTAATTTAGAAAGATTACAAGCCATATTCTATCTCATTTTTTATTTCTTCTGCCACCATTTTGATTTCCGGCTTAGAAGATTTCAACAAATTCCCTAACATACGAAGTACGGTACGAGAATTTGTCTTTGACTGCAAGGCGAATTTACACACTGCTCTGGCTGCCACTTTACGCATTTCTGTTCCTCCTTCCAATACGGTAAAGGCCTGGTCCAAGAACTCCGCTTCTGCTCTTTCATTCAGTGTCCATCCCTTCATCAATAAACGAGTCATCAACAGATACCCGCACAGCTGGAAATATTCCCGTTCATCGGCTATCCATGGAAAGACCACTTCTGAAGCGTATGGCAAGCGCTGGAACAGATTCATAACCGTATATTCTGCCAGTTCCGGATAGCGCATGTCTTCTATCCATATTTCTGCGATTTCCCGACAGAATCCATCTACGGGCTGGAGCAATCCGGCCATAATCTTACATTCGCGGATGTTTTCTTTCCATAGAGCCTGTGCCAGCTCATGACTACACGGATAATCTGCCGCAATTTCTTTAATGCGGGGATATTCAATACCAAAGTTCAGTTTATAGTCAATACCTTTTTCACGCATACTTTGGGAAACCATTCCGTTCATAAACAAGCGGAATTTAGACTTTATTTCCCTGATTGTATCTTGTATTTCTGCCATAATCAAATAGTCAAATTAGAATAATCACGACCATAGCGAAGCATCTGTTCGATATAGCCTTCTGTATAATCAAGTTTTACATCCACAATACGCCCCTCGGCATCATATTGAGGTAAATATACCGGATTGACAAATCCTTTATAGGGTGCAAGATGCAGTGAACGGTAACGGTTCAGGATTTCCTCATGAAGCGTAGCATCCAGTTTCACGGCGTATTTCTCTACGAGGGCACGAGCTGCTTCATAATCGCCTTCGCTCTTTATGCGTTGAATCTCACTCAACAATGCGGCAAAAAGTCCGCGAAGCTGGAGATAGTCGTTGATTTTCACATAAGTCTTCCCTTCTTTCTTCACCAGTTCCACCACATTCTTTGATTTACCGTTCTCCAAAGCCCAGCGAGCAATCAGCTGACGGTTACGCATGTGTGCCTCTTCCAAATCACATCCCGGTTCGATGCGTACCATCTGCGTAAGAAGTCCGTTCATCATATAAGCATAATATTCAGCCTTGTATGCTTCTTTATCGGGAGTCAATCCCAGTTCCACCAGTTTTTCATCAGGCAAATAATACAAGCCAAACAAATCTGCACGTGCTTCTTCAATCGTAGAGCCATACGCTTTCAACGCATCCGGATCAACTCCGGGAAGTAATTTTCCTGAGCCATGTCCTACACATTCATGCAAGTCTGTATGGAGGTCACCTGTAATGTCGGCATATTTTTCCAGCAAGTCTTTTTCTTCCTGACTGTACACAAATTCTTCACGGAAGCCATTGCCTTTAGCCGCCTTGTTATAAGCGTCTGTCAAATTTCCGATAGTCACTGATTTTGACCCATGCAGACTACGAATCCAGTTTGAATTGGGCAAATTAATGCCTATCGCCGAACTTGGATATAAATCACCACCCAGCATAGCCGCTGTAATCACTTTAGCAGAAACTCCTCGCACCACCTCTTTCTTGAAGGAAGGAGACACCGGAGAGTGGTCTTCAAACCATTGTGCATGCTGGCTGATAATTTCCGTACGGTGAGTAGCTTCTTCATCCTTAAAGTTTACAATTGATTCCCAGCTTGCCTTCATGCCTAACGGGTCACCATAGCTTTCAATAAAGCCATTAACAAAATCTACTTTTGAGTTTGTATCCTTTAACCAGGCAATAGAGTAAGTATCAAATGTCTTCAAATCGCCCGTACGATAGAAGTCTATCAACAGACGGATGACTTCACGCTGTGCCTCATTTTCAGCCACTGTTTCCGCTTTTTCCAACCAGAAAATAATTTTTTGAATTGCCTCTCCATACATGCCGTCCAATTTCCAGACTTCTTCTTGCAGAACTCCATCTTTCTTTACCAATCGGCTATTCATTCCATACATTACCGGGTGAGGGTCAGCTGCTACTTTTTGCATGGCATAAAACTTCTCAGCCTCATCCTGGGTTACTCCTTCATAATAATTGGCAGCAGAAGTCATGACCAAATCTTCCCCATCGGCCTGATTTACCCGCTTGGGCATCACTTTAGGGTCAAACATGACAGGGAACAATTTGTCACACATCGCCTGAACTGACTCGCCATCCTGTAGAGGAAGAGAAGCAACATCTACCTGCTCTATGCACTCACGCAAAAATTCCGGTGAGAAAGCTGGCACAAACTTATCACACGCATAATGGTGATATATGCCACTGGAGAACCAAACGCGTTTCAGATAAACCTCCAGTCCCTGAAATTCCGGATTATTACGGTCGCCTGAATAAGACACATAAACCGCCTCCAACAGTTTTCGAATCTGTAGATTATACTTTCCGTTCTGGTCAAAAAGAATATCTCTTCCTTCCAAAGCGGCCTCTGAGAGGTAATAAATCAATTCTTTCTGCCGCAAAGACAAGTTTTCAAAACCTGCCACACGATAACGCAACAGCTGCAAATCGGCAAACTGTTCTACTATATAATTAAAATTTTCTGACATACTCATTTCAGCTCATTTTAGGCGTTATTACAACATAATTATACAAAAATCGTAGAAGTTTTTCGATTTCACAACAATAGTTCCGAAAACTTTATCAAAAACCTTTACATCCGCACAAAAACACGATAAAACGGTAACTCTTTATTTTTTTATATATCTTTGTGAGCAAAATTAAAAAACATGAGAGAACAAATGCTGAAAACACTCAAATCTTATTTTGGGTACACTTCTTTCCGTCCGCTTCAAGAAAAAATCATTTCTGCAATTCTTCAAAAGAAAGACGCATTGGTGCTCATGCCGACCGGAGGAGGAAAATCCATGTGTTACCAGCTACCAGCTCTGCTGATGGAAGGGACGACCGTTGTGGTTTCTCCATTGATTTCTCTCATGAAAGACCAGGTGGAGTCTCTACAGGCCAATGGTATCGTAGCCCGCGCTTTAAATAGCACGAACGATGATGCTACCAACGCCCAGCTCCATTTTGAATGTGTGCAAGGAAGAGTAAAACTTCTTTATATATCTCCCGAAAGACTGATGTCGGAAATAAACTACCTGTTACGCGACATCCACATTTCTCTGTTTGCCATTGACGAAGCTCACTGTATTTCTCATTGGGGACACGACTTTCGTCCTGAATATACACAACTGAAAGCCATACGGCAACATTTTCCCAATGTACCTGTAGTAGCTTTGACTGCCACTGCCGATAAAATAACCCGTGAAGACATCATACGGCAATTGGACATGCGCAACCCGGAAGTATTCATTTCTTCCTTCGACCGTCCCAACCTGAGTCTGGAAGTGAAAAGAGGGTATCAGCAAAAGGAAAAAATCAGGGCCATTGTCAAATTCCTGCGCAGACACCGTAATGAAAGCGGTATCATCTACTGTATGAGCCGCAACGGTACGGAGAAAGTAGCCCAGCTATTGGAAAATGAAGGGTTCGATGTAGGTGTTTACCATGCCGGTATGTCAAATGAGCAACGGGAAATGACGCAGGATGATTTCATCAATGACCGGGTACAGATTATCTGCGCAACCATTGCATTCGGTATGGGAATTGATAAGTCTAATGTCAGGTGGGTAATCCATTACAACCTGCCCAAAAGTATTGAGAACTTTTACCAGGAAATCGGACGTGCCGGCCGTGACGGACTTCCCAGTGAAACGTTACTTTTTTACTCTTTTGGCGATATTGTCCTGCTGTCGAAATTTGCCGCTGAAAGTAATCAGCAGGGAATCAACCTGGAAAAGCTAAACCGCATGCAGCAATATGCAGAATCGGACATTTGCCGCCGAAGAATTCTTTTGAATTATTTCGGAGAAACCATGAATCATGACTGCGGAAACTGTGACGTATGTAAAAATCCTCCTGAACGCTTCGATGGTACCATCATCGTACAAAAGGCCTTAAGTGCCATCGCCCGCGCCGACGAACAAATCGGTACCCGCACCCTGATTGATATTCTGAAAGGATATGCCAGCCAGGAGGTGATTGAAAAAGGGTACGACAAACTCAAGACATACGGTGCCGGAAGAGATGTTCCCGGAAAAGACTGGCAGGACTATTTGCTCCAGATGTTAAACTTAGGTTATTTTGAGATAGCCTACAACGAAAATAATCACCTGAAAATTACGGAAGCCGGGAAAAAAGTTTTATTCGGCAAAGAACGCGCACAGCTGGTAGTCATTAAAAGAGAAGAAAGTTATGGAAAGAAAGGCTCTGCCAAAGAAAACAAAACAGCTTCTCCTGCCCCCTTATTCACTCCGACCGTATTTGAAAATGAAGATGAGGGCTTGTTTGAGGCACTTCGCCAGCTACGCAAAAAACTAGCCGACCAGCTGGCCATCCCTGCCTATATTGTGCTGTCCGATAAAACCCTGCACCTGCTTGCCCTGAAAAAGCCCGGTGATATGGAGGCATTTGGTGAAATCAGTGGAATCGGCGAATTCAAGAAAGAAAAATACGGGAAGGATTTCCTGGCTGTCATCAACGAATACCTAGGTAGAAACTAATGAGACAAACGGCTTCCGGTCCATACCGGACGGGCAAACGACTGCCCGGAAAATGCAGCACGTGTATAACTTGCTACAGGCAACATTTCCGGAAGATGCGCTTTGTCAAATGTCACAAAGTCCTCATACAGTACCTGCTCTGTATCCATGCCTATTTTCATCACCTTTTCATAAAGCGACTTACGGGAAGGTGCATTAAAAGCACAGGTATTCGAGTTCATCATACTATCTTCTGAAGGACGATAAGCCCCTTTCGGATAAGTGCAAGCTCCTTCATACACCCCTAAATGTTCGTTCTGGTAACGAGAATCTGTCAAAAAGGAAGCCCATAGTACGGTATCTTTCGATGCGGTAAAATCTACATTCTGTAACCATCCGTTAGCCTGCATTGTACGTATCCGCTGTATTTCCAATGTAGAAATGCTTCCTTTGTCCGAATATACATACTCGTCTTCCAGCTTACCTAAGCCATGTCCAATCGCCTCATGTACTAACACCTGACGAAAATGTTCGCTATCAAGGTTATCAATCACCGGACAATAAGCTATAGCAAATTCCACCAATTTATTATTCTTACCCTGATACCCCCAATAAGTAGTTCCTGCGTATGCTGACGTGTTCAGTATCACTACAGCCAGACTGTTTTCTTTTTTCTTTTCTTTATCCAGTACTTTACCCACATAAATTTGTACAGATGTATCATCTCCTATAATTGTCGTACTGTTTCCACCTGCCAGCTTACAACTGAATGCCGTTTTATACCCCATACCGAAATCATTATTTTCGGAAACGGCATTAATCATGAATACATCAAAATATTCTCGCAAAGACTTCACAGGTTCTTCAGTAAACAGATTTTCCATAGCCTTTTCCATCACACGCCGATAAGTCCCATCGGTAAACTCCTGGTCTACGAAACCGTCTCCCATCAGTACGATTGGAATCCCCTCTCCTTTTACATGCTGTTGCAATGTATCAATCTTACCATCTTCCGAGAAATCAACCGACTCCAGCACCTGGCCCCCCTGCTGAGATATTTTCACCGTCGCCAACTCTTTTTGCGACCCATCTTCTTCCTTTACAAAGAGTAAATAAGCCGAACGCGACATTCCGCCTTTATTCGAAGTTGCATGCAATGATACTTCATGCGTTTCTGAGGCTGCAGAACGGGAAGTCGTTTCCTGTCTCAACCAACTTCCAGGCTCGGAGGAAGTATACACTTTTAGTTTTTCTACATCTACATTTGTTTCAAAATAAATAGTAAACACTCCTCCTTCCACTCCTATGAGGTATTCCTCTTTCTCCGGAAGCACATAATCTCCCACCTCCTGAAAAACTGAAATTTCACAAGCCTCATCGCCAGATGTCAGTTTTACCTTTGCCTCTCGCACTTGATTTGAATTGTTTTCAAAAACGGCAGTCACTTTCACTTGGCTCTCACCAGCATCACCCGACAAAGGAGATAGGCTTAACCATGTTGCATCGGTGGTGACATTCCATGTACCCAAACTGGTAAATGAAATGAATGCCTCATCCCCGACAACTGATTGTAAAGTCACACATTCCGTCACATTCTCAAATGCAACAGATTCCATTTCTTTGTGACAAGAAGTCAATAACATCAGAAAAGCCAAACACAGATTGAATAAGGTCGTTTTCATACAGCACGATGAGAGCATTCAAAAGTTCATAATTGTTTACCGGAAGAAGTTCATAGAAACAAAAACAGGATTACAAAGAGAATTCTATCCTGCATACTGACAGTGTTCTCTTTGTAATCCTGTCTGAAGAAAGCAAGCGTCCGTTACTTATCCAAGGAATGAAATAAGTACACCGGCAGCAACTGCTGATCCGATTACACCCGAAATATTACTTGCCATACAATATTGCAACACGTGGTTCTTCGGGTCATATTTCAACGCAATTTCATTGGCTACACGGCTGGCCATCGGCACAGCACTAAGACCGGTTGCTCCAATCAACGGATTAATTTTCTTCTTCGTAAACAAATTGAATATCTTCACGAAGAAAATACCACCTGAGATTGAAAGTGCAAAAGCCAAGAAACCGCCAATCACGATACCGATAGTCGTCCAGTTCAGGAATGCATCGGTAGTCATTGTAGCTCCTACTGAAATACCCAGGAAAATAGTAGCCGCATTCATAATGCTGTTAGATGCTGCATCGAACAAGCGAGAAGTATTGCTACCGATTTCCTTCACCAAATTACCGAACATCAGCATACCAATCAAAGGCACTGCACTCGGCACGAACAAGGCCACGATGGTAGTACATGCGATTGGGAAAATAATTTTCAGAACGCGCAGATTCTTGATTTCCGTTTTTGAAGGATATTTCTTTTCCTGTTCCTTCATGTTGATGGACAATTCTTTCTTTGTACACCACAAACGTACTACCAACGGCACGATAACCGGTACCAAGGCCATATAAGAATAAGCTGCAATGGCAATCGGACCTAACAAATGTGGAGCCAGCTTAATAGTAGTAAAGATAGCAGTCGGACCGTCAGCACCTCCGATGATACCCAAAGAAGCAGCTTCCTTGGGAGTAAAGCCCATCAAAATAGATACCAGCAATACGGCAAAGATACCCAACTGAGCAGCCGCACCGAAAATAGAAAGACGAAGATTACGCAGCATCGGACCAAAATCGGTCAGTGCACCTACTCCCATGAATATAATCGGCGGAAGGAATCCCGTCTTAATCAACATATAGTAAATGAAGTTCATCAATCCCAGTTCATGTGCAATTTCATGAAGCGGCATTTCCCAGATGTTCTTCATCACACCGTTCACCATGACCATTCCGTTTTCATCGGCCTGCACTACTCCCATATCACCGCCCGGGAAGTTGGCCAGCAACACCCCGAAAGCGATAGGTACCAGCAGCAACGGTTCGTACTGCTTCTTGATACCCAGATAGAGCAAGACGAAAGCAATGGCATACATGATGAGAAACCGCAGGTCAGCAGCAATATTGCTGAAAGCGGTCATATCATATAATCTTTCTAATATCTCTTCCATTACAAAATCTTCATTAATACATCATCTTCTGATACGGAGTCACCGGAATTTGCACAGATAGCAGTGATGGTTCCACTAAACTCAGCACGGATGGCATTGTAAGTCTTCATGGCCTCTACATAGCAAATTACATCTCCCTTGTTCACCTTGTCACCCACTTTCACCGGAGTTTCCTGCGCACTCTTCGTCAGGAAGAATTTACCTTCCAGCGGAGAAAGCACTTCTTTTCCTTCACCAGCCGGAGCTTGGGCAGCCGGAGCAGCTGCAGCGGGCTGATTCTGTGCAGAAAGTTTAGACGGATTGACATCGCCAAAGGCTACAGTTACACGATAAGCCTGACCGTTTACATCTACTGTCAAGACTTTAGTCTGGTCATTGGCCATGTGTACCTCTTCCTTAGCTTCACGACGTTTCTTCACATCTTCCAGGAAGTCTGCTTTTGCCTTTCCACTCTTATAGGCTTCATACTGAGCCGGATGCATGGCATATTCAAAGAGTTCTTCATCATCCTGTCCAGTTTCCCATTTCTTTTCCCACATCATCTGACGGTATTTTTCCAGCTGATCAGGATAGTTGTCCTGTGGATTGCCTGTGAAGAACTTACGGCCTTCACGTTCAGCTTTTTCCACAATTTCAGGAGCCAGTTTGCCAGGCAATTGTCCGGCTTTTCCTAAAATCATGTCCCAAATATCGTCGGCAATCATACCCCAGCGTTCCTTGCCTTTTTCCAGCTGGATGACATTCATCATGGCCAGGTTCTTCACATACTGGCTGAACGGAGTTACCAGGCACGGATAACCCACACGCGGCCATACGTATGCTACCTCATCAAACAGTTTAATCAGCAGTTCATCCTGAGTCATGAACGGCAAGTTACGTTTTGCCTTATACTTATTGATAGATTCCAGGTTAGTATCCAAATCGGCCATCAAGCTACCCATCATACCACCCGGAAGTCCCGGTCCAATCAGCAAAGAATTCATCAGACGGTTCTTTGGACTGATATACAATCCCAGGAAATCATCCATAAATTCCTGAATCAGAGAACGCACCTTCATATAGGCCTGCATATTGATTTCGGGCACCTTGAATCCGGCATCTTTCAGCATGGCCTGCACACTGATTACGTCTGCATGTCCGGTACCCCATGACAACGGGTCCATACCTACATCCACATAATCACATCCGGCCTTGCACACTTCCAGAATAGAAGCCATGTTGAAGCCCGGACCTGCATGAGAGTGATACTGAATCGTAATATCCTTGATTTTCTTGATACCTGCCACCAGCTTACCTAAGAATACCGGACGACCAATACCTGCCATATCCTTGATACAGATTTCATCGCATCCTGCATCAATCAGTTTCTTGGCCATATCCAGATAATATTCCACGGTATGAATCGGAGAATAAGTGATGCAGAGACAGCACTGAGAAATCATGCCGGCATCATGTGCATAACCGATGGAAGGAATAATATTTCGCACATCGTTCAAGCCACAGAATGTGCGGGTGATGTCTGTACCCTGAGCCTTCTTTACTTTATAGAATAATTTACGTACGTCGGCCGGTACCGGACTCATTCGCAAACCGTTCAGCGCACGGTCGAGCATGTGTGTCTGAATTCCTGCTTCATGAAAAGGCTTTGTCCACTCGCGGACTGCCTTGTTCGGGTTTTCACCAAACAACAGATTTACTTGTTCAAAACCTCCCCCGTTTGTTTCTACACGGGCAAAACACCCCATTTCAATAATGGCTGGGGCCACCTTCACCAACTGGTCTACTCGCGGTACATATTTTCCGGCACTCTGCCACATATCGCGAAAAACCAAACTAAATTTGACTTCTTTTTGTTCCATGACTAATACATGTGTGTTTTTCTAACAGATTACTGCAGTTTCTCTACTTTTATTACCTGACCCTTTCCGGCTGTCAAAATATCCACAGCCGCCTTAATGGCATCCATTGCACCGGCATCGGTAGATGCACCCGTAGCGGCCACCTTCTTTTTAGGCGCTTCTTCAGGAGCAACTTTATTTACAATGGAAATCAGAAGCTGGCTTAACCAGATAACAATGAGCAGAATTACAAAGACTGTGACCATTCCGACCACCATCAGCAATAATCCTAATTCAATGTTTTCCATTTCTCAATTAATTAGAATATACATAAAAGGCGCTCCCTGAAAAAGGATTCAGAGAGCGTCCCAAAAGTAGGAAATTCCATAAAGAACTACTACTAAAACTCGTTAAATATTTGATATTTTATTTAGGTTATCGCCTTATTACTATCAAAATAATATTTCATCAAGCGATTTGCGTTTCTTAGTTGGCACTTCTTGTTCTTTTGCATAACCCACAGGAATCATCACTACCGGCTCCATGGAATCAGGCAGACAAAGCACTTCCCTACAAAGCGGTACATCAAAGTTGCATACCCAGCAAGTGCCTAATCCCTGCTCCGTTGCAGCCAGGCAAAGATGCTCTACGGCTATAGCCACATCAATGTCTGCATGGTCTTTTCCGTCCGACTTGCGATGCCAGGATTCCTCATGATTGGCACAAGCCACGATAATGCAGGGCACATTTTCCATCCAGTTTCTGGGATACGCTTTTTTCAGTTGTGACAAGCGGGCCTCATCAGTGACTACGGCAAATTTCCAAGGCTGAAAATTCACGGCCGAAGGAGACAAGCGTACACATTCCAGCACATAATCCAATTTTTCTTTTTCCACCGCACGCGTTTCATAATTCCGTACGGAATGACGCATGTTTACTAAATCCAAGAAATTCATATTATTTTCAATATTATAGTTTTATCTCTAAATTAAGTCCCAAAATATTCAGGCAGCGCTTTACGTCATATTGGCGGCAATAATATACATCCAATGCCGTTTTACGGGAAAAAGGCCATCGCACTCCCGGACGATAACGGACGCGTGGCAAGGAGAAGAAAGCCTTGTCACCCACCGGCTGAAATGCTTCCACCGAGAAATAAGGATATACCACCCAGTTTCCCGATTCATAAGCTATCCTCAAGCGTGAACGCAGCTGCGCTTCATTTGTTCCACCAATAAATGTATGTTGCAGAAGTTCCCGCCAGCCCAACTTTATATTTCGTTTGGTTCCTGAAACGATAAAACCGGCCTGATAGCGATGTCCAATTTTCCATCCGGCAGCCCCGCGGTCACGGTATTGTAACTCGTAATATCCTTTCAGCTGCAATAACGGTAATACACGATAATTCAACCCCACATTCAACCGTTCCCGTTCCATCTCCTTCAAACCGTTTTGGGTACGGGCCTGAAATGTACCTCTAAATTTCACCTTCGGATTAAATTGCCAGTCTACCCGTACTCCCGTCCAGGTGGCAAATTCACCTTCTGGCACGGCATAAGCAGAGAATGACACCAAACACATTCCCAACACAAGTAGTAATGTTCCCCATCTATTTTGTTTTTGATTCATAAGTACCTATTCCAACTAAATTGACTGTGCAAGGTATCAAGAAAATCCTGAATTTGCAAATTCAAAGAATACCTCTTCTTCATTTCACATTTGAATCTATTCCCCTGCTCTAGATATCATCAAGTATCCTAAAAAGAAAGAGTTTAACACTTTACACCTCCCATTCGTAGTTTTTTTTCGCCTATTCATAGATTTTATTTTCGAATCAATAGACTTCTCAATAGTTTTGCACAGATTCATCAACTCATCGCCATGAAACAAAACATATTATTATTCATTCTCATCCTATTAATTTCAGGATGCAGTCAGAAAGAAATAGAACCAAGTTTCTCACTGCAAGAAGAGACTAGTTCAATTACTTTAGCCTCTGCAGCCAGTTCCCAAACTGTAATCAGGTTTACCAGTACACGGGAATGGAAAGCAAGCACTTCCAGCGAATGGCTGTTAATTTCTCCTACTTCAGGAGAAGCCGGCACTTATCAGATGGCTCTGACGGCTTCCAGTAAGAATAATAGTAAAAACTCACGTACGGCTACGGTAAATTTAGTTTCTGCTGGTCTCACCCAGTCATTTACCGTTACACAATCGCCTGCAGAATATGTGGAACTGGAACAAACAACGTATTATACAGAAGTTCAAGGAGGCTCACTACAAATCAAGTTCACCACCAATCTCAGCACTGACGAACTGGCTATTTATGGCACGGCCAGCTGGCTAACACAACCAGCCAACAGTCGCACAGTTCAGGCCTATGTAGTCAACCTGACCGTTCTGCCGAACGAAGATGAAAAGGAAAGAACGGCCTATCTTTATTTTTGTAAAACAAACGGTGAGGAAGAGGAAGTGCTTAATAGTGTCACTATTTTACAAGAAGGCACCAGCACAAGCACGTCTACTGATTATTCTGCCGACAAGACAGTACGTGTACTTCAGCGTGCCACACAGGGAAGCGGACTCCCTATCGTACTGATGGGAGATGGATTTCTGGACACTGACATTGCAAATGGGACATACGATGAAGTCATGAATAAAGCCATGGAAAATCTGTTTACGGAAGAACCGCTGAAATCGCTTCAAAGCTATTTCAATGTATATTCCGTAACGGCTGTCTCCCGCAGTAACAAATTTGACGGTTACAACACGGCTTTCCAATGCCAAATGGAAGGAGGAATGAGTACCTTGATAACCGGAAACGATGAAAATGTAATAGACTATATACAATGTGTAGAAGGGATTGATGTGTCCGAAACACTGGCTGTAGTCGTACTGAATTCTCCCTCGTATGCCGGAACAACCTACTTCGGCTACTACAGCGAGAACCAGGTAACCGAATTAGCCATAGCCTATTGCCCGATTATCTACAACCTTGAAAACGATAGCTTCAGGCAAGTGTTGGTACACGAGGCAGTAGGACATGGATTCGCCAAGTTAGAGGATGAATACAGCTACGAAGAAAACGGAAAGATGCCTTCGGATGAAATAAACGACGTAAAAATGCTGCAAAGCTATGGATGGGCACAAAATGTAGATTTCACTCAGGATGAAAATACCATTTTATGGTCATCTTTCCTGAATGACAGCCGCTATAGTTCAGAAGGAATCGGCATTTATGAAGGAGCTTGTACCTACATGAGCGGTGTGTATCGTCCTACAGAAGACAGTATGATGAATACCAATACATGTGGATTTAATGCACCGTCACGAAAAGCCATCTACGACATGGTGATGAGAAGAGGAGAAAACCGGGAAACCTCCTACGAAGAGTTTGCGGACTTTGATAGCCGGAATGTTTCACAGGTACAAACCCTTACCCGGACTTCGAATGCCATTAGCCGCCCGTTTACACATCCGCACTTCGTCCACAAATCCATTAATAAATAAAGCCCCAAAAGCCAAGAAGGAAATAAATGAATTGCCTGAAAGTATCTATGTTTCTGCTGGCTGAGACGTACGTTTCTCTATCGGAAAACCTACGTTTCGCGTAAAGGAAACCTACGTTTCCCGACAGAGAGACATAAAAATTACTTCGGCAAAACAATAATCACATAAGGATATTTAAGAAAGACCTGTTATAAATAATATCAGAAGTAATTTACTTCAAACAAAAACGCCCTGAGTCTGTGACAGATACAGGGCGTTGCTTTTTTATTTTTCGTTTTTATTTTTATCCAGCCATCAGCAAGACAAGCAGCTGAGCCGTCAGGATACGCAAAAACATGGTCAACGGATAAACGGTTGAGTAACCTACAGCCGGCGCATCATTTCCTGCAATCTGATTGGCGTATGCCAAGGCAGGAGGGTCAGTATTACTACCGGCAATCAAACCCATCAACGTGAAATAGTTCACCCGATGATGCCAGCGAGCAACAATACCGGTAATTACCAACGGTATGAAAGTAATCAGGAAACCGAGTCCCACATACAATACGCCATCACCTTCGACTACCATCTGCACAAAGTTCTCGCCGGCTTTGATTCCCACACTCGCCAAGAAGAGCACCAGTCCCACTTCACGAAGCATCAGATTGGCACTCATTGTGGTGTAGGTTACCAGTTTCACTTTATGTCCGAAACGTCCAATCAAAATAGAGATAATCAGCGGACCACCAGCCAAACCCAGTTTTACCGGAGTCGGCATACCCGGAATGGCAATAGGCAAACTTCCGAAAAGGATACCGCAAAGAATACCGACAAAAATAGTTACGATGTTCGGATGGTCCAGACGACGCAACTGGTTACCCAGCAAGTTAGCCACACGTTCGATGGCATCCTGCGGACCAACTACCATCACACGGTCGCCCACCTGCAAGCGAAGCTGACGGGCTGCAAACAAGTCCATACCCGAACGATTGACACGTGTCACGTTAACTCCATACATACTGCTGAAATGAAGTTCTCCCAGCGTCTTTCCGTTGATATTCGGCTGTGTCACCAAAATACGGCGAGACACCATCGGTTTGTCCTGCTGGTTAGTGGCATCCCAGTCTTGTTCGATTTTCGGACCGATGAAGGCCATGATAGCTTCCGAGTCATCTTCCGCACAAACCAGGAACATACGGTCACCCAGACGAAGCACCGTATTGGCATTCGGCGTAATCATGTGGCCGTCCTGAATAATACGCGTACATACAAAGTCACGTGCCAGGAAGTTCTGTACCTGTGACAAGGTCTTACCGCTCAACGCCTCATTCTGCACCTTCAGTGAGATAGTATAAGGCTTCATGTGCGGATTGGCTTCTTCCTCTTTCTGAATCTCGTCACTATCACGCTGCACATCTACCCGGCAGATATAACGGATAATAATCATGGAAAGAATGATACCCATCACACCCAACGGATAAGCACAGGCATATCCCATGGCAATTTCAGGACCCTGATAGTGCAACTGTTGCAAAGCTTCATTCGCCGCACCAAGCCCCGGAGTATTGGTAACCGCTCCACACAGGATACCCACCATCATCGGAATGTCTACTCTGCCTTGTAAAGCAAAATACAGAATCAATGCTACGGCAATATTCAGGAACACAATTCCCACTGCCAGCAGGTTTAATGTAATACCTCCCCGTTTAAAAGAAGAAAAGAATGAAGGACCGACCTGAAGTCCGATACAGAAGACAAAAAGAATCAGTCCGAAGTCTTGCACGAAAGAAAGGATGGCAGGATTTCCAGTAAAACCGAAGTGTCCAGCCAAGATTCCCACGAACAAGACGAATGTAACTCCCAGCGATATGCCGAAGAATTTAATTTTTCCCAACAGTACCCCCGCCGCAATTACAAAGGCATACAATGCCACTATATGCGCTATCGAGTTGGGATTCGTCAATAAATCTTGTAGCCAGTTCATAGATATTAAATTAGTTTATTCAGGGGGCAAATGTAACCAATTAAAAATAATAGGGCAAACTTTTCTTTCTTTTTTCATCCCAACCTTCTTTATGACGTGTTCCATACACTCTTTTCCTGTCCAAAAGCTCTCAGCGCCCTCTACGCACGTTTAATGTTTTTAGCTTTCTATAGCTATAAAAAAGGGGTAATGTGGAATAAACAAGCGGAAAATTTGTATATTTGCCCATGCAGGCTACAACCTGTGTGATAATTTTAAATCTGAATATCAACCCAAAAACACTAATTCACTATGGCAGATAGTAAAGAAAAACTCTTTTCAGATTTTTCGCCCGTGTCCACACAAGAATGGATGGACAAGATTACGGTAGATTTGAAAGGAGCCGATTTTGAGAAGAAGTTGGTATGGAGAACCAACGAAGGTTTCAAGGTGAAACCATTCTACCGTCAGGAAGATTTGGAAGGATTGAAAACCACAGAGGGACTTCCCGGACAATATCCCTACATCAGAGGCATCAAGAAAGACGATAACACCTGGTTTATCCGTCAGGACATTAACGTAAACGATGCGGCTGAAGCCAACGCCAAAGCCCTTGATATATTAAATAAAGGTGTAGACTCACTCGGATTCCATATCAAAGCCAAAGAACTCAATGCAGAATACCTCGATACTTTGCTGAAAGACATCTGCTGCGAATGTGTGGAACTGAACTTCTCTACCTGCCAGCGTCACACGCTGCAACTGGCACAACTGCTGGTAGCCTATTTCCAGAAAAAAGGATATGCACCTGAAAAGCTGAAAGGCTCGCTCAATTTCGACCCTATCAGCAAAATGATGCAAAAAGGAAAAGACGTAAGCGCTGTCATTGCCACAGGGAAGGAACTGGTGGAAACACTGGCTGCATACCCGCATTTCCGTTGCATTGCCGTGAACTCTGTACAGTTGAACAACGCCGGAGCCTACATTTATCAGGAATTAGGATATGCACTGGCATGGGGAAATGAATACCTCAACCAGCTGGTAGAAGCAGGCGTTCCTGCCGCACTGGCTGCCAAGAAAATCAAATTTAACTTTGGTATCAGTTCCAACTATTTCATGGAAATTGCCAAATTCCGTGCCGCACGTATGCTGTGGGCTGACATCGTAAAACAATACGCACCGAAATGTCCGCGCACGGACTGCAAGAATACAGGAGCCGACGGCACTTGTTACTGTGCCTGCAAGATGGTAGCCCATGCAGAGACATCTAATTTCAACCTTACTTTGTTCGATGCACACGTGAATTTACTCCGTACGCAAACTGAGGCCATGAGTGCTGCCATTGCCGGAGTCAACTCCATCACGGTATCTCCATTCGACAAAGCCTATGAAACACCGGACGATTTCTCTGAAAGAATTGCCCGCAACCAGCAGTTGCTGTTGAAAGAAGAATCACACCTGAACCGTATCGTTGATCCGGCTGCAGGTTCTTATTATATTGAAAATCTGACTGTAGCCATTGCCAAACAGGCTTGGGACCTCTTCCTTTCTGTAGAAGAAGCAGGAGGTATGTTGCAGGCTGTCAAGGCAGGAAGCATTCAGGAAGCTGTAAACCAAAGCAACAAAGCCCGCCATGAAGCGGTTTCCAAACGTAAAGAAATCCTGTTGGGAACTAACCAGTATCCGAATTTCAATGAACTGGCTGGCGATAAACGTCCGCTGGATGGATGCAAGAAATGCGGTTGCGGTGGAGAAGCACACGAAGAAGAAGGCACTTTGGCCAAACTGGAAACCGCACGTGCAGCCAGCGAATTCGAAGCTCTTCGTCTGGAAACTGAAAATTCAGGCAAACGTCCGAAAGCTTTCATGCTGACCATCGGTAACCTGGCCATGCGTCAGGCTCGTGCACAGTTCTCATGCAACTTCCTGGCTTGTGCAGGCTATCAGGTAATTGACAACTTAGGATTTGCCAGCGTAGAAGAAGGAATTGAAGCTGCCATGAAAGCACAGGCAGACATCGTGGTAATCTGCTCCAGCGATGATGAATATGCAGAATATGCTATCCCGGCTTTCAAGGCACTCAACGGACGCGCTATGTTTATCGTAGCCGGCGCTCCAGCCTGCATGGAAGAACTGAAGGCTGCCGGCATTGAAAACTTCATTCATGTGCGTTGCAACGTACTGGAAACCTTACGCGAATACAACAGCAAACTCTTATCCTGAATTGAACTATGAGACAGAATTTCAAACAAATCGATATATTTGCCGGTTTCCATCCGCAGAATGGCATGGAATGGCAGAAAGAAAATGGCATCACTGCCAACTGGAAAACGCCTGAACAGATTCAGGTGAAACCTGTATACACGAAAGAAGACCTGGAGGGTATGGAACACCTGAACTATGCAGCCGGTATTCCTCCTTATCTTCGTGGCCCGTACTCTATGATGTACACCTTCCGCCCGTGGACTATCCGTCAGTATGCCGGATTCTCTACCGCCGAAGAGTCAAACGCATTCTACCGTCGTAACTTGGCTTCCGGTCAGAAAGGATTGTCAGTAGCTTTCGACCTTCCGACACACCGTGGATACGACCCTGACCATCCGCGTGTAGTGGGCGACGTAGGTAAAGCCGGAGTATCTATCTGTTCACTGGAAAACATGAAAGTGCTTTTCGACGGTATTCCATTGAACAAAATGTCTGTTTCCATGACCATGAACGGTGCGGTACTTCCTGTCATGGCATTCTATATCAATGCCGGACTGGAACAGGGTGCCAAACTGGAAGAAATGGCCGGAACCATCCAGAACGATATTCTGAAAGAGTTCATGGTGCGTAACACCTATATTTATCCGCCTGCCTTCTCCATGAAGATTATTTCTGACATTTTTGAATATACTTCTCAGAAGATGCCGAAATTCAACTCTATCTCTATTTCAGGATACCACATGCAGGAAGCGGGTGCCACTGCCGACATTGAACTGGCTTATACACTGGCCGACGGATTGGAATACCTCCGTGCAGGAGTGGCTGCCGGTATTGACATTGATGCTTTTGCTCCGCGTCTGTCGTTCTTCTGGGCCATCGGTATGAACCACTTTATGGAAATAGCCAAGATGCGTGCCGCACGTATGCTGTGGGCCAAGATTGTAAAACAGTTCAATCCGAAGAACCCGAAATCACTGGCACTGCGTACACACTCACAGACTTCAGGATGGTCACTGACCGAACAGGATCCGTTCAACAACGTAGGACGTACCTGTATCGAAGCCATGGCTGCCGCATTGGGACATACGCAGTCACTGCATACCAACGCATTGGACGAAGCGATTGCCCTTCCGACCGACTTCTCGGCACGTATTGCACGTAATACTCAGATTTACATTCAGGAAGAAACGCAGATTTGTAAGAACGTAGACCCGTGGGGCGGTTCTTACTACGTAGAAGCATTGACCAACGAACTGGCTCACAAGGCTTGGGAACACATTCAGGAAATCGAGAAACTAGGCGGTATGGCCAAAGCCATCGAAACCGGTATTCCGAAGATGCGTATCGAAGAAGCTGCTGCACGTACTCAGGCTCGTATCGACTCGGGTGAACAGACTATCGTGGGTACAAACAAGTATCGTCTGGAAAAAGAAGACCCGATTGATATTCTGGAAGTGGACAACACTGCCGTACGCCAGGAACAGATTGAAAACCTGCGCCGCCTGAAAGAAGGCCGTAACCAGGCTGAAGTGGACAAGGCATTGGAGGCTATTACCGAATGCGTACGCACAGGCAAGGGCAACTTACTGGAACTAGCCGTAGAAGCTGCTCGCGTACGTGCCACACTGGGAGAAATATCTGACGCCTGCGAAAAAGTCGTAGGACGTTATAAAGCAATTATCAGAACAATATCAGGCGTGTATTCATCAGAAAGTAAAAAGGATGCAGATTTCGCACGGGCTTGCGAACTGACCGAAGAATTTGCGAAGAAAGAAGGCCGTCGTCCGCGTGTCATGATTGCCAAGATGGGACAGGACGGACACGACCGTGGTGCCAAGGTAGTAGCTACCGGATTTGCGGACTGTGGTTTCGACGTGGATATGGGCCCGTTGTTCCAGACTCCGGAAGAAGCCGCTCGCGAAGCTGTAGAAAACGACGTTCATGCAGTGGGAGTTTCTTCATTGGCTGCCGGACACAAGACTTTGATTCCGCAAATCATTGCCGAATTGAAACGTCTGGACCGCGAAGATATTCTGGTCTTTGCAGGTGGTGTCATCCCGGCACAGGACTACGATTTCTTGTATAAAGCCGGTGTAATGGCTATCTTTGGTCCGGGTACTTCCGTGGCTAAATCAGCTTGCCAGGTAATGGAATTGCTGTTAGAAGCTGAAGAGGAATAAAAGAAGAATTTCCATAAAAAAACAGAGGTGTCTCAAATCTTGAGACGCCTCTGTTTTTTATTTTCTCTCCAGTATCTTTTCAACTTAATCTGAAAGCACCTCTTTTCCAGCCTTTCAGACAATGCCAGTACTTCCTAAGCAGTACTATAGTACTTCTCCCAAAGTACTGCAGTACTTCCTTAACAGTACTACAGTACTGCCCTGGAAGTACTGAAATCATTTATACGTAATCCAGCGAATCATTTCCTTGAAAGAAGGTTTCTTTCCATACATCAGAATACCTACCCGATAAATCTTTCCGGCTATCCAAATCATGCCGAAAGCAGCAACGTACAGAATAACTACAGACAACATCGTTTCCCACACCGGCACATCGAAAGGCAGACGTACCATCATGACAATAGGTGAAGTAAACGGAATCATAGAACACCAGATAGCCAGCGGTCCGTCGGGGTTATCGGAGCTGTAAATACCTGCATAGAGGGCAAAAATCAACAGAAGAACAATCGGCATCATAAACTGCTGAGAGTCTTCCTGCCCGTTGATGGCCGCACCAATAGCCGCAAATATGGAAGCATATACCAGGTATCCTCCGATAAAGTTCAAGACAAAGAGCCCTCCCATCTTGGCCAGATTCAGTCCCTGAAGAGTAGCCAGCAAACCAGATGCTCCTCCCATCAGTTCGGGCGAACTACCGGAAATTCCCCCGGCTACAGCCAACAATACGATAATCAGCACCGCCCAGATAGCCAGCTGTGCCACACCGACCAGTCCGATACCGATAATTTTTCCAATCATCAACTGAAAGGGCTTGACAGAAGAAACAATCACTTCTACAATGCGGTTGGTCTTTTCTTCCATCACACTCTGCATCACCATACCTCCGTATGACATTACAAACATGTAAATCAATAAAGTCAGTACCATACCGGCTGCCATAGCCGCTCCTGCATTGGATTCACTTTCGCTCCCGTCTTCTCCCCATTTTACCGTGCGGATATTCAACTTGCGGTTTACATCCTGCATGATGGAAGGCAACTGCGGAATGTCATAATGCAGCAGCTTGTCCTGACGCACCTGCTCGTCAAGCGTCTCACTTACCAGGCGCGAAAGACTGTTGGGAACTTCTTTCCGCGAATAAATCGTTACGGCCTCCGGATGTTCAGCCAGGTCGGCCTTGATTTCTACCACGGCATCAAACTGTGTGGAGTCACTTCGAAAAGAGGCTTCCATCTGAGGAACTCCCACAAAATGCCAGGATTCATCGTCTTTAAACTGAGGAAGGTATTTCATGGTGGCATCAATGACGGCTACCTGTTTCTGGTCTCCTCCCTTGACCGTAGACAACCACAACGGGACAAAAATAAGTGCCGCAAAAATGAACGGCATCAATATGGTAAGCAGGATAAACGACTTTTTGCTTACCCGGTTTATGAATTCACGCTGAATAATAATCCATGTCTTGTTCATAGCTGAAAGATTTTTTGATTAGATTTTCTCCTCTACCGTACGGATAAAGATATCGTTCATGGAAGGGATACATTCGGTAAACTTACAGATTTCGCCCTGCGCACCTACAAGTGACAATAACTCAGAATTGGAAATGGAAGTGAGCTTCCGCAGTTTATAGTTTACCGTCTGCTCATCCTGCACCTCACTGCTGACAATTTCAAAGGCATCCGAATTCTGCAAAGGCTTCGAAGACTGCATCGTCAGCTCATACTGATTGCTTTTATAACGTGAACGAATGTCCGTTACCGCTCCCTGCAGCACCACCTTTGAATGATTGATCAGTGCAATATGGTCACAGATTTCCTCCACAGAAGCCATGTTGTGCGTGGAGAAGATAATGGTATGTCCCTCGTCTTTCAATTTCAGGATTTCTCTTTTCAGCAGTTCCGCGTTTACCGGGTCAAAGCCTGAAAACGGTTCGTCGAAAATCAGCAGGCGGGGATGATGCAACACGGTAATGACAAACTGTACTTTCTGCTGCATACCTTTGGAAAGTTCCTCCAGCTTCTTGTTCCACCAAGGCATGATTTCAAAGCGCTCAAACCAGTCGGTTAGTCTTTTCTTCGCCTCCTGACGGCTTAATCCTTTCAACTGTGCCAGATAGATGGCCTGTTCGCCCACCTTCATTTTTTTGTAAAGTCCACGTTCTTCGGGAAGATAGCCAATGGAATAAATATCTTCCGGGCGTGAGAGTCGTCCGTCAAACCACACCTCACCGGCATCGGGAGCTGTAATACGGTTGATAATACGAATCAGCGTGGTCTTTCCTGCCCCATTGGGTCCCAGCAAACCAAATACCTGTCCTTCGGGCACCGTGATGCTTACTCCATCCAGCGCCGTATGATTGGCATACCGTTTTACGACCTGTCGTGTTTCCAAAAAAGAATCATTCATGTTGTTACTTATTAAAAATTGAACATTTAAAAGATATAAGTTTCACAAAGTTATCAATTTCATTCAAAGTAAAGACTATTGTCCGGATTTTCTCAATAAAAAAACGGAAATGCCCGCAGTAACTACTCAGGCATTTCCGCAACAATTTCCAATAGAATGAAAAGCTTACAGGAAGAACTTAAAGACAAAGATGAAAGCCAGAATATACATGGCCGGTGTAAGCTTCTTGGTATGTCCGCACAGCAGATTAATCAAGACATAGCTAATCATTCCCAACACGATTCCATCGGAAATGCTGTAAGCCAGAGGCATGAAAATGATACAGATAAACGCCGGGATGGCTTCTGAATAATCCAGAAAATCGACTTTCTTCACAGAAGACATCATCATCAGACCTACCAGAATCAATACAGGAGCGGTAGCCGCACCCGGTACTGCCAAAAAGAACGGAGCCAGAAACAATGACAGAAGGAAGCACACTGCCGTAACAAAGGAAGTCAGTCCACTACGTCCGCCTTCACCCACTCCGGAAGCACTTTCCACGAAGGTGGTAATGGTACTGGTACCCAGCATGGCACCGGCTGTTGTTCCGATGGCATCCACCAAAAAGGCTTGCTTCAGGTGAGGAATCTTTCCATCTTTTGTCACCATTCCGGCCTTTGTGGTCACTCCGACCAACGTACCGATGGTATCAAACATATCTACAAACAGGAAAGTAAACACTACAATCACCATTTCCTTTGTAAAGATATGCTCCCACTGGAACCGGAAGAAAATGGGTTCGATAGAAGGAGGAGTGCTCAACACGCCATCCAGATGCGTCAATCCCATAGGAATACCGATAACAGTCGTCAGCAAGATTCCTATCAGCAAGGCTCCACGGACTTTCTTCACCAGCAAGATGGAAGTAATCAGCAGGCCGATAATGCCCAGCAAGGCCGAACCAGAAGTAATATTTCCCAATGAAATCAAAGTCGCATCGTTATTCACAATGATACCGGCATTCTGCAAACCGATGAACGCAATGAACAAACCGATACCTGCACCAATGGCATTGCGAAGGCTCAAGGGCAACGCATCTACGATTTTTTCACGCAAATTGGTAACCGTCAGCAGAATGAATATGATTCCTTCCAAAAGTACGGCAGTCAGAGCAAACTGCCAGGTATAGCCCAGCGTAAGACAAACGGTATAGGCAAAAAACGCATTCAACCCCATTCCCGGTGCCAGTCCGAAAGGCAATTTGGCATAAAAGGCCATCAACAATGTAGCAAAAGCCGAAGCGATGACTGTTGTTGTGAAAAGCGCTCCCTTGTCCATACCTGTAGCCGCCAGAATGTTGGGGTTGACAGCCAAAATATAGGCCATGGTCAGAAAGGTCGTGATTCCGGCCAAGATTTCCGTACGCACACGCGTCTCACGAGGGTTAAAACCGAATAATTTTTCCAGCATTTTCATTTTATAATTGCTTTAAATGATTCAACCGGTTTAGAAAGACCACTTCATGGCCAGTGTCGGGATGAAGTAGAATCCGTTACGATCGGCAAAATCCGTACTCAATTCCCATTCTGTACCTACGCTCAGGTTCAAGTCTTTGTTTACATGCTTAAACTTATTCAGGTTTACCCAGAACTGCGGTTCACTGATGAATACAAAGTCGTGGTTGTTTCCATCTGCATCAAAATGTTTCTCACGCCAGAAATCCGCAAATCCGCTGAAAGTAAATTTTTCCTTACAGAAATTCAGGGTCCATGTACCCGTCAACTGAAAGTTATGCGGTTTTTCATTCTTCTGAATATATTTATACAGCACCTGTACGCCGAATACCTTGGAAAAATCATTACTGTTCCATGAGTAGGTAGCACCTCCCAAGAAGGCATTGTTGATATAATTCAAACCTCCGTTGTATTCTACATGTGCAGAAACAGGAGCCTTCCAGAATTTCAGTTCACGGCTGATTTCCCAATAAGCAGATGACACTCCTTTGTCTGTATAATCCATATCGACAAAGAAATAAGTGCTACCCCACTTGTCTGCCTTGAACATCTCGACCGTTGTAGTCACCCACGGACGTTCGTCTAATGATTTATACAAGGCACGCCCCAAGTCATAATGCAACTGAATGTTCTGAGCCATCACTTTTCCTGCGCATACAGAAAGAAGAATAAACGCAAAAAGAAATAATTTTTTCATTTTAATTTAACGTACTTTTAATGGTTTTTAAAATCGGCTGCAAAATTACATAAAAAAGCGGTATAAAAACAAAGAACTCGTTATCTTTGCTCTTAAAGAGCATAAATAAGAAGCCATGAAAAAACTGTTAATCATTCTATTGATGTGTGTGATAGGCCTGGGAGCAAAAGGCCAGGTATCTCAAGAAGCCTTCCGCCAATGGCACGGAGACAAATATTCCATGTTTATCCACTTCGGACTTTACTCACAATTAGGCGGGGTATGGCAGGGTAAACAGGTGAAGAATGGATACAGTGAACAGATTCAGGCTTTTGCCCCAATTTCCAAGAAAGACTACGAAAAAATTGCCGGCCAGTTTAATCCGACACAGTTTAATGCTGACTCCATTGCTGTACTGGCAAAAAAGGCGGGAATGCATTCCATTATCCTGACCAGCAAACACCATGACGGCTTCTGCCTGTTCAAAACGGCTACTACTTCTTTCAACTCATACGATGCGACTCCATGCAAACGGGATTTCGTGAAAGAAATATCAGAAGCTGCCCGCCGTCATGGACTGCGGTTCGGACTGTACTATTCGCTTATCGACTGGCACTATCCGTATGCATCGCCCATGTCACCCCATAACGCTGACTTTATTACAGAAGCACACCATGCTTTTTCAAAAGCTCAACTGAAGGAACTCCTTACCAATTATGGAAAGATTTCCGAACTCTGGTTTGATATGGGAGCAAATACTCCGGCACAAAGTAAGGAACTGTATGAACTCGTACACCAATACCAGCCCGACTGCATGGTGAGCGGACGCCTGGGCAACGATTGGTATGATTTCTGCGTAATGGCAGACAATGACTATCCGGACAAAACCCTTCATGCTCCCTGGCAAAGTGCCGCATCCATGTTCGATGAGACCTGGGGATACAGAGCATGGCAGGACCGCGGATGTATAGAAAATAAGGTACGCGAAAAGACTCGGAGCCTGATTAATGTGGTTTCCAGAGGAGGAAATTACCTGCTGAACATAGGTCCGAAGGGAAACGGAGCAGTAGTTGACTTTGAGAAAGAAGTGTTGGAACAGGTGGGCGACTGGCTTTCCCGCTATGGCTACGCTGTATATCAGACGGAAGCTTCTCCTTTCCAGGAAGAGTTTACATGGGGAGAAGTAACACGCAAAGACAATCACCTATACTTGTTTCTCTCTGGGAAATATCCGGCAGATGGAAAAATCACCCTGCAAATGCCCGGCTATCTTCTGCAGAAAGGAGACGGGAAAATGGCTACTTACCTGCAATATGGTGACGAGGTAGTATTGACCGTACCGGCCTCAGCCTACAAGGACAAACAAATACACGTATTGACTCTTTCCTTCGATAAAAAGATTGAACCGTTCCCTGGAAAGACCATTAGAAATGCCATACTTACTCCGCGTAATGCTACACCGCAATACAGCTATTCCTGCTTTGACTACTATACGAATTACCGTAGCATTACGGGCTACAGTTGGAATTTCGAACAACTTCTGTTGAAACAACTAGAAATTATCTATACTTCGCAGGAGGCCGGAAGAGAAATAGACCTGATATTAGATGGAAAGACCTACTCCGTAACATTGGATAAAGGAAAAGAGATAAAAGAAACTGCTTTTTCAGGTACTACCTGGGGAGAAACCTACGTATGTGGTCCCGGCAGCGGAGTGTTCCATTCGGCAGAGAAACTGGATGCAGACTTACAGCATGCACCTGTATCCGGTAAAACCTGGACCAAAACAGATAAAGACAGTGACAAGGTTTCCAGCCCGATTCTATCCAGCTATTATGTGATGCGAGAAATAGACTCTCCGCGTTCACAGCATATTCTGGCGGAAATTGGTGCCGGAAATGGAATGGAGGTCTACCTGAACGGAAAACTGATAGCCAAGCATCTGAATCCGTATCGCACAAAGTTCCGTACGGAAAAAGTGATTCTTCCACTGAAGAAAGGAAAGAATCAGGTAATCCTTCGCAGCTATAACCGTTTTGAAGACGAAGCGGCTTATCTGCTGCGCCCTGCCGAGGAACAGAAAGCCTACCGTCAGGATTTCATCCTACCGGATGCGGTGAACGGAAAAGAGCATAGCCTCACTATAAAACCACACAATCCCTCTTCCCCGCACACAGATGCTGAATTATTCAACCTGCGTATCCGGTTAAGAAGGATTGCGATGTAAAAAGTCAAAGAGGTTAATATACCTCTTTGGCTACCTTATATACACTATCGGATGCCATGAATGTGTAAAAGTGCAGGCCCGGAACTCCGTGTGCCAACAAATCCTTACACTGTGCCTTGCACCATTCCACTCCTACAGCTTTCACTTCTTCGTCCGTCGTACATTTACGAAGTTCAGAAGCAAAGGCTTCAGGAATGTCTGTGCGGAACACTTTAGGCAATACATTCAACTGATTCTTAAATACCACAGGCTTGATTCCCGGAATAATGGGCACGTCAATACCTTCCTGACGGCAACGTTCTACGAAAGCATAGTATTTCTCGTTGTCGAAAAACATCTGTGTCACCACATAATCAGCTCCGTTGCGTACCTTTTCTTTCAAGTAGAACAGGTCGGACTCCATATTGGGAGCTTCTTCATGCTTTTCCGGATAACAAGCCATACCGTAAGAGAAAGGAGTTTCAATTCCTTCTATCTTGGAACCATCCAGTCCAATGCCCTGATTGAAACGGTTCACCTGTTCCTGTAAATCGGTGGCATGCTCATGGTACAAACACAAATCTTTTTCTGCAATGTCCAGCGGCTTAGAATCTCCTCTCAGCAACAACAAGTTGTTAATGCCTAAGAAATTCAGGTCGAGCAAGGCATATTCCGTTTCCTCCTTCGTAAATCCCTTACAGATGATATGAGGCGCCGCCTGAATGCCATACTTATTCTGAATGGCTGCGGCAATGGCTACCGTTCCGGGGCGCTTGCGTACCGTAGTCTTCTTCAGGTTTCCATCGGGCTGCGGCAAATACACTATCTCACTGTGATGTGAAGTGATGTTGATGTATTTAGGGTCAAACTCCCTCAACTTATCAATGATGTGATATACTTTTTGTATACTGTTTCCCTTTAACGGTGGCAAAATCTCAAAGGAAAACACGGGTTCCTTACTATTCTTTATCAAATCTATTACTTTCATAGTGCATTTGTATAATTTGTCGGCAAAGATACAAGCAAAAGTGCTATCCACCAACAATCGGAAGATATTTAGAAAAAACGGACTGTTTTTCCCATTAAAGGCAGATAGAATTAGAATAATATTCTATGTTCTATTCTATTTATGGAATAAATACACAGAAAATGATTTTCCGCTCCTATATGTGCAGTCCATAGTCATGCTTCACTTCATCCATGACAAACATACTTTCCAGCGAACCCAGACTGTCAATTGTTCCCAATACATTAATAATAAACTCCTGGTAATATTTCATGTTCGGAGCATGAATTTTCAGCAGATAATCGTAACTGCCGGAAATGTTATAGCACTCCGTCACCTCCGGAATGTTCTGAATGATACGGGTGAACTCCATAGCTATGTCTTTATTCATCCGACGCAATTTGACATTGCAGAATACCACAAATCCCTGATTCAGTTTATCGGCATCCAGCACAGCAATGTACTTCTTGATGTATCCTTCCCTCTCCAACCTTTTCAACCGCTCAAACACAGGAGTAGACGACAAGCTAACCTGTGCCGCCAGCTCTTTAGTGGTCAACCGGGCATTCTCCTGCAACGTACGGAGAATCTGCAAATCCACTTTATCCAGTTTTTCTGTCATAAGAATATTATTCTATTATGAGTTGTTTTACGACAGCAAATCTACAAGTTTTTTCTTTCGAACCATCATTATATAGAACAATTCTCCATATTTTCATCAAATATTGGACGATATAACCATACAAACTACTTTTGCAGTATCATTTAATCACTTTTACACACTTACGACTATGGATAGAACTAAGCTACACTTCGAAACCCTCCAGTTACATGTGGGACAAGAAAATCCCGATCCGACGACCGATGCACGAGCAGTCCCCATCTATCAGACGACTTCGTACGTCTTTCATGACTCAGCCCATGCCGCAGCCCGTTTCAGTCTGGAAGACAGCGGAAACATCTATGGCCGACTGACCAATCCCACCCAAAGTGTACTGGAACAGCGAGTCGCTGCATTGGAAGGAGGAGTAGCTGCCTTGGCCGTAGCCTCCGGAGCGGCTGCCATCAGTTATGCGTTTGAAAATATTACGCGCACCGGTGACCATATTGTATCGGCCCGTACCATTTATGGAGGAACTTACAACCTGCTGGCACATACTTTCCCCAGCCGTGGGATACACACCACTTTTGTAGACGCAGAAGAAGCGGCAAACGTGGAGCAGGCCATCCAGCCCAATACCAAAGCGGTATTCATTGAAAGTTTAGGAAATCCGAACTGCACGCTTGTCGACATCGCCCGCATTGCGGAAATAGCTCACCGTCATCAGATTCCTTTACTGATTGACAACACATTTGCCACTCCTTATCTGCTGCGCCCCATTGAATATGGTGCCGACATCGTCATACATTCTGCCACAAAGTTTATCGGAGGACACGGCACGTCATTAGGAGGTATCATTGTGGATTCCGGTAAATTCGACTGGAAAGCTTCCGGTAAATTTCCCCAACTGACAAGTCCCGACCCATGTTATCATGGACTTTGCTTTGCTGATGTGGCAGGTCCTGCGGCCTATATCACCCGAATACGTGCTATTCTGTTACGCGATACCGGAGCCGCCATCAGTCCGTTCAATGCCTTCCTCCTTCTGCAAGGACTGGAAACCCTCTCGCTCAGAGTGGAACGCCACGTAGAGAATGCGTTGAAAGTAGTAGACTTCCTGCAGCACCACCCTAAAGTGAAGAAGGTCAACCATCCGTCACTTCCTGACCACACTTCCCCGGCCCTCTATCAGAAATATTTCCCAAAAGGTGCTGGCTCCATCTTCACGTTTGAAATCCAGGGCGGACGTACGGAAGCACACCGCTTTATCGACCACCTGGAGATATTCTCCCTGCTGGCCAATGTAGCCGATGTCAAATCGCTGGTCATCCATCCAGCCAGTACAACGCACTCCCAGCTCAACGACCAGGAGCTGGCAGAACAAAGCATCACACAGTCTACCATCCGTCTTTCCATCGGTACCGAGCACATTGAAGATTTGCTTGCCGACCTGAGTCAGGCCCTTGAACAAATCTAACCCAAAACACAAACGGAGAATGCCCATTTCAGTAACACGCATTCTCCGTTTGACAGACATATTCTCCTATACTCCGAATTTATTCCAGTTCGTCGATATTCAATTCTTCGCTTTTCCGGTATCCGGAGCTGGTCAGTACCGCAATCAACTGCTGTTGCTCATCCACCAGACGCACTTCAATGAAAGGAACCCTCCCATGATTGAACGTCTCGGTAGCCTCTGCATATACATACCCCTCACTGATCGCACGCAGAAAAGTGATATTGGCATTCAGTGACAAAGTCAGACGTCCACGGCTATTGGCCACAGCGGCAAATGCCAAATCGGCCAATGTAAACAATGCACCTCCCTGACAAACTCCTCCGGCGTTCAGATGCTTTTCAGTCACCTTCATCCGGGCTTTGGCATATCCCGGACTGATTTCCAGTAATTCCACTCCAGCCTCAGCCGCAAAACGGTCGGCCGACAGCATTTCTTTTAACGTTCCCATATCTTTTAATGTATTGTAACCATTGTAGCTCCGAAACCGTATTCACGGAAAGAAGCATCCTGCCATTGATAAGTCTTGTATTTGCGTTTCAGCTCATCCAAGATAGCCCGACGCAATACACCATCTCCTTTACCGTGAATAAACACAATCCGCTGCCCTTTCTTCTGCTTGTATTCCTCCAATGTCTTGCGGAACACATCCAGCTGATAATTCAGCATTTCGGCATTTCCCATACCGGTAGTGTCATCCAGCAGTTCATGGATATGCAGGTCGACCTCCACAATTTCATTCTTTACCACATGCTGCTTTTTCTGCAACTTTGCCGGTACGTCCTGCACGTTCTTCTGCAACAGCGCATTCTTGATGTCGTCAGCCGAAACATATACCTGCTTTACCGCTTCATCATCCTTGACAATCTCATAAATCAAGGCCGGTTCCTCAAAAAAGTCGGAAGACTGGAAAGTATGCAACTTGTAAAACTTCACCGTATCAATGCGCAACTCCTGATTCACCGCCTGTTTCAGCAAGAAGGTACGGTCATCCTTATAAGCCAGAAGCTGTACGGCCACGCGCTCCATACCGTTCAATGCACTCTTCTCAAATTCTTCCAAGTGCATCTTCATGTTCGGTTTCACCGTTCCCCGGCTGCGTAAAGTCCAGCTCTTACCCTCTGCCGAAAGATACAAATAATCAATAAAATAGTTACTGTCATTCACCAGATAGGCATCAAACGCAGTAGAGGATATGGACTTTACATCCTGCGGCACATAAGCCAGAAACACATTCAGTACGTCATTTCCACGTATTTCGGGTGCCCGATAAGTTATCGGCTTTTCCTCTTCCTCCTCTTCTTCTTCAACTTCCGGTGCAGAAGGCTTGGCTGTAGATTTCAACGGGATGTTATAATCGTCGGTCTGTATCACCACACATTCCCTAATCAGCATAGGAATTTCAAAACCATCTTCTCCTTCCACCAAAGCAATGTCCTTTCCTTGAAATCCCCGGACAATGCCACCGCCTACTTCACTCAGGAAGCGTACTTTATCTCCTATTTTCATAATCTGTCTTCAATTTATTACACTCACAAATGTAACGACTTTCCACGGAATATGGAAATTATTCAGCAGTCTGCAAAAGGAAGTCCACGAAAAAATTATTATGTTAGGAGGATTCTGCTATTTGTTGTACTTTTGCAAAAAAATAAACGACATGGAAGAAACAAAACATATAAAGATTAGCGACTACAACTATCCGCTGCCGGATGAACGCATCGCTAAATTTCCGCTGCCGGTCCGCGACCAGTCCAAGCTGCTGGTGTATCAGCACGGACAAATCAGTGAAACACATTTCACCTCCCTTCCGGACTACCTGGAGCCCGGTACCCTCATGATTTTCAACAACACGAAAGTCATTCAGGCACGTCTGCACTTCCGCAAGGAAACCGGCGCGCTGATTGAGATTTTCTGTCTGGAGCCCATTGAACCCAACGACTATGTGCTCAACTTCCAGCAAACCCAGCATGCGGCCTGGCTCTGCATGATTGGCAATCTGAAGAAATGGAAAGAAGGCCCTCTGCACAAGGAAATGACAGTAAAGGGAAAGACACTGACGCTGACTGCTACTCGTGGAGAATGTCACGGCACCAGCCACTGGATTGATTTCACCTGGGACAATCCGGAAGTAACCTTTGCCGACATTCTGGAGTTCTTCGGCGAACTGCCCATCCCTCCCTATCTGAACAGAGAAACACAGGAAAGCGACAAGGAAACTTACCAGACCGTTTACTCGAAGATAAAAGGTTCCGTAGCCGCCCCGACTGCCGGTCTGCATTTCACGGAACGCGTATTGAACGCTCTCAAAGAAAAAGGAGTGGATTTGGAAGAAGTCACCCTTCACGTCGGAGCCGGTACTTTCAAACCGGTGAAAAGTGAAGAAATAGAAGGCCACGAAATGCATACGGAATACATCTCCGTAAACCGTGGAACCATAGAGAAACTCCTGGCACATGGAGGTGAAGCCGTGGCGGTAGGAACCACTTCTGTCCGTACACTGGAGAGTCTTTACTACATCGGTGTCACTTTGTCACAGCACCCCGATGCCAGCCAGCAGGAACTGCACGTACAGCAATGGCAACCCTACGAAACTCATCCGGAGTTAAGTACCACAGAAGCTCTGCAACAGATTCTCGACTACATGGACCGGAACCAGCTCGATGCGCTGCACACCAGTACACAGATTATCATTGCACCGGGATACAATTACCACATCGTCAAGAAAATGGTCACCAACTTCCACCAGCCGCAAAGCACCCTGCTGTTACTGGTCTCTGCTTTTGTGAAAGGAAACTGGCGTCCCATCTACGATTACGCGCTGGCGCATGATTTCCGCTTCCTGAGCTACGGAGATTCATCTTTACTTATCCCCTAACCCCAAACAGAAGAAACAATGACAGACAATAGCGAAGAAATGTTTCCCATCGTAGACGAAGAAGGAAACATCACAGGTGCCGCTACCCGAGGAGAATGCCACAACGGCAGCAAGCTGCTGCACCCGGTAGTCCACTTGCATGTATTCAACAGCAAAGGAGAATTGTATCTGCAAAAACGTCCGGAATGGAAAGACATCCAACCGGGAAAATGGGATACCTCCGTAGGAGGACATGTAGACTTGGGAGAAAGCGTGGAAATGGCACTGAAACGGGAAGCCGGAGAGGAACTCGGCATTTCCGATTTTACTTCTCAGCTGCTGACACATTATGTATTTGAATCAGACCGGGAAAAAGAACTGGTATTTTCGCACAAAACCGTATTCGACGGACCTATCTCACCCAGTGAAGAACTGGCAGGAGGACGTTTCTGGCCACTGGATGAAATTCGGCAAAATTTAGGGAAAAACGTTTTCACGCCTAATTTTGAGCGAGAATTCACTACAGTTCTAAATCAGCAATAACAAGAACAAAAGTAAACAGAAAACGTTACATACTTTTCTGTAAAACAGTCTTATCCTTATTACGTTTCCCCTAAGGAAAACATAAGTTTCCCACAGCGAAACCCTACGTTTCCGGTATGAAAAACGTACGGTTCCGCCGTGGGAAACATAAAAAATATAAAGGCATTACAGCCTTATTACCCAATCATTTTAGTATTCCACCTTATCTGTTTTTTCAGTCCAGTCCTGAAAAGCCCGAATAGCTTCTTCCGGCAACAAAACTTCTGAGGGCAGACGTCTTTCCGCCGGTTTCAAATCCAGTTCCTCATAAATAAAGGCATCGTCAAAGCCGATAGCTGCTGCATCGTGCTTGTTATTTCCATAATACATACGGTCCAGATGTGCCCAATAGATTGCACCTAAGCACATGGGACATGGCTCACAAGAAGTATATATCTCACAACCACTCAAATCGAATGTACCCAGTTTCTTAGCTGCCGCACGGATGGCACTTACTTCTGCATGGGCGGTCGGGTCGCAATCCGGCGTCACACGGTTTACTCCCGTAGCCACAATCTCACCGTTCTTTGCAATGACAGCACCAAAAGGACCGCCACCTTCAGCTACATTCTTCACTGACAACTCAATAGCCTTACGCATCAATTCTTCTTTCGTCATACCATATTATTTTTAGTAATTCGTAAAAAACTTGATGAAAATACACAAAACTATAGAATAATCCAAACTTTTTGGCTACATTGCAAAAGCCACACATAATAACAGCCGCCTATGAAAAACCGCCTATTCATTTTGTTATGGTGTATTCCCGGCTTTCTTTTTTCCGTCACTCCCAAGCCGGATGTAGAAAAACTGACAGAAACGGCCGATACTTATTATCAGGCAGGTAAGGTAGATTCTGCCCTATGGGCTATCGAACAAGCTCTTCAACTTGCAATGACAGAAAAGGATACCTGTGCCATGATGTCATGTTACACTTCACAAGGAGTCTACCTGCGCTCGTCCGGAAAACTCACCGAAGCAATTACTGCCTACGACAAAGCCCTGCAATATGCGCCCCTTCTTTCCGGAAATAACGAAGAAAACTTACAGGCAATTACCACATTATACAACAACCTGGCTACGGTTTACTTGGATATGAAAAATCCGGCTCAGGCAGTAAAATATGCCTTAGATGCGGTTAAGCAGGCCGATAAATGTCACGATAAGTCATTCCGCACACAGATTTATACCGTCTGTTCTTCCATTTTCATCACTCAAGAAGAATACGAAGCCGCCAAAACCTATCTGCCTAAAGCCATTGCCCTATCCCAGCAATTGCAACAGCCCGAAACGGAACTTGGTGCCCGCACGTACTACCTGCTGACCTTGTTCCGCACCCAGGCATCTGCCTCAGAAATCCAGAAACTGGTAGAACAAACGAATGCACTTGCCGCTAAGGTCAACTCTACCATGGCACTTGTCAATTACTATCAGGTACTTTTCTATGTCCAGCAGACCCGTAAAGAATGGAAGGCTGCCACTCAGACTGCACAGAAAATCCTGCAACTGCCGGGCATCGAAAATTATCCGTTCCTGCAATATGACGTGTATAACAACCTTCATCTTGTCTACAAGGAACTATCTGACTTTCCACAGGCCTACCACACGCTGGAATTGGCCAAGGCACTCAGCGATTCGTTGTTCGTGCAAGAAAAAAGTCGCCAGCTGGAAGAGCTTTCCGTGAAATATGAAACCCAGAAAAAGGAACTGGAGTACCAGAAGCTACAGGAAAAGCGTCAAAAGGAAAAGCAGAATCTGCAATTGAAGATTACGTTTCTGTTAATCCTGATGGCTATAATGGCCTTCGTTTCACTCTACTTTATCCAAAAACAAAAGCTCCGTATCGAACGGCAGAAAAGAGAGGCGGAAGCACAAAAACGTGAGTTCGAAACGTTGCAACGTGATACGGAACGGAATGCCACACGTGCCTACCTGAAAGAGCTTGAGCAAGAACGCAACCGTCTGGCAAAAGAATTGCACGACGGCGTTTGCAACGACCTGTATGCACTTGAGATGAACGCCTCCACACTCAACGAATCCTGGAGAGAACTCCTGCGCACCAGTCGGGAGAATATCCGACGTGTATCCCACGAACTGCTTCCTCCTACCTTTCAGGAAACAACTTTAAAGCAAGTATTACAGAACTATGCTGAACGAATGACCTCTACAGCATGTAAAGTTACCCTGATCACTCTTCCCGAAGAATGCGACTGGTCTGTACTTCCGGAAACTTATTGCCTAAACATCTACCGCATCATTCAGGAGGCTACCGGCAATGCGCTCAAACATGCCTCCTCCACGGAAATCCATCTCACACTGGAGTGGAAACTCCCGAATCTGGAACTCACCATTTCACACAACGGGAAATTCAGCTCTACCTCAGAAAAAGGTATCGGGCTACAAACTATGAAAGAAAGAGTGATGGCAATGAAAGGGCACATTTCAGTTGAAGCAGAAAAGATACAAATCATTATTCCGCTTTTCCTGTAGAAAAACTACGGGTTCCCGTGGGCATTATCTCAAGAGGGTTGCGTACTTTTGTTAACAAATAAAAAGACAAGTATTGCATGAATTTGAATGTAGCCATTGTAGACGACCATCCTCTTGTGCTGGAAGGCCTAAAAAGCCTGCTTCTCCAGACTGAAGGAATAGAACATATCTATACTGCCCAAACAGGTACACAACTGGGCAGTTTGCTCGCTCTGCATTCAATTCACCTGTATATCATCGATTTGGACCTGCCTGATATAGACGGTCTTGAACTGATTCATCAAATTAAGCAGAAATCTCCGGAAGCAAAGATTATTGTCAGCACCATGCACGAGGAAATCTGGATTGTCAATAAGCTGAAACACCCTGACATTGACGCCGTGGTATTCAAGTCTTCTGCAGGAGAATACATTCAAAAAGCCTTACAGACAGTTTTAAAGGGGAAAAAATACTATTGTCCGCAATTCCAGAAACTCTATAAAGAAAAAGACAAGATAGGGCACGCACCCGACACCCTCGATTCTGCTCCTACCATTCGGGAACTGGATGTACTGAAAGCCATAGCCAAAGGAATGAGTACCCACGAAATATCCGAATGTCTCTTTATTTCAGAGAATACAGTAGAATGGCACCGGAAAAACCTGATGGTGAAGTTCGGGGCTAAGAATGCCACCGACCTGGTTATTAAAGCCCTGTCAAAAGGCTACCTCAGTATTCCGCTGAAATAAGTATTGCTTTGTTTTATTTTATGTTTCACCTAAATTATCTGCTACCATGAAAAAACTGATTTATGCAGGACTTGCCTGCTTTATGCTACTGGCCGCTCAAGCTTGTTCCGGAAATGCACAAAAATCCACTTCTGATGAAGCCGTCCAGGAAACTGTTTCTCAACCAGTTTCAGACCCGGTATACGACAAAATCATGAACCTGATTGAGGAAGCGACTGCCAAAATCAAGGAAAATCCCAATCCGCAAGAAGCCATGAAAATTATGGCAGAAACCAGCAAGAACATTGATAAGTGCTGTGAAGAAAATGGTATCACCCTTTCCGATTGGAAAAAGAACCTGTCTGATGACTTAAAGAAAAAATACGAAGAAGCAACTGCTAAATTCTTGGAAGCTTGCGAAAAAATAAAATAACCTTTAAATAAATACGTTATGAAAACATTAGCTTATTATTTGTTAGGCATCTTCTCTTTATGCCTCCTGAATGCATGTAGTGACGAAGACAACCCAACTCCGGAACCTCCTCCTTCCAAAGGACAGGAAGAAGTACAAAAAATTGTAGAAGTACTGAAAGAAAGCAATCCGGAAGTCAGCCAGTTTGTAGAAATACTGGAAAAAGTGAATGTAGCCGACCTGACACAAGACGAACTGACCGTCTTTGTTGTAAAAAACAAAAATACCGCAAGCCGTGCTGCCGTATTGGATACCGCTTCCATCAAAAATCACATCGTCAAAGGACGCTATGCCAAAGAGGATTTAACAGATGGCAGTACCCTGACCAGTATCAGTAACGAAACACTTTATGTGACACGTACTGAAAATGACGTACAAATTAATGGAGTCAAGATTGAAGGCAATGCAATTCCGGCCGGAAACAGCTATGTGTATGTCGTTCCTGAAGTGATTCCGACAGCAGAGGTTCCTTTGGTTCCTTTACATGCAACCACCATTATCACCAAGTTACCTACAGGAGAAGCACTTGCAGGAGTCAACATCGAAGCAAAAGATGGAAGAGGAAACCTGCTTGGCACTTTCACCACGAATGAAAACGGTGAAGCAATTATTCAGCATCAAAGCGATACATTGAGTTATGTGATTAGTAAAGAAAATTTCTCTAACCTGCACGACGGCTTCTTAATCGCAGGAATGGACGAAAACGGAAATTTAATATACGCCGACTTAAACGGAGATGGCCTGATAAACGTGGATGATAAAGTAAGCAGTGACCCTTATACTTACTTCGTGAATTACAAAGATCTTCCGGAAAACAGTCTGACAAAGACTCACTACATGACAGAGATAAAAGAGGAAGAAATCAATGTGCCTGAAGTGGAAGCACTATGGAAACAATCATTTGAGACATTCCTTACTCAAAGCAAAAATATGGAATTCAGCCTGTTATATGATAAAAGCTTTGATTATAACATGATTGAATATACCTCCAGTACTTTCTGGGATTTTGCTTATCAAACAATAGACGAATGCAAAAAATACCTGGAACAACTGACTTCACTCAATACCGCAGAAGGATGGGAAGCCTCCTGGAATCTAACCGTTGACTTAGGAGTCATTCAAAGCCAGTTGTTCGGATATTATGGTAAACTCATACCTAATGACACACAGGAAAGTCAAGAATACTTGATTTACTATCTGACTGATTTAGTAAATACATTTGACACGGAGAAACAATTAGCAGCCAGAGCCCTACTTGCAAAGATTTCCCTACTTTCTGGAGCTTACGACGCTGCTATCCAAGAATGCCAATATATTTTGAATACCAACGCATTCGTTTTAGACCCACAGGCTCTAAATAATCTTGAAAGTAAAGAAGTTATTTGGGGAGGATATAAAGACAATTTCGGTAATCCCGGAGGCGACTACATTCATCCAGTTCTGCTGCGTGAAGTCTACCTTATGGCTGCCATCGCTTATTCTCAAACCGGAAGAGAAATGGAAGTCACAGAAGTTAAAAACATCTTAAACGAGGCATTCTCTATCGAAGGTGCAGAATGGAAAGACTACATCAATCTGCTGCAAGGAACCGGAAGCGCTTATCCATATTACCGGTTGCTGAACATACCTATCGAGCAGACAGGATTCAACCCGAACAAACATTTCTATCTCCCCATTCCTCAAACTGCACTCGATACTTATCCAGGAATGAAGCAGAACTCTGGATATTGATTCTCTCTTACTCTCTCTAACACAAAAAAATCCCAGCCAGAAATATTTCCGACTGGGATTTGCTTAATATCTGAAAGGGGAAGATTACATCATACCGCCCATGCCACCCATTCCCGGAGCAGCCATCGGCATTTCAGGTTTTTCTTCCTTCTTTTCTACGATGACACATTCTGTAGTCAGGAACATACCTGCGATAGAAGCGGCATTTTCCAATGCTACACGAGTAACCTTTGCAGGATCAACTACACCGGCAGCATGCAAGTGTTCGTATACATCTGTACGAGCATTGTAACCGAAGTCACCTTTACCTTCACGTACTTTCTGTACTACAACTGCACCTTCCTTACCAGCGTTAGCTACAATCTGACGAAGCGGTTCTTCGATTGCACGCTTGATGATTTCGATACCTGTAGTTTCATCTGCGTTGTCACCTTTCAAACCTTCCAACGCATCGATGGCACGGATGTAAGTTACACCACCACCCGGTACAATACCTTCTTCGATAGCGGCACGAGTTGCACACAAGGCATCATCTACACGGTCTTTCTTTTCCTTCATTTCTACTTCGCTGGCAGCACCTACATAAAGAACTGCTACACCACCTGACAATTTAGCCAGACGTTCCTGCAATTTTTCCTTATCGTAGTCAGAAGTAGAGTTCTTGATTTCAGCCTTAATCTGGTTGATACGTTCCTGAATCAATTCTTTCTGACCTGCACCGTTTACGATAGTAGTGTTTTCCTTAGAAACAGTTACCTTGTCGCAAGTACCCAACATTTCGAGTGTAGCCTGTTCCAGTTTCAAACCTTTTTCTTCGCTGATAACTACACCGCCAGTCAATACGGCAATATCTTCCAGCATAGCCTTACGACGGTCGCCGAAGCCCGGAGCCTTCACAGCACAAATCTTCAACTGACCACGCAGACGGTTAACTACCAAAGTAGTCAACGCTTCGCTGTCTACATCTTCTGCGATAACCAACAAAGGACGTCCGCTCTGTACAGCCGGTTCCAGGATAGGCAAGAAATCTTTCAGGTTAGAAATCTTCTTATCGTAAATCAGGATATACGGATGTTCCATCACGCATTCCATCTTTTCAGTATCAGTTACAAAGTAAGCAGACAAGTAACCACGGTCAAACTGCATACCTTCTACCACGCCGATTGTAGTATCTGTACCCTTAGCTTCTTCGATAGTGATGACACCGTCTTTAGAAACCTTGCGCATTGCATCCGCAATCAACTTACCGATAACCGGGTCGTTGTTTGCAGAAATTGTAGCAACCTGTTCAATCTTATCGTAGTTATCACCTACAGTTTCAGACTGAGCCTTGATAGATTCCACAACTTTTGCCACAGCCTTATCGATACCACGTTTCAAATCCATCGGATTTGCACCGGCAGTTACGTTCTTCAAACCAACACCTACGATTGACTGAGCCAATACAGTAGCAGTAGTTGTACCGTCACCTGCATCATCACCCGTCTTAGAAGCAACTGATTTTACCAACTGAGCACCTGTATTCTGGAACGGATCGCTCAATTCCACTTCTTTTGCTACAGTTACACCATCCTTTGTAATGTGAGGAGCACCGAATTTCTTTTCGATGATTACATTACGACCTTTCGGACCCAGTGTTACTTTCACTGCATTAGCCAGTTCGTCTACACCTTTTTTCAACTGATCGCGAGCGTCAATGTTGAAGAGAATATCTTTTGCCATAGTGAATTTCCTTTCTAATCTTAAATTCGTTAATTACCTAAATTATCCCAAAACTGCCAGTACATCGCTCTGACGCATCATCAAATACTTCACACCTTCGTATTCGATTTCAGTACCAGAATATTTACCATACAATACAGTATCACCTACTTTCAAGACCATTTCTTCGTCTTTAGTGCCATGGCCAACTGCCACTACTTCACCCTGCAACGGTTTTTCTTTCGCTGTGTCAGGAATAATGATACCACCAATTGTTTTTTCTTCTGCAGGAGCCGGAAGAATCAGGACTCTGTCTGCTAATGGTTTAATGTTCATAATGCTATAATTTAGTTTATATTTTATCGTTTATCAAATGCGTTAAAGCACCTATCTCTCTGCGAAAAGCGTGCCAAAACAAAAGACTGACATTCTGACATAAACAACCTGACAGTCCTGGCCGTCATACTGACAATTCTGACATCCAGCCTTACACGCAAACAAACTTCCGTTATTGGAGATGTATCGAAAAATAATTATCTTTACCACCTAAACCTAACATAATAAATATATGAACAGACCTCTGCAAACACTTACTTTAGCCGCTGCACTTTCCTGCACAATGGCTACGGGTTGGGCTTCCATTCTTACACAAATGCCCAGTCAACAGAACAATGACTACGAAATGTTTATGGAAAAAATCCGGAATACAACTATTAAAAATCCTTCCATTGACAAAAATCTAGCTTTGTTTCAGGAAAACGGCTCATTTAGCGACATTGATTATGATGATACCCAGATGACCAACTGGACTCCGATTCAACACATTGAACGTTTGTCGGATTTTGTCTACGCATATACCAACGAAAAGAACAAATACTATCAGAACGAAGATTTATATCAGAAAATCGTCAAAGGATTAGAATACTGGTATGACGTAGATTCTGAAAGTGACAACTGGTGGCACAATCAGATTTCCGAACCACAGAAACTCGGGGTGCTGCTCATTCAAATGCGCATTGGAAAAAAACAGATTCCACAAGAACTGGAAACAAAAATATTGAAACGGATTCAGGAAACAGGCGGAGACCCGGCTAAATGGACAGGTGCCAACCGTACAGATATTGCTCTACACTGGATTTACCGTTCTTGCCTGACACAGAATGAAGCCGATTTGAAAACGGCTATCGACAACGTTTTCAATCCGGTGGTATATACCACAGAAGAAGGATTCCAACATGACAACAGTTATTTCCAGCATGGAGAACAGCTTTACATCGGAGGCTATGGAGATGAAATTCTTAAAGGTGTTACCCAGGTAGCTTCCTATGCATTGGGCACACAGTATCAACTTGATAAAGAGAAAGTGGAACTGCTCAGCAAGTTCATGCGCGAGACTTATTACCGTACCGTACGTGGCCAGAACATGTCGTTCGACGTGGTAGGACGCAGTGTAAGCCGTCCGGGATTACTGAACAAACGAACCACTACCACTTATGCCCAGCGAATGATTGACATCGATCCAACTCATGCCGATGAATACAAAGCCATCATCGCCCGCCTGAACCGAAAGCAGCCTGCTGACTATCAGGTAACCGCTTCACATACCCATTATTTCCGTGGTGACTACTCATTACATGTGCGTCCTCAATATAACTTTGACGTACGTTTGGCTTCTACACGCACGAAGAAATGTGAATACGGCAACAAAGAAAACCTGAAAACCTATTTCATGTCCGACGGATGTACCAACATTGTACAAACAGGCGATGAGTATTTCAATATCTTCCCAGTATGGAACTGGCGTCATATTCCGGGTACTACCGCTCCTCAAGTGGAAAAAATACCGATGGATCCGAAAGCATGGGGTGTGTTAGGTACTTCCACATACGCCGGTGGAGTTTCCGACAGTATTTATGGAGCTACGGCATACGCTTACATGGATACCAATCCGGAAGTAAACACCGGAGCCAAGAAAAGCTGGTACTTCTTTGATAACGAAGTGGTATGTCTGGGAGCTGGTATACAATCCACTTCCACTTATCCGGTTCACACCACTGTCAACCAGTGCTTCTTGAAAGACGGCATCTTAGTTGACAAGGGAGGTAAAGAAGAGACCTTAGCAAACGGAAGCTATACCTTACAAGCCCCGCAGTGGGTATTACATGACAAAATCGGCTACTTCTTCCCACAGAAAGAAGAAGTGTTCCTGACAGCCCAGACACAGAGCGGACGCTGGTATGACATCAACACCAGCAAGTCGAAAAAAGAAGAAAAGATGGATGTCTTCACATTGGGTATCAACCACGGTGTGGGTCCGAAAGACGGCTCATACGCTTATATCGTAGTGCCGGGAAAAACTTCCGCACAAGAGATGGAAGCCTATCAGAAAGAGAATGCCATCGAAATTCTATCGAACAATGCAAAAATACAGGCTGTTCGGAATACCAAACTGAATGTCTGGATGGTGACTTTCTTCGAAGCTGGTACTTTCAAACATAAAGAATTGAGTGTTACCGTAGACAAGCCATGCGTACTGATGGTAAAAGACATCAACGCAAAATCGGCTAATCTGCATATTGCCGACCCGGGACAAACCCAGTCGCCCATTCAAGTGGAACTGAAAATCGGTAAGAAGAAACAAGCGCTCACAGCCGACTTCAGCCAAACAGGCATTTATGCAGGAGCTACCAAGCAATACACTGTAAAACTTTAATCTCAATATGAGACAAAAAAGAAGCTCCATGGCACACTCAACTCAAGGCCATGGAGCTTCTTCTTTTTATTGTTCTTCCGGTTCCGAGAATAAATCTCTTGCAGGAGTCACCGGTGTCGTGCCCCTGTCCGCTTCCTGCCGGATACGGGAGGAGAACCTCTTTTTCGAAGTGATGCCCAATTCCGTCAGCATATCCGCCTGACGAATCAGGTTGCCTTTTCCCTGCGAAAGCTGCCCCAACGCATTCTTGTAAGCCGTGGAAGCTGCCTGTAAAGAATCTCCAATCTTTTCGAAAGTCTCGGTAAATCCTACCAGTTTCTCATAAAGCACCGTTCCTCGCTTGATGATGTCCTGAATATTTTTCACCTGATACTCCCGCTTCCATAAATCCAAGGCCAATCGAAGCGCTGCAATCAGGTTGGTCGGACTAATCAATACGACCTTCTTCTGGTAAGCATAATTCCAAATGTCCGGATCGGCCTGCAAGGCCAACAAATAAGCCGGCTCGTTCGGCACGAACATCATTACAAAATCCAATGAAGACACATTGTAGCTGGAATAATCTTTCCGGCTCAACTCATCAATGTGGGCTTTCACAGAAGCCAGATGTGCTTTCAAGTACTGTTCACGCTGCACGGCATCCTCACAGGCCACATAGCTTGCGTATGCCGTAAGCGATACTTTTGAGTCAATAATCACCTGACGGTTATCCGGATACACCACCAGCACATCAGGCTGCATCCGCTGTCCCAACTCGTTTTTAAGCGGTTCACCGTGTTCATCTTTCAAGAATTCCTGACGGAAATATTCTTCCCCTTCCCTCAGACCGGAATTTTCCAAGATAGTCTCCAATATCATTTCACCCCAGTTTCCCTGCATCTTGGAATCTCCTTTCAAGGCACGAGTCAGGTTGTTGGCATCGTCGCTAATCTGTTTGTTCAGCTGCATCAGTTCCTTGATACGGTCTTCCAAAGAAAAGCGTTGCTTGGATTCTTTATCGTACACTTCTTCCACCTGATGCTTGAATTCTTTCAAATTCTCTCCAAAAGGTTTCAACAAGTTACTCAGGGTTTCCGAACTAAGCCGGTTGAATGCCTCCGTCTTCTGCTGGAAAATCCGGTTGGCCATATTCTCAAACTCCGTATTCAGTTGCTTCCGCAATTTCTCCACTTCTTCCTTCTGATTCTCCAACCGTTCTTCCAGGTTGCGACGCTCTGCCTGTGATGTAGCCAGTGCACGACCTGCCTCTGCCCATTTCCCGGAAAGTTCATCTACCTGTCCACGCAGCCTCTCTGTTTCTTTCCGGTACTGCTCAATCAGCAATTCAGTACGTTCCTTTTCCGCCTTCAGCAAATCCTGAGCATGCTGTTGGTTCATCTGTAACTCCGACCGCAAAGAAACGGACTTCCTCGCAGCCCACAAATAACCCAGCAGTCCTCCTACTATCACGCCAACAACCAAATATACAATTTCCATATTCTCTACTAATTTTCGAAACACCTATAAAAAACACAGGTTTCACGAAACAGAAGTCCGAAGCATCTGCCTCTTCCGTCTTCTTCCGTGAAACCTGTGTCCTTTTTATTTATGATTAATCGCTCACGCTTATCCGTTGATGGCAGCTACCAGTTCTTCCGGGGTAACCAGCGACTGTTCACCGCTCGTCATATTTTTCAGCATGACTTTTCCTTCTTTCATTTCATTTTCACCCACAATGGCTACAAACGGTACCATCTTTGCATTGGCATAGCTCATCTGTTTCTTCATTTTAGCAGCATCCGGATAGATTTCTGCACGAATACCTACGGCACGTACCTGTGCCAGTACCGGCAATACATACGCAGCCTCAGCTTCGCCAAAGTTGACGAACAGCAACTGTGTACCGTTCACTGCTTCTTTCGGATACAAATCCAACTGGTTTAGTACGTCGTAAATACGATCAGCGCCGAATGAGATACCCACTCCCGACATGCCTTCCATACCGAACACACCGGTCAGGTTATCGTAACGGCCACCTCCACTGATACTACCAATCTGTACGTCCAGCGCCTTCACTTCAAAGATAGCACCCGTATAATAGTTCAGCCCACGAGCCAGTGTCAAATCCAGTTCCACTTCCGACTGGATACCCAGTCCGGCAATTGTCTTTAGAATAAACTCACTTTCTTCTACCCCCTTCAGACCAGTCTCACTGGCAGCCAGCACATTCTTCAACGTAGCTAACTTCTCTTCGTTCGAACCGCTCAACAGAATAATCGGCTGCAACTTATCGATGGCTTCCTGCGGAATACCTTTTGATGCCAGTTCCGCATTTACATTGTCCAAACCAATTTTATCCAGTTTGTCGATGGCCACTGTAATGTCTACAATCTTATCGGCTTCTCCGATGATTTCGGCAATACCTGTCAGAATCTTACGGTTGTTAATCTTGATGGAAACACGAATACCGAATTTCTGGAACACCGCATCAATCATCTGCACCAGTTCCACCTCATTCAGCAAGGAATTACTGCCTACCACGTCGGCATCACACTGATAGAATTCACGGTAACGTCCCTTCTGCGGACGGTCGGCACGCCATACCGGCTGAATCTGGAAACGCTTGAACGGGAAAGTGATTTCATCACGGTGCATTACCACGTAACGCGCAAAAGGAACTGTCAGGTCATATCGCAAACCTTTTTCACAGAATTTGCTGGCCAATTTTGCTGCATTGCGGCTCAACAGTTCTTCATCTGTCAGTCCAGAAAAATAGTCACCTGAATTCTGAATCTTGAAAAGCAGCTTATCGCCTTCCTCTCCGTACTTACCCATCAAAGTAGACAGGTTTTCCATGGAAGGAGTCTCTATCTGCTGAAAGCCGTAGCGATAGAACACCTCGCGAATGGTGTTGAATATATAGTTACGTTTCGCCATTTCTACCGGCGAAAAGTCTCTTGTTCCTTTAGGTATACTTGGTTTTGTTGCCATAATGAATCAGTCTTTAAATTAACGGGGCAAAAATACGAATAAAATTTCTACCTTCCGCATACAAAACGAAAGGATTTCATGCTTACTCGCGACGATTCATATAAATCGTTACGTAGTAAATCAGCGTAGCCAGTGAACCCAAGGCAGCTACGACATACGTATAGGCAGCCGACTTCAAGGCATCCGTAGCCTGCTGATGATTGAACGCATTGGTAATTCCGGCACTACTCAACCATACCAGTGCCCGACGGCTTGCATCAATTTCTACCGGAAGGGTAATGAAACTGAACAACGTGGTCATGGCAAACAGACAGATACCGATAAGCAGCAGCTGCGGAAAAGAGTTGACCATCAAAATACCTGCCAACAACACCCAAGATACGATGGAAGAAGAAAACTGTACTACCGGAACCAAAGCCGAACGCATACGCAAAGGTGCGTATCCCCGCGCATGCTGTACCGCATGCCCACACTCGTGAGCAGCTACAGCTGCCGCAGCCACACTTGTACTACCGTAGACCCCTTCACTCAAATTTACCGTCTTGTTCATCGGGTTATAATGATCGGTCAACATTCCCGATGTACTGGTCACCGTCACGTCGTAAATACCGTTATCACGCAGCATCTTTTCTGCCACTTCCCTTCCTGTCATGCCATTGGTCAACGGCATCTGGGAATATTTTTCAAATTTACTCTTCAGGTTTGCCTGAACCAGGTAACTGATAATCGCAATACCTATAAATACAATCCAAATCAACATAATTTCTTCATTTAAATGTTATACTAATTCTTTAGCAAAAACCTTGCCAAAAGAAAGGTTGTCAGTCATTTCTGCCCAAAGATAAAGATTTTATTTTTCTATTCAGGCAACTTTACGTAATTTTGCTCCGTATTGAAAGAAAGACCATGATAGTTTGCATAGCCGAAAAGCCCAGCGTGGCACGCGACATCGCCGATGTGCTGGGAGCCAAAAAACGAAAAGAAGGATACATTGAAGGAAACGGATACCAGGTAACCTGGACATTCGGTCATCTGTGTACTCTGAAGGAACCGCATGAATATACTCCCTCGTGGAAAAGCTGGAGTCTGAGCAGCCTGCCCATGATTCCTCCCCGCTTCGGAATCAAGCTGATAAACGACAGCGGAATTGAAAAGCAGTTTCACATCATCGAAAAGCTGATGCAGGAAGCTGAAATGATTATCAACTGCGGGGATGCCGGCCAAGAAGGAGAACTCATCCAGCGGTGGGTAATGCAAAAGGCCGGTGCCAAATGTCCGGTCAAACGGCTCTGGATTTCCTCACTGACGGAAGAGGCTATACGCGACGGATTTGCCAACCTGAAAGACCAGGCAGAGTTCCAGCCGCTCTACGAAGCCGGACTGAGCCGCGCCATCGGTGACTGGACTTTGGGCATGAATGCCACCCGCCTATACACCTTGAAATACGGACAGAACAAACAGGTACTTTCCATCGGACGAGTACAGACTCCGACTCTGGCCTTGATTGTAAAAAGACAGCAGGAAATAGAACACTTCGTACCCAAGCAATACTGGGAACTGAAGACGGTCTACCGCGATACGGTGTTCTCGGCCATCGTACGAAAGAGTGATGAGGAACTGGCTGAAGAGGCTGAAAAGGAAAAAGAGAACCCTTCTTCCAAGAAGAAAATACAGCCCGATGCCAACCGGGGCATTCCGCAGATTACCGACGAACAGACCGGAAAGGAATTACTGGAACGCATCCGGAATGTAGACTTTACCGTAACCGAAGTCAGCTCCAAAAAAGGAACGGAAGCGCCTCCCCGCCTGTTCGACCTGACCTCTTTACAGGTGGAATGTAATAAAAAATTCAGCTACTCGGCCGACATGACCTTGCAGCTCATCCAGTCATTATATGAAAAGAAGGTGGCTACTTATCCGCGTGTGGATACCACTTTCCTGAGTGACGACATTTATCCCAAGTGCCCTAAAATTCTGGAGGGCTTGAAAGACTATGCCGTTTACACGACGGCATTAAGCGGAAAACCACTGATTAAATCGAAAAAAGTGTTCGATAACAGTAAGGTAACCGACCACCATGCCATCATCCCCACCGGAGTACAACCGCAGGGCCTCAGCGACATGGAAAAACGGGTGTTCGACCTGATTGCCCGCCGCTTCATCGCTGTGTTCTATCCGGATTGTAAGTTTTCTACCACGACCGTCATCGGTGAAGCAGACCAGATAGAGTTCAAGGTAACCGGAAAGCAGATTCTGGAACCCGGCTGGCGCGTAATCTTTGCTAAGGACGTTCCGGAAGAAGGGAAGGAAAACGAGGAAGAAAGCGTATTGCCCGCTTTCACCAAAGGAGAAAGCGGTCCGCATAGCCCGATGCTCAACGAGAAATGGACACAGCCGCCTCGTCCCTACACCGAAGCTACCCTGCTGCGTGCCATGGAAACTGCCGGAAAGCTGGTGGACAATGATGAACTTCGGGATGCCCTGAAAGAAAACGGTATCGGTCGCCCTTCTACCCGTGCAGCCATTATCGAGACCTTGTTCAAACGGCATTACATCCGCAAGGAACGCAAAAACCTGATTGCTACTCCTACCGGAGTGGAACTGATTCAGCTAATTCACGAAGAACTCCTGAAATCGGCCGAACTGACCGGTATCTGGGAAAAGAAATTGCGCGAAATCGAACGGAAAAGTTACGATGCAGGTACCTTCTTAGCGGAATTGAAGCAGATGGTCACCGAAATAGTTTACAGCGTACTGCGCGACAACAGCAACCGCCGTGTGACCGTTACGACTGATGACAGCCCTAAAATCCCGCTGAAAAAAGCAGCTGCCCCTAAAAACGGTGAAGAAGAGCCCAAGAAAAAAGCGGCTCCCCGCAAGCCACGGGCCAGCAAGAAAGCAGCCACTCCCGAAGCACCTAAGGAAGACAACCTGCCTGCCGATGACAGCATCTTAGGAAAAGCCTGTCCCGTATGCGGCACGGGCATCATTATCAAGGGAAAGACGGCCTACGGATGCTCTCAGTGGAAGAACGGATGTAAATTCCGCAAGCCTTTTAAAGCGTGAAATATTTCCCGCCCTATATACTAAAACAAAAATTCCTGAAGAATTCTTGTTCACAAAGCAAACAAAGAATTCTTCAAGAATTTTTATTATTAGTTTTTCAATATAACGTGATACTCTACCCCCTTCTCTGTCTGGAAGGTATATAATCCCTTATCAGACGCTGTAACAGAAACTTCCTCTCCCGAATCAGCCTCTACTTTTTGAATCACAATATCAGGACTATAAATTGTGCATTCATTCCCTGAACCAGAGACTAATGTACATTCCTGAAGTACATGTTGTTTCCATTTTAAATTAAAAGTAAAGTCCCCTACCGCACGTAACCCATCTATACACCCTTCAGGCCATGCAGCAGGTAACGCAGGCAGCAACTGAATAAAACCTTGATGACTCTGTAAAAGCATTTCTGCCATCCCAGCAGTAGCTCCGAAATTACCATCAATCTGGAAAGGAGGGTGAGAGTCGAACAAATTCTCATATACACCTCCTTTGTCGTTATCCATACTTATTACAGTCAAAGAAGAAAGACTCAGTGCAGATTTAAGCAAACGGTAAGCATGGTCTCCATCCTGAAGACGGGCCCAGCAAGCTATCTTCCATGCCCGACTCCATCCTGTTCCCAAGTCACCTCTGGATAGCAAGGTTTGCTTTGCTGCCTCAGCATATTCTGGTGTTCTATAATAAGAAATTTGATTACCCGGATAAAGAGCAATTAAATTAGAAAGATGACGATGCTGGTTTCCTAAAGTATCCAGTTGCCAAGTATCATATTTCCATTCTTTTATTTGTCCCCATGAGCCAATTGTAAGTCCATTATCCAAACGAGCAAATTTGTCCTTCAATTCTTTCTCAAAAGCCTCATTCTGTTGTATTCCCTTTTGGTGGAAAACTTGTAAGGCCTGAGTTGTTTCACTAAACAGTTGCCAGATTAACTGCTGGGCATACGATACACCATCCTCCCACGGTCCTTGTTCCGGTGACCACTCATCAGGAGCAACCAATTTGCCATTTTCATCTTCTTTCAAACGATCAAACCAATACTCACAAGTAAGCTGCATAACAGGAAATGCTTTTTCAACCAAAAAGTTCACATCCTGTGTATAAAGATAATGTTGCCATAAATGCATGCAATACCAGGCATTAGCTGGCCGATTTATATTCCAGTCCGTATAGCCAAAAATATTGCTTTGGGTTTTAATTGCCCATCCTCTAAGTCCTTCTTCCTGAGCAACCTTCTGCCAGCTTCCATCCGATTTAAGAGCTTCTTTAAAAATATAATTCAAGAAAGGAGCATGGCATTCGGACAAATTACAATTTTCAACAGGCCAATAATTCATTTGTACATTAATATTACTGTGGATGTCGCACTCCCATGGAGGAGTATTATCATTATTCCATATTCCTTGCAAATTACTAGGCAAGTCCATGCCGCGCGAAGAAGCCAACATCAGATAACGGCCATACTGAAAGTAAAGCATATCCAGATAAAGACTTTCTTTATGGAATTTTACAAGTTCATCTGTAGGAATCACCGGTAAAGTTTCAGTTAAATCAAGTTTCACACGTTGAAACAAAGGACAATAATCTTTCATGTGACTCTGTTTCAACTGTTCATAACCTTTTATTGAAGCCTTACAAATCCGGTCAGATATACGAAGATGCAGTTCTTCAGATGTCTCATCTATGTAGGAAGGCGATGAAAGGCTGAAATTCGTAGCCCCCGTCAATAATAATGTCACGGCATCTGCATTCTTCACCACCAACCTGTCCCCCTCTATAAACAAGCTGCCTCCCTCATTCATAACCTTTAACTGAGCCTCGTAAGAAAGTAAATCCAGTTTATTCTGCAATAATAAGGTGGTATTATCCTTGCATCGTGTCACCCCCTCACGGCCATCCTTCAAAGTCACTGAAAAACTTAACTTTCCTTCATTGCCCAGTGTGATTAAACGGGCCACAATCATGCTATCCGGGTGACTTGCAAAATACTCACGTTCATACGTAACACCTTGCCAATCGAATGTTACACGACCTATTGCCTCATCCAATGAAAGTTCCCGATAATAATTCTCTACTTTACAAGAATCAATTCCTTCAAAATCAAGGAATACATCTCCAAAACTCTGATAAGCCCCTCGCAATTCCTGACTCCCAGACCACAAGGATTTTTCATTAAACTGTAGCTGTTCACGAGCTATTCCGCCCAAAAACATTGCCCCTAACTCTCCATTTCCAATCGGTAGAGCAGACTTCATCCAGTTTGTTGCCGGACGGTTATACCACAGCTTCATTTCAACAGTGGATTCTTGCTTGCAGGATAACATAAAAAATGTAATAACCCCGTATAAAATCGACACAAATTTTCTCATAAATATAAATTCCACAATTATTTATAATACAGTTCCTTTTACTAACAATTCTGACAAGATAGCTTCTTTCCAATCTGCAAATTTAATACGTATAAAACGCCCTGTATTTTTGCCCTTATCAAGAACTAACCGATGAGTTGTATCTGCTTTCTCAATTTGTGGATTATCACATATTGTATTCCAGCTTTCTTTATCATCCGAAATTTCTACTATATAATAAGACGGAGATTTCCCTGAAAGAAAACCGAGTTCTATCTCCTTCAATTCCAAAAACTTTTCAGTATCCAGTATCCAATAAGGTGAAGTATCTCCGTTGGCAGCTTTCCAATAAGTATCAGGATTCCCATCTGCCGCCATACCGGGTGCATGCCCCTCTTTACTGCTGCTGGCAAAAACCGGATTATTCCGGCCGAAAGTCTGTAACTCACTCATGCCCTGCTCACGTACAAAACGAACATAAGGGCGATATGATACAATTGGAGTTACTCCTTCACGATATACATTATCTCCCACAAATTCTATTTCAATTCGTGATTTTTCCAAACCGTCTGCACTTGCTTCAATCACGGTTTTCCCAGCATAATATGAACGGAAAGAGATGGCAGCCTGCCCGTCCATGATACGGATGTCACTTCCTTCTTCAAAACGAATGGATCGTCCTGTAGGAAATTCACCCGGACCTGAAATAACTTTCAAATCTACTGTAGGAGTAGAAGATACCGCTTTCCCTGAAGCATCACAAACAGTAAGCCATAGTTGTACATCATCTGTACCATCAGTCTTCACCCCCTTTATCTTACTTGCTTTTAACTTTAAACGTGCAGGATTATCTTTCCCCGGCCATTCAGGAGGTGCAATACCCGCATATTCATTCCGATACCAATACCAGGAACGTTTCGGAATACGGAAATAGTCCACAATCCCCATTTTTCCCAACGCACTTCCAGCAATACTACCATGGTCAAATCCACACCAGATAGCCTGTCCACTGCGCCATGAACGTCCTTTCCAACCTTCATCACGTTGTAAGTCACTCCATCCAGGAACGTATTCACCCGGACGGTCAGCCGTTACACTTCCATATTCTGACACCAGATTAGGAATACCCGGATTTTGAAAATCAGGCTGTGTGGCACCATCTCCATTATATCCGGCAAGGTCTCCAATACGGTCAATTCTTTCATCGGCTAAAGGACGTTGTGCTCCTCCCACGGCAGCTGGTCTTGTAGCATCCAGTTGATGAGCCAAATCCACCATCCGCTTCAGTAACCTACGTACTCCCGTCATTGCTTCCGGGGCAGAAAAGAATGCTTCATTGCACATACTCCATGCCACAATGGAAGGATGATTACGATGAATACGTATCATTTCACGCAATTGCTGCAAAGCACTCTCCTCAAAAGCCTGCTCATACTTTTTTTCTACAGGATAGGCGCTGCTGTTCCAATAGCCATCCGGCTTAAATCCTCCAATTCCCCAAAATGGAGCTTCCGACCAGAATAAAAGTCCTGTTTCATCACATGCTTGTGAAAAAGCTGGCGCATGAGGGTAATGCGATCCTCGAATTAAATTAAAACCAGCCTCTTTTATCATATTTACATCCCTGTACATTGCAGCTTCAGTTACAGCATCTCCCCAACCGGCCTGATCCTGATGTACATTGGCTCCTCTAATATAAAAATGATGTCCATTCAAGAAAAATCCTTTATCAGCCGTCCATTCAAACCAGCGAAAGCCAAAAGAAGTTTCCAAAGAATCAATCAATCTATCATTGTGATATACCAAACTTACAGCTGTATATAAATTCGGATGCTGCGGGCTCCATAAAGCCGGATAATCAACCGGTTTAGTCAACTGCATAAATATTTTCTTTCCACCGGCAGCCACCGTTTCCGTAGTCTCTACTGTGGCTACATTCTTTCCATTACAATCCAGAATCCTAGTTTGCAAACGATAAATTCCACTCTTATTACTCTCATTGCATATTTCCGTTTCAATCTTTACTCTTGAATAACGTCCTTGCTGTTCTGCCAAATCAGGAGTTGTGATAAACATACCATACCAGGAAATATAGCAATATCCTTTTTTCACCAGACGCACATTTCTATAAATACCTCCACTAAACACATGCTCCCCAGCTCTCGGAGCCACATCCGGTTTCCATAAATTGTTCACTCTTACAGCTATCAGGTTCTTTCCCTTTTTTATCCATGGAGAAATATCTACAGAAAACCCCGTATATCCTCCCACATGTTTCCCTGCCATTCTTCCATTGACAAAAACCTCAGCTTCCTGAAACACCCCGTCAAACTCCAGAAAAAGTTTCCTCTTCAAATCTGCCGCACTTAACTGGATCTGTTTCCTATACCATCCATAGCCAACATAAAAGTCTTTCGACATAAAATAAGGGATACTGAAAGAATGAGGAAGTCCTACATTCTCCCAAGAAGTATCATCAAAATCTTCTTGTTCTGCATGCTCATGATCTCCTTTGGAGTATTTCCAACATGAATTTATTAAAAGTTCCTCACGAGGCAAATCCTTCGCATATAAAGTACACGCACATATCCATATCAAAAGACATGAGAATATTCTAAAGTCCTTCATAAAATTCATAAATTTTACTGATAATACATTCCATTAACTATTTCACCCAATTCATATATTGGCAATCTTTATATATACTTTCATTGGTAAAAGGCCATACCTTTTCAATCAGCAATACATCCTTTAACCGATTCAGTTTATCTGCTGATTTTCCACTTTCAGCTATTGGAAGATATTCCGAATGTTCCATTGATCCCACTCCTCCTAATATAACAACATCCAGTAAATGTCCGGCATCGTCTATAGACTGAGAATACTCTTGCTCTGACAAATGATTCAAATTCACAGCCAACCCCATGTTAGCACTTACACCAATTTGCTGTAACATTTGTTTTTGCTGCTTTACGTCTGCAGCTATTCTAAAACGAGTATTAGTCAATAAAATTTTAAGTTGTCTCTGTCCTGCATACTCTGACAAAATCTTAAACGATTCTTTCATCTTATTGTAGATCTGCTGTTCAGAGTAATTAGCTTCAATAGGAGCCTGCGTAGTAAACAGTGCTCTTTTTAGTCCTAGATGTCCCATTTTACTCAACACATCCTTATAATAATCCATACTTCTTTCATAATATACAGGAACAGCATCACATAATGTCAATCCAGGAAAATGATTAATCTCTTCAATAAAACTAACAATGACCGAAAGTCCTATCTTATCCCACCATTTTTTCTCCTCCAGCAAAGCATCCAAAGATTTATTAGCAATATATTCAGCTGTTACACACACACCACCAAATGCATCAAAAAAGCAATCGACTCCTGAAACAGCTTTTCGTATATCTTTTTCATAACGCTCCAAGGTCAAAATATGATTTTCGTTAACCGGTAAAACTTTTTTATCGACTGTTACATCCAATTGCTTATTTACACACCTTTCACGCATTGCCATATAAACATCATCCCATTCCAGTATTGAACAATCCAATAACCTGAAATTCTTCCCATAAGACCAGTTAGAGTTTTCCGAAATAGAATCAATAAAACAAATATTATAATATGCCCTCATTTCATCTGGACACTGATTCTTATAAGCACAAGGAATTAACAATGAATGTTTTCCGTATAGCAACTGCAATTTCTTACTTATTCTATTTAAGTCATCTTTTGTACGCTGAAAAGCTGACTTCTGAATATCAAAAGTCCAATAACCAGAATCAAAGCCACTGCGCAAATCTGCAGCTATATCAAGTGACTGTAGCGTATACCACTCATTTTGGCGCGCCAAAGCCTTATCATCCATTTGCAAAACAGCCCTCCCATCAACAGCCACTCCATCAAAATAATCAAAAAAAGTAGGCATTGTCCTAATTACCTCTTTCAGGTACATCATATTATCGGTAGCCAAGTAGGAACCTGTTACGGGTGAAACCTGATTTATTTTTCTCATCACATTTATTTTTTCATTTTTCACCGTTACATCAAACAGACGAATATCCCCTCCATAGATATGTGATTCATCATCTTTACCTTCTACTTCTCCCTTCATCTCATGAGGCCAATACCCGGCACAACTGAAAAGCTTATTTCCTGTAGAAAGTTCATTTATTGTTTCTATATCACCTATATGTGATTCTATTTTAAATGGAAGACTTTTCAACGTATTATTATACACAGCAAGCCGATATTTTCCTTTACCTAAATAGTTTACTATATACCCTAAATCTTTACCTACCGAAAATAAATTTACAGATGAAAATAATTCATCCAAGATTGTTTCAAAATGGCTCAACAGACGATAAGGACGCTCCAAATAAGTATTAAACTCCCCTCTATGCCAACTAGAAGGAGGTTGTACTCGATAAGGTTGAGAATTTAAACCAAACTCTGTCAATGACAGAATTACCCGTCCCTTTCCTACTGGAATACACCAAACCGTAGGAAATTTTCCCACCTTAGCCATGATTTGCGCATTCTCAGGCAAATCAGCCTTATATAGTCTAAATGCAGCCTGCTCAACGATTTGTTCATTTCCTACTTTCACTTTAGTTCCTGCCGGGAACAAAGTATTTTTCTCTATAATTTTCCATTCCGGCCAAAAACGAGCAGCATTTTTAGCCGTAACCACAAAGGTTCCTCCTTGTAATACATAATCATTTATTTTATCAGTCAATTCTCTTCCTCCACTAAACAAATCACCAGCAGCTACTATCACTGGATATTGCTTCATTGTTTCTACACGAGCATCACTCAATAACGCGTCTACATTCTCACCGTAAGGAGTTGCGCACATGGCCCCAGTTTCATCATAAAAAAATCCACTTCGCTCATAATGTGGATAAAACATGCTGACAAGAGCATCCGTCAAATAATCTCCTGAGGAATATGGCATACCATTCCAAACGCGAAATGAAGCTGCAATATGAGAAGCAGGCATCCAACCTGAATAAAAATCATTCAATAAAGCAATCTGAGTAACCATAACTCCAGGCTGCCCATATTTATGTACAAAATCCACGCAATCATTATGCATTATCCCAATGGGAGAAAGTTTTCCACGATTAGTGGCCCAAGCTCCTTCACACCATCCATGTTCCATACTCAAAATTGTAGAATTATACATATATTGAGTATAATAAGAACGCTTCATAAGCGACAAACTTCCACCATTTTTAAACCCATTTTTATCATCATAAATTTTGCATCCCCATGAATCAAAAACAGATACATCACCATACCACAATATGCCATATTGCTTCCCTGCTCCCCTTAAATGCATGTATTGTACCTGTCCGTTAGTTATCTTATTCTGAGTCTCCGAACCAGCCAGCATAGTATATCCTTCTTTTAAAATGGGATGCCAATACCAAAGTACACTTAATGCACTGCACCAGTTTCCTAAATCACTTGCTACCCGATCAAAATAAGGTTGTGAAGCCAAGTATTGCTGTTTTTTATCAGGTATATAAGGTTCTATAATATGCCGATATGTAAAATTAAAACGTCCATCTTGTTCTCCTACATCAAAACCCGTGAACTTATTTCCTATATACCTCTGAATCTGATCTATCTGCCACTTCGGAACAATACATTCTCCAAATCCACCATATACAGGCATAGCAGATCCCGGTCCATATCCACCTATATTATGCACAAAGAAATTATTCTTCGACATAAATTGCAATCTCCGAGTGAAGTTCTTATCACACATCAATGAAAGTCCTGGCCTATATACATCACCTTTTACCTCAGCTACCTCTGTTGAATCTATAGGGGTGTTACGCCCCACTACAAACTGGGTCTTATTGCCAAAATCTTTCCACGATAGCGAGGGATAAGGCCTTCTATAATATTCAGGATAATCTTTCGGCTCTACCAAATAAGGATATATTGCAGGGGTTATTGTCAAACTTTGAGAATAGTTTGTCTTACACGTTTCCTTTTGTTCTATGGTTTCAGCAGCATACCCTTCAATACTGACAATCGGTAAAAAAGAAGAAAGCAGATATAAAATATAACGGTATCTCATAACACTATATAAAAAACAAATCAACACACTAGCTAAGAGAAATGTAATAAATAGCTTATCACATTTCTCTATAAACCTATAACAAATTAGAAGCCGCCACTCCAGATATAAGATATGGACAAATCATCTATCAATAAATTCATATTATCTAATTTTGATTCTATTGTAAGATTAAATGTGTCTCCTACCTTAATTAATCCCGTTTTATAACTAAACTTTGTCCATTCCCCAACATTAGAATAGACTTCATTTGTTCCAAAAGTTGAATACACATTAAAACTTCCATTTTCTTTTCGAGCCATAAAGCTTATCACATAATAACCATCATACAAAGCACCTCCCCAATCATGAAGAATCTGTAACTTACCTTCTTTTATTATTAATTGCTTTGAGCCCGAATATGCTTCCCCCGCTACGACTATAGGGCTTCCCTCCGTATAATATTGTGTACGTTCAGCTATTTCAGTCCAAGGTTGTATTACATAACCATCCTCATATTTTTCATAATTATCCAAACATAAATAAGCTTTGTTTCCAGTAGCCGAAATTCCAGTCTGTGAAATCCCATTATAATTATTTGAATAAAGTGTATATTCTGTGGGAACATCTGTAGCATCATAATCAATAAACTGATTTTCAACTACATCTGCATAAAAAACATCATTCTTATATAATTTATAAGAAGTAGCAAAACGCCCAGTTGTCCACGACAATACACATCCTCTAATATCATCTACCGAAGCTTCAAATTTTATTGGAGCACGTGGAATGATTCCATTTGGAATGCCCAAATATCCAGAATCTGAGGCATAAGTAGAAGAGCGCCATCCCATAGCATCCACTGCATAAACTCTATATTCAGTCAATGTATCAGGTGCTAAAGCATCTTCATAAGACTCTACATACAAACTATCTGCTATTACTTTTAAACCACGAACCAATGTATAAAATGCAGTTCCTTCAACCTTATCCCATTTTAAAAAGACAGAAGTATCCCCACGTGTAGCAGACAAATTCTCTGGTGAAGCTATTCTATTAATAGCATAATCTTCTTCATTACAACCAACATATACAAAGGTTCCAATAAACACAAAAACTATAAATAACAACTGTTTCATAATAAATTAATTTTATTAATACCCAGGATTATTAGGAGAAAGATTTGGATTTGCATCAATAGCACTTTGCGGAATAGGCCAAAGTTCATTCTTTCCAGAAACAAACACTTTATGAGATCCAAAATCATATTTTTCATCCGATGTGATTCCATTTATCACTTGATCAGCAATACCCCAACGACGAATATCAAAATATCTTAATCCTTCAAAAGCAAATTCCCACTTTCTTTCATTCTGTATCGTATTCATCATCTCAGATTGAGATTGTCCTCGAGGCACACGTGCAATACCGGCTCTATCTCTTACCTTATCTAATATGTCATAAACAGAATCGTCTATTTGTCCAAGCATTGTTTTAGCCTCTGCATACATCATTAACACATCTGTATAACGTAAAACAATAAAATCAGACTCATCTTCATTTGTCCAGTCTATTTTATCATCTTCATTCATATATCCTTTATTTATTGTTAAAGGATAATCATTTGCGCATTGAGCACTTATATTGCATACATATTCAGACGATTCATATAAAAGGCCATTAACCATTGAATAATCACCAATATAAAATGTGCTTTCAAACCTAGGGCCTCTATTCGCCCATTTTTGTTCCGGATCATAAGCTCTTGAACCCTCTTCCACTGTTTTACCATCAATTAAAGGATATGAATCTATAAATTCAGGTAATACAGAAACTGTTTCCCAAGAACCATTCATACTGGCTTCTGGCAGTCCTGGTAACTTACTACCAAACGTTGTATTAAAGGTGCTTCCCTGTTTATATCCTCCCGCAGTATATTTTAAGGCAAATAAAATCTCTTTATTATCTTCATTTGAATTTGAGAAAATGTCTTTATAATTATCCAAGAAACCAATTTCAGATGGATTTTGCTTTTCCAATTCCATTAATTCCAATGCACTCTTAATTGTATTCTCATAATCCTCTGCATATAAATAAGCTCTTACCTTCATTCCAATTGCAGCTTGTTTTGTTGCAATCCCTTCACGAGAATCATAAGGAGTAACTTCTAAGTTTGTTGCAGCCAATGTAAGATCTGGAATTATAATTTTTTCCATAATCTCTGAAAAAGGACTTCTTGGCAATTTTGATTCCTCAGGAGTATAAATCTTATCAACCAAAGGAACATCACCCCATAAACTTGTCAAACGAATATAACATAAAGCCCTTACAAAACCTATTTGCCCTGTTACATACTTTACAAAATCCTCATCAAAATTATCAGCTTTTGCCTCTATTTCTGCCTTAATTGTATTCGCCCATGAAATTGCATAGTACAAATTTTTATACACAAGATCTACATTTCCAGTCACTGCATTTAATTCTCCTCGTGAAATATCAAACCAAGGTTGTGTCCAACTGTTCTTCCACATACAAACATCCGCACAAACCTCCCAATACAGATTCCCAAAATATGCACCTCCAACAGCATCTGCATCCGTAGGCCGAAGTATTGCATAAAGCCCTGTTATAGCCTGATTAAAATCCTCTTGAGTATTAAAAAATGTCTCTTTTGCCAAAGAATCCTCCGGTTCCAACTCAATCCAATCATTGCAACTATAAAAGAAGCATGACATAAAACCCAGTACTAATAAATATATCTTTTTCATATTTCAATTCTATTTAAAAAGTCAAATCAATACCCATTTTGAATGTCGTAGCTTGAGGAATTCCTCCACGTTCTCCACTACTATTAGACCGTTCTGGATCAAATCCCTTATATCCTTTCTTTGTCCAAGTAAATAAATTTGATGCAGAAGCATACACCCTCAAACGGCTTGCTCTCAGTCTCTTACATATATTCTGTGGAAAAGTATAGCTAAATACTAAATTTTTCAAACGCAGATATGTTCTATCCATCAGAAAATATGTATTGGCATAAGTATTATTAGGACCATTATCTACCCACACTCTCGGTACAGTTTCACTAGGATGTTCAGGTGTCCAACGCTGTACCCAAAATTGTCCAAAATTGGAACCTTGGAAAGTTGGTGTATAATATTCGCAAGTTCCATAAGAATATGCGTCAGCAATCCCCTGAAAATCAACACTCAAATCGAATCCTTTATATCCAAATGACAAATTTGCCCCAAAAGTCCAAGAAGGATACTCAGTTCCTAAAATTTGCCTATCGTAAGCATCAATAGTTCCGTCAGGAGTCCCGTCAGGACCGCTAAAATCTTCAAAAATAAGATCTCCAGGACCAGCCCCACTCACATGAGGGCTATTATCTACTTCTTCTTGTGTTTGATAGATTTTTCCAGTCCACTTCACTAAATAATATGAATTGATAGGATTATCACGTGTAGTTATTTGATTTCCATTTATATGCCTATCTGCTTCACCAACCAATGTTGGATCTAACGAAATAACTTTATTTCGTATATATGAAGTATTTCCACTTATTGACATATTAAAATTATTAAATCTTTTTTGGTAAGTGGCCATAAATTCAAAACCATTATTTTGCACCTGAGCAAGATTAGTCATTACCGAGCTAAAACCCGTTTCATAAGGTAATGGAGTATTAAATAAAATATCCTTTGTTTTACGAATAAAATAATCTCCTTCAAAAATCAATTCTGAATCCAAAAGATGTAAATTAAAGCCTAAGTTTGTTACATTCGTCGTTTCCCAATGCAAATCAGGATTTCCATAGCTAGATGGCGTAACCCCTGTTTCTACAGTTTTTCCCCACACATAATTTGCATTATAAGCTATCTTTGCCATATAAGGAAAATTATCTCCACCATACTGATTTCCCAATTGCCCCCATGAAGCTCTTAACTTAAAAAAGTTAATTAATGGAACATTCTTCATAAAATCCTCCTGAGTTAACACCCATCCAGCAGAAAATGAAGGGAAAACACCATATTTATAGTTAGAGCCAAATCTAGAAGAACCATCACGTCGGATATTAAATTCAAATAAATATTTATCAGCATAGTCATAATTAATACGACCAAACTGAGACAAAATTGCATATTTAGATAAAGCACTTGAATTATCTTTCGTAGTAGGATCACCTGCACCTAAAATATGAATATAGTTAGAGATAAATTTACCACGGTATGCATCAAAATAGTTATTACTATTCTTCTCATAACTAACAGCTGCCATAGCTTTCAAGTTATGCTTGCCAAAATTCTTCTCATAATTTAATTGTACATGAGGGTTTATTCGATAGTTTCTAGAAGATGACATCTTTAGACTTGCATTCCCATAAAAATTATTTTCCAGGTCACTCATTGTACCATTGAAATAAGGATCCGCCAATAATTCCTTATAACGCCAGTTTTTTGTTGAAGGACATCCCTTCCATTCATTATAATCATAAACCTGAATATTAGCATTCAATATAGTAGTCAAATGAAGTCCTGGCAAAATATTCCAGTCCAAATAAGCAGTGCCAATAATATCATTACGAGTTTGATGTATCTCATTATATAAAAGTCCAGCCAAGGGATTACCACTTTGAACTTGTCCCGTATAAGATAAAGAATAACTATCAGGAAGAGCCAACGACCCATCATCATTATAAGCTGGATTTAAAGGAGAAGCTCTCATTATATCAAGTGCAAAGACCTCATTCACACTACCATTGGGAGTTCTTTGATTACCATAAGTATACCCCATTACAGCCCCAACGTTCAATTTTGGCAGAATTTGTGAATCTAATGTCAAGCGAGAAGTAATTCGTTCATAATTACCATCTGAAACAATAGATCCTTGATCCATATAACCTAAAGAAAAATAAAATTTAGTTTTATCGTTTCCTCCATGTGCACTAATATTATACTCTTGAGTAAAACTAGATCTAAAGATTTCGTCAAACCAATCTGTAGAACATGCCTCTCTATAAGAAGGTGTACGGTACAACTCCATTACTTCTTCAGAAAATGCAGGAGTTAATCCTGAATTGACACGTGCCTCATTCATTAAAAGCATAAAAGTCTCTGTATCTGTGACCATTTGAGGCTTACTCTGTTTGGTTATTTGAGATATAGAAAATCCAGCATTCACATTAAAAACTGCTCTATTTTCTGTGCTTCCTTTCTTTGTAGTCACAAGAATTACCCCATTAGCTGCTTGAGAACCATATATTGAGGCCGAAGCAGCATCTTTTAATACAGAAATATTCTCAATATCTGCAGGATTCACTACATCCATACTTGGCGATATAACACCATCAATTAAAATAAGAGGTGCAGTATTATTCAAGGTTCCCAATCCACGAATGGTAATTTGTGCACCATCATCTCCTGCAATACCTGAAGATTGTGCAATATGAACACCAGCAACTTTTCCAGCCAGACTTTGAGAGGCACTAGTAATTGGTTTACTTTCTAATTGTTTTGAATCCAAAGTAGCAACCGCTCCCGTTAAATTTACTTTCTTTTGAGTTCCATAACCTACCACTACAACTTCATCCAAAACCTCTGTATCTTCTGCTAATACAACCTTGACAAAAGTTTGCCCTTTCAATGCAACTTCTTTTGTTTCATATCCAATAAATGAAATTATTAAATTCTTTGCAGATTCATCCTTTAGTATAAAAAAACCATTCAAGTCAGTAATTGTACCTAAAGATGTATTTTTTATTTTTACACTAGCGCCAATGATTGGCTCTCCATTCACATCGACAACTTGCCCTTTTACTTCTGAACTTTGTTTTATTAAATTTATTTCATTATAAGATAAAGATTCAGAAGCCAAAAGGTAATCATGCCGTATCATAAGACCTTCCAACATTATCATAGAAAGGAATATACCAATTCTATTCAAAAGCAAACATTTTTTGTTTCTCATATAAACCATAGTTTAAGTTACAAAGCAACCAAATTAAATTTCACACATCATATTATTCATGCATTCTTTATATATGCAGTCATAACATTAATCAGCATTTTATGTCTGCGTAATTGAAGATGACATTACACTTTTTCTAAGCCATTGAAATCTGTTCATAACAATATTAAATTAATAGGTTCAAAAATAAAAAACATGTTTTTCTAGGCACAAAAGTAGAATGTATAAGCTCCCAAATGAGGAAGAAATCCGTCAAAAACAGGTAATAATAGGTTTTCAGCGTAAAAAGAGAAACATTCACCCTTTATGAGAAGTATCTTCTAATAAGGATAGTTGCATCACATATTGTTTGGGGGATATGTTCATTTTTTTCTTAAACGCATCACGGAAACTCTTTATATCATTAAAACCACATTTTACACAAACTGAACTTACATTAGTTTCACCTCCATTAAATAGTTGGACGGCCTTAAAAACTTTATATTCATTAATAAAATCCATTCCGCTCATTCCTGTCACAGATTTAATCTTACGGTAAAAAGATGAATGACTCATACCTAACTTCTCAGCCATAAAAACCACTCCAAGATTTGGATTCATTAAATGCTCATCAATAGTCTCCTTGCATTTTAATAAAAAACGCTGTTCCTCTTTCGTATAGTTTTTTTCTGACTTCGCCAAAGCATTTGCCATTACAACAGACTCCGTACGAGCCAATAAATAATCTATTCTATTACGTAAAAATTTCAATGAAACAGGCTTCGTCAAATAAGCATCCGCACCACTATCAAAAGCTACAATTTGATCCTCCTCAGCAATTTTCGCCGTTAACATGATTATCGGGATATGGGCCAATTCTTTATCTTCCTTCAAGGCTTCCAGAAAAGCCATTCCGTCCATTTTCGGCATCATTACATCACATACAATAAGGTCTGGAAGTTCTTTCCTTACCACAGTCAGTCCATCCATTCCATTATTCGCTTTCAATATCCTAAAATCTTCAATTAAGGAACGTTCCATCAGTTCTAAAATTTCAGGTTCATCATCTATTAATAAAAGTGTATGAGTAGCTGTTGGCGACATAGGTTGCGCATTAAGAAGTAAAGATTTTTCTTTTTCCACATCCGGTAAAACCTCCACTTCTTCTACCTTCTCCTCTTTATTTTCATCTTTCAAGGGAATAGAAAACATAAATTTTGACCCTTTCCCGAACTCACTTTCTAAATGTACTTCACCTCCATGTAATTCAACCAAATATTTTACAAAGGAAAGCCCAATACCATCTCCCATTGCAATCGATTGAGAAGAATCTACCTGAAAAAAACGCTCAAACACCATATCCTGAAATTCTTTCTCTATACCAATACCATTATCCTCAACTGAAAACATTACATTTTCTGATGTCTCATCAATAACAAGAACCACTTTACCACCTTCCGGAGTATATTTAAATGCATTTGAAACTAGATTAGTAAGAATTATTTCTAATTTTTCTGCATCAAAATTCAATCGAATAATAGTTTTTGCTGGTAAAAAATGAAAAATAATATTTTTTTGCTGACATAGAGATTCGTAGTCTGGTACAAGATCTTTGCAAAAAGATACGACATTCTGTGTATGTAAATCCAACTTCAGTTTTCCTTGCTCTAACTTTCTTAGATCAATCATGCGAGTAACTAATTTACTTAGCTTCATAGCATTACGATACATATTCATCAAATATGTACGAGGAACTGATACTATCCGTTTTTTTTCAGTCATTAATTCCTCTAATGGAGCTGTAATCAGAAATATAGGCGTACGTAATTCATGCGTAATATTCGTATAAAACCGTAATTTTGCTTCATTAATATTACGAGCTGTTTCTTTTTCTATCTCTTTTAATTGAACAAGGTGCTTAATATTCAATTCATGTTTATAAAACCAGAAGGCAGTTGCAATAGCTCCAGATAAGAGCAATATCCACAAGCACCAAGCCCACCCCGTTTGCCACCAAGGAGGAGTGATGACAATATATAAACAAGACATTTTATCACTCCATTTTCCAGAACTGTCCGTCGATTTAACATAAAATACATATTTTCCTGGAGGTACATTTGTATAGGAGACTTGCCGTTTCGTCCCAATCTCCTGCCAACCTTTTTCAAACCCTTTCATATAACACGAGAAACGGACTTTATCTGGGGTCAACATCTCTGGCACTGAAAAAAATAAAGTAAAGAAATTCTGATTATAAGCTAAAGAAACGCTTTTCCCCTCCATACCTAGCAAATGAACTTTACTACCTGAATGATTCAATAACTCCAATTCTGTAAAATAAACAGGACTAGTCTGATGCGTATAAACAATCTTTTGGGGTTCAAACCAAACAAGACCTTTTGTAGCGCCCATATACACAAACCGATTATCTTGTGCACAAGCATGATAATTAAATTGTCCAGCCCACAGATTATCCATTTTCCCAAAATGAACAAAAGAATCATGTTTCGGATCATATTTATATAAGCCATTATAAGTGCCTAACCATAAACACCCCACACCGTCTTCTTCTATACTCACCACTTTGTTATTTTGAAGTTCGATACGCTCCGCATAAGATATTATTTTCCCTTTCTGCTCGTCCATCCGATATAGTCCGGCAGACTCCGTTGATAACCATATAGAATGATTAGAATCCATAAACATATAGCGGATAAAATTAGAAGGAAGTGATACTTTCTCCGATTTTTCATGGTAATGCATACATATCTTTCTTGTTTTCCGATCCAATTTATATAATCCCGTATGCGTAGAACTAATCCATACAAAATCGCCATCAAATAAAATGGAAGATGCACTATAAACTCCATCAACCAATGTAAAAGATTCTGTCTTAGGATTAAATAAATAAACTACAGAACCTATAATCCATATATTCCCATCATTGCCCTGTTGAATATCCCACACCTGATTTGCATTATAAATCTTATCGATAGAAAAAAGATCATAATTTTTAAAAGTATGAGTAGTACGTGAAAAACGGCATAATCCCTTCTCATAAACTGCCATCCATATATACTGGGAATCTGCACATATAGACAAAATATTATTCCCCGAAATAGTACTATTCTGTTGAGAATAAACAGTCAATGAACCAGACTTTTTATCATATATATTTAAGCCACCTCCATCTAACCCTAAATACAGTTTATCTCCATCCGGATAAATTGCAGTCACAATATCATGGGATAAGCCTTCTTCATTCTTGGTCAAAGTATAAAACCAATCGTAATAAGATGAGTAAAAATTTACACCTCCACGATAAGTTCCTATCCATAAGCAATCTCTCCTGTCAACAAACAAAGCGTGAACTGCATCACTGCTTATATTCGAATTTTGAGATGTATAATTTACTATTTCTCCATCCTTTAACTCCACTATTCCTCCACCATCCAGACCCAATAATACCTTATCCTGATAATCCACAATTGCTTTTATATCTTTCAACGCAAAAGATTCTTCCACAATCTCTGCCAATTCGGAATTTATTTTAAAGGCCCTACCTGCATATCCAATCCCCGCACCCACATAAACAGTTTTCTGATTCTGACTATAATACATCATACAGCCACTTAGAATATGTTTATCTAACAATTTCTGGTTTACGATAGCTTGTTTTTGGGCATCAATCAAAAATAAACCTTCTGTACTATAGGCCAAAAATAGATTTTCCTTATAATTTGCAATAGCTTGCCAAGACATTTTTTTTCCATATACACAAGGTATAAAAACATATCCTTCTTTTTGAACCCAAATCTCATCCATAGTTGTTAAAACAAAGACAAGACCATTACAACAAATAATATTACGAATAGCTACGTCTATTCTTTTTTTCTCACCAGATGGAGACAAATAAACACAATCATAAAACAGATCTTCTTTCTGGGAATAACAAGAAAGTCCATTGGTTGTTCCTACCCATAAATAATCACCAACTGACAACAATGCTTCCACATGATTATCCACTATAGAATTAGAAGTATTCTTATCATGCCTATAAATAACGAACTCAGCCCCATCAAATCGACATAAGCCATTAAAAGTTCCCAACCACATAAATCCCCGACTATCCTGTGTAAAACATTTTACAGTATTATCCGGTAATCCATTTGAGGTATCTAAAATTTTAAAATCTTTTGCACAAAGAGAAACTGTAAAGAAATCTAGAAGTATAAAAAATAACAGTTCAATAAAATGTTTTTTTACAGCATTATTCATAGCATACACCTTTTTTGTTTACACAAAAATACGAATTAGCCAATCAAAAAAAGGTGGAAAATCGTCAAATATAGGAAGAAATTCGATATTATCAATTCAAATTCCAAGCTTCAGACATAAGCTTCAATACACATAAAACTTTATTACCGTACAATAGAGACATAAAAATATTACTCGACCAATGAATTAACAACGGTCGAGTAATTCTGCACACAATCCCTAATTAAAAGGGGGATTTATACATCCTATCATATTTACTAATATATTTCCATACTACCTCACAAACTTATTTCCAAGCCACCTTCTCACGGGTTCATCATAGAGCTTCAGACACAAGTATGCCAATGCAATACTTCCGAAATATACGACAGCTGCCACCGGCCAAGTGTCTTCCAACGTATACAACTGTTTCTCAATAAGCCATGAATAGAATACATACATAATAGGATAGTGAATGGCATAAAGCGGATAAGATATATCTCCCAGGAACTTACAGATAGCGGTCGACTGCTTGTCTGTCGTCTTGCCGGATGCCCCCATACACACCAATAGAGGAAATACCACCGCAATGCATATCATCTCGAACACGCCATTCAAGCATACAGGTGACTTACCTTCGATATAAGGCACACAGAAAAGTCCCAACAGGATAATGCTGCAAATCCAGAATGCGCCTCGAATCTTGAACGGACAGAAATTTCTTGAAATCAGCATACCTAACGTGAAAGGAAACAGCATTCTCAGCATGCCTCCCCAAAAGTTCAGCCCATCGAGCGTCCAGCCCACTCCTATCATGCCATAACCTACCACATCAAACAAAGCAAACCAGGAAAGCCCCAAACCGAGCAGTATGACCAATACTGTCAGTGCCTTATTACTTAAACGATGAATGAAAAGAGCGTAAAGTATATTACCTATATATTCAAAGAACAATGACCAGCTCGGTCCGTTCAAGGAAAACATCTCTCCGTTCCCGCGTACGTCATACCCGGCTCCCGGATAAGCCGGAATAAAGCACATTGCAAGCAAGAGTGCCAACATGACCGCGGAGGTCGCTACATGTGTACCATCCCATTTCACTCCCCCTTGCACAAAGAAAGCAATGCAACCGATTATCGCCCCCATAATAATCATCGGATGGAGTCGGATAAGTCTCCGCTTAAAGAAGCCTTTTAACGTCAAGTTCTTCTTCCACCGGTCATCGTACGCATATCCGATGACAAAACCTGAAAGTATAAAGAAGAAATCGACGGCCAGATAACCATGATTAATGACAGTAATGAGGGTACCTCCTCCAGCAAAAGAAAAACCTTCGAAAATGTGATAGAACACAACAAGCAGTGCGGCCACCCCTCTTAGCCCGTCAAGAAGTTCATAATGCGGTTTTGTATCTGCAAAAGCTGAAGATGAGATTCGATGATTCATATCGGGATAAATTAAACTGATTTATACAATACATTTATATCGCGCAAAGATAGGGAATCTCATCCATTAAAAATTTGTCCTAAATCAAATTACGGCCTTTTGCTTCGCAACCTGCTGAGGGTAGAAAGGGTGATTCCTAAATAGGATGCAATGTATTTCAGATTTACCTTTTTGCATATTTCCGGAAATTGTTTCTGAAATTCCTCATAACGCTCCTTTGCCGGCAATGACAACCTCTCTTTATGGCTCCTGTGCAACCGTCTGTATTCATTCTGATGTATGATTCTCCCCCAGTTGCATAACTCCAAGTTGGTTTCCATAAGATTTTTGAGGTCACTTATATTAATTCTGTAGGCTTCCACTTCTTCCAGCGTTTCCACATATTCCTCACTTTTTTTGTTGTAATATAATTCATCCATGCTGAAAACAATACATCCCTCTGCTCCGAACGAGGTAGTGTATTCCTCTCCATCGACCACCCAATAGGCTCTTAAGATACCCTTCTCTATAAAATAAGCATACTTACAATAAATACCTTCCTTTATAAGTTGATACCTTTTAGGGAAACTGCAAGGTGTTAAATAGGATTCAAGTTCCTTTATGGTCAAATCGGACACCGGATATTGCTTTCTGATACTCTCTATTATATTTTTCATTTATAAGACTTGGTTTTCAATAAATAAAACTTACATGCCGGACTAATCACCCAGGAAACACAACTGTATTCGTTTTTACATTTTAAGCCATCCCAATAATAGCCACGATATACTTGGAGGATAAAGTTATAAAGATTTATAGCAAAGCCGATAATTTCTATCAGGAAATTCTACCTCTCCCGACACATAATTACAAATTCCGAAAAGCATAATTCAGAACGCTTCGAAGAATTCTCTGTTTCACACTGCGGGATTTGTATTTCACAGTGTGAAATATGTATCCCACACTGTGGTTTTTGTATCCCACACTGTGAAACAGAGAATACGATTAAGCATTTACCACTTTATCTATCTGTGTTTCAAACAATTTACCTATCAGAATCGTAAAATTAGTTCTGTACCAGATTCTGCATCTTGCGAAGTATCTTCGGGAACTGCCAGAAGAAGAGCAATGTACAACAGATGGCGGCCGTAGCATCCGAAACTGCTTCGGCCATAAATACGCCTTCCACGCCACAGAAACGAGGCAGAACCAGAGCAAGAGGCACCAGCAAAATAACCTTACGCAGCAAAGCTATAAAAATAGAAATCCGTGCCTGACCAAGGGCTACAAACATATTCTGGCAAGCGCGCTGCAAACCAAAGATTGTCATTCCCGCCAAGAAGAGCGGCAGCACATGCTCTACGGTGGCAATCAACTCCGGATCGCTCGTAAATGCCGAAGCGACTACCGTAGGGAAACAAATCATCAGCAACATCAGGACAAAATTGAAAGAGAACATTACCATCAGTACAATGCGGAAACAATCTTTCACCCGCTGGCGGTCACCATGTCCGTAGTTGTAGCTGGCCACCGGCACAAAACCTTGGGCAAATCCTGTAAGTGGCACACTGACCAGCTGCATGGCACTCTGTAAAATAGCCAGGGCTCCTACGTATATATCGCCAAATTTCTCCAGACTGCCGTTCAACACAAATCCTACCAGGCTCTCTGTACTGGCCATAATGAAGGGAGATACCCCCAAAGCCAACATCCCCCCGACGATACGGCAATCGAATTTCAGGTAACATTTTTGCAAACGCAAAGAAGCACGGTCGGAACATAGAAAGCCTAACACCCACCAGGCGCTGCATGCCTGCGAAAGAATAGTGGCCAGTGCCGCTCCTTTTACGCCCATATCAAACCAGAAAATAAAAATCGGATCGAGCACGATATTCAGCAAGGCCCCAATCAAAACGGAATACATCGCAATATTGGGACGCCCCTGTGAATTGATGAACGTATTGAGTCCGGTAGAGATTTCCACAAACAAAGTACCCAGCAAGTACACTGAAAGATAATCTTCTGCGTAGGGGAGTGTAACGGCAGATGCCCCCGCAAACCGAAGGATAGGCTCCATAAACAAATAGGACACCAGCGAAGTCAGCACGGTAAACAGAATCAGCAGCATGAAACCGTTGCCTAAGAATTTCCCCGCACGCACCCGGTCGCCTTGTCCCAGTGCCATGGCAGCCAGTGGCGCACCTCCGGCTCCCACAATAGCCGAAAAAGAAGAAATCAGAATTACAATAGAGGTAGTCACTCCTACTCCCGCCAATGCATTTGTCCCGATTTCCGGTATATGACCGATATAAATACGGTCTACTATATTATATAGGAGATTGACGAACTGCGCGGCCACTGCCGGTAAAGCCATTTTGAAAATGAGAGGAAGCATCCGCTCCGTTCCCAGGCGTTCTTCGTACTGATTGTTCATTCTTGCTGCCATAGGTATTCTACAAAACGGCTGCAAAGTTACGAGTTTTTCGGGAGAGAAAGGGGAAAATGTAATTGAAAAGAAATAACCCTGCCTCCGGATTTGATTTACATCAACAAATTGGCCTTTTACAAGAAAAACATGCTATAAAACATATTTTGTAAAGAAAAAAGGCCTATATTTGCAGTGTAAAAAGAAAGGCTAAAAGAAAAAGCCAATAAAAAGTTTTCAAGGTAAATAAGGTAACAAGTACAACGGCCGGCTGGGAAGTCCGCTAAGAAGATTTAATTAAACTAACTAAAAAAGAAAGGGTAACAATTATGAAAAAGGTAAAAAACATTTTCCACAAGATTGCAAATGCAGATCCAATGATCTGGGGTTATGTAATGCTGAATGACGAAAGACGCAAATAAAACTGCGACGCTGACAAGTTCAGCATTTTAAAGACGAATCTGATAAATGCCGAAAGGCTTCTCGTAAATATTCTGACGAAAAAGCGGTTAGACTTCTAACCGCTTTTTTTATTTCCCATTTGTCCGTATCTTTGCATGAATCTCTAAACACAATGACAGATGACTCCTACCCTGATAGATACCGACAACCCCGAATTTCAGAATGCACTGAAACTCATCCAATATACCCGCCAATCGGTCTTTCTGACCGGAAAAGCGGGAACGGGTAAGTCTACATTTCTGAAATACGTCTGCCAGCATACCAAAAAGAAATATGTGGTACTGGCTCCTACGGGTATTGCGGCTATCAATGCGGGTGGCAGTACCCTGCACAGTTTTTTCAAGCTTCCGTTTCATCCGCTCCTGCCCGATGATCCGAAGTTTCAGGGGCGGAAACTGAAAGATTTTCTGAAGTATTCTTCCGACCACCGGAAACTCATTCAGAACATCGAGCTCATCATCATTGATGAAATTTCCATGGTGCGGGCCGACATCATCGACTTTATCGACAAGGTGCTTCGCACGTACTCTCATAACTTACGTGAGCCGTTCGGTGGAAAACAGCTGCTGTTAGTGGGCGACGTATTCCAACTGGAGCCGGTAGTAAAAAGTGACGAACGGGAGATTCTGAACCGTTTTTATCCGAATCCGTATTTCTTTTCGGCTAAAGTGTTCCAGGAGATGGAACTGGTATCCATCGAACTCACCAAGGTATACCGGCAAACAGACCAGGTATTCGTCAGCGTGCTCGACCATATCCGGACCAATACTGCCGGAAATGCGGATTTACAACTATTGAACACCCGTTATACGCCGACACCACCTTGCCCGGAAGAGAATGATTTGTACATCACGCTGGCCACCCGGAGGGATAATGTAGATTATATCAACGAAAAGAAACTCAACGAACTGCCAGGCGAACCGGTCACATTAAAAGGAGAAATACATGGCGAATTTCCGGAAAGCAGCCTCCCTACCCTGATGGAACTGGTCATCAAGCCGGGAGCACAGGTGATTTTCATCAAGAACGACCAGGAAAAACGCTGGGTGAACGGTACCATCGGTACGGTATCAGGCCTTTCGGAAGACGGTACCATCTATGTAATAACGGAAGACGGGAGTGAGTTCGATGTACACAAGGAAAGCTGGAGCAACATCCGCTACCGATATAACGAGACGGAAAAGAAAATAGAAGAAGAGGAATTAGGCACATTTACACAATACCCCATCCGGCTGGCCTGGGCCATCACCGTACACAAGAGTCAGGGGCTGACTTTCAACCGGGTAGTTATCGACTTTACGGGAGGAGTTTTTGCCGGAGGACAGGCTTATGTAGCCCTGAGCCGCTGCACCTCATTGGACGGCATCCAGTTGAAGCGGCAGATTTCGCACGCAGATGTGTTTGTCCGACCGGAAATTGTCAGCTTTGCGCAGCGCTTCAATGACAACCAGACATTTGAAAGGGCCATGAAGCAGGCACAGGCAGACATTCAATACGTAGCCTCTGTAAAAGCTTTCGACAAAGGCAATTTCGCCGAATTCTTAGAAGCTTTCTTTAAGGCCATCCATAGCCGATATGACATTGAGAAACCGTTGATACAGCGTTTTATCCGCCGGAAGTTAGGCATCATCAACCGGTTAAAGGAAGAAAACCGATTACTGAAGGAGCAAATGCAACAACAGCGGCTGAATTTACAGAAGTACGCCCGGGAATATTACCTGATGGGAAACGAATGCATCACTAAGGCACACGACCCGAGGGCGGCACAGGCCAACTATGACAAGGCCCTGGAGCTGTATCCGGAATATGTGGATGCCTGGGTACGAAAAGGAGTGACATTCTTTGATGAAAACCGAATGGAAGAAGCTGAAGAATGCCTGAATCGTGCCGTACAACTACGGCCACAGGACTTCAAGGCAGTATACAACCGAGGAAAACTTCGTCTGCTGACCGGAAAAACGGAAGAAGCGCTCTCCGATTTGGACAAGGCTACCAGCCTGAAGCCGCAGCATGCCGGTGCGCATGAATATTTTGCTGAAGCACTCGAAAAAAGCGGAAAGGAAATAGAAGCTGCCATTCACTATCGAATTGCAGAAGAACTGCGAAAGAAAAAGAAATAATTTTCTTATTTTTGCGTTCATACGAAGTCAAATCTTCGTAGATAACGCCATGTTACTTAAATTATATTCTAAAAACAACCGACCGGAAGACCTGCAGCGCATAGTAGACATTCTGAACGATGGAGGTATCATTATCTACCCCACAGACACGGTGTACGCATTAGGCTGTCATGCGCTGAAGGAACGCCCCATTGAGCGTATCTGCAAACTGAAAAATATCGATCCGCGCAAGAATAATTTATCCATTATCTGTTACGACCTGAGCAACATCAGCGAATATGCTCGCGTGAGTAATGCCACTTTCAAACTGATGAAACACAATCTGCCCGGTCCGTTTACCTTTATCCTGAATGCGGACAGCCGTCTGCCTAAGATTTTCCGCAACCGGAAGGAAGTGGGTATCCGTGTACCCGACAATGCCATCATCCGTGAAATCTGCCGGTTGCTCGATGCACCGATTCTGACGACCACTCTGCCATTAGAGGAAGGGGAAGACATTGAATACATCACTGAACCGGAACTGATTGACGAAAAGTTTGGAGAGAAAGTAGACCTTATTATTGACGGAGGTACGGGAGGTATTGAACCTTCTACCGTCATAAATTGTTGTGATGATGTACCTGAAATTGTCCGACAAGGCAAGGGGATATTAAATGAATGATTAACTATAAAAATTTTAATTCACATTACACATGTTACTTACATTATTACAAGCTACAGCACAAGCAAGCAATACTGCTTCAAAAATTAACGTAGAACAGCTGCTGGACAGACTACTCAACTGGGGAATCGAGGTTGGAAAAGACATTCTGGCTGCCATTATCATCTACATCGTCGGCCGGTTTATCATCAAGCAAATCAGCCGACTGGTCAGCAAGATTCTGGAAAAACGTAAACTGGAAATCAGTGTACAGACGTTCTTAAAAAGTCTGCTCAGCATACTTCTGAACCTGATTTTAGCATTTGCCATCATCAGCAAATTAGGAGTGGAAACCACCAGCTTCGCCGCAATCTTAGCTTCTGCCGGTGTGGCAATCGGTATGGCATTGTCCGGAAACCTGTCTAACTTCGCCGGAGGATTAATCATCTTAGTATTCAAGCCCTTCAAGGTAGGAGACTACATCGACGGACAAGGTGCCAGCGGAACAGTAAAAGAAATTCAGATTTTCCACACCATTTTGGCTACGGTAGACAACCGAATTATTTATGTACCAAACGGTGCTCTGAGCAGCAATGCCATCACTAATTACAGCAAACAAGACATGCGCCGCGCTGAATGGGTATTCGGGGTGGAATACGGAGAAGATTATGAAAAAGTAAAAGCTGTACTGGAGCGAATCATTGCGGCCGATGAACGAATCCTCACGACTCCAGCTCCATTTATCGGACTGGGAGCTTTGTCTGCCAGCAGTGTAGATATTAAGGTACGTGTGTGGACCAAAACCGAAAACTACTGGGATGTGTATTTTGACATGAATAAAATCGTATACGACACATTCAACAAAGAAGGTATCGGATTCCCGTTCCCGCAACTGACCGTACACCAGGCAAAAGACTGATAAGCATATATCACTCCATAAAAAAACTTCCACCAAGGGAAAATCCTTTAGTGGAAGTTTTTTATATCTATCAAAAAGATGACTTATTTACGGTCTGCTTTCAAACGGTCGGCCATTGCCTTAGCCAATTCCTTAGCCTGTGCATAATTGTCGGCCTTCATGCTCTGCTTCATTTCTACCGGGTTACCTACTACTTCAAATTTCAGTTTTTCAGTAAACTCACCCAATTTCTTCACTGCTGCGCTAGCCCAGGTGAACGAACCGAAGTAACCAAACAGACGGTTCTTCATTTCACGAGCGGCTACCTTGCTCAACAGAGATTCCATTTCAGGATACAACTGCATGTTATAAGTAGTACAGCCTGCTATCAAAGCTTTATACTTAAAGATGTCGGCCAGGATATAAGAATGATGCGTATGAGAAACATTGTGCAGAATGATATTCTTGATGCCCTGTGCACTCAGTTCTTCTGCAATAGCCTCAGCCAGTTCTTCTGTATTACCATACATGGTTCCATACACAATCACTACACCTTCTTCACCTTCATAGCGGCTCAGCTTGTCATACATATCTACCACTTGCGGAATGCATTCTTCCCATACCGGTCCATGAGTCGGACAGATTGTCTTGATAGGCAGTCCTCCACATTTCTGTAAAGCTTTCTGTACCGGATTACCGAACTTACCTACGATATTAGCATAGTAGCGGCGCATTTCATTCCAATAAATATCAGTATTGATGTTACGGTCGATGCATCCTCCGTTCAATGCTCCGAAACAGCCGAAAGCATCTCCAGAGAACAGGATACCTTCTGTTTCATCGAAAGTTACCATTGTTTCCGGCCAGTGTACCATGGGCACCAGATAAAAGCGAAGGCTATGATATCCCAGTTTCAGGAAATCTCCATCACCTACCACATAACGTTCACCTGTTACTCCATAATATCCTTCTACCATTTCGAAAGTCTTCTTGTTACCTACCAATACAATTTCAGGATAGTATTTCTTAATCAGAGCAATTGAACCAGAATGGTCAGGCTCCATGTGATTTATAATCAAATAATTGATTTTACGGTCTCCGATAACACTGCGTATCTTCTTAATATATACTTCAAAGAAAGCCACATCTACCGTATCGACCAATGCGACCATATCGTCATCGGCAATCAGGTAAGAGTTATAAGACACGCCATAAGGAAGTGGCCACAAATTTTCAAACAAAGCTTTTGTACGGTCGTTCACACCGACATAATGAACTTTACCTTTAATTTCCATTGAATCCTAACTAATTTAAAAATTTGATATTATATTGTTTCCTTTTTTACTTCTTCATAGAATTTTCCCTGCCAGGTATCTCTTTCCTGAAGGCGACGCTGCATACGAACGGCAAATTCGTAATTTTTAATGCCCCAGTCTGGAGCTATCAGCAATTCCTTGGGAGACTGCGAAACGAAACGTTCCAGCACAAGATCCGGACGTACACGCTCGAGATAATCTATCACAAGATCAATGTATTCATCTACCTCGTACAAATGAAAATCTTCAGGACACAACTCATATTCATGTGCCATCCGTGTACCACGCACCAGCTGCAACTGATGCATTTTCAGCGTTGTCAAAGGAAGTTCAGACACCTGTCGTGCCTGACGGATGATAGCTTCATGATTTTCTCCCGGAAGTCCTAAAATCACATGACCTCCCACACGTATCCCTCTTTCTGTTGTACGTTTTACGGCATCCACCGTACATTCAAAAGTATGTCCCCTGTTTATTCGTTGCAAAGTATGATTATCCGTACTTTCAATACCATATTCCACTAAAAGAAAGGTTCGCCGATTCAACTCTTCCAGATAATCCAGCAATTCTTCGGGCATACAATCGGGACGCGTACCGATAACGAGTCCGACAACTCCTTCTACCCGCAATGCCTCTTCATACATCCGACGCAGCTTGTCCAGCTCTGCATACGTATTTGTGTAGGCTTGAAAATATGCCAAAAACTTCATTTCCGGATATTTTCTGGCAAAAAACTCTTTTCCTTCCTCCAACTGCTGCGTAACAGACTTGTCTGTCCGACAATATGCCGGATTAAAGGTCTGGTTATTGCAATAGGTACATCCTCCATATCCTTTTACACCATCTCTGTTCGGACAAGTAAATCCCACATTCAATGAGATTTTTTGCACCTTAAAAGGAAAATGAAGGGCCAAAAACCGGGCAAAATCATTGTATCGTGTACGTTCTCCCATGAGTTTACAAATTCCTCGCAAAGATAAGGTTTTTCAGTTACTTTTCCCAGTCTTTATCTGCACAAGAAATGTAAAAACATACATGAAAACAAAGAGACACAAAAAAAGGCTGCCACAGTATTTACCTGCAACAGCCTTCAGACTACATTATTTCAATAAAAAAGAATTATTCTGATTCGCTCAAAGTAGCAATACTTACACGATTCCAATCCGGTTCTGAGAACATAGATCCTACACCCTGACCTTCAGCTGTGATACGTGAAGCACTAATTTTATACTTACTTATCAACATATTCTTTACTGCTTCCGCACGCTGCTTAGCTACACGTGCATTTACTTCGGCACTACCTTCCGGAGAAGCGTATCCCTTGATAGATACCGTACTCTTCAGATTATTCTTCATATAAGTTGCAATACGCTCTACATTAGGTATCTGATCCGTACTGATTGTGGTCTTTCCCTGACGGAACGTAACAACTGATTCCAATGACTTAGAATGTGTATTCTGAATAATAGTCTCTATCTGCTTAGGTGCATTACGCAAATCTGTCAGCTCTTTTTCCAAACGTGCATTTTCTGCATCCTTTGCTCCTAAAGCTTCATCTTTACGGGCATTTTCTGCACGCAAGGCATTAATCGCCTCATTCAGAGAGTTCACCTCAGCCTGGTTGTATGGCTTCTGAATAGTCATATAGTGCTTTCCGTTGCTGCTTGCGAAACGATAAGTTACTCCAGCCAAAATTTCAATCTTCGACTTGTTTACGTTCAGTTGTTGTGCACGGTCACCATCCATTCTGTAAACAATAGCCGGACGTACATTTACAGCCCATGCTTTTTTCTCACCCAAGTTGAAGTTAAAGCTAGCACCAAAACGGCTTACCATATAAGAACGGTCCGCACCCATACTTGAGTTCACAAAATCATGTCCCCAACCAAATCCAGCGATACCTTCTACTTCAAACAATCTGGGTTCACCATTATATCCCCCAAAAAGATTATTCAAGTTAATCTTACCCAATACGCCTAAATTCAAATCATCAAAAGCTGTTTTGCTGAAAGACGTATTGATACCTGTCAATCCTTCGAAAGAAACACCCAACACCGGAGTAATCTGTTTTCCTAATTCAATACCAGTTTCCGCACGCATATTAGGCCAAAATGCAGAATGAGTAGTAGGAGTAGTCACTCCACCTTTCACACCCACATACCAATTATCCAAGAAACGAGTTCCTTCATACGCTTTTTGTGCATTCACAGAAAGAGCAGATACAGCTAACGCTGCTACTAAAAAACTTACCTTTTTCATTTTTTCATTCAAAAACTTTAATACCTAATTACTTTTATCAATCTCGATGACTTAATAACCATGATATCGAATATTTTGTTTTTGGAACGACAAAAGTTAACATCCATTAAGAAGTCAGCAACGCATCAAATAAACCATAAACAGCTGATTATAAGAAGGTAAAAAAGAATATTTCTATTTGAAAGAGAAAATAAAAAGAAGAAACAAAAAAGGTGTCCCGATTACTCAGAACACCTTTTTCTGTTGGGCTACTCGGACTCGAACCAAGAAAAACAGGACCAGAATCTGTTGTGTTACCATTACACCATAGCCCAATAACGCTTTATCCTCTCCGCGAGAACGCTGCAAATGAAGTTGGGCTACTCGGACTCGAACCAAGAAAAACAGGACCAGAATCTGTTGTGTTACCATTACACCATAGCCCAAAATCAGAGAACGATTGTCATCTTTTTGTTTTGACGGTGCAAAGGTACAACATTTTTGGAACATACAAAGCATTTCGGCATTTTTTTCTTCCCAAAAACATATTTTTTTTCTTTTTTCAGCTTCTTTCAAGTAAAAATTTTCGGATATACAGAAAACCAAGTATATTTGTCCTATGTTATATATAGAACTTTATTTTCAATTTTTAAAATAGGAATAATCAAAAGAATGAACGAAACGACAACTTTAATAGAAAAAATCATTGAAGGAATTCAAGAGAAAAAAGGCAAGCAAATCGTAGTAGCTGATTTAAACGAAATAGAAGATACCATCTGTAAATATTTTATCATTTGCCAAGGAAATTCTCCCAGTCAGGTATTGGCAATTGTGGACTCCATCAAAGAACATGTAAGAAAAGAGACCGGCACTAAAGCGTATGCCATAGACGGCCAAAGAAATGCACAATGGGTAGCTATGGATTATAGCGACGTTATTGTACATATATTTTTGCCGGAAGTACGACATTTTTATAATCTGGAACACTTATGGGCAGATGCCAAACTGACCGACATTCCAGATTTGGACTAATATATAATAAGGAAAGAGAAATATGAGTGACAACAATAAACCTAAAATCAATGTACCACGCTTTAATTTAACGTGGCTTTATGTCATCATTGCCTTGATTTTTGCCTTCCTCTATTTTTCCGGAGATGAAGGAAGTGCCACCAAAGAGGTAAACTATACCGAATTTCAGGAAATGGTTACCAAAGGATATGCAGATAAAATCGTGGCATACGACAACAATACGGTGGGAATGTATATCAAGCCGGATCACATTGTAGATGTATTCAAGAAAGATGCCAACAAAGTCGGAAGAAGTCCTTCTATCAATGTACAAATTGGCTCCATGGAAGCTTTGGACAAGTTTCTGGATGAGCAGACGAAAGAAGGAAACTTTACCGGCTCTATCCAATACGAAAAGAAAAGTGACTATTTTAGCATAATTCTGTGGAACGTTCTGCCGTTTGTCTTCCTTATCGGTATCTGGATGTTTGCCATGCGCCGCATGGGTGGCGGAGGAGGCGCCGGAGGAGGCTCAAACGTATTTAATGTGGGAAGAAGCAAAGCACAGCTTTTTGAAAAAGGAACTAACCGCATTACGTTTAAGGATGTAGCCGGACAAGCTGCTGCCAAACAGGAAGTACAGGAAATTGTAGATTTCTTGAAACAGCCGCAAAAATATACGGAACTGGGTGGAAAAATTCCTAAAGGTGCTTTACTTGTGGGCCCTCCGGGAACGGGTAAAACATTGTTAGCCAAAGCTGTAGCAGGTGAAGCCGATGTACCTTTCTTCTCTATTTCCGGTTCAGACTTTGTAGAAATGTTTGTCGGTGTCGGTGCTTCTCGCGTACGTGATTTGTTCCGTCAGGCAAAAGAAAAGTCGCCTTGTATCATCTTCATTGATGAAATTGATGCCGTAGGCCGTGCCCGTGGCAAAAACCCAAGCATGGGAGGAAATGACGAACGTGAAAATACATTGAACCAGCTTCTGACAGAGATGGACGGATTTGGTTCAAACAGTGGAGTCATTATCTTAGCGGCAACCAACCGTGTAGATATTTTGGACAAAGCCTTACTGCGTGCAGGACGTTTTGACCGACAAATATATGTAGACCTTCCTGACCTGAATGAACGAAAGGAAGTGTTTGGAGTTCATCTTAAACCTCTGAAGCTGGACAGCAGTGTAGACGTAGATTTATTAGCACGACAAACCCCTGGTTTCAGCGGTGCGGACATTGCCAATGTATGTAATGAAGCTGCTCTTATTGCAGCACGTCATCAAAAGAAGAGTGTAGATAAAGATGATTTCTTAGCTGCAATCGACCGTATCGTAGGTGGTCTGGAAAAGAAAACAAAAGTCATGACTGCCGCCGAAAAACGTGCCATTGCACTTCACGAAGCAGGTCACGCCACCATCTCATGGTTCCTGGAACATGCCAACCCGCTGATTAAAGTAACCATTGTCCCAAGAGGACGTGCGTTAGGAGCAGCATGGTATCTGCCTGAAGAACGACAGATCACTACTAAGGAACAAATGCTGGATGAAATGTGTGCCACATTAGGTGGACGTGCTGCTGAAGAAATTTTCATCGGACACATCTCCACCGGAGCAATGAATGACTTGGAAAGAGTCACCAAACAGGCTTATGGCATGATTGCATACGCAGGAATGAGTGACAAGCTTCCTAATCTCTGCTATTATAACAGCAATGAAGATTACAGCTTTACAAAACCTTACAGTGAGCATACAGCTGAGCTTATAGACCAGGAAGTACAGCACATGATTAATGAGCAGTACATGCGTGCAAAGGCCTTGCTGCAAGAACACAGTGAAGGCCACAACCAACTGGCACAGCTGTTAATTGACCGAGAAGTAATCTTTGCTGAAGATGTTGAAAAGATTTTCGGTAAACGTCCATGGACTTCCCGTTCGGAAGAAATTATGGCAGCCAATGAGCAGCTACCGGAAACCAAACAGCTGGAAAACAAGCAGGAAAATACGGATAATGAAAATAATTCTTCCTCTGAAAATAACATACCTTCACAGGAAGAAAACCAGGAAAAAGGAGAAGCATAACCGAATAAAAACCAACTAACGTGAAAAATAACTTTATTCAACGAGCAATTACGGGAATAATCTTCGTAGGAGTACTCATTGGTTGTATTCTTGGAGGTCCTATCTCTTTCACCCTATTGTTTGCTCTGATTACAGCCCTGACCATTCATGAATTCGGGGTTATCATCAGCAAACAGCCGGATGTAGAGATAAACAAACCTATATGTATGTTGGCCGGCGTATTTCTGTTCTTTGGTTTTGCCTATTTAGGAGTCATGCCTGGACAAACAGAAATACTGATTCCTTACTTATTTCTTATCATATACCTGCTTGTCAGCGAGCTATATTTAAAGAAAAAAAATCCACTGAACAATTGGGCCTATGCCATGATGAGCCAAATCTACATCGCACTTTCGTTTGCAATGTTAAACGTACTGGCCTATCATTCTATTGGAAATGAAGGAGAATTGTCAAATTACCAGGTACAGTACAACCCAATACTGCCGTTGTCAATATTTATTTTCACATGGATTAATGATACGGGAGCATATTGTACCGGTATGCTATTCGGAAAACATCGCTTGTTTGAACGAATTTCTCCTAAAAAATCATGGGAAGGTTCCATTGGCGGCGGAGTTTTCAGCATTATAGCTGCCATTGTGATGGCACATTACTTCCCATTCATGCCGATTAGTATCTGGATAGGACTAGCCCTGACCGTTGTAATATTCGGTACATTAGGCGATTTGACAGAATCGCTGCTTAAACGCACTATTGGAATAAAAGACTCAGGCAATATATTACCTGGTCATGGAGGCATGTTAGATCGCTTTGACAGCACTCTGATGGCGGTTCCGGCAGCGGTTGTTTATCTGTATATCATTTCTTTTATTGAATAATATAAGCAGAAAATTTATAACAGGTCCTTCAGTCTTACTGTAAGGACCTGTTGTATTTTTGAGATAAAAGTTCAACGATTTTTCCGGCTGCCCGTTCAGAAGCTCCTTCCTGTCCAAGAATTTTAATCAGCGCATCATAATTCTGCAACATTTGTTCACGAGTCATTTGCCCGGGTAGAATTGCTTCTAGTTGTTGTTTCACATTTTCTGCGGTCATACCATCAGCAACCAGTTCAGCCACCACTTCACGACCTGCAATCAGGTTGACCAAAGAAATATATTTTACTTTTAAAATATGCCGGCGTAAGAATGAAACCAGCTTTCCAGCAGCAGTATAATAACACACTACCTGAGGCACCCGGAACAAGGCGGTTTCGAGTGTAGCCGTACCACTGGTAACCAAAGCAGCTGTAGCATGACTCAGCAAGCTATATGTCTGACCAAATATAATTTTGGTATCATCCCCCATATAAGCCTGATAAAATTCAGGAGATATTCCAGGAGCTCCCGCAATAACAAACTGATATTCTGTATAGTTGCGGGATGCTTGTATCATCCGCTGCAAATTATCCTTAATTTCCTGCTTACGACTACCAGCCAACAACGCAATAATTGGCTTTTTATCCAACCCGTTACGAAGAGTAAATTCCTCAAAACTCTCGGCATATCCCTGCTTAAAACAATGTACAGCATCCACACATGGATTTCCGACATAATGAATGGGATAATTATACTTCTTGAAAAAATCCACTTCAAAAGGTAGTATAGAAAACAGCTCATCCACATCTCGTTTAATATTCTTGATGCGGTACTCCTTCCAAGCCCAGATTTTAGGAGAGATATAATAAAAAATAGGAATATTCGTATGCGCTTTTATATATTCAGCTATTTTCAGGTTAAACCCTGGATAATCCACCAAAATCAAGACATCAGGATTCCACTGAACAATATCTTTCTTGCACAAATCCATATTACGAAAGATTGTCCGCAAATGAAGCAACACCGGGATAAATCCCATGTATGCCATATCCTTATAATGCTTGACCAGTGAACCTCCTGCAGTCGCCATCAAATCGCCTCCGAAAAAACGAAACTCAGCTTTAGAATCTTTTGCTTGCAGTGCCTTCATTAAATTAGATGCATGCAAATCACCCGAGGCTTCACCTACAATTAAATAATATTTCATAGCTGCCAGTTCCAGTGATTCAATTGTTCCATCAAAGTATAAGCCGTTACATCTATCTGAGTAGGAGTAATGGCTACGTATCCATGATCTAATGCCCAATGGTCGGTATCTTGTGCCTCGGGTTCATCGTTCCGGTAAGAACCTGTAAGCCAATAATAATTTCCACCTCTTGGATGAACAGACTTTACAAACTCATTTGTCCAGACTCCGTCTGTTTGCCGACAAATACGCACTCCTTTCAAATCCTTTACATCAGGAAAATTTACATTCAAACAGGTTCCTACAGGTAATCCATGCTGCAAGACCTCTTCTACGATACGTTGTATATAAGGGAAAGTGGGCGTAAAATCTGCATCTTCCGCATGATTACAAAGAGAAAAACCGACTGAAGGTATTTTTTTCAGACATCCCTCTATAACAACTCCCATTGTACCTGAATAGTGCACATTGACAGAAGAGTTATCTCCATGATTAATTCCTCCGATCACCATATCAGGTGTACGGGGTACCAAGTCGTGCAAAGCCAGTTTCACACAGTCCACAGGAGTACCCGTACAACTGTACAATGAAAATCCCGGTGCAGACTCTATCTTTTTACAACGAAGCGGATGCTCTGAAGTAATGGAACCGGAAGCTCCTGAACGTGGGCCAGAAGGTGCTACTACCATCAAATCGGCCATTGGCCTTAATACTTTTATCAGTTCCTGAATGCCTTTTGCGGCAAATCCATCATCATTCGACAACAACAGAAATGGTTTCTCTTTCATCATATCTTTATTATCCAAACTTTTATGAGTGTAAAGTTACAACAAATCTTAATCTTACCAAACCACATCATGCAATTAGCTAAAAATATATATCTTTGCCCGCGTGAAGTTATTAACAGATGAGGTGAGTTTTCAACACTTTCCCAAAAGTCATGGAATTTTAATTGAAACTATCGTCATTTATTAGTTACTTCGCAATCAGAATAAACTGATTAATATGGGAAAAATTATTGCTTTAGCCAACCAAAAAGGAGGTGTAGGCAAAACTACTACCACTATAAATTTGGCTGCATCTTTAGCTACTCTCGAGAAGAAAGTACTAGTGATTGACGCTGACCCTCAGGCAAATGCCTCATCCGGCCTTGGTGTAGATTTGAAAGACATTGACTGTTCAATCTATGAATGTCTGATCAATCAGGCTGACATACGGGAAGCGATTTATACAACCGATATTGACGGATTAGACATCATACCTTCTCACATTGACCTGGTGGGTGCTGAAATCGAAATGCTGAATTTGGAGAACCGTGAGAAAATCATGCGACGCGCGTTAGAGCCGATGAAAAGCGAATACGATTACATTTTGATAGACTGTTCTCCATCGTTGGGTTTAATTACCATCAATGCCTTAACAGCTGCCGACTCTGTAATTATTCCAGTACAATGTGAGTATTTTGCGCTGGAAGGTATCAGCAAGCTTTTAAACACGATTAAGATTATCAAGACAAAACTAAATCCTTCATTAGAAATTGAAGGATTCCTGCTGACAATGTTCGACTCGCGCTTGCGTCTGGCCAACCAGATATACGACGAAGTGAAAAGACACTTCCAGGAACTGGTTTTCAAGACCATTATTCAGCGTAATGTCAAACTAAGTGAAGCACCCAGCCACGGTATTCCTGCTATTCTTTATGATGCAGAATCAACCGGAGCTAAAAACCATTTGGCTTTAGCCAATGAAATTATAACAAGAAATAGCAAATAAGTATATGGCAGTACAAAAAAAATTTGCATTAGGACGAGGACTTGATGCTCTGATATCCAACGAAGAAGTAAAAACTTCCGGATCATCATCCATCAACGAAATAGAACTGGACAAAATATCTGTAAACCCCAACCAGCCTCGTCGTGAATTTGATCCTATCGCCTTACAAGAACTGGCTGATTCCATTGCAGAAATAGGTATCATCCAGCCTATCACCTTACGTAAACTAAACGAAGATTCTTATCAAATTATTGCAGGTGAAAGACGATATAGGGCATCCATACTTGCCGGTCTAAAAACAATTCCAGCATACATTCGTACTGCAGACGACGAGAATGTGATGGAAATGGCCTTGATTGAAAACATTCAACGCGAAGACCTGAATTCTCTGGAAATCGCACTGGCCTACCAGCATTTAATTGAACAATATGAACTGACACAAGAACGCCTGAGCGAACGCATTGGCAAAAAACGAACAACCATAGCAAACTATTTACGTCTGCTAAAATTGCCAGCCCCCATCCAAGTAGCCTTGAAGAACAAGGAAATAGATATGGGACATGCACGTGCGTTATTAACTCTGGAAGATCCTAAAAATCAGATACGTATCTTTAATGAGACAGTCGCTCAAGGGTACTCCGTGCGTAAAGTGGAAGAAATTGTAAAAGCACTGGCTAACGGTGAAAGCATAAAAAGCGGAGGAAAAACAATCTCTGCCAAAGGCACACAATTATCTGAAGAATACTCTATGCTTCAAAATCATCTGTGCAATTTCTTTGGAACGAAAGTACAACTTTCCTGTACCAATAAAGGAAAAGGAAAGATCAGCATTCCTTTCAACAGCGATGCAGATCTGGAAAGAATTATGGAGATTCTGGATTCTTTGAAAAAAACGGAATAAACAAAAATAATTTGAGAGCACATACTTTTACATATATTCTGTCGCTTATCCTGCTATTCTGTATCCCCTGGGGGAATATGGAAGTAAATGCACAGCGAGCCCAAAAACGCAGGGAGGGTATACTGACAACTGATTCTATCCGCTCACAGAATCGGGCAGACAGTCTGGCTTTGGCTGATACGACCAACCTGCAGCGAAAACTCGCATTAGAGGCACTGGAAGCCCCCGTAGATACTGCAGCCTTGGCAAGACAAAACGACTCCATTCAAAATACTCTGCCTCCCACTCAGGAGAAAAAACGCTGGATACCCAATTCTAACCGTACAGTATGGTTAGGACTCGTTGTCCCTGGAGCCGGACAGATTTACAACCGGAAGTACTGGAAACTACCTATCATTTATGGAGGTTTCGTAGGATGTGCATACGCCTTGACTTGGAACGGGCAGATGTATAAGGACTATTCTCAAGCCTATCAAGACATTATGAGCAATAATCCCAATAACAACAGTTATATGGATTTCCTTCCTCCCGGAACAAATGTCAATGACCGTTTGGAGTATTGGCAGGAAATCTTCCGAAAACGAAAAGACCTTTATCGACGTCAACGCGATTTAAGTATACTTGCATTCATTGGTGTATATCTGCTATCAGTGATTGATGCCTATGTAGATGCTGAGCTGTCTGATTTTGATATCAGCAAAGACCTCAGCATGAAATGGGAACCTACCGTGTTCAACGATGCATTCCGCAACCGTCCGCAAGGAGTTGGTTTGCAATGCTGTATTAAATTTTAAAAGATGAAAAGAATAATTTTTAGTTTACTTACTGCTGCAATCTGTAACGCTTCTTCTCTTTTTGCCCAACAGACAGAAAAAACGATTACCATACAAACCAATGGGCAGGAAGATGTAATAGATTTACCGGAAGGAATGATTACCACTACAGATAGTCTGTACTTGGACTGGATTTCCAAGCATTACATCAATCCTGCAGAAAACTGTACGATGACTACTCAAAATCCGGAAGTCAGCGATTCTATTTACATGGACCGCTTGCAGCGTATTCCTGCTATTATAGAAATGCCTTATAATGACATCATACGGAAGTTTATAGACATGTACTCTACCCGTCTCCGTCAAAAGGTATCATTTATGCTAAGCGCCAATAATCTATACATGCCTATTTTTGAAGAGGCACTGGATTTATACGATCTTCCGTTAGAATTAAAATACCTTCCCGTCATTGAATCGGCATTAAACCCGACAGCCACTTCGTCACAGGGCGCAGTAGGGTTATGGCAGTTCATGCTTCGCACGGGACAAGTATATGGGCTTAAGGTCAACTCACTTGTGGACGAACGCAGAGATCCGGTCAAATCTACTCGTGCTGCAGCACGTTACCTGAAAGATTTATATGATATATATCAGGACTGGAATCTCGTTCTGGCAGCCTATAACTGTGGACCTGGTACTATCAACAAGGCTATCCGCCGGGCTGGAGGCGAAAAGGATTTCTGGAAAATCTACAACTTCTTACCGAAAGAAACCCGAGGTTACGTACCTGCTTTCGTAGCTGCCAATTACATCATGACTTATTACTGTGAACATTATATCAGCCCTATGGAAATGAACATGCCAGAAAGTACCGATACTGTTCACATCAACCATTCACTGAACCTAAATCAGGTGGCAGAAGTATGCAAGGTAGACATAGACCAGCTTCGCGCACTTAATCCAGAATTTAAAAAAGATATTATCCCTGGAAACGAAAAGCCATACGCACTACGATTGCCTACTCAAATAATGAGTTACTTCATTGACCACGAAGATAGTATCTATAATTATAAACCAGAAGTTTTTCAAACCCGTCGCAGCACCGTAACTGTCAGCAATACCACTACTAAAGGGAAAAATAGCGGAAAAGCTGTATACCATCGTATCCGTAACGGAGAAACATTAGGAGGCATTGCCGCTAAGTACGGAGTTAGCGTAAGCCAATTACGGAGACTGAACGGAATCAAAGGAAGTAACATCCGTGCTGGCAAATCTCTACGCATCCGGTAAGAAAACCCCTCATTTGCTTGTTTGATTCGTATTTTTCTCTATTTTTGCATTATTGATTCAAAGAAAAGGGAGAGAATTATGACCGAGGAGAAACTTACGCAGGAACAGACAGATGAAAAAATGATTGATGAAGCATTTCAGGAGCTATTGGACCAATACCTGAAAAGTAAACATCGGAAAAAAGTCGAGATAATTACAAAAGCATTTAATTTCGCCCGACAGGCACACAAAGGAGTGCGCCGACGTTCGGGCGAGCCTTATATTCTACATCCTATCGCTGTAGCACGCATCGCCTGCGTAGAAATCGGCTTAGGATCTACCTCTATTTGTTCTGCTCTACTCCACGACGTAGTAGAAGATACTGACTATACCGTAGAGGATATCGAAAACTTGTTTGGACCTAAGATTGCTCAAATTGTAGATGGATTAACCAAAATATCAGGAGGAATCTTCGGAGACAGAGCTTCTGCACAAGCTGAGAACTTTAAGAAGTTGCTGCTCACAATGAATGATGATATCCGTGTCATTCTTATAAAAATTGCCGACCGGTTGCATAACATGCGTACCTTAGGCTCCATGCTCCCAAGCAAACAATATAAAATTGCCGGGGAAACACTCTATATCTACGCTCCTCTTGCCAACCGACTGGGTCTGAATCGTATCAAGACAGAATTGGAAGATTTAAGTTTCAAATACGAACACCCAGAAGCTTACCAGCAAATCGAAGAAAAGCTAAAGGCTACTCAAGCTGAAAGAACCAACCTATTTGAAGAATTTACAGCCCCCATTCGCGAACAATTAGATAAAATGGGGCTTCCTTATCGCATTCTGGCACGTATCAAGTCTCCCTACTCCATCTGGAACAAGATGCAAAACAAACACATTACGTTTGAAGAAATCTATGACATACTTGCCGTACGCATCATTTTCACTCCTAAGAATGAAGAGGAAGAACTGAATGACTGCTTCAACATTTATGTAGCTATCTCCCGGATATATAAGCCTCATCCTGACCGTTTGCGCGATTGGGTCAGCCATCCAAAAGCCAATGGATATCAGGCTCTTCATGTAACATTGATGAGCAACAAAGGACAGTGGATTGAAGTTCAGATCAGAAGTGAGCGAATGAATGATGTAGCAGAACAAGGTTTTGCTGCACACTGGAAATACAAAGAAGGAGGAGGAAGTGAAGACGAAGGAGAGCTTAGCAAATGGCTGAAAACCATCAAAGAAATTTTGGATGATCCGCAGCCCGATGCCCTTGACTTTCTGGATACAATCAAGCTTAATCTTTTCGCATCTGAGATATTTGTATTTACTCCTAAGGGTGAAATTAAAACGATGCCTCAGAATGCAACCGCACTTGATTTTGCATTCTCCATTCATACATTCTTAGGAAGCCATTGTATTGGAGCTAAAGTAAACCATAAACTGGTACCACTGAGCCATAAACTGCAGAGTGGAGATCAGGTAGAAATTCTGACTTCAAAATCACAGAAAGTACAACCTTCATGGATTAATTTTGCCACGACAGCAAAAGCCAAGGCTAAAATATTATCCATCCTCAAAAGAGAACGAAAGGAAGTCCAGCAGGCCGGAGAAGACATGCTGTATGAATTCCTTAAGAAAGAAGGCATTGAAGCTACCGAAACAAACATCCAGAAGCTTTGTACCCTTCATAAACTAAAAACTCCTGAAGACTTGATGTACCAGATCGGACAAAAAGTTTTCACCTTAGGAGATTTAGAAAAGAATGAGTTAAAAGAAAAATCCACTCCCACAAACTGGAAAAAATACATTGCATTTGCATTTGGAGGAGGAAACAAACCCAAATCTCAGGATAATGCATCTTCCAAAGAAAAACCTGCTTTGAACATCGACAAGAAGAAAATTGTCAAGCTTACGCCTGAAGAAATTCAGAAGCACTACATCATTGCAGACTGCTGTAAACCAATTCCGGGAGATGATGTCTTAGGATATATCGATGACAACAATCGAATTATTATCCATAAGCGCCAATGCCCGATAGCCACACAATTGAAAACCAGCTTTGGTAACAGATTATTGGCCGTACAATGGGAAACAGGTAAAGCACTTAACTTCCCGGTAAATGTATACATGAAAGGAATCGATGGAATTGGAGTGCTTAACCAAGTAACAGGCATTATATCCCAACAGTTGAACGTAAATATTCATAAATTGAATATCGAGTCCAATGATGGTATTTTTGAAGGCCGAATTCAATTGTTTGTACACGATGTAGATGATGTAAATACCATCTGCGAGAATCTTAAGAAATTAGACCACATCAAGAAAGTCACCCGAATAGAAAACTTCGATGACACCATTACCGATTAAAAACTTGCAGCTGTCGCATTCTCATTATAACCAATCCGATAAAAAATCTTACTCAAATTCAGGGCCGGTCTCTCCGCTGAGATACCGGCCTCTTTTGTTTGTAAAGAAATCCTGAACTTTTTCATGAAATATCCGTCCGTTATTTCCCGAAGACAAAACCAGATTTACCTCGACACGTACGTGACGAGGTCATGACACGTTCGTGCGGAGAGGTCGACACGTACGTGTCGAGGTCTTAATACGAACGTGTTGTGATATCATCGTAAAGACATTTCCTGTACAACTTCTATTGCATCGGACAATAATATAGAACAGCTCTATCCGAATAGAGATTCAAATTTTTATATAGCTTTTCAGATGAAACTGACTGATAAAATGGAGAAAGTATAAGAGCTTAAAAAAAACAAAAAAACCGCTGATGTTCAGCGGTTTAATAATCATCGTGGACCTGGAGGGAGTCGAACCCTCGTCCAAACAAGGAAGCCATATGCTTTCTACATGCTTATCTCTGCCTTCGGTTTTCGTGCATAAGCAAGACCAGAGCCACCCACTTATACCTTAGTTCCTAAAATTTCATTTCAGTCGCGGAACGAGACCAAAACTATTTCCGAATTTGCTGCACCGCTAAACCAAACGCTTCGGAACAAGAGCTTTTGAGCGATGTCTCGTTTCCATCACTTTGACGGAAATAAAGCTAATCTACTGTACTTCGATTAAGCAGCGAGAGCATAGTTTTCGTTGCCAGATAATTGTTCAGTAACTGAGATTATAGTGCAAATCACTGACGCACTGCATGCTTACATACCACATCTCTCGCTGTCAAAACCAAACAAGCCCAAGATTAGTATCTATTTTCTGCAAAGATAGTAAATCAAATACTATTTACAAAAAAAGAAAGGTAAATTCACTTGACTTTCATCCCAGCCGGCAAATTTACCCCTCTATTTTCAGACTAATTAATTATTAATGATGGAATAAACGGATTCCCGTAAATGCCATTGCAATACCGTATTTATCACAGGTTTCAATCACATGGTCATCACGCACAGAACCTCCTGCCTGAGCAATATATTCCACGCCACTCTTGTGAGCACGTTCAATATTATCTCCAAACGGGAAGAAAGCATCCGAACCCAATGATACTCCCTTCAATGTATCAAGCCAGGCACGTTTTTCTTCGCGTGTCAATACTTCAGGTTTCTCAGTAAAGAACTGCTGCCATACTCCATCAGCCAATACATCATCATGATCTTCGCTGATATAAATATCGATGGTATTATCACGATCGGCACGACGGATCTTTTCTACCCAAGGCAAGTTCAATACCTTCGGATGCTGGCGCAAATACCAGATATCAGCCTTATTACCAGCCAGGCGAGTACAATGGATACGGCTCTGCTGTCCGGCACCAATACCGATGGCCTGTCCATCTTTCACGTAGCAGACAGAATTAGACTGAGTATATTTCAAAGTGATTAATGCAATCATCAAATCACGTTTAGCTGCTTCAGGGAAATTCTTATTCTGAGTCGGAATGTTCTCAAACAATTCTGCTCCATTCAATTTCACTTCATTACGTCCCTGTTCAAAAGTGATACCAAACACATCCTTCCGTTCAATGGGATTCGGACGATATGCCGGATCAATTTTAATCACGTTATAAGTACCCTTACGTTTATTTTTCAGAATTTCAAGGGCTGCGTCAGTGTATCCCGGAGCAATCACGCCGTCAGAAACCTCACGATTGATAAAACGAGCTGTTTCTTCATCACAGACGTCACTCAAAGCTATAAAATCGCCATACGATGACATACGGTCTGCTCCACGAGCGCGCACATACGCATTTGCCAACGGAGACAAAGGCAAATTATCCACGAAATAAATCTTTTTCATGGTTTCATCCAGTTCCAGACCGATTGCGGCTCCGGCAGGACTCACGTGCTTGAACGAAGTTGCAGCCGGCATTCCGGTAGCTTCTTTCAATTCTTTCACCAACTGCCATCCGTTAAACGCATCCAGGAAGTTAATGTATCCAGGACGTCCGTTCAATACTTCAATAGGCAGTTCTCCCTCCTGCATGAAAATGCGGGCCGGCTTCTGGTTAGGGTTACAGCCGTACTTGAGTTCGAGTTCTTTAGCCATATTTTAATAGTTTGGTTGAATTTTCTACAAAAGTACGAAAAAATCAGAAGCTTCTTCATGATAAGTGCATGATTTTAAGAATTCCTCCAAAAGCCAACTGGAATATCACAAAATAAATCTGTATTTTTGCCCATATTCTATACAAAATATAAATGTTATGATAGACGAATTATTAAACTTCAACAAGACTTTCGTAGAAACCAAGGGATACGAAAAGTACATTACGAACAAATACCCTGACAAAAAAATCGCCATTGTCACTTGTATGGATACTCGCCTGACAGAGCTACTTCCCGCAGCCTTAGGAATAAAAAACGGTGACGTCAAAATCATCAAGAATGCCGGAGGTACCATCACTCACCCTTTCGGTAGTGCCATGCGAAGCTTGCTTGTGGCAATCTATGAATTAGGAGTGGAAGAAGTCATGATTATCGGACATACCGATTGTGGCGTACAGCACATGGACAGTGAAACCATGCTACAGCACATGCGTGAAAGAGGAATCTCACAAGACCATATTGAAATGATGCAATATTGTGACATCAACCTTAACTCATGGCTCAGCGGATTTAACGACACGGAAGAAGCCGTACAAAAGAGTGTACACATCGTACGCCATCACCCGCTCGTACCTCAAGACATAAAAGTAAGAGGATTTATCATGAACTCCACAACCGGAAATCTTACTGAAATAGAAGACAAATAAAACAATAAAAGCCGATAAAGGACATTCACCCTTTATCGGCTTTCTTTTTAAGTACACAAAATTATCTTTCTTCTGTAAGCGCAATCATTGAAACTTCCTGAGGCACATAATCTCCCTGGAAGAAGCGGCTGGCACGAAGCAAATGACGCCAGATACTTACCAACTCCTGAGATTCCTGAAGAATATTCAAATATACCATAGATGCCTTCAAGCTTGCATTATCGCCTTCCTGCATACGGTTCATCTGCTGTTTACGCAAAGCAGAGATACGATTTTTCAGGTCATCTCCTTTTTTCAGAATGTCATCCGCTTCTTCATAATTATCCTGGCTGATAGCCACTTTAGCACGTTCCATCAGCTTGCATAATTCATCACGTACAGGCAAGAATTCTTTTACACAATCCGGAGAAATCGGATTAAAGTTGTTGTCCACATGTTCCTTACATGGTTCACAAATTCGCTTCAAGCAATAAAGCATCTGCTCACAGCTGTTACTTCCCAAGTGGAACCAAGTATTCTTTTCCATAGCCACGGTTATCGGCAAACGGCGGAGACCAAGTATTTCTTTACGACGACGTTTCTTCAACATTTTCTTCTGGTCGTCTGTCGCATTCATAGCCTTTCGTAAGCTACGCAAATCTTCATTGATGAACCCGTCGGTTACCTGTACATACGTCTTTTCACAGAAACCCACATAATCGGTCAGTGTTTCCTGAACATGCTGACGAAGCAAAGCCAAAGTTTCACCCTTATCCTTACTGCTCATCATGCGTTTAAACACATCATCCTGGCTTTCAATCTTTTCCTTCTTGCCATATTTAATGTTACTACGAACAAGAAGTACCACAGCTATTACGATAAATACAAACATACCGAAGAAGCTGGTGTAGAACATGATGAAAGTTACCAACGCACAGATGGTGAAAGCCACAAATGCGGTAATAAACCAACCACCAATCACTGAAAGCATACCCGTAATACGATATACGGCACTCTCACGACTCCAGGCACGGTCGGCCAACGAGCTACCCATTGCTACAATGAATGTAACATAAGTAGTAGACAAAGGCAGTTTCATGGTCGTACCAATGATAATCAACAATCCGGAAAGAACCAGATTCACAGAAGCACGTACCATATCAAACGCAGCTCCGTCTGCCAAAATAACCTCATCTTTATTGAAACGGCTGTCAATCCAGCGACGAACATTTACCGGAATAACACGTACCAGAAAATCATTGATATTAGTTGCACGACGAACAATCACACGAGCCAATGCTGAAGAGCCGAACATTTCATCACCTTCTTCCTGACGAGCCAAATCTACAGAAGTCTTGATTACATTCTTCGCTTTCTTTGAAGTAGCCAGCGCGTATACCATCACGATACCAGATGCAATCAGGAAAATAGGAGGAGTCTTGGCAGAAGACATCAACGAAGACATCATAAAGTCATGTATTCCAGCGCCGTTAGAATTAGCGACATAATCTGTATAAGCAGAGAAACCAGCCAAAGGTACACCGATAAAGTTTACCAAGTCATTTCCGGCAAAAGCCAATGCCAGAGAGAATGTACCCAGCAATACAATAATCTTAAATACATTCACCTTGCACCAGTGCAACACCTGCATGAGTATGGTAAATACAACAAAGCATCCACCTACCAATGCGATTGTATTATCTTGAATCCATTGCAAAGCTTCCGGAGTCATAAAAGATGCACTCTTCAACCCCTTAATGATGATAAAATATCCCAAAGAAGTTACGGCAATACCACCGAAAATTCCGATAGTCCAAGAAAGATTCTTTTTATAATTGAAACTGAAAATTAGTCGGGATATATATTGTACAACAGTACCCACAATAAAAGCGACGGCTACTGAAAGGAAAATACCCATAATCACTGAAAGAGCCTTTTCCGTATTCATCATATCACCTAAGGTTAACAGCCCGGTTTCATCACCGACAATCTTCAGAATGGCAAGAATAAAAGTACCTCCTAATAATTCAAATACCATTGAAACAGTGGTAGAAGTAGGAAGTCCTAACGTATTAAAGACATCCAGAAGGACTACATCCGTCACCATTACCGCGAGCAGAATACACATGATTTCATAAAAGCTGAAGTTTACCGGATGAAAAATTCCGTGACGGGCAATATCCATCATCCCGTTACTCAGCACCGCTCCAGCAAACACTCCGATAGCAGCTACAATAATAATAGTTCTGAACTTTGCTACTTTTGCACCTACCGCAGAGTTCATGAAATTCACTGCGTCATTACTGACCCCCACCAGCAAATCAAAGACCGCCAGCATAAATAAGAAAATAACAATTCCTAAATAAACAGTTTCCATACTTGTTTTGTTAAGTTTTTTCCGAGTGCAAAAATATTTCGTTCGTGTTATAAAAGAATGTCATATATGTTACAATCGTGTTACAAAATAAAAAGGACAGCCTGAAAAAACTTTGTTTCTCTTCAAACAACAGCATTAAAACTTTCAGTGATAATGCAAAAAAAAGATATTTTATGCTCATTATCCTGCGTTTATCATCTGAAAATTCGTAATTTTGCACCTGAATTTTAAATATCAAACATTTATGTCAGAATCAAAGAAAATAAAGACCGCATTGGTGTCTGTTTACCATAAAGACGGTTTGGACGCCATCCTGGCCAAGCTTCATGCAGAAGGCGTTGAGTTCTTGTCTACCGGAGGAACACGTCAGTTCATTGAATCATTAGGCTATCCTTGCAAGGCTGTAGAAGATATTACGACTTATCCGTCTATACTCGGAGGACGCGTAAAGACCTTGCACCCTAAAATTTTCGGAGGAATTCTCTGCCGCAGAGAACTGGAAGGAGACCAACAGCAGGTGGCCCAATATGAAATCCCCGAAATAGACCTGGTAATTGTAGATTTATACCCATTTGAAGATACAGTTGCAAGCGGTGCAGCAGAACAAGACGTCATCGAAAAAATTGATATAGGCGGTATCTCATTGATTCGTGCCGGAGCTAAGAACTTCAATGATGTAGTAATCGTAGCCAGCAAGCATCAATACCAACCCTTATTGGAAATCCTCAACAAACAGGGAGCTGTAACCACACGCGAACAGCGCCGTTGGTTTGCAGGTGAAGCATTTACTGTTTCTTCACACTACGACACTGCTATCCGCGATTATTTCAAAAAATAATTGCGCTGGCAGTCATTCAGTCTTCCTAAAACGGATTTATTAATTTCAAAATTCTAGACTTATATTAAAGGAATGGGATTATTCTCCTTTACACAAAACATAGCGATGGACCTTGGCACAGCCAATACCATCATTATCAGCAATGACAAGATTGTGGTAGACGAACCATCTGTTGTTGCATTGGATCGTCGCACAGACAAGATGATTGCCGTAGGTGAACGTGCCAAGCTGATGTACGAAAAAGAAAATCCGAACATTCGCACTGTACGTCCGTTACGTGACGGTGTTATTGCCGACTTCAACGCTTGCGAACAGATGATGCGCGGATTGATTAAAAAAGTAAATACAGGACGCCATTTCTTCACTCCCTCTTTGCGTATGGTAATCGGAGTACCTTCCGGTTCTACAGAAGTAGAATTACGTGCCGTACGTGACAGCGCGGAACATGCAGGAGGACGTGATGTCTACCTGATATTCGAACCTATGGCTGCCGCTATCGGTATCGGACTGGATGTAGAAGCTCCGGAAGGTAACATGGTAGTTGACATAGGTGGAGGTTCTACGGAAATCGCCGTCATTTCTTTGGGAGGTATTGTTTCAAATAACTCTATCCGCGTAGCCGGAGATGATTTGACAGCTGATATTCAGGAATACATGAGCCGCCAGCACAATGTCAAAGTCAGTGAAAGAATGGCAGAGCGTATCAAGATTCACGTAGGTGCAGCCATGACAGACTTGGGAGATGATGCACCTGAAGATTATATCGTACGTGGTCCAAACAGAATCACTGCCCTGCCGATGGAGGTTCCGGTATGCTATCAGGAAATCGCGCATTGTATGGAAAAGAGCATTGCCAAAATAGAAACAGCTATTTTAAGTGCCTTGGAAAATACACCTCCTGAATTGTATGCCGACATTGTAAACAATGGTATCTATCTGGCTGGAGGCGGAGCGCTTCTGAGAGGACTTGACAAACGACTGACAGATAAAATCAACATTCCTTTCCATATTGCTGAAGATCCTTTGCTGAGCGTAGCCAAGGGAACAGGCATTGCACTGAAGAATGTAGATCGTTTCTCATTCCTGATGAGATAATATCATAAAAATTGAAAATGAAGAGATTTCAGATTTCTTCATTTTCAATTTTCATTTTTTCGTTTATACACCATTCGGATTCTCTGACATGCGAAACCTGCTCAATTTTCTGCTGAAATATAATCACTGGTTCCTTTTCGTTCTATTAGAGGTTATTTCACTTACCCTGCTGTTCCGTTTCAACAACTATCAGGGAAGTGCTTTCTTTACTTCTGCCAACTACCTCGCAGGAATAGTATACGAAGCCTCCGGTCAAGTAACACGCTATTTTGGCCTGACAGAAGTCAACAAGGACCTAACTACACGAAATGTCGAATTGGAAATTGAAGTGGAACGCTTGTCACAAGCCTTAGAACAATATACACAAGACACTACAGGAGTGGCTAACCTGCGTAAAGAAGCATTAAAAGACTATGTGCTATATGATGCAAGAGTAGTCAACAACAGCATCACACACCCCAACAATTTCATTACCATCGACAAAGGAGAGGCCGACGGCATCCGCCCGGAAATGGGAGTCGTATGTGGAAACGGAGTAGTCGGCATTGTTTATCTCACAGGAAAGCATCATGCCATTGTACTGCCCGTATTAAATTCCAAAAGCAGCATCAGCTGTAAAATCAAACGAACCTCTTATTTTGGTTTCCTGAAATGGGAAGGAGGTTCTTCACAATATGCCTACGTCAAAGATATGCCCCGACACTCCGAATTCTCATTGGGCGATACGATTGTAACAAGTGGGCATAGTGCTGTTTTTCCAGCCGGGATTCCCGTAGGAACCGTAGATGATATGGAAGACAGTCACGACGGACTATCTTATCTGCTCAAAGTCAAGCTATTCACAGACTTTGCCCGACTGAACAATGTCAGGGTTTTAGGGTCATTCAACGGCACTGAGCAGGCACAACTTGAGGACAGCATACATTCAATGCAACCATAAAAATTAACGATACAGAAAGCCAAGGTAATTATGCAATATATCATACGTCTTGAATGGTTCATCATACTTGTCTTACTGCAAGTACTGGTACTCAACCACATTCATTTTGAACAATATGCCACACCGTTGTTCTATATCTACTTTTTATTGAAGATAGATTCAGACAACAGCCGTAAGGGATTAATGTTATGGGCCTTTTCTTTAGGACTTTGCATCGATATTTTCAGCAATACACCAGGATTAAACGCTGCCACATCTGTATTTACTGCCTTCTGCCGCCCATGGATTCTCAGATTGTTTTCCTTGCGTGACATTACAGACAACTTTGAACCAGGCATGTATCAGATGGGATTTGCTTCATTCTTCCGATATACAATAGTTCTTGTTTTATTACATGCTTTCATACTGAATATCTTGGATACATTCTCATTGGCCAACATGCCCACGCTGTTGCTGAAAATTGCCAGTGATACAATTGTCACGCTCATATTCATCTTATGTGTTGATTCTGTCAGGAGGAAAAAATAGTGGAAAGAAACTACGATCTTGAAAAGCGAAAATATGTAATTGGCGGTGCAGTCATTGTGATTGTGCTGATTTTTCTTATACGTTTACTTTCACTACAAATCATGAGTGAAGACTACAAGAAAAATGCTGACAGCAACGCTTTTCTCAAAAAAATACAATATCCAAGCCGAGGAGTCATATACGACCGGAATGAAAAACTGCTGGTTTATAATCAGGCTGCTTACGACATCACTGTGATTATGAAAGAAATTACGGAGCTGGATACCATGGATTTATGCCAAACACTGAAAATCTCACCGGAGTTTCTGCGAAAAAAATTCCGTGACATGAAAGATCGCCGGCTTAATCCTGGCTACTCCCCTTACACCAACCAGGTATTTCTTACCCAGCTGTCGGCCGAAGATTGTGGTATGTTCCAGGAAAAACTGTTTAAGTTTCCAGGATTCTATATCCAGCGACGTACCATCCGACAATATACCTACAATGCCGGAGCTCACATCCTGGGAGATATTGCCGAAGTTTCCAAATCCGATATGGAAAAGGATGAATACTATATTCCCGGCGACTTTATCGGTAAATTAGGTGTAGAGCGTTCTTACGAAAAGCAGTTACGAGGAGAAAAAGGTATCGAAATATTGTTGCGTGATGCCCGAGGACGAATCCAAGGGAATTACATGGACGGGAAATTCGATAAAGCTCCTGTAGCAGGAAAAAACCTGCGACTGAGTCTGGACATCGAACTTCAGGAGCTGGGAGAACGTCTGTTGGAAGGAAAAATCGGAAGTATTGTAGCCATAGAACCATCTACAGGCGAAGTACTCTGCCTAGTTTCTTCACCGACTTACGATCCTCGAAAAATGGTCGGAAGAAACCGCGGTAAGAACCACCTGATACTGGCACGTGACCCCTGGAAGCCTTTACTGAACCGTGCCATCATGGGTACCTATCCGCCAGGCTCCACTTTCAAGACCTCACAGGCACTGACCTTCCTGCAAGAGGGAATTATAACCACCCAGACCAGTTATCCGTGTTTTGGTGGATTCAACTTCCGGGGACTTCATGTTGGCTGCCACGGTCACCCCTCGCCGCTTTCACTGATTCCGGCATTAGCAACTTCCTGCAACGGATATTTCTGCTGGGGGCTCTATTACATGATTGGCGCCCGAAAGAAATACGGAACCGTACAAAAAGCCATGAACACCTGGAGAGACTATATGGTATCCATGGGATTCGGTTATCCGTTGGGAATCGACCTTCCCGGAGAGAAAAGAGGATTTATCCCCAATGCTAGCGTCTACGACAAAGCTTACCGAGGCTCATGGAATGGACTGACCATCATCAGTATTTCCATCGGGCAAGGTGAGGTCACACTGACTCCATTACAAATAGCCAACTTAGGAGCAACCATTGCCAACAGAGGCTATTTTATCACCCCCCATGTAGTGAAGGAAGTAGAAGGTGAACCACTCGACACCCTTTACACACAAAAAAGATATACCATGGTAGACCGTTCCCACTATGAGGAGGTGGTGCAAGGTATGCGCTCTGCCGTATTGGGCGGAACCTGTAGAGGAGCCAACCTGCCCGACATCGAGGTATGTGGAAAAACCGGAACGGCCCAGAACCGTGGAAAAGACCACTCTGCCTTTATGGGATTTGCTCCCATGAAAGATCCCAAGATTGCCATAGCAGTCTATGTGGAAAACGGAGGATTCGGTGCGGTATACGGTGTACCTATCGGACGACTCATGATTGAAAAGTATTTAAAAGGGAAACTCTCGCCAGAAGACGAAGTCATGGCTACAGAGATTCAAAACAGGAGGATTGATTATGGGATACATGAGAGGTAGTGTATGGAAAAATGTGGACTGGTGGACCATCGGACTTTACCTGATACTGGTCATCTGCGGATGGTTCAGTGTGTGCGGAGCAAGTTACGATTATGGTGAGCCGAATTTCCTGGATATTACCACACGCGCCGGTAAACAGCTGATGTGGATAGGCTGTTCACTGGGGATAGGCTTTGTCATACTCATGCTTGAAGAACGTGTATACGACACCTACGCTTATCTGCTTTATGGCATTATGATTTTGCTACTATTCGGTACTATCTTCAATCCGCATGAAATCAAAGGTTCACGTTCATGGATTGTATTAGGACCGGTAAGTCTGCAACCCGCTGAATTCGCCAAATTTGCCACAGCCCTTGCATTAGGAAAATATATAAACGAATATACTTTCCAGATGCAGCGCACCCGCAATCTGATAACTGTATTGGGCATCATTCTGCTACCTATGGCATTGATTATACTCCAGAAAGAAACAGGTTCTGCCCTGGTGTACCTATCCTTTTTTTTAATGCTCTACAGAGAAGGGATGACCGGAACGGTTCTATTTTCCGGAATCTGCGCTGTGGTATTTTTTATTGTCGGCCTAAAATTCAGTGCAGAAATTATGCCTGATGAAATGACATCATGGGGAGAATTCTCCGTGTTGACGCTGGTCATTCTGCTTTCTTCCTTTCTGGTGGGAAAATATTGTCAGCGTCAGTCGCCCAAACTTGCAGCCTACATTTTCGGTATCGGAGGCGGAGGAACGTTATTAGGAGCCATGTTTTCCAACTATGTAATTCCATTTAATGTATGTCATCTCCAGTTAGCCCTTTGTGGAGGTATCGTACTCACACTGGCTTTCTTCTATCTGCGTGAACGACTGAGAGCTTATTTCTATGTAATTCTGTTCGTAGTTGGCTCGGGCATCTTTTTCTTCTCGACCGACTATGTATTCAATCAGGTACTTGAACCTCACCAGAAGATTCGAATTGAAGTGCTATTGGGAATGAAAGATGACCCTGCAGGAGCTGGATACAATGTCAACCAAAGTAAAATTGCCATCGGTTCCGGAGGATTATTCGGAAAAGGCTTTCTCAACGGTACACAGACCAAATTGAAATACGTTCCGGAACAGGATACCGACTTCATTTTCTGTACCATTGGCGAAGAGCAAGGATTTGTCGGCTCCGCTTTTGTCATTTTCTTGTTTATGGCACTCATTCTACGCCTTATCGTGCTATCCGAGCGACAGGAAAGCCGCTTTGGAAGAGTATACGGCTACTGTGTACTGAGTATATTCTTTTTCCATCTCTTCATCAATATAGGAATGGTTCTCGGACTAACCCCCGTTATCGGTATCCCCCTTCCCTTCTTCAGCTACGGCGGTTCCTCATTGTGGGGATTTACCATCCTGCTGTTTGTCTTCCTCCGCATTGACGCGGCCAGGGAGAAATAACCGGATTCCCACATCGGATATTCCAGGTAATGGATTCTGCCTCATCAGATGAGTGATACGAAAAATGCGGTCTATTGAATCGGTAGAGAAAATAACCGGTTTATCTGACACATATACATGCTGATACAATCCTCCCATTGCCCCACTCTGCACCCAGTGTCCTTTTTCATCGGTCAGATAAATGTGTAGTGTATCCGTGCGGGGCGGTATTGAATCGCCTTCCGACTGCGTCACCGAAAGCCAGATATCCCGATAAGAATATTCTCCGGTATGACGGAGACCTATCTCCATCCGGTACTCACCGGAAGAAAGTCCTACAGGAAGATGGAAAGCCAGGGAATCGGATTTATCCCAGCCTTCTTCACCAGAAACAGCCTGATATACATGATACCGTGTATCTGTATGACAGGCATTCAGCAGGAACAAGACACATAGTGCCAGTCCTGCCTTTATATAATAGATAAAAGATTCTTTAAGCCTGTACATCCGTATTTGTATTACGCTCCGGACGTTTGTTTCCCTCGTTATTCCGACGGAAATTTCTCCGTCCGTTGCGGTTAGGGCGAGGTTCCTGACCGGCTTTTGCCTGTGGTGCATTTCCGGCATTTTCAGCCGCTGGAGCCTGTGGAGCTGCCGGAGCCGGATTCCCTTTCGGTCTCTGTGGACGGTTATTTCTTCCTTGCGGTCCTTTATTTTCTTTCTCCTTAGGAATGTCTGGAGTTTGTCCATTACCTGCTTCAGGAGCCGCTGACGCATTGTTTTGTGATGCCTGCCCTTTTTGTTTCTTTTTCCGGTTCTTTCCGCCTTTTGTCTTGTCAAAACGGGTCAAGCTCTCTTGTTCCAGCAAGTCTTTTGAACGCTGCGATTCACGTCCAGAGAATTCGTCATCCAATTTTTCAGGCTTTTCTCCCCGTTTGTTCATATTCAGCACTTCAAATGCTCTGCGTGCAGAGATAGTCACTTCATTTGCCAGGAAACTCTTATCCGTACTATAAGTTATAGTTCCTTTCAGAATATCTGCCTTGAAGTAATAATACATGTTGTCCAACGTTTCAAGGGTAATTTCCTTACTCGGCAAACGTTTCTGACATTCCACGTAGGCATCTACTTCATAATTCAGACAGCATTTCAGTTTGGCACACTGCCCGGCCAGTTTTTGCGGATTAAGCGAAATATCCTGAAAACGAGCCGCACTGGTCGATACTGAAACGAAGTTCGTCATCCACGTAGCACAGCACAACTCGCGTCCGCACGGTCCGATTCCTCCGATACGTCCGGCTTCCTGACGGGCACCAATCTGTTTCATTTCGATACGCACCCGGAAAGTCTCAGCCAGCACCTTAATCAGCTGACGGAAATCCACGCGTTCATCTGCAATGTAATAGAATATTGCCTTATTGCCATCACCCTGGTATTCCACGTCACCGATTTTCATCTGAAGTCCCAGGCTTTCTGCAATCTTACGCGAGCGAATCATTGTATCATGTTCACGTGATTTTGCTTCCTCATATTTTTCCATGTCCACCGGCTTTACCTTACGGTAAATACGGCGTATTTCTGCATCAGGCTTCAAATTAGCCTTACGCATCTGCAAGGGAACCAGTCTTCCGGTCAGTGTTACCGTACCGATGTCATGTCCCGGACTGGCTTCCACTGCCACAATATCTCCCTTCTCCAGATGCAGCCCGTTGCTGTTTTTATAATATCCCTTACGGGTATTCTTAAACTGAACTTCCACCATATCCTGTTCCTCCGCGTTTCCAGGAATATCGGCCAGCCAATCGTAAGTATTCAATTTATTATTCTGTCGTCCGCAGCCTCCACAGCAGAGTCGGCCACTTCCGTTTTTAAGCTTGAAATCGTCCATATATTGTTATTGTTGTTTCATTTCTACAATCATTCTCAGCGCCATGTCAAAAAAAACCATCTTCGGATTCACATTCTGCTCAATGTGTACCTGCGCCTCCCCCAGCAATTCCATCACGGAAATAATATTTCGCTCATTGATGTAAGGAGCAAAACGGCTGGCGAACTGCAACTCCTCCGGATTCAGATATACCATATCAGGTTGACGGAAATTACAGATAAAGTTTTCACGTACCATCCGCTGGCAATACTCCAGGAGGTTCTTCTGCCGTTCGCGCCCCATTCCTGCCACCTGCTCACTCCACGCTTTCAGGCTACGAATATCACGTTTATAGGCCGTACGCATGAGGTTCACAAAGAGTTCAAAACAAAGCTTGTTTTCCTCTCCCAAATGCACATTTTCCACAGCCCTCAACAAGCTTCCGGCCGAACGGTGTGCTATGTCACGGGCATCTTCCACAGGGAGCATATAACGCTCCACCAGATAACGCTCAATGTCCGACTCCGGCAAGGGCTTTAAATTGATGCGCTGCGTACGACTCACAATCGTAGGAAGCAATAAGTCAGGTTCCTCACTCACCAACAGAAAAACAGTCTTTAAAGGAGGTTCTTCCAGTAGTTTCAGCAACTTATTCGCACATTCCACATTCATTTTTTCCGGAAGCCAGATGAGCATGACCTTGTATCCTCCCTGACTGGCTTTCAGCGAGAGTTTCCGTTGAATTTCATCACTCTCACGCACATAAATCTGAGGCTGCTGATTGCCCGCATCAATGACCCGCATCCACTCCTGAAGGTCGGCATACGAATTACGTCCCAGCATTTCACGCCACTGAGGCAGGAATTCATCGCAAACCACGTCCCTTCCGGCCTTTTTACGTACTACCGGAAAAGCAAAATGCATGTCAGGATGAGCCAGATGGTCCATCATCTTACACGAATTACATTGTCCGCACGCATCATTTTCTGCAGGATGATGACAAAGAAGATAACGTGCCACCGCTAAAGCTATGGGTAACTTTCCACTTCCAGCAGGTCCCGTCAGCAACACAGCATGAGGCATCTTCCCATTCTTTGCACTATGAATGAGAAGTTGTTTCACATCTTCTTGTCCGATTACATCCTTAAAAAACGACATATTGTTCCGTAAAAATCAAGTTCTTTTTTGGGCTGTTACTACTATATAATCGGACAAAAATAAGAAAAAAATCGTAGTTTCAGGAGATATTCACCTTTTATTATTATATAACCGGCGTAAACAAATGCGCAAACCACCCTACGAAACGACGCCAGACACTCCGCTTCTTATATTCCTCACGGGTCATAATCGTACTGTTGAGCTTGTCGTTCTGAAATACTTCCCCCAACTCGGCAGTAGTAGGCAAATCCAGAATAAAAGCATTGATTTCATAATCATAATGCAGACTACGGCTGTTCAAGTTCGTACTGCCCACCGTACAGAACCGCTCGTCCACCATCATGATTTTAGAATGATGAAAGCCTCCATTAAACACGTAGATGTGTGCTCCCGCCTTACGCAGCTTATTGGCAATATAAAATCCGGCATCAGGAGTAAAAGAGATGTCCGACTTCCCCGGGATCATGATTTCCACCCGAACTCCCCGTTCAGCCGCTCGTTTGATAGCATTTCTGACCTTACGGGTAGGAGTAAAATAAGGATTGATAATCTGCACCTTACGTTCTGCAGCATCCAATGCCGCAATATAGGCCTCACGCATGATTTCCGGACAAGCTTTCGGAATACGCTGCACAATGGCCACCCTTCTTCCGGAACCCTCGCACAACGTGTCGTGTGGCACTTGTCCTTCTTTCAAACCTTCGTGCGTTTCCTTATTCCATACACCTAAAAAAGCTTTTTCCAGATACTGCACCGCCGGTCCTTCTATACGAATATGCATATCGCGCCAGGGACCGATTTCGGGAAGCCCGTTGATATAATAATCGGCAATATTCATGCCTCCCGTATATCCCACCTTTCCGTCAATCACCACAATTTTCTGATGGTCACGACAAAATACGTGATTGATATAAGGAAAACGAATGGGACTGAAACGGGCCATTTCCACTCCTCTTTCCGCCAGCATCTTCAGATGTTCCTTTCGCAAGGGACGACTGTTCGACAAATTTCCAAAGTCATCAAACAGGGCCTTGATTGTCACTCCTTCTTTGGCTTTCTCGGCCAACAGGGTAAACAATTCCTTGGCAATAGAATCACTGCGGAAATTAAAGTATTCCAGATGGATATAGTTTTCAGCCTTCTTTATATCCTCAAACAGATGTTCAAACTTGCTGCGACCGCTCTTCAACAAAGTCATACGATTACAAGCCGTAACAGGTATTTGTTTTTCTTTCAGAAAACGGGCAAACAAGGAATCAGCAGGCAGGTAAACATTGGTTGTGTCCGTTTCAGCCTGACCAACAACTTCTTTCAAACTCTGTCCTTTGGCTGAAATCACACTGCATATCATTATTACCCACCCTAACAGGTATAACTTTACTTTCATCTTCATAACGGTTATCGGGCAAAAATATGGAATATTTCAGAAAACTCAATGACTTTCGAAAACAGAATTGAAAGAATGACCATCTATTCCGTCAAATTGCCTTATATATACTCTACTCTATAGAACAAAAAGTCACGATAAAACTCTTAGTCTCAATACTCCTCCAAAACGCAAGTGCGTTCGTTCTAAAACGCAAGTGCGTTTGACTTGAAACGCAAGGACGTTTGATCTTAAACGCAAGTGCGTTTTGAATTGAACGCAAGTACGTTTTCCAAGGAAGGAAAAAAAACTTGCTGAAGAGAGAAAAAAGGGTGTCTTTATATCCTATATAAATAAGGTGATAGGGAAAAGAATTTAAAGTGACAAAATGCAAACAAAGAAATGTAACCTACTCTTTGCAAAATTGGGATATGACATCTAAAAATAGTGAAATTTTTCCGTAATTGCCGAAAATCATCTTTTTTCATCCTATATTTACCAGTGTAAAGATTCGTTTTTCACTGATAACTTTCCTATCTTTGCATTGAAGAAAAAACAAAGACTGACTATACACTTTTATACATAACTTAAATACATAAGAATTATGGAATTTGTAACAAACGAAAAACTTACCATTGTTGGTGCTGCCGGTATGATCGGTTCTAACATGGCTCAGACTGCTATCATGATGGGCTTAACTCCTAACATCTGCTTGTACGACCCGTACGCTCCAGGTTTGGAAGGTGTTGCTGAAGAATTGTTCCACTGCGGTTTCGAAGGTGTGAACATCACTTTCACTTCAGATATCAAAGAAGCGCTGACTGGTGCTAAATATATCGTAAACTCAGGTGGTGCTGCTCGTAAAGCTGGTATGACTCGTGAAGACCTGTTGAAAGGTAACGCAGCTATCGCAGAAGAATTCGGTAAGAACGTAAAACAGTACTGTCCGGATGTAAAACACATCGTAGTTATCTTCAACCCTGCTGACATCACAGGTTTGATTACACTGTTGTACTCTGGTTTGAAACCGGGTCAGGTAACTACTTTGGCTGCTCTTGACTCTACTCGTCTGCGCAGCGAATTGGCTAAACACTTCGGCGTTTCTATGGACGCAGTTGAAAACTGCCGTACTTACGGTGGTCACGGCGAACAGATGGCTGTATTTGCTTCTACTGCTAAAGTAAACGGTAAAGCTTTGACAGACATCATCGGTACTGACGCTTTGACAAAAGAACAGTGGGCTGAAATCCAGCAGAAAGTAACTAAGGGTGGTGCTAACATCATCAACTTGCGTGGCCGTTCTTCATTCCAGAGCCCGTCATACGTTTCTATCGAAATGATTGGTGCTGCTATGGGTGGTAAAGCATTCCGCTGGCCGGCTGGTACTTACGTTTCTAACGAAAAGTACGACCACATCATGATGGCTTGGGAAACTTCTATCACTGCTGACGGTTGCCACTGCGCTGCTTTGAACGGTACTGCAGAAGAACAAGCTGCTTTGGATAAGAGCTACGAACACTTGTGCGCACTGCGTGACGAAGTAATCGCTATGGGCGTTCTTCCTCCAGTAGCTGAATGGAACAAGCTGAACCCGAACATTAAATAATCGGATTTTCCATTAATATAAAAGGAGACTGAATCATCGGTCTCCTTTTTTTATGCCCTTCCCCAATGTCGTTGTACATCATATAAAATTATAAACATCTCATTTTTACGTATTTATACTTTCCTAATGTACATCTGAAAACTTTCAGTCGCTCTCTTAAAAGCACTACCTTTGCCGCTCTCTTTACCATGTATTTCTAAAACTACGGGCAGCAATGAGAATATGCACTTTATTATTTTTCTTTATTTCAGCACTGACCTGTCACTCGCTGTGTGCACATACTCCCGCGAGCAGTTATTTTTTGATGCAAGACTCTACGTCTTCTCTCACCTCATCGGCTCTTCCTGCGAAACAAAAGAAAACAAAGGAACTTTTCCAGCAAAATTTTTCGTACATGGGAATTCCTTTTATCGTTTCCGGATTAATCGTCAAAAAACAAAACCAGGATTTCCGTACACTGCGCAATCGCTTCCAGCCGACCTTTCACCACGAATATGACAATTATACACAATATGTCCCGTTAGTTACTACATGGGGCATGAAATTAGCTGGAGTAGAAAGCCGCAGTTCATGGAAGGAACTCACAGTCAGCAATGTTTTCTCAGCAGCCTTGATGGCCGGCTTTGTCAACACCTTGAAATATACGACCAAAGAAATGCGTCCGGACAATTCATCAAACAATTCATTTCCTTCCGGACATACAGCCACCGCTTTTATGTGCGCCACAATCCTGCATAAAGAATACGGCATGCTCAGCCCGTGGTACAGCATCGGAGGATATACCTTAGCGGGAATAACCGGTATCACACGCCAGCTGAACAACCGTCACTGGATTGGCGATGTGCTGGTAGGAGCTGGGATTGGCATGATTTCAACGGACTTAGGCTATTTCTTTTCTGACCTGATTTTTCACAAGAATGCTACCGGAACGCGGTCAACACACCATTTCAACCGTTACGATGCACCTTCATTTCTGAGCCTCAACATGGGATTTGCCACAGGACCTTCTACCTTGCGTACTGCCGAACTATATGACACAGAAGAAGGAACTCCTTTGGGCATGCGCCTGCGTACGGGTACATCGACCGTCGTCAGCGCAGAAGGAGCCTACTTTTTCAATGCGTACATCGGTTTGGGAGGGCGCCTGAGAGTAGCTACCGTACCTGTTATCGCCGACATTCCCGAAGAGAACAAAAAGCATTTTGACCTGGACAATGACTTAAAGGAAGGAGCTCCTGTCAACATGTACCTGCTCGACGGACTAGAATCGGACCATTTAGGCATGTGCGACATCGATTTAGGACTTTACTTTTCTTATCCGCTCAGCAGCCGCTTCCTGATAGGAAGCAAACTGTTAGCCGGACGACGCACTAATGCAAACTTTACCTTAAACTCTATTTCACGGATTAATCCAGCCATTTTCGACCGCCAGAAAGTAAGCCAGGAAGCCTACGACCAATTCTATAAAGCCGACGTAGATTACTATATCCAGCAGGAAGGCCTCAGCGTTCAGGAAATGCTACAGGGTACTTTCATTGATGAGGAATTTCTTCACATTCGTAAAAGTTCTACATTCAAATTAGGAACCGGCCTTTCTCTCGCCTATCGCTACAAGGAAAATGCGGCCCTGCGTCTCTATTGCGACTATGACTTTGCCTCCCCCCGACTGACATACGACCTGAAGAACTCCTGGGCAGACGAAGACGGTAACCGGGAAGTCCGTTCGTATAGTAAAAGAACGCCTATGCATAATTTTACTTTCGGAGCTTCCATCGCGTTCATGTTCTAACATGAAAGCCGTTGCACATTCTACTTATTTTTATTATTTTCGCCCTTCGAAATGATTGACCAAGCTACCATAGACCGAATACTGGATGCTGCACAAATAGTAGATGTGGTATCTGAGTTTGTCACCCTCCGTCGCCGGGGAGTGAACTACATCGGACTATGCCCGTTCCACAATGAAAAGACCCCTTCTTTCAGTGTGTCTCCCAGCAAAGGATTATGCAAATGTTTCAGTTGCGGTAAGGGAGGGAATGTGGTGCACTTCATCATGGAGCACGAACAGCTTTCTTACTACGAGGCACTGAAGTGGCTGGCTAACAAATATCACATCGAAGTAAAGGAACGGGAACTCACCGACGAAGAAAAACAAGCACATAGTCTGCGTGAAAGCTTGTTTGTAGTCAATCAGTTTGCATCCGAATATTTTCAAGACATACTTTATAATCACATTGACGGACAGCGTATCGGTATGACCTACTTACGCAGCCGAGGATTCCGTGATGACATTATCAAAAAGTTCCAGTTAGGATACAGCACAGACAGTCACGATGCACTGGCACGTACAGCCAAACAGAAAGGCTATCAAGAAGAGTTTCTGGTAAAAACCGGCTTGTGCTATAGAAAGGACGACGGTTCACTTCGCGACCGTTTCTGGGGGCGTGTCATTTTCCCCGTACATACCTTATCGGGAAAAGTAGTAGCTTTTGGCGGACGTGTATTGAGCGCTGCCACCAAGAACGTGCAGATGAAGTATGTCAATTCTCCGGAATCGGAGATATATCACAAAAGCCGGGAACTCTATGGCATTTATTTTGCCAAGCAGGCCATTGTACGCCAGGACCGCTGCTTCTTGGTTGAAGGCTATACCGATGTCATTTCCATGCACCAGAGTGGAATTGAAAACGTGGTGGCTTCTTCGGGTACGGCATTGACCTCCGACCAGATACGACTGATTCATCGCTTTACCAATAACATCACGGTATTGTATGACGGTGACGGAGCCGGAATCAAGGCCAGCATACGCGGTATTGACATGCTGCTGGAAGAAGGCATGAACATCAAGGTATGTCTGCTCCCCGATGGAGACGACCCCGACAGCTTTGCCCGCAAGCATAATGCCACCGACTATCAGACCTACATCAATGAGCACGAAGTGGACTTCATCCGTTTCAAGACGAACCTGCTGATGGAAGAAGCAGGAAAAGACCCGATCAAACGTGCCAGCCTGATTTCCAGTATCGTAAAAAGTATCTCTGTGATACCTGACTCGATTGTCCGCTCCGTATATACACGCGAGTGCAGCCAGCTTCTGCAAATGGAAGAGAAAATCCTGATAGAAGCGGTAAACAAACTGATAGAGCAGGCACAGGAAAATAAATACAAGGAAATCCAACGGAAGCAACGACAGGCCACCCAGGATGCTCAACCTGCTCCTCCGACTACTTACCCGGAGGCACAGCCGACAGAGATTCCTATACCGGATGAGACTCAGCTTCCTCCTGCTCCTCTGGAAACAGCAGCAGAGTATATACCTCCAACTGCTGAACAGCCAGCCGGACAACCCGCAAGCACTCCTGTTCCTACGGACAATTACCTTTCGTATATCCCATTGGAAGGGAACGAACAGAAACTGTTCTACAAGAAGGAACAGCTCCTCCTGCAAATGATTGTCCGCTATGGGGAGAAAGTGATGTGTTATTTTGAGGATGAAAACGGAGAAGAGCAACCGCTCACTGTCATAGAATGTATTTCTTCCAGCTTGAAGGAGGATGAACTACAGTTTCACTATCCTTTAGACCGCCGCATCCTAAAAGAAGCAGAGAATCATCTGCATGACGAAGGCTTTGTGTCTGAGCGCTATTTCCTGACTCATCCTGATCCGGAAATCAGTAAACAGGCCGCAGAACTGGCCAGCGACCGCTATCAGCTAAGCAAGTACCACTCCAAAGGACAGGCAATCATCACCGATGAAGAAAGACTTTATGAGTTAGTTCCCAGGTTGTTAATTGATTTCAAGCTATCGATTGTAGAAGAAGAAATGAAGCATACCCTGCAGGCTTTAGCCAATCCGGACATCTATAACAATCCGGAGAAATGTCAGGAAATCATGCAACATTACAAAGAGTTGCAAAAAATTCAGATTCCAATGGCACAAAAAGCAGGCGACCGCGTCATTTTACGTTAGCTATTTCCCCTCTCCACTTACGATAAAAGGGGAAATAGTCTCTTTCATATTAATATTTTGCACGAATCAGGTTCATGAACTCTTCGCGCGTCTTGGCCTGATTGAATGCGCCTGTAAAGTCAGATGTCGTCGTTACAGAATTCTGCTTTTCCACTCCTCTCATCTGCATACACATGTGTTTGGCTTCTACTACCACCATTACGCCTAATGGATTCAGTGTTTCCTGGATACACTCCTTTATTTGAAGCGTCATGCGTTCCTGCACCTGCAAACGGTGAGAAAAAATATCTACCACACGAGCAATCTTACTCAGCCCCGTAATGTATCCGTTAGGAATATATGCCACATGGGCCTTTCCGTAGAACGGCAGCATGTGATGCTCGCACATGGAAAAGAAATCAATGTCCTTCACAATCACCATCTGGCTGTAAGGTTCCTTGAATTTTGCGGCATTCAGCACTTCTCTCGGATCCATTTCATATCCGCGAGTCAGCGTCAGCATGGCTTTTGCTACACGCTCAGGGGTTTTCAACAGTCCTTCTCTTTCAGGATCTTCACCCAGCAAAGAAAGGATTTCCTTGTAATGCCCGACCAGTTTCTCAACCTTCTCTTGCGGCCAGTTTATCGAATTTGTATCTGTCATCATTATTCTATAGGTATATTAATCTGTTCACGCACAATAGACACTTCCTTAAAAACTCCTGTAGCTTTCAATTTACGCATGGTTACATGTGCTTCTTCAATACTTTTAAAGTCTCCTACCCGGCACAGCCAGCGAGGAGGCTGAAAATAAGTATAAACCGGAAGTTCCGGAAATTCTTCTTTCACTTTCGTTGCTACCCTATTCGCTTCACTACGCGCCTGACGGGAATTATTCCCAGCGTATACCTGTACGCGAAATCCACGAGCTTTTAATGTCTTTACCGGCTCCGAACTGGTAGAACGCACATAACGTTTCCCTATCAAAGAGGTAATCTGTGCATCCTGGTGGATAGTCACTACACCTTCTCCCGCCCGACGGGTCTGCAGGCTTTCGATAATGTTCTGCTGGGCATAAGCCCCGCTGACACACAAAACAGAAACTACAAATAAAAGATATTTCAGCATAAGCGGATTTTTAGATAGACATAGAAAACAAAAGTCAATTGAGCACAGAGACCATACGACGGCACTACGTCCTCACATCATCTCTGTGCTCATAAGTCGCTCCTGACTAATTCAAAAAAGAATTATTTAAAAGCGTCGATGATACCCTTGAAGTCTGCAACTTTCAAAGCAGCACCACCAATCAGACCACCGTCTACATCAGGATTAGCGAACAATTCTTTTGCGTTAGAAGGCTTGCAGCTTCCACCGTACAGGATAGAAGTATTTTCAGCTACTTCCTGACCGTATTTAGCAGCAACCAAAGAACGGATGTGAGCGTGGATTTCCTGAGCCTGTTCCGGAGTAGCAGTCTTACCTGTACCGATAGCCCAAACCGGTTCGTAAGCCAAGATTACTTTACCGAAATCTTCAGCAGACAAAGAGAATACAGAAGCCAACTGAGCTTCTACTACTTCATTCTGTTTGTTAGCTTCACGTTCTTCCAATACTTCACCGATACAGAAGATAGGTTTCAAGTTGTTAGCCAAAGCCAATTTAACTTTTTCTTCCAGGATTTCAACTGTTTCGTGATAGTAAGCACGACGTTCAGAGTGACCCAAGATTACATACTGAGCACCTGTAGATGCAACCATTTCTGCAGAAACTTCACCAGTATAAGCACCAGATACTTTGTCAGCGCAGTTTTCAGCACCTACACCAATGATAGAGCTGTCCACCAGAGGAGTTACAGAAGCCAAGTGAATGAAAGGAGTACAGATGATTACATCGCAGTTTGGTTTGTCTGCTGTCAATGCTTCGTTCAATTCTTTTGCCAATGCAATACCTTCCTGCAGGTTCTTGTTCATTTTCCAGTTACCTGCTACAATGTTTTTTCTCATTTTGTTTAAATTTTAAAGGGTTAGTTATAATGTTTCTTTTTTATTCTCTTCCTCTTTTTTCTTTTTGCGGCTTTTTATGCGCAACCATATCAGGTCGATCACGGTCAGCAGCAGCAAAGGCCCCAGGAACCAGCCGGTCACTTCTACCACCTTATGCACATTGGTTTTCGGATTCCATGTACTGAATGGAAGTTTCTCCAGCGGTGCATTCAACTGGTATTCATCTGGCAGATTGGAAACACTCCATTTACGCAGCACGACTCCTTTTTTCAGCAGCATCAATCCCGGATTGGAACGAATCATCGTTTTCAGCGTAATCTCATCCATCAACGCAAACGGATATTCCGCTCCTGTATTTTCCTGCCAGTCTATGATATCCTGCTCCGAAGAAGCTGTCAGACAAAGGAAACGATACCCGTGTTCCACGCTGTAATCATACACTTCATTGATCAAATCCATACCACTATCGTCTGCCTGCTTCAACCATGGTGCCACCAGTAAAAACGTGTACTGGTCGCTATGAAGTATGTCATCGGTCAAATCCTCTCCCGTTTCCAGTGAAGTAATCGAGAAGTCGTGAATAGGAGGCTCATAGCCCTTCTCCTTCACCCGCGTCTTCGAATCGACAAAGGTCCACGTGGAATCTGTCGGGAAATTATCAATCGTAAATTCCTGTTCTTTACCGTCTTTCGAATAAATAAAAATCGTTTCATACTCGGTAGGCTTCTCACCTTCAGGAATTGTCATGCCTTTTATGATGTCTGCTCCTACATGATAAGGACGAAAATCGAACACAGGCAGGTAGCGCAGGCAGAACAACATGAAGAAGATGATGAACAGAATACTGTAAAGCGAAATCAGCCAGTCCACCTTCGTGGTGACCAGATTAAAGATATGCCGACGCCACTTAAACACGGAAATAGCCGCAATAAGCAACACGATGTTCTTGAAGAAAGTCTCCCAGTTGGTCAGCACAACCGCATCACCAAAACATCCACAATCGGAAATCGGATTGGCTATGGCCAGCCACAATGTCAACGGTGTCATAAACGCCATCATCAACAAAGCCAGCAAAGGAGCTACCCTCCGACGAATACCGAAGAACAGATAAATGCCAAGAATAAACTCAAACAAGGCACAGAGCATAGCTGCCAGATAAGGCACATATCCTGCGCTCAGGCTCTGCAGCCCCCATGCTTCCAGGTAATCCTGTACCTTATAGACCGTGCCCAAAGGGTCATTGGCCTTAACAAATCCGGAGAACAAAAAAACGACAGCCAGTAAAAAACGGCAGACGTTACTCCAGATCACAGTTGCTTTATGTAGAAACTTATTCTCCAAATTCCAGCTTAATCAATCCGAAAACGGCATAATTAATCATATCCATATAATTGGCGTCTACACCTTCTGAAACCAAGGTGTCTCCTTTCAAAGATTCGATTTGCTTGGTCCGATAAATCTTCATCAAAATCAAATCTGTATAGGAAGTGATGCGCATGCTACGCCAAGCCTCATCATAGTCATGATTCTTCGCCAGCATCAGTTTCAGCGCCTTGTCGGCATAGGTATCATATAATTCCAGCGCACGCTCTTCAGTTATATCTTCCTTCTCAGCATAGCCCAGTTCCAGCTGAATAAGCCCGATAATACCATAATTGACAATTGCAATAAACTCCGGACGAATGCCTTCATCTATCAAGGACACGCCCTTCACTTCGATACTGCGAATACGGTTTGCCTTAATATAAATCTGGTCTGTCACGGAAGACGGACGCATGATGCGCCAGGCAGCTCCGTAATCATGCAACTTTTTAGCAAACAAATCACGGCATACTGCAATTACATGCTCAAATTGTTTCTTGGTTTCTTCCATCTTTTATGCTCGAATATGTGGCAAAGTTACTGTTTTTTCAGAGAGCACACAAAAATAATGGAAATAAAAATGCCATTTCCTTTTATTTCAATAAATTTGTTTCCCAGATTAAGAACATCTCAAGACTTGTCCGATACGCAACGTTGTAGTACGTTTTATACCATTAATCTGACACAAGCGGTCGATGGATACGTGATACAAACGAGAGATACGTCCCAATGTATCACCCTTACGGATTTTATGATAGCGGATAGCTGATTTTTCCGCCTCTGCCGCACCGGATTTTCCTGATTTTACAGCAGCCAATGCACGAGTACGCTGATATGCATAACGGTTGGCACCACGCACAAACAAATAGCTGTCTGAAACGATATCCTGGTTCGGGAAATCAAACATAAATTCTGGATTTATCACCTCACCTAAGAAACGAGTTTCAAAATGAAGGTGAGAACCGGTAGAACGTCCGGTATTTCCTCCCAAACCAATCGGGTCACCCGCCTTTACATATTCATCTTCAGCTACAATCTGCTTAGACAAGTGTCCGTAAATGGTTTCCAAACCATTGTCATGACGAATTACTACATATTTGCCATAACCTCTACGTTCATATTTCACCATGCGCACACGCCCGTCGAAAGCAGCACGGATGGTATCGCCGATATAGACCTTAATGTCCAATCCGTTGTGCATACGCCGCCAGCGCGGACCACATTTAGAAGTAATTTTTGTATGAGTTGTCGGCATGCAGAAGCCTGTCAGATCGATTCGGAAACTATCTGGAACCTGTACATTACCACCGTAAGCATGAACGCGATCATTGTTCCAGTTTGGATAAAGACTGTAAGCGGGATATACTGCCTGTTCTGCCTTAATCTGGCGAATCAGGGCTAATGAATCCACTGCTTTTAATTTTCTGTCAATCGGCGCCTGACGAGCCAGAAGATCTTGTCCTGAAACATTGATACTGACCATGGCCAGAGCCGCCATTGCTACTGTTCTAATACACTTTAAAATCATTATACCTTATATTTTTCAGCTAGTATCCGTCGGATGGCCTTTTTCCAGCCCGACCCTTATTCAGAATACCATTACTGGTTTAAAACAAATCACTTTCAGAGTGCACTTCTGCCTTCATTTCATGCAGATATGCTTGACTGCTTTACAAATAGCGTTCCAAAGATAAAAAAAATTCGGTATATCCGGCTGAGGGATTAACGATTTTTCATGTATTTTTATACGCAAAACATAGAATAAATGTTTTACAACATAACATTCAGCAATACAAAGAATTAAACAAAATCACTTTAACGAAGGATTCCAATCTTCCCGAGCCACAAATTTTCCCTCTTTCCACTCCAGACAAACGGGTTGCGATTTCAAATAAGGCTTTAAATCTTTTGCGGTTTCCTTGTCCAGATAGTCGGGCGTAGTATAAGTGAACTTGAGCACCGGTTTGTCAGACGACAATTCAGCCTTCCACAAGTACATGTCGGCATAGGCACGAAGGTTCTTCAAGGAGTCAGCCTGGGCTGTCGAAGCCGGAGTCAAATAAAATTCATCTTCTTGCGGAAGCTGTAAAAAATCGGAAAGCGGCAATTCATGCCAGTTCGTATCATAAAAAGTAATCTGACTGTCAGCAGCCGGAGCCGAATAGGTTGAAACGGCACAAATCACTTTCACGGAGTCATTCAGCGGAAGCAGCTTCAGTTCCAAGGTGCTGGCCGAAGTCGTTTTCAGGAACAAATAATCTGAAGTCAGTTTAGTCATTTCCGACATATTCCCAAAACGGTTCTTCACCTCTGCCTTCATCCCACTTTCCAGAAAATCACCGAAGTCGGCCCGGTTTACCTCCGTCAAAAGCGGTGACAAGGAATCTGGCAATGCCACAAAAAGCGTTTTCAAATCCTGCGCACGCCCTGCAGCACCACATACATACAACACGAATATCAATATCAAAATACGTTTCATAACCAGCTATTCAAAAAAGTGCCCAAATATACAACTATTTCTGTTAGTAAGAAAAAATCTCTCTCCCTTCTCAATTTTTCCCATCCCGCCTTTTCAGGAATTCACTGGGGCTTTCTCCAAAATAGTCTTTATAACACCGGGTGAAGTAAGACGGAGAACTGAATCCCACTTCGTAGGTGATTTCGGCCACCGTCTTTTCAGAGGATGCCAGCAAAGAGGCGGCCTTTTTCAACCGGGCAATGCGTAACAATTCATTCGGAGCATATCCGGTCAAGGATTTCGTTTTACGATATAGCTGCACGCGCCCCAATCCCAATTCAGCACCCAAATCTTCTACACTCAAATCTGAATTGCTCATTTTTTCCTCAATCAAGGCCTTCAGCTTTTCCACAAATCCCTTGTCCACTTCGCCCAACGACTGTTTTCCGCTTACCGCCGTGGCATCTTCTGTAAACGATTTCAACCGTTTCCGGTTATCTATCAGGTTGCGGATTCGTGCCAGCAGGAGTTTGGCATTGAAAGGCTTTGTCAGATACGAGTCTGCGCCCGAATCATACCCCTGAATCCGCTGTTCATCCATAGCGTATGCGGTCAGCATCAGTACCGGAATATGAGACGTCTGCAACTCGCTTTTCAAACGTTTACAGCATTCTATACCATCCATTACAGGCATCATGACATCGCACACCACTACGTCTGGCACATACTTCATGGCCTGTCTTATACCTTCCTGTCCGTTTACCGCTTCAATCACGGTATATTTATCTTGCAGCAACATCTTCACGTAGTCACGCACATCCTGATTGTCGTCAATGACCAGCACCACTTCCTTGTCTGCCGTTCCATCCACTTCCACGTTTTCAACCCACTGATGCAAGGTTTCTTGTCCGGCATCCAGCACAGCCCCTTCCTGCAGGTTTTTCAAGGATTCATTTTTCTCTATCACCTCCTTCACCTCTCCTTCCTGCTTCATAGGAAGTACAACCCGGAAACATGTGCCTTTTCCTTTCTCGCTCTCTACCCGCACTGTCCCCTTATGCAACTGCACAAAAGCCTCTACCAGAGCCAGTCCCAGTCCGGAACCTGTATGCTGTGCATCTATCTGATAAAAACGTTCAAACACGTGATGTATATGTTCTTCGGACATGCCAATACCTGTATCGCTGACTTCCATACACAAGCATGGTTGGTTATCTTTCTCTATCCGCGAAAGCACCACCTTTATCTCCCCTTTTTCCGGAGTAAATTTAAAGGCATTGGACAATAAGTTGTAGGTAATGCGCTCTATCTTTTCCGCATCGGCCACCATCACATACTGCGCCACATCTCCTTCCGCCTTCACTTCAAACTGAATATGTTTCCGGAACGCCAAAGTATGGAATGCCTCTGTCCAATCCTTTATACATTCCAGCGCATTAAATTCAGAAAGCCGCAAAGCCAGTTTGCCATGTTCATATTTCTGGAAATCCAGAATCTGAGTAATCAATCTCAATAAGACTGCGACGTTTTTCCGCACAATCTCCAGCATATTCCGCTCCCTCTCACCTAAATGCTTTTCCTCCAGCAACTGGTTGATAGGGTCTGCAATCAAAGTCAACGGTGTACGGAAATCATGCGACACACTGGTAAAGAAGGCCAGCTTGGCATGTGTAGCCTCTTCCAACTGACGCGACAATGCAATCAGCTGGTCACGCTGTTCCTGCAACTGGTCACGCTGCTGTTCCAATTGCTGCTTCTGGGTAGACAATTCCGTATTCATCCGGTTCTTTACCCAAAAGGCACGTACCAGGAAAAAGAACAAGAATCCGGCCAGAATCAATATTACCACACAGGCATATAAGAACATTGTTTGTGCGGAGTAACGAAGGAAATAATCATCCAACTGATGATTTAAAAGCTCAATTTTCTGGTCCAGCGTCAGAATATGCTTCATCTGCATCTGCATCACACGGGCGTTGGCACGATTTACCAACGCGGTAGAAAGTATATTTTCTCGTTGATAGGGTTCGCCACGCAGTATAGCCATGGCTACCTGAATCACCTTATCACCTCCTGTAGGATAAATGAAGGTAGCATCCAGTTTGCCTTCTGCCACACTTTCCACTCCGCCGGCTACCGCATCAACTCCCACAAACGCAATCTGTCCGGCACGATTCTTCTGACGTGCCTTCTCATACGCCCCGATAGCCATCCGGTCGTTCTGTGCAAAAACGAGATTTACTTGTGGGTGAGCATCCAGTAACGTATCCATTACCTCCCCAGCCTTCTGCCGGAACCATCCGGCTTCAGCAGATGCCACCACCTGCACCCCTGGAGCGGCCTTCAGGGCTTCCATCATCCCCCGATGACGCTCCACGGCTGGAGTAGAACCTCTCAGTCCGGTAATCTCTATTATCCGTCCCTTTCCTCCTAAACGGTCTGCTATATATTCACCTGCCTTACGGCCAATTTCATAATTGTCAGCACCTACATAGGCGGTATATTTTTTAGAATTGATTTTCCGGTCGACCAGGATGACAGGAATTCCTGCATCGTATGCCTTCTCAATCACCTGCGTAATAGCTTCGGCTTCATTAGGGGCAACAATCAGCAAATCGACTTTTCTTTCAATCAAAGATTCTATGTCCTTAATCTGATGGGTATTATCATCATGAGCCTGATAAACCTCCACATTTACCCCCGGATAAAACAGAGCTTCCCGAAGAATCTCTTTGTTCATCTGGGCACGCCAATCATCTTCACTACATTGTGATACGGCTATCGTATAGTCCGCCTCCTTTCGGGAGCAAGCTACAGATAACAGCAGCAAGCAAATCACACCTATCCAACCACAGACTAAATGTTTCATAATTTTATATCTATTTCTGCAAATGTATGAAAATCGTAGCGATTTATACAGTCTGACAGATACAAAAATCACGAAACCGACCCACAATTTTTCGTTCAACGGCTCTACTCTTTTTATGTCTCCCAAAGCGGAACCATACGTTTTCCGTGTGAGAAACCTACGTTTTCGCTTCGGGAAACGTATGGTTTTCACACGAGAAACATAAAACAGACAAAGCCGAAGCGTCATTATCTTCAGCAGGCTTTCCAATCTTATCAGACAAAAAAATCTCCGAAAGTACAGAAACATACTTCCGGAGATTTTTCACAAGATAAACTATATAGCTTAAATTTTTTCCTTCAAATACAGAGGGAATTCCGGCATAGCCCCATTCTGGGTACATACAAATGCTGAAGCCTCTACTGCCAGTTCATGCGCTTCGCGTACGGTCTTTCCTTTCAAAATAGAAGCCACGAAAGTAGCAGTGAATGAATCACCTGCACCTACCGTATCGGCTACATTTACCTTCGGAGTCTCTACAAATGATACATTACCTGGAGTAAAGACATAGCTTCCGTTCACACCACAAGTCAGAATCAACATTTTCAGGTTATACTTGGCGAGCAGAATCCAGCATTTATCCTGCAGGTCAATGCCCGGATAACCGAACATACGGCTTACAGTAACCAGTTCTTCATCGTTTATCTTCAGCACATTACATTTCTGGAAAGAATTGCAAAGCACTTCTTTCGTATAAAAGCCCTGACGAAGGTTAATGTCAAACACTTTCAATGTATCTTCCGGCATGGCATCCAAGAACTTGTTGATTGTTTCTCTGGAAACCACGCTTCGCTGTGCCAAAGAACCAAAGCAAACCGCTGTAGTCTGTTTAGCCAATCCTTCCAAAGCCGGAGTGTAAGGAATATTATCCCATGCCACACCTTCCTTTATATCATAACAAGGAACTCCTTCCGCATCCAGTTCTACTTGTACCGTACCTGTGGGATACGGAACTTTTTCAATCATGCAATGCAAATTTTTCTCATAGAAGTTCTCTAAAATTTCTGCTCCCAGTTTGTCATCTCCTACGGCACTAACTGCACGACCGTCCAAACCAAACTGTGATACATGATACGCAAAGTTAGCCGGAGCTCCACCAATTTTCTTTCCTTCAGGCAGCACATCCCATAGTGCTTCACCTATACCTACAACTATTGTATTTCCCATAGTCTTAATATTTAATTTTTAACGTATAAGCAAGTAAATAAATCACACCAGCTGTCATCACTGCTACAGCACCATTCTGTCCGATTGCATCGCTGGCCACTCCCATCAGAAGAGGGAATACGGTACCGCCAAACAAGCCCATAATCATCAGTCCAGACACTTCGTTCTTCTTGTCGGGCATAGCCAGAAGAGCCTGAGAGAAGATGATAGAGAACACATTGGAGTTACCAAAACCAATCAGCGCAATACAAATATAAATCACCGTCTGCGAATCGAAAGCAAAAAGTCCAATCATAGCCAGCATCATACAGATGGCACTTATCAGGAAAAAGATTCTGGACGATACAGCCCGCAAGATAAATGCGCCAGAGAAGCAGCCCAACGTACGGAATATAAAGTAGAGACTGGTGGCAAACCCGGCTTCGGTCAATGTCATTCCAATACGCTCCATCAGAATCTTAGGAGCTGTAGTATTGGTACCCACATCAATTCCCACATGACACATGATGCCAAGGAAAGACAACAGAATAAAGGGTTTTCCTAACAGTTTCAGGCAATCGGCAAATCCAGATGCCTTGTCCGGCTGTTCTTCGGTAATAGGAGTAGCCGAAAGCAACAGAATGGCAAACACAGCTACAACCATATAGATAGGGAACAACACTCTCCATCCCAAGCCAAAAGTCGGAATGGCCTGTAAAGCTCCCCACATGGCCAGATAAGGTGCAAGGAAAGAAGCAATGGCTTTCACAAACTGGCCGAAGGTCAGCGTACTGGCCAGGCGGTCGCCCGAGATAATATTGCTCAACAGCGGATTAAGTGAAGTCTGCATCAAGGCGTTACCTATTCCCAATAAAGAGAAGGAGCAAAGCATCAATCCATAGCTGTCACCAAACATCGGAAGCAACAAAGAGAAGAAAGTGACTCCCAGACTCAGCAACACTGTCTTTTTTCTTCCAATCCGGTTCATCAGCATTCCTGTCGGTACTGAGAATATCAAGAACCAAAAGAATACCAAGGAAGGAAAAATATTTGCCTCAGAGTCTGTCAGGCCTAAATCTTCCTTTACATAGTTTGAAGCAATTCCTACCAAGTCAACGAATCCCATGGCAAAGAAGCAAAGCATCACAGGAAACAGCTTGGCATATTTTAATTGAGTATTTGTCATTTTTACTTGTTTTTAATCTGTTCAAAGTCAGCCTTCTGTTTTATTCGGCTGTAAGTTCTATCACACGACTCTGAGTAGGACGGAAGCCAAAGACATCCAGACCGACTTTCATCAAATAATCACCAGAGAATAATTCTCCATCGGCCTCCAGCGTAGATTCTGTTCCCGGCATCAGATTGATTTCTTTCACACGGTACATCTTGTTCGGATCCAATCCTTTCACTTTCAAAGGAAGCAGTTTTTCCTGGAAACGAGGATAGATGTCGTATGCAAATACCACACCTTTCGAAGCATCCTGGTTGACATAGTTCACTGCCATGTGGTTAGATTCATACGGAGACACCAGACGATATTGTACTCCATCCAGAATCACCGGCTGCAAGCGTTTCCAGTTAGCTACCGCAAGCTGGCAATATTCCAATTCTTCTGCAGCCATTTCTTTCAAGCCGATATCAAATCCCAGCTTACACATGGATGCCATGTCGGTACGGAACTTGATAGAAGTATTCTTATTCCAGCTTGTCACGTGTGCACACATGGCCTTGGCCGGGAAGAACTGAGAGAATCCCCACTGTATGTAAGCTCTTTCCACAGGGTCCGTGTTATCACTGCACCAGAATTCTGTGAAATATTTCAACGCTTCATAGTCACAACGTGCGCCGCCACCAGAGCAAAGCATCATCGGCACATCCGGATAATTCTCTTTTACCCGCTTCATGACATTGTATACGCCACGTACATGGTCTATATACAAGCGTCCCTGTGCACCTTTCAGATAAGAAGAATAGATATTGGTAATCGGGCTGTTGCAATCCCATTTGAAATAAGCGATACCCGGATTTTCCTTCAACAACTTATCCACAATGCCATATACATAATCCTGCACCTTCGGGTTACTCAAATCGAGTACCAGCTGGTTACGATAGTAATAGGTTTCACGATTCGGGTAATGGATTGCCCAGTCAGGATGCTTTTCAAATAATTCGCTCTTCGGATTTACCATTTCCGGTTCAATCCAGAGACCGAACTTCACTCCTTCTTTTTCAGCCGCCTGAACCAGCGCATTGATTCCATCAGGAAGTTTGTCGGCCGTTACATCCCAGTCACCCAGTCCGGCTGTATCGCTGCTACGTTTGTATTTGTTGCCAAACCATCCGTCATCCAGCAAGAACATGTCTACACCGAGTTCTTTCGTTTCCTTAATCAGGTCGACAAGAATATTCTGATTAAAATCGAATCCTGTATTCTCCCAGTTATTCAACAACGTCAGACGAGTGCCTTTTCCATCCTTCAACTGATAATTCCGCGCCCAGTTCTGAAAGCGACGGCTTCCTTCGCCCGTACCCTTATTACTCAAAGTGAAAATAAATTCAGGAGTAGTGAACACTTCGCCCTTCTGAAGCTCATATACCGAAGCATAAGGATTAATGGCAGGAATCACACGCAGGTTACCCACATTGTCTACTTCGAAAGTAAAGCTGAAGTTACCTGTCCATCCCAATGTACCCATCAGGACTTCCCCCTGATTTTCTGCAGCAGGAGCATCCAGACCGACCATGAAAAAAGGTTGCGTATGCATGGCAGCACGACTTCCCAGCTTGGTATCTACCACTTTCTTACCAAACTCCAGCTTCTGTGTACTCATCTGCACTTCCTTCGCCCAGTCTCCACTGAATTCTGTCAAATAGTAAGCCGGACGATTGAAATACAACATCGTAGAAGCATAACGGAATAACTGTACAGGCTTTTTCTCCTGGTGTGAGATTTCACTCCAGGTCTTGATTACGTCCTCCTTTTCGTAAGCTACGTAATGCAAGGTGACATTCACCGGATATTTATCATCACGCAAATGAATATCTGTCTGTGTTCCTCCTTCCACAGCTTTTGTAGAAGAAGACACGTAATAAAGCCAGGTAGAAGCATTACCGTCGGCATGAGTCACTCCCAAGGCCGGTTCAAAGAAATCTTCGTTACCTGAACCTGAGCAGACTTCCCATCCGCGTGGAGAGACACTGGCATCTGATGCCGGATGTATCTGCCAGTCCAGTTTCTTCAAATCCGATTCATGCAACAGTTTTTCGCCCAAGTAAGTCTGATAGAGCCGTCCGTTTTCAGCCACCTGAAGCACCAGATCCGTATTATCCGTTGAAATCCGGATAATCTTTTCTTCTGCTGCTTCCGCACACTGAAAGCCCCAAAACAAGCCTAAAGCCGTAATAAAAAAGTTTTTCATGGTCAGTCTGGTTTTTAATAATTACAACCCCAATTTATGTATCTTCATATTCTCAACCTTATAATCGCCACCTTCACTATACAGACGGATAGAGTTATAAGGTTTGGTAGGGAATACCAAGTTTGTCATGGCAATGCGACCTCCATTGGCAAAGATTTCTACAGAGCATTTGTCTACAAAAATCTGCAAATGATAAGTTTTTCCTTCACACAATGAAAGAGGAGCCCATGTGCCTAATGCAAAATCATTCTTATAGTTGATAGAAGTCGTTTTACGACGATCATGATTTTCGATGGCATGAGGTTCTGCTTTCTCACCAAAGGCAACCAATCCACTTTCTGTACGGTCCATCACCAGCTTACCGGCTTTCATATCCAGGTAAATCTTGGTCTTTTCACCCTTGTCATTCAGCAGTTCCATTCCAGCTACAGCAGATGCGCCCGGAGTTACATCCATTTCAATTTCGAAAGCACCCTCATTCTGCGGGAAGATTTCGTCAATCTTGCTTTCACCTTTCACAGTCTGATTGTCAATGGTACGTGTTTCTTTACGCAAGCCTGCTGTTTCCTTTACTGCATTGGCTGCCATGTAAATCTGGCCATCTTTTGTGTACAATGACAGTTCACGCGGCAAGGCATTTGCTCCACGATACTGACGGATAGGAGTAACATTTGCATATTGCCAGTTGCTCATCCAAGGTACTGCAACCACACGGTCTCCAGTATTTGAGAAACAAACAGTAGCATAGTGGTCTTTACCAAAATCCAACCATTTAGTTACTTCCGGTTTCGTGTCACATTTGAATTCTTTTCCATCAAAATCACCTACGAAATATTCTGTAGCGCTACCACCGAACATACAACCCGGGTTGATATTTACAATCATCACCCATTTCATATTGTTCTTGTCACCATCAACCGGCAACTGGATAAAGTCAGGACATTCAAACTGATTAGGCTGTACACCATAACCTTTACCAAATCCGCTCTGATATTCCCAGTCCTTCAAGTTAGAAGAAGAATAGAAACGCATTTCCTTGTCCGCAGAAACGATCATATACCATTTCTGAGCCGGTTCATACCAGAACACTTTCGGATCGCGGAAATCTTTCAGTCCGTCAAACGGAGTCAAAATCGGATTTTTCTCGTATTTTGTATAAGTACGTCCATTGTCTTTGCTATAAGCCATACACTGAATCTGTCCGTGTTCATCGCTGGCAGATGTGTAGAAAGCGATAATGGCGTCTTTTCCGTAGCCTGCGCTATTGTTCTTGTCTACCACTGTACTTCCTGAGAAAATGTGACCCAATGTATCACGTGCGATAGCAGGATTCAAATGGTCCCAATGAATCAAGTCCTTACTAACTGAATGTCCCCAGTGCATATTTCCCCACTTGGAACCGTAAGGATTATACTGGAAATACAAATGATACTCTCCATCTTTATACACCAGTCCGTTGGCATCGTTCATCCAGCCATAAAGCGGTGTGTGGTGATATACCGGACGATAATAGTCCGTATTTGCCGTATTAAAAGTATCCGACAACTGAATATGCTCCCAGCATACAGCGTTTGCAGCCACCTTTCCAATGGTAACAGTAGCTTCCTTAGCTCCTTGAGGCAATTCAAAGGGTACGTAATACTCTACACTGTCTACTGCCAGACGTACATCCATCGGCATATCAGCCGGGCTTCCGGTTACTAATTTCACCTTTCCCTCATTAGATGATTCCTGAATAGGAAGCAAAAGATATTTAGAAGGATTCTTTATGTGTACGACAGTCAAAGTGTCTCCCTGATGCTCAAATACTAAGTTATTTTTTTGTGATTGGCATGCCCACATACCAGTCAAGAAAAACGCTCCTAATGCGAGGTTAACAAAATTCTTTTTCATGATACGTTGTTTTATGGGATTAAAAATACAAATTATTCTTTTAAAAATACCTATTGAAAACTTTTTATAACCGGCACAACTCATTGATTCGTTGTGCCGGGAATTTATCGGAATAGAAAAATGAATGTCAGAACTTAAGCTGTGCAGAGAATTCTACTGTGAACGGACGGATGTAGCTTCCTGCCATTACTGTATTGGCATATTTTCCAGCTTCTTCCTTCGTTACGAGTTCTGCACCTGCGATACTTCCTTTTGCACCAGTCTGGTTCAGGAAGTTAACAACTGAACAGCCCAATGACAGCTTCTTGTTTACCTGCCAGTTCAAACCACCGAAGGTTTCCCAACGGCCATTGAAATAATAGGCATCGTTGATATTAGCGTATGTCTTGCTAAAGTAACGGAAGCTTGTCCAGATTTTCAAATCTTTTGTAATCATATAGCTCGGGTCGATTTCCACGATTACCTGCGGGATTTCTGCTACGATGTTACCAGTAGCATTGATCTGACCTACATAACCGTCTGAGAACTTCACAGAAGTTTCATATTTCTTGTAAGTCGGCTTCTGGTAAGTGAAGAGGAAGTGCAAATCAAAACCTTTAAACGGACGAGCTACCACGTCGGTGGTCCAACCCAATGTCTTAATGTCATAGTTCAACGGAGCAGCCAAGATTTCGTTTACTCCATTTACGCTATGCTGCAAGTTCAATGTAGAGTTGTTGTTGGTCTTTGAGATATAAGAGAACAATGAAGTCAAGCTCAACCATTCGTTGTTATAGTAGATACCGGCACGTCCCAGAGGTACTGAAATCTTATCGGTATTCGGCAATACAGCCGGAGCAAAGTTCTCAATTCTCGGATGCTGGGTAATGTAAGTAAAGTCTCCTGTAAATCCGAACTGTTTAGTCAACTTATAAGTAGCGGCTGCACTCAGTGCGTAATTCAACCAGTCATACTCCATCGGAGTCGGTTCAATCTTCGTTCCATTAGGTGTTGGTGCAGTAGCTCCCAGATAATAATCAGCGAAACGTCCTACGAAATTACCATCTGCATCTTTAACTGCTGCATTGTTTCCACGAAGAGCCTGGTATTCCAGACGAGCACCGTAGTAAAGGTTAAATTTGTCGGTTACATCCCAGTCGTGAGTGAAATATACAGCCAATTTATTTTCATGACCTTTATAATATTCTGATGCATTCTTGTTGAAGTCATAGTAATATCCATTTCCTCCATAAGTACGTCCACTTCCCGCTACGTTATAATCAGGATTATAAAGGCGGACCGGATAGCTTCCGTCAGTCGGTACAGACTGGTCATACATCGTAGTATTTGATGCATAATCAATATCATAGTACCATTCGTTCAATCCCAAACGCCATGTACCGTTAGACAATTTGCGAGACAGCTCAGTAGTAAACATTACTTCATCAATGAAACCACGGTTCAAGCAAGACATACGGCTCTGTACATATTCGCCATCGTATGCTCTCATGCTACCGTCTTCTGCTTCATACATATAATTGATAGCGCTGTTTGCACGCTGTGAAAGTTCCATCGGAGTCTGGTACACACAAGAACCTGTCGCATGGTCGTATTTCATAATTACTTTCCAAGACAAACCGTTATCCCAGTTGTAATTGTTCATCAAGGTAAACTCACTACCCTTATTCTGTACGGCATCATACAAGTTTGTTCTCTTCAACTCTCCCGTACGCATGTCGCGATATACCATTTCATTGTCAACCGGAAGATAAGAAGTCGTACCCAAAGCAAAAGCCCCCAACTCTCTTACACTACCATCGCCTACGTAGATAAATGGAGCCGACTGAGTGGCATACATATATACCGGATGGCTGTTGCTGTAATGATACATAGCCGTAAACTCACCCCGGTTATTGTTATAGCGTTTTGTCAAGGCAAACTTATAAATCTGTGTACGATCCTGGAAAGGAGTAGATTTGATTTTGAATGTTCCCGGGTCAAAATCCTGATAGATGCTTCCACTATAGAACCAATCGTTAGCAATTTCTCCATTCAGATTCAGAGAGAACTCCTGCATGCCGAAATGATTGGACTTATAATTCAATGTTCCATGAAAACCTTTTTCACCAAGCTGAGTGAAAGAGTTGACTGCATATCCGATATTACCGGTTGTAATGGCAGTTTCTGAAATTTTCAACAATCCTACATGGTTCAAGCTGGCATCTGCACGCCACAAAGAGTTTACGCTGTGCGGATTGGTAGCATACGTTACCGGAATTCCATTTTCAAGCACGTTCACATCCGCAGAAGGAAGACCAATCTGAATTTCACGAGGTCCGTTTGCACTGGCTGCATTCAACATGACATTACGGTTACCTTCTTCTTTAGAACTACCGTCATTTGATGATTTGTTTTCTTGTGCATATCCATTTACACAAGCCAAGGCGAGCAGCAATACCGCAGCTCCCATACGATTTGAAAACTGTTTTTTTTCGGCCTTCATAGCATTATTAAAATTAGTATGTTAGCATGAAATTTTTTATTTGTTCGTCGCAAAAGTAAGTGATTGCCAGCTACAAGGCCATAACGAATGTTGCATCCTATGACAATATTGTTTCATGCAACAATATTACTACAGGACGCAACATTTTTACTAGCAAGGAGGACAGTTACTGCAATTTATACACATTCAATGATTTCACAGCATACTCGTTCTTGTCCGCTTCAAAGCACATTTTTACATAAGGCTGTGAAGGGAAGACCAAATTTGTCATCACAAATTTTCCATCCTCACCAAAAGCTTCAATACTTGACCGATCGACAAACAAACGTAAAGTCAACTCTTTGTCAACATTCACCGGAGCGACCGTAACTGCAGGAAAGTCCTTGCTAAAATCAACCTTTCCGCTCTCACTACGATCCATCACAAATTGTTTACGATTCAAGTCATAATACATAGAGACTTTCTCTCCCTTATCATTCAACAGGCAAAAAGCAATCTTTGACGCACCTGCATTCTGAATGACTATTTCTACTTCATAGGCTCCTTGCTTTTCTTCGAACAAATTTACCATTTCATGCTTTTCGGAAACCTTAAATGAAGGTATTGAAACTTTCTTTCCACGTGCTTTTTTCACTTCCGATGAAGGAGTGCTTTTTAAATACAACTCCTGTCCCTCACGATAAAGCGTTAAATCACGAGCAAGAGTATTGGCACTACGATACTGGCGGGTAGGAACATTATTGGCATATTGCCAGTTACTCATCCATCCCAATGCGATACAACGTCCGTCAGGTGCATTGTTCCATGTTACAGTAGCGTAGTTATCCTTTCCCCAATCCATCCACTTTGTCTGAGTAGGTGACTCGTTCACAAACTTCTTACCATCAAATGAACCTACGAAATACTGAGCGGCGCTACCTCCAAAAGGACCACCAGGATTCAGATTACATATTAGTACCCATTTTTTCTCGCGAGTACCCTCTACAGGAATTTCTACCAAATCCGGACATTCCCATACGCCACCATGAGCCCCCTGCATAGCCCCAAATTCACTTTCTTTCTTCCATTCCTTCAAGTTAACAGAAGAATAAATTTCCATGTGCTGGCCTACCGCAAGAATCATAACCCAATGCTTTCCGGGTGCATACCAAAATACCTTTGGGTCACGAAAATCCTTTTCAGAAGAAGTCAGGATAGGGTTGCCTTCATATTTCGTAAAAGTTTTTCCGTTATCCAGGCTATAGGCCATACTCTGCATCTGTATATCTCCCCATGGGGTAGATTTAGCAGAAGTATAGAATGCCACCACAGCTTCTTTACCAAAGCCTGCCGTATTTTCATGGTCCACCACACAGGAACCGCTAAAAATGGCCCCCCATGCATCCGGTACGATGGCACACCCTTCAAATTTCCAATGCATCAAATCGGTACTGGTAGAATGTCCCCAATGCATATTTCCCCAAACAGACCCATACGGATTATACTGGAAATACAAATGATATACCCCATCTTTATAAAACATTCCGTTCGGATCGTTCATCCACCCGTATGCCGGAGTATGATGATAAACGGGACGAAAACTCTCTTTGTTCGCCATATCAAATGAGCCCGACAGTTTCAACTCTTTCCAGCAAAGAGCCGTTTCAGGAACCCCTTGTATTTCTATTGAAATATGCTGCCCTTTATAAGCCGACAAAGCAAACGGAACGTATGAATCCACTCTCTCGCGAGCCAAACGGACATTCATAAGAGTACCCTTCTGCTCGTTATCTTTTACAACACAAATTTTACCTTCCGGTGCATCATCTTGTATGGGAAGAAGCAAATAATCTTCGGTAACATCCAAAGAAACAATATTTTGTTCACACACCAAATGACGAATTGTCCATGAAGAATCAGCCTGTACCACTGATGTCATTCCTAAAAAAAGTCCCAACAGGGTTACTTTTATTGTATATGCATACTTTCTCATAAAATTATGTTTTTAGTATATATCGCTATGTTATTTCCTTTTTCTTCCTTGTTGACATAAGGAAGAAAAAGGAAAATCTATCTTATTATTCATATCCCTTATTCTGAGTGTACAACCCAGGAATGTAATACATCTGGTTATAAGGTATCGGGAAGAACTCATTCTTACCCGCAGTAAAATGAGCATCCTTGTAATATTGCCCGTAAGTCTGTCCTTCGTAAACGTCATTCTGCTCGGTCAGGAAATAAGCATTCAATGTTTTCGATGCAATTCCCCAACGGCGCAAGTCAAAGAAGCGTCCGTTTTCCATCGCCATTTCCAGACGACGTTCCCAGCGCAAACATTTACGAGCAATTTCCTTAGTTGAAAAATAATTGTCCGGATAAAGTGCAATTTCACACTGATCTTTTGCATAGTTGATATGCTTGTCAATTGACTTAGCTGCACGGTCACGTATATCATTCACAATCTTCTCAGCTTCGTTCAATTGATTCAATTCAATCAAGGCTTCTGCACGCATCAGCATCACGTCCGTGTAACGGAACACGTAATCATTCATCGGGAATGCCTGCCATGAGCCATTGAAAGTTTCACCATCCGAACGCTGTGGTACCTCTTTCAAAGAAGTATAATATCCATAAGTATTTGGTGTACGTGAATTATCTTTAGTCATAATATATTCACTTTCATACTTATAAGGAAAAGTCGGCATACCCACTGTATGGAACAAACGCGGATCCCACTTCTGAGTTGTAAGCTGACCATTTACCGGGTAAGCTATTTCATCGTTATAATCATCAAACATAGGAAGACCATTCTTAGTCTTGAAGGCATTTACCAGATTCTGAGAAGGTTTGTGGAAATCCCAACCACAAGACCACATTTTCCAGCATCCATTCAAGGTATTCGACCAGTTAGCACGTCCATAAGTCGTATTGTCATCCTTATAATCTGAACACTGTACGGCAAAGATAGATTCTTTACTGTTATTATAGTCAGGCAGGAAAATATCACCATAGTCTTCCAGATAGTCATATTCTGATTTTATCACTTCATCGGTATAGCTTACTACCTTCTTCATGTATTCTGTATTGATATAGTTTTCACCGGTAGTTGCTTCATATCCATCTCCCCAAGCCAAAGTCAAATAACATTTTGCCAGATAAGACGCAGCAGCAATCTTATTAGCCCTACCGTCTTCACCAGGTTTTTTCACAGGTAATACATTATAAGCAGCTTCGAAATCTGCAATTACTTTCTGGAACAGTTCCTGATATGACAAGGCAGTATTGCTGACATTTTCATAAGAATTATCTTCTACAGTATAATCTTCCACAACTTTCTCGTCAATCCACGGAATCTGACGGAAAACAGTCAACAATTTAAAGTAGAAGTGCCCACGCAAGAAACGTACTTCAGCAATACGCTGTTCTTTCACGTCTTTTCCCAAACTATCTCCATTGCGCTCTAACGAAATCAGTGCACGATTACAACGAGAGATAGCCACATACAAACGGTACCATAACTCATCCATTTCACCTGGAGTGGTAGGAGTCAGTGTAGTCCATATATCAAAAGCATGATATCCAGTATCAGTTGTTCCCGAACCGCCTTTCAAACAGTCATCCGAACTAATATCTCCATAAGGGAATAAATTAAACGGATAAGTGTACCAGCAATCGCCTAACATTGCATAAGCTGCTGTAACCATATTTTCAGGATTAGCTAAAGCTTCATCTTCACCAACCACTGCAGTCGGAGTATAATTCAAGAAATCTTCACAGCTGGACAATGACAATCCTAATGTACAAGCTGCCAGCATTATATATTTTTTTATCATAGCCATTATTTTATTAGAAACCAATTTGTAAACCAAATGAAACAGAAGTTGCAATCGGATAATTCCAGTTCGGATTTTCCGGATCAGGACAAGTCAGACTCTTGCTCTTAACAGTCAGCAAGTTTTGACCTGATACATAGATTCTGGCACTGGACATCTTAAATTTAGACAAGAAGGAAGCAGGTACAGTATAACCAAACTGCAAGGTACGCAATTTCAGATATGAACCATTTTCAACATAGTAGCTGGAAGCTCTTCCTTCGTCAGCTGTATTTTCTGTTGTCAAGGCCGGAATAGTAGACCCTGTATTATTGGTATTCCAGGCACCAAGCAAACGGTTTCCTTTGTTAGAACCGGCATCTGTAATACTCCAGAAATCAGTCTGTGCCTTCTGATTATTATATACATCCTGGTTGCAAACACCCTGCCAGAACATTGTCAAATCGAAGTCCTTATAATTCAATGCAATGTTCAAGCCATAAGAAAAGTCAGGAACCGGATTATAAATCCAGTCTTGGTCATCTTGTGTGATGATGTTGTTCCCATCCAAATCAGCATATTTCAATCCACCCACACGAGCGTTCGGCTGTCCTGATGCATCAACTTCAGCCTGACTCTGGAACAAACCTTCAACTATGTATCCTACTGTAGAACCATAAGGCATACCAGATTCTACCAAATTTTCTTTAGTTGTGTGGGCATAAGCTCCAGTAGTTGATGACGGCAAATAAGTAACCTTGTTGCGGAAGAAGTCAATATTAGCATTGATATCCAATCCTAATCCACATGCCAGTGATTTACGATATCCAATATTGAATTCCATACCCCAGTTACGCAAAGAAGGACCATTTAACCAAGACGCACCACCTTCTCCCATAGCGCCAAGATAAGCCGGACTAATCAGCATATCTTTTACATCCTTGATATATCCATCGATAGTACCATACAAACTACCATTCAGCAAAGTAAAGTCTGTACCAATATTATACTGAGTAGCAGATTCCCATTTCAGGCTCGGGTTGGCAAGCTGAGTAGCACGATAACCTGAAAGGAATGTACCAGAACCCTTAAGTTCCAAGTCGTATGCAGTAGAAGTTACACGATCCAAACCATAATCTGCCACAAACAATCCGAATTGTGCATTATTGTCAATTGCCTGGTTACCAGTCTGTCCCCAAGACAATCTGACTTTCCAGTCGTCCATCCACTCTTCTTTCAACAATTTAGATAAACGCAAACCTAACGTTGCAGCCGGAAATGTACCCCAACGGTTTCCTTTACCAAAACGAGAAGAACCATCCCGACGTAAAGTAAATGAAGCCAACACAAAGTCATCAAAATTATAATCTACTTTTCCGAAGAAAGATGCCAATCTGTAACCTACCTTAGCACCAGTATTCTTCATTACTCCAGTTGCCGCATTCGGCCACATATAATCCACTGTCTCAAAAGCATATCCTTCTGAATAAGCCGAGAAGTCGATAGAACTTTGCTTAGATAATTCTGTTCCTAACAAAACATTGAAATCATGCTTGTTAGCAATCTTAAAGTTATAATTGATAGTATTTGACCAAGTCCAGTTCACCTCGTTCTTATTTGACAATGTAGATTTAGCGATGTCGTTGTTGACAATATCAGAATGGAAAGTATGCGTCATCGAATTAATGATAGAGTTATACATATCCAATCCGAAGTTAGAACGGAATACGAAACCTTTAAAAGGTTTGATATCTATATATCCGTTACCAAACAGACGCCAGTAGTCCAAATGATTGTCTTTATTGTGATACAATTCACGCAACGGGTTCTGACGGTCGCTCATACCTCCCACCGGACCAGAGAAAGTAGTTCCATCTACTTCGTATACCGGTACAATCGGTGCCATCTTCAACGCATTTTCCATCGGGGCGCAGTCAGCCTGACTTGTATAAGTCATTGTGAAGTTTTCACCGATAGTCACATACTTGTTCACATTGTATGAAGAGTTCATACGGGCAGAAATATTCTCAAAATCGGTGTACTTCAAGATACCGCTGTTCTTTTTGTATCCCAATGAGAACATGGTAGAATGCTTATCGTTCGCATGCGAAAGAGAAAGGTCATAATTCTGAGAGAAACCTACTCTTGAAATTTCATCCAACCAATCAGTGTCTGCATAACGCATGGTCTTATTTTTATTGATAAAACCGTCATAAAGACCATTTACTGTATAATTTACATACTGGCCTGTTTTTGGGTTCCATACTGTAATCGGTGTACCCGATGCAGCATTCAGATTTAAACCATAGTTGTTAGCATACGATACCGGATCTTTTCCATCATTCAATGCAGCCTGTGCCATGGCTGTAGCGTATTCAGAAGAATTACATACATCCATCAGCGATTGAGAAGAATAGAACTGCGCTGTCAGATTAGCAGAAAAATCCACTTTCACCTTATCTGCTTTCTTACCTTTTTTAGTAGTAATGATAATTACACCATTAGCAGCCCGTGAACCATAGATAGAAGCGGAAGCCGCATCTTTCAATACCTGCATACTCTCAATATCATTTGCATTCAAAGAGTTAAGAGACATAGTAGTAGGTACTCCATCAATCACATAAAGCGGATCCTGAGAAGAGTTAAAAGAACCGATACCACGAATACGTACCGTAGCTGTACCACTTGGAGAACCAGTAGTCGTAATGGTCATACCGGCTACCTTACCCTGCAAAGCTCGCATGGGATCAGTATCAGAAGTTGTCTTTAGCGATTCTGTAGATACCACAGCCACAGATCCAGTCAAATCAGCCTTACGCTGAGTGGTATAACCCGTCACCACAACTTCCTGCAGCATTTCAGAGTCCTCTTCCAGAATAACCTTCAAAACTCCTTTGGCTTTTAATGTTTGAGATTTAAAACCTACATAAGAAATGGTAATTTCAGCTCCTTGCTTTACTGATAAAGAGAATTTACCATCAAAATCGGTAATCGTACCGTTTGTAGTACCTTTTTCTAGTACAGTAGCCCCAATAATGGGTTCACCATCCGACTTGGAAATCACAGTCCCCTCAACCTGCAAACTTTGTGCTTGCAATACCATACACACCATAGTAAACAGGAGTGTAAAAAATAATGCTCTTTTGTCGCTTTTCATTTACGCATTAATTTAAGTTCAACACCAATTTTATTTCATACACCGTTCAAAACGGTATGGCAAATGTATGGTCCAGCAACTAAAAGGCATATAAAAAATGTTTCATCCTCGAATAATTATGTTGCATGTAACATAATTATTCAAAGATGAAACATTCGTACAACGACTTGCTTCAAGCAAGAGAACTATCTTTATTAAAAGGCTTCTTTCCTTTTTCCGCTGGTTGCAATCAGATATATACCTAACAATATCAATGGCACACTCAGCCATTGTCCGATGTTCAACGTCATACCAACTTCTTCAGCTACCTGCGGATTCTTCATGAATTCCAGTCCGAAACGGGCACCAAAAAAGATTAGCAAAGAAACGCCCGTAGTCAGTCCGATTCGTTTACCTAAATGAAGTTTGTGATACATGAACCACGATACAACCAGTGCCACCAGACAGTAAAGCATTTCATAAATCTGAGTAGGATGACAAGCCTGCGCCACTCCATTCTGATTATACAGTTCCTGCCATTCACGCGAGCGGACAAACTCAAATCCCCAGGGTAAAGTCGTGGGATAGCCGAAAATCTCGGAGTTCATCAGGTTACCGAAACGGATACACATACAAACCACCGCTACGGCAGGTATCATACGGTCGAACAGCCACCACACACTTTTTTTCGTCACTGTCTTGGAATACCAGATTAAAGCCAGTATCAAGGCAAATACACCTCCGTGACTGGCCAGCCCGCCTTTCCAGATTTTCAGGATTTCTGCCGGATGCGCTCCATAATAATCCCATTCATAGAACAGGCAGTGCCCCAGACGAGCCCCAATCACACTGCTGACAATACAATATACAAACAGTTTGTCGGCCCAGTTTTCCGGATACCCTTCCTTCTTAAACAAACGGGAAACCATTTCGTAAGCCAGAATAAATCCAAGCCCCCACATCAGCCCGTACCAACGGATTTCGAGCGAACCCCAATGAACCAGCACCGGATCCACATCCCATACAATGCTCGCAAATGTCATGCTACTTAATTTTTTAATCAATAAACTTCACAAAGGAACAAAAAAAATGCATTGCTTCAAAACAGAAGAAACACTCTTTGAGGGTGCGGTGCCCTTTTACGCGAATACCAGCCCCACCGCTCAGTACTCCCTAAGCAGTACTTCAGTACTTCCGTGGGAGTACTCCAGTACTGCCGGGAAAGTACTACAGTACTGCCAAGGAAGTACTGGCAAACGATAAAATCCTGATTTAAAGTCGCTTTAAAGCAAGTTTGATTACTTTTTCCACAGGCGCATCCGGTTCCTCCTTGAGAATCTGCGCAGTTACCTTTTGAGAAGGCGCCTGTGCAAATCCCAACATGGTCAATGCAGCCACTGCCTCTTCATATATTTCCGTATTGGCAGCTACAGCCACCGATTTGACGGTTGCCGCACTCTCTATACCTGTCACTGCAATCTTGTCTTTCAGCTCCACAATGATGCGCTGGGCCGTTTTCAAGCCAATCCCCTTCACGGTCTTCAGCAGCTTGTCGTTTCCACTGCCAATTACGTTACACAATTCCGAAGGAGAAAGTGCCGACAAAATCATACGTGCTGTATTTCCTCCAATGCCCGATACGCTGATAAGCAACAAAAACAATTCCCTCTCCTGACGGGAAGCAAATCCGTATAACACATACGCATCTTCACGGATGGCCTCATATATATAGAGTTTGACCTCCTTTTTTCCCTGTACGGCAGAGTAAGTGTTCAACGACACATTAATTCCATATCCTAATCCATTACACTCTACAACCACCCACGCCGGAGTAGCATCCACAAGTTCTCCTTTGATATATTCAATCATGTTTTTCTAACAATTTATAAAATGGAGAACAAAAATAACGATAAGAAAGTTATAAATTGTAAGTTCAGCCAGATTTTTTTGGAATTCGTGGCTTTATTGCTTGTTTGGAATGATTCTAATTCTGTATTTTTGCGCCAACTAAAACGAAACAACTTAAAACAAATAAGAAATATGAAAAAGATTAGAGCAGCCGTAGTAGGTTACGGAAACATCGGAAAATTCACACTGGAAGCGCTTGAAGCAGCTCCTGATTTTGAAGTAGCAGGTATCGTACGCCGTAATGGAGCAGAAAACAAACCTGCAGAACTGGCCGATTATCCTGTAGTAAAAGATATTCGCGAACTGAAAGATGTAGATGTAGCTATTCTGGCAACTCCGACCCGCAGCGTAGAACAATATGCAAAAGAAATCCTTGCATTAGGAATCAACACGGTAGACAGCTTCGACATCCACACTCAGATTACCAGCCTGCGCCGTTCTTTGGGTGAAACAGCAAAAGCTCACAACGCAGTAGCCATCATTTCTGCCGGATGGGATCCGGGAAGCGACTCTGTAGTACGCACGCTGCTGGAAGCCATCGCTCCGAAAGGAATCACTTACACGAACTTCGGTCCGGGCCGCAGCATGGGACACTCTGTAGCCGTTCGCGCCATTGCCGGAGTAAAAGATGCGTTGTCTATGACTATTCCGGTGGGAACAGGTATTCACCGCCGTATGGTATATGTAGAACTGGAAGAAGGTGCAGATTTCAAGACAGTAGAAGCAGCTATCAAAGCTGACCCCTATTTTGTAAACGATGAAACACACGTTATTCAGGTTCCTTGCGTAGACGACCTGAACGATGTAGGTCACGGTGTAAACCTGGTTCGTAAAGGTGTATCAGGTAAGACTCACAACCAGCTCTTCGAATTTGACATGAAGATCAACAACCCGGCTCTGACAGCTCAGGTACTGGTTTGTGTAGCTCGTGCTTCTATGAAGCAGCAACCGGGATGCTACACCATGATTGAAGTTCCGGTTATCGACCTGTTAGCAGGCGACCGTGAAGAACTGATTGCTCACTTGGTATAATACATAATCTTTAACGCTACGGGCCGACTTGTCACACAGATAAGCTGGCCCGTTTTCATTTATGCATCTATAACCATTTCTTTACAATCTCCTCCGTACGCTCCCACAATTCCTGCTGTTGCACATGAGGAAGATACTTCCCGGACAACTTTACAGCATGTCCGCTTACATTCAATGTACCGGTACGCTTGCCTGCCTCTTCATCCAGCAACAAGCCGATTGCCGTAGCTGCCCCTTGACGAGGTGTCCGAATAAACGGCCGGAAGAAAATATCCGTTAAAGGGTCAAACCACATGTGCATGGTGATAATATCCGTCGAAACAATGCCCGGATCAGCCGCATTCACCACAATACCTCTCTCCTTCACACGAGCTGCCAATTCAAGCGTAAAAAGTGTCAAAGCTAATTTCGTATTGCTATAAACCGGTATTCGCCAGAAACTCCCCTTCTTTCCGCGCAAGAAAAAATCCGGGAAATCCAGCCGGCCGATTGCATACGTACACGACACCATGTTGACTACTCTGCTCCCCTCTCCCATTAGTGGAAGTAACCTGCGTGTCAACAGATAAGGTCCCACATAATTCACGCTCACCGTACGCTCCAGTCCATCCTCCGTCAGCCTGCGATCGGTTTCCATCGTCCCGGCATTGTTCATCAGCAATGCCAGTCTCTCCCCACGGGCACAGAGTCGCTCCGCAAAGTCAGCCACAGAAGCCAACGAAGCCAAATCAATATACATGACCTCCACCTCCGGATTCCCCGTTTCCTTCACCACCCACTCTCTTTTAGCCTCAGCCTTTTCTTTGTTACAGCAGGCCATTATCACCCGATAACCAGCCAACGCCACCGCACGGGTAATCTCTGTTCCCATTCCTCCGTCGGCACCTGTAATCACTGCTAATTTACGCTCCATCTCATCCTTTACTTTCAATGCGTTCGATTTCTTTCTTCAGACAAGGTGGCAATTCCTCCTGCAAATGCTGATGACAAGCCATGTCCAACGTGTACATACGGGCAATGCAATAATTACTGTGACGACAATTGCATCGTGCATTCTCTTCCCGTCGCATACGATTCACAAAGTCAGGCTCATTCAGCAGCGCACGCCCCATCTGTACCGCTTCAAAACCATGGATCAATACCTCTTCTATTTTCTGTCGCGACACCAGACCTCCCACATACACCAACGGTATATCCAGTGCCTCCCGAAACTTCAAGGCATCTTCCAGGAAATAAGCCTCACGGAAAGGCACAGAGGGTATCATGTATTTACCTACCAGTCGTACGCCATACTTTAGCCACCAGCAGGTCATGTAGTGCGTCATGGTTCGGATAGGCATCTCCCCCCGCATCACATACATCGGTGACTTACTGACAAATCCACCGCTCAACACCAGCGCATGTGCTCCCAATTCCTGCAGTTTCCGTGCCACTTGTAACGACTCGTCCAGTTCCATACCTCCCCGAAAACCGTCGCGAATATTCATTTTCACCAGTACAGCCATGTCATTTCCCGCTGCTTTCATCACTTCCTCCATCACCATCTCCATGAAGCGCATGCGATTCGCTAACGTTCCGCCAAATTCATCTTTCCGATGATTGGTAGAAGGGGAAAGAAACTGGCTAATCAGGTATCCATGCCCAGCATGTATTTCCACTGCATCAAATCCTGCTTCACGCGCCAAACCCACAGACCTTCCGTAAGCCTTCGCCATTTCCGGCAATTCATCGGCACGCAATCCGCGCACAAAAGTCGGTGAATACAAATTGAATCCGCTACTTGCTCCTACCGGAAGGCATCCACAAATACTCTTATGCGACATATTGCCACAATGACCTAACTGAATACTTGCCGCAGCCCCTTCGGCATGTACCGCATCCGTAAGTTCACGCAATCCCGGCACAATCTCCGGCCTCATCCACAACTGCCGGTCGAATGAAAGTCCACTACGCGTCACGGCTGCATACGCCACCGTAGTCATTCCCACCCCACCAGCAGCCACCGAACGGTGATAATCCAGCAATTGCGGTGAAGGTACATTTCCCGGACACATGCTTTCAAATGCAGCCGAACGAATACTACGGTTACGCAGTGTCAACGGCCCCAAAGTGACCGGAGTAAATAAAAGTGAATCCATCTTTCCTCCTTTCCCTAATATATATAAGGTATAATTCTTTTTCTGCTGCCTACCGTCTGCTTTCCGAACTCCTCACAATAGCGTTTGTAAATGGCATCGGCACGCGGCACCAGATTGGCTGCTGTCCACCATGCAAACACCCAGGCCGCAGGTGAAGCCGTCAGCAAGGCAAATCCTGTCCATTCCACCAGTTCCCCGAAATAATTGGCAGAAGTCACATAGCGATAAAAACCTTTCTCCGGCAGGTAATGACGCGTATCTCCCGGCTTCCGTAAATTCCGGATTACATGGTCCGCATGCAGATTGATGGCCATACCTATGAAAAAGATCACGACTCCTACCCAAGGTAAAGGATTTGTCCAGAAAGCGGTCGGTTCGTACTTTCCCGGTAATGCACAATTGAAAAAGCTGGCTGCCAACAAGGTGGCATTGATTACGTTGAAAAGTATTCCCATCGCCATGATAGCCAGCGGCATCCGGCTCTTCCCTTTCATCAGCAACGGAAAAACAAACGAACGCTGAAAGTAATGCAGCATGAACAGCCCCACAAATACGGCCTGCGGAGTATACGCCTCTACTCCTGCCTTCCACGCCCAAAGCCCCATTGCCACAAATGAAGGAGCTTCCATCAGTACCCAGCCTACTTTGTTCGGCACAGACCATCCCCACGAGCGGGTACGAAACATGCCGTACCCGGCCTTCACAAAATAAAGTGCTATAAAGACTATCACTGCCAGAAAGGACAGGACATATAGCATGATTTGATAAGTTTCGTAATTCATAGCATGCGGTTTTGCCTTTGAAGATACAGAAAATATCTGTAAAGAGGAAAAACAGCACGCTTTCTTCTTACTTATCAACCATTAATTATGAATTACTTACGGTTTTCTCTTTTTCAACACTACGTTTTCAAATCTAAAACAGTAAAGAGTAAAAATCCCTGCATTTCTCACCAAAGGCGTCAGAAATACAGGGATTTAAGTGTATCTGTGAAAAACTTACGTCATTCCACCGTTACAGACTTAGCCAGATTGCGTGGCTGGTCGACATCCATTCCACGGCAAACTGCAATGTAATAAGCCAGCAACTGCAACGGAATGGAAGCTACTAACGGATCCAGACATTCCAGCGTAGCGGGAAGTTCGATGCTGTAATCAGCCAAGCTACGGATAACCGTGTCTCCTTCGGTTACTACGGCTACTACTCTTCCCTTGCGAGCCTTGATTTCCTGAATGTTGCTCAACACTTTTTCGTACAAGGGCGACTGTGTGGCCACGATGACCACCGGCATTTCGGCATCAATCAGAGCAATAGGGCCGTGCTTCATCTCAGCTGCCGGATAACCTTCGGCATGGATGTACGAAATTTCCTTCAGCTTCAAAGCTCCTTCCAAGGCAACCGGGAAGGCATATCCGCGACCTAAATAAATGAAGTTGCGAGCGTATGTAAACATCTTTGAGAAATCGGCGATGAACGAATGCTGCTTCAAGACGGTCCGCATCTTTTCAGGGACGGCGACCAGTTCTTTCACCACCCGATGATATTCTTCCTCCGAAAGTGTACCTTTTTCACGCCCCAATGCCAAAGCCAGCAGGGTGAGCACGGTAACCTGGCCAGTAAAGGCTTTCGTAGAAGCCACTCCGATTTCGGGCCCCACATGGATATAGGAACCGGTATCCGTAGCGCGGGCTATGGAAGAGCCGATGACGTTGCAGATGCCATAGATAAAGGCCCCCTGCGACTTGGCCAGTTCAATGGCAGCTAATGTGTCGGCAGTTTCTCCGCTTTGAGAGATAGCAATCACTACGTCGTCGGGATGAATCACCGGATTGCGGTAACGGAATTCGGAGGCGTATTCCACTTCCACCGGAATGCGGCAGAAGCTTTCAATCAGTTGCTTGCCGATGAGTCCGGCATGCCAGGAAGTACCGCAGGCCACGATAATGAAGCGTCCGGCACGCAACAGTTGTTCCTTGTAGTTGGATACGGCGGAAAGGGTGACCGTACAAGTTTCAGGATTCACGCGCCCACGCATACAGTCGCTGATGCAGTCGGGCTGGTCGAAGATTTCTTTCAGCATGAAGTGGGGAAAACCTCCTTTTTCCAGCTGACCGATGTTCAAAGCTACGGTCTGCGCCTCATGCGGACACTCCACATTATTCAGGTCGACAATCTTCAAGGGAGCACCTGCCCGTAGTACGGCTATTTCTTCGTCGGAGAGATACACCACCTGATTGGTGTAAGTCACCATGGGAGTGGCATCAGAAGCCAAGAAGAACTCTCCATCACCTACTCCGACAACTAACGGACTACTCTTGCGGGCAGCAATAATCTCGTCGGGATGCTTACGGTCGACCACTGCAATGGCATAAGCACCGATGACTTCCCGCAAAGCTAACTGAACGGCGGTCAGCAAGTCCAGATTTCCTTGCTGCTGGATGTAGCCAATCAACTGCACCAGCACTTCCGTATCGGTGCTGCTCTTAAAGGTGCAACCCTTAGCCTGCAGCTTTTCTTTCAGTACGGCATAGTTCTCGATAATCCCGTTGTGTACCAGTGCCAGATCACCGTTCTGGCTGCAATGCGGATGGGCATTTACCGTACTAGGCTCTCCATGGGTGGCCCAACGCGTATGAGCGATTCCCACGCAACCGGACACGTCCTGCCCTTCGGCTGTCCGTTCCAAATCAGCTACTTTTCCCACAGACTTATACACATTCAACTGATGAGTGTCGCTCATCAAGGCCGCTCCGGCACTATCATATCCGCGATACTCCAGGCGCTTCAGGCCTTCTACCAATATCGGCCAAGCCTTTCGCTTTCCGATATATCCTACAATTCCACACATGTTACTTTTAACCTTAAAATATTATAGAAATCTACCTAATCTGTCAGCGAAATTACGATTTCTCACAATATAGAGGGAATTTAGGGAGAGATTTTCTATGAAAACACCGATTTTTATATTAAATTAGTACCGCAGTTTCAACTTTACGAACGATTTGTTTGTTTATATAGAAACAGAATTGAAATTTATCAACTTTAAATCAAGAAAAAAATGAAACATTTACTTCCTGAACTTCCTTATCAACTGGAAGCACTGGCTCCGAAAATGAGCAAAGAAACACTGGAATATCATTACGGAAAACATTTGCAAACGTACATAGACAACCTGAACAAATTGATTGCCGGTACGCCTTACGAAGAAAAAACGCTGGAGCAAATCTTGCTGGAAGCGGAAGGGCCGATGTTTAACAATGCAGCCCAGACCTGGAACCATACGTTCTTCTTTGATACACTGACTCCTCAGCAGCCGGAAATACCTCAACCTTTAGCAGATGCGTTGACTCGCGATTTCGGTTCGGTAGAAACTTTCAAAGAGAAGTTTACACAGGCAGCCACCACGCTATTCGGTTCGGGATGGACTTGGCTGGTGAGTGACAAAGACGGACATTTGTCCATCGTCAGCGAATCGAATGCCGGAAATCCGCTCAAGAAGGGACTAAAACCGTTACTGGTTATTGACGTGTGGGAACATGCGTACTACATTGACTACCGCAACCGCCGGGCGGCCTTCATCGAAGCATTCTGGACACTGGTGGACTGGCAGAAAGTAGCTGCCCGTCTCTAAAATATAAATCGGGGCCTCGGCAAATGAGCGGAGGTCCCGATTGTTTTATCTGTTTTTACACACTATGAAAAATTATTCCGTCTTAATGTGATTCACCGGATTTTCACGAACGGCTCCCCAACTGATGAGACACACGGAGCCTAAAGAAATCAAGGCTACCAACAGAAAGGCGACGCCAAACACGCCCCACATCGCCATGGGTGAATAGTGCAGGATACCGTCTATCTGCTGTACGCCGAACCATGCCAAAGGAACGGCCAGCAGCATACCTGCCAGCAAAGACAGCAAGGAGAAACGAAGCAGTCGTGCCCGTTCCATACCTGCACTGGAACCAAAAACCTTTCGGATGGCCATGTCGCGCTTGCGCTGGCTGATGAAATAAATGCTCATGGCAGTCAGTCCCAACAGGGAAATCAACAGGGCCGCACACGTAAAGGCTACAATAGTAGTACGCATGTGCAACAAATCTTTGTAGACTTCCGTCATCTCATCGGCATACCATTTGGATTCAAAGGGAATGCCCTCCACCACTTCCGAAAACAACGCATCAAGTTCTCTCTTATATGCTGCCTGATCGCCTTCAATGGTTTCTACCAGCACGTTCCAGGGTCTTACTTTGTCCGGATGCTCTACTGAAATCATGGTGGGCGACTGCGGAAGGAGAATGGAACCGAATTTGATGTCGGCATACCGTCCGCCTACAGCATACTGGCGGCCATATTCATTCCGTAATTCTGCCGTACGCGCGTAATCCAGCTGCAAAGAATCGAACGTACTTTCGGAAAAATACATATTCCCCCATTTCCGTGGAAGTTTCCTATCATCGAACACCTGGATGTGAAAGATGTCCAAAAAGGCCGAATCGGTACGGAATACCTGAAAACTGACATTTTGAGGTATCCCGTTACTATCGTAAAGCTGGGTGGTATTGTTGTTTCCCCGGTTTACAGGCGTACCGGCGGTCAAGCAGACATTCCTTACAAAAGGCTTCTTGCGGGCTTCGTCACGGAAAAGACGTATTTTTTCGGAAGAACCGACTGTCATGGCAGGATAGTCGAGTACATGACCGTATGTATAGCCCAACGGTTCACGCAGAATCCGGTAGATTTGTGCGGACAGATAGAGGGTACAAGTCAGCATGGCTACGGTGAGTCCGCTCTGCACCACATACAGTGCCCGAAGGTACACCGCCTTGGTTTTCCGTCGGAAAGTGCCTTTCACCACATCTAATGGATGGTAGTGAGAAAGCAGAACGGCAGGTACCACTCCGGCCAGCAAGGAAAGCAAGACAATGCCTATCAGATAGATTAGCAAAGTAATGGCGTTCAAGTCGTCCCAAATGTCCAATCGTGTCTGTAGCAGGTCACAGGCAGTCGGTTCCACTGCCTTAGCCAACAGCAAAGCCAGCAGAAAGGCTCCTGTGGTAAACAAGGCCGACTCTCCCAACAAGCGCCAAAAGATGCTCCGTGCGGAAGAGCCCAGCAACCGACGGGTAGCCATTTCCTTGGCACGGTAGCTTACTTGTGCCACGCACATGCTGACGTAATTGAATATAGCCATCAGCAGAATCAGAATACCTGCCACTAAGAATATCCATACTTTTACCGGATTGTATTGACGCAACTGAGGGCTCATTATTTCGGAGAAACATACGTCTTTCAACGGCATCCAGAATGCCTCGCGGAACAAGTCATGCTGATACCCCCAGGAAAAGGTTTTGAGAAAAGACAGCATGTCGGCAGCTTTCTGGTCGGGATTGACACCTTGAGGAAAACGGACCAGTATCGCCGTTCCTCCCATGTTGTTCATATCCGGATTGTGCATGCTGCTTCCCCAGTTCACAAAATCAACATAATCGAACGGTACAATGGCTTCTACCTCATCGGGGATGACGGAATTCTCAAAATCTTTTATGACGCCTGTCACTGTGTACATCTCCTTCTTGTCTGCAGACAAACGAAGCATCTTGCCTTCCGCAGGTTCTTCTCCAAACAGTTTACGGGCAGCCGATTCGGTCAGCACGATGCTGTGTGCATCGACCAGTGCCTGTTCAGGATTTCCCGACAACAGCGAATAACCAAAGAAACGGAGGAAATTATCTTTCACACAATATATTTCGAGACTGGTTTTCCGGTTATCTATTACCGCATAGCTGCCCGACTTATAGGCTTCGGCATTCACGGCACACCAGTCGGCCATTTCCGGATAACGGTTGGCCAGCCGTTCACCCACCAGGTAATTGCTGGCGCTATATTCCTCGTTCGACAACACATAAATATGCTCGATGTCCTTTATATCGCTGCCCACAGTGAGCTGCCGCACCACCATATTGGCAATGAGCAGCACGAACATCAGAGAAATGCCCAGTCCCGCCACATTGACCAGCGTAAATAGTTTGTTGCGGTGAAGATAGGTAAAATAGGTTTTCAGTCCTTTCATCGTATTTTATAGTTTTATGTGTTTATTCCGTCTTGATACTCCGTACGGGGTTTTCATTGGCATTCTTCCAGCACTGGAATGTCACTGTCAGTACCGTAATGAGACTGACCAGCAGGAAGGAGGCCACAAATACCCAGGCACGGATAGGCGTCTTGTCGGAGAAGCTTTCCAGCCAGTCGTGCCCTATCCACCAGCCAAAAGGCGCTGCCAGTACGAAGCAGACCACCAGCATGACAAAATAACGCTTGGTAAACATATAGAGAATCCCACCAGTGGAACTTCCCATGATTTTCCGGATACCAATCTCCTTCCGGCGGTATTCGCTTTCAAATAAGGTCAGTCCGAACACACCAATCATACTGAGGACAATAGCTATCAGGGAGAACAACAGAATTTGACGAGTAAAACGCAACTCCCGACGATAGTTCTGGTCAATCACCTCATCCATGAAACGGAATCTGAAATCACGGCCCGGTGCCATCTTTTCTGTTGCCTCAGCCAAGCGGTGAAGCATGTCCACTTTGTCTACTCCCGCAGCCACCCGGATGTTCAAGATATTGTTGGCATCCCAATTTGCATAATCTTTTCCGTAAATAAAGAAAGCCATCGGCTCTACGGCATCGTTGTTGCGGAAACTGCTGAAACGAATATTCTCACAGAATCCGACCACAGGATAGTCACCAGGAGTAGCGGGTTCGTCCACCTTCATCCAGGAATATTTCTTCTGGGCTGCTTCGTTGAAAATATACACATCTCCGTCGCCCGGTTTAAAGTTCCTCCCCTCAGTAATCTTGATGCCAAGCACAGATAAATAACGATAGTCCACTGGGAAACAGGCAAAATAAATGTTGTTTTCTCCTTGTCCTCTTCCCCAATTCATGTAACTGTCGGACGAATTCAATATGAACTGAGAAATCGAAACCCCTTCTACACCAGACAGCCCGGACAATTCGCTGACAAAAGTTTCCCTTCGGTCCAGCAACTCATAAGGAAGATTTCCCACCAGTACCACACTCTTGTCGTAACCGTAGTCGCTGTGCCGAATGTAGCGGCTTTGCAGGTACATGATGCCCACGGCAATAATCAGCATGAAAGAAACGAAAAACTGGAAACAAACCAGAAACGTACGCAGCAGCTTCCCTTTCGGAGAAAGACCGAACGAACCTTTCAACACCAGTGCCGGCGGGAAAGAAGTAACATAGTAAGAGGGATAGGCTCCGGCCAGCAACCCCATGAGAACAGCTATTCCACCTAAAGAAGCCAGCAAAACCGGATGATTCACCAAAGAGAGGTCGGATGCTACCAAGGTATTCAGGGAGGTGTCTTGCAACAGATAGAGCCAAAGTAATGAAAACAGAAACCCGCACACACAAACCAACACGGATTCCAACAACAGATACATCCGTAAAGAGAATGTGGAGGCGCCCAACACTTTCTGGGTGTTGATGGAACGCAACCGCATGGGAGTTTCTGCCAGCGAGAAGTTCATGTAGTTGACTGCTGCCGTCAACAGAATCAGTACCGATACACACAGCAGCAGGTAAACGGCCGCCTTGCTGGTAGCCGCCTTGTTGCCCACCGTAGAATAGTGTACTTCGTCCAGCGGCGTAAAATGAATGAAATTCTCCCAGTCTTCCTCTCCCTCTCCGCTAATCAGGTCTTTTGGAATCATCCGCTTGCAGGCTTCTATCACCGACTGAAGGACATCGGCCAATGAAGCCGGATTATCAAGCCGGATATACAAGGCATAATTCCAGTTTGTCCAGGAATCTTTGTTCAGATTCGGGGAGTAGGAAGAAAAGACACAGTTCCCTAACTGAGAGTTTTCCGGCATGTCCTGATAAACCCCTCCTATCACCAACGACTGATTACGGGATTTTCGGTCTACATAAATTGTCTTACCAATGGCATCTGTAGTACCGAAAAATCGGAGAGCCATGGATGCAGAAATCAGGGCATGATTAGGTTCATTAAGCGAAGTGGTAGTTCCACATACCATAGTAGGCTGAAATACCTCCAGGTAATCACCAAACCCCGTAAACCAGGGCTCAGAATAAATGTGTTCGTCTACTTCAAAATCATTCTTATTGTTTGACAATGAAGTAACTGAAATGGCCTGTATATGGGGAGAAGAAGCTCCCACCAGCTCACAGAAAGGACGGGCCAGCCAGATTTGCCAGCCGTAATCTCCGCCTGCATCCACTTCTACCCGGTAAATACGATCGTGTGCCGGATAGGCTTTGTTGTAGTTATAGTCGTAGTCCACCTGTGTCAGGATGACGAAGCAGGCGGAAAACGCAATACTCAATCCTAACAGGTTCAATACGCTGGCCGTAAAGAAACGCCGGAAAGTATGCGAGAAATTTCTAAGAAGTGTGTTCATGAGTGGTAAGTGTTTTTATACTGCAATTACGAAATTTATTCACCGACTTTCAACCGCCGGGTGGAGACGCTGCCGATTCCATCTTTGGAGATTTGAGCCGATTTAGCCTTTCCACTTAAAGTAAGACTGCCTACACCTTCTATGCTGGCATCCAGATGTTCGCAATCTACGGCCAGTTCACCGCTTCCCACACCTTCCAGACTGACTTGCACATTCCGGGCATGCAAGTCGGTCACGTGCAGACTGCCCACGCCTTCCACATCAAACTTCACATCCTTCAGGTTCAGACGGGACTTGCAATTGAATGAACCGACACCTTCAAAAGCCACTTTCTGCAAATCGGGCGCACTGATGTAAATAGAGAGTCCGTTCACGTTCCGGGTAGTTTTCTTTCCTTTCTCAGCCCACGCAATCAGCAATACTCCGTCTTTCACCGTACACTTTGTCTGGTCTACCCATTTCTTTTCTCCCTCTACACGAAGAGAATAGGTATCCGACTGGGTGAAATACACACTGGCCACACTCTCCACTTCAATGGAATGGAAAGGATTCACACTGCGGGTTTCACTTACTTTTTCTTCGTTACCACTTCTTGCACTGGCACAGTTTACACACATCAAACCCATTACCAAACCTGCCAATATACGTACAATCTTTTTCATCACAATTTATTTTTTAGTTTAACACCAATACTTCATTATCTTTGTAACTTTCATAACCGGAAACGATGACACGTTCGCCTTTTTCCAATCCTTCCAGCACCTCGTAATACTGCGGATTCTGACGTCCGATACGGATTTTACGACGATAGGCTTTCTTTCCTTCCTTATCGACCACAAAAATCCAGTTGCCTCCGGTTACCTGGAAGAAAGTTCCCTTCGGAATCAATACACTTTCGGTAGGCTCACCCAACTGCAAATCGATGTAGTAGGTCTGTCCGCTGCGGATATTTTCCGGACGGTTGCCCTGGAAGATGAAATCCGTACGGAAACGTCCCTCACGTACTTCCGGATATACCTTACGCACCTTCAAGTTAAACGAAGAACCCTGACGTTCAAAAGTAGCAGGCAGTCCGTTGGTCACACGGTCGATGTAATGTTCGTCAATCATGGCCTCGATTTTGAAGTCCGACAAGTCATTAATCTGTCCCACCATCTGTCCGGCGTTGATATTCTGTCCTAACTCCGCATCCAGCAATCCTAATTCTCCGTCAATGGTAGCCCGCACTTCCAGCTTATCCTTCCGTTCGCGAATCAGCAAAACGTTCTTGCGCATGTTCTGCAAGTTATCTTCCATCTGATCCATCTGAATGTTACGGTAGATGGAGTCCTGCACCAAACGCTCCGTAATCAGTTTATGCTTTTTCTGAGCTACTTCATAATCTTCCTTAGCCTGAAGATACTCTTCGCGGCTGATAAGACGTTCCTTGTACAGACGCTGGTACTGCTGGAACGTACGCTGTTTGCGGCGCGTATCAATATCGAGCTGTACTTTCTCGGTTTCGTTGTTCAACTTGTCCTGCTGCATGGTGACCTGCGTATTACGGAGCAGGTTCTGCTTTTCGGCCAGTTCAGACTCCGCATTCAGAATCTGCAAATCCAGGTTGGAGTTACTGAGACGGAGAATCACGTCGCCTTTCTTCACGTGAGCTCCTTCTTCCACCACCTTTTCCTGCACGATACCTCCCTCTTCGGGACTGAGTTGTACCACGGAAATAGGCTGTACCTGCCCGTTCACACGGATATAGTCATTGAATTTTCCATAAGTCACGTCGGCAATGTTCAGTGACTTACCATCGACTTTCAATGTAGAAGCATGATTGCCGAAAATAATCCAGCCCAACAGCAGAAGAATAACGGCTCCTCCCCCAATATAAGGAAGATGTTTCTTCTGGATTCCTTTTTTCTTTTCTAACTGTATATCCATAATATCGTCTTTTTTCAATTTCTATTTATTTGTCTGAGGCATCAAACCCACGAATAATTTCTTCTCCCTTGTAATAGTCTACCAGACGGCATTTCATCAGGTAGGTCAGCTTGCTTTGCAGCAGCAAGGTCTCGCTTTCGAGCAAGGTGGCCGCATTGTTCTGTACATCGAGCGAAGTCATCAAGCCTTCTTCGTACTTGCGCCGGGTGACATGATAGGCCAGCGAGTCGGAACTGACTTTCTTTTCCATCTGTATGCTCTCCTTCAGATAGCCTTCCCGGTCCTGTACGGCCTGAAGCACCAATTTCTGCAATTCCTCTTTCTGCGATTCATATTGTTCACAAGCAATGCGGTAATTGTTTTTTGCCTGACGCATGCTGGTCACTCCCGAAAGCCGGTTGAAAATAGGAATACTCATGCTGATGCCCACGTAAGAACCAAAGTTATTGTTGAACTGGGTACGGAAATCAGGATAAGCCGTAGAATGAAGTTCCTTATAATAGGAACTGGAGATTCCACCGAACAACGTGATGGACGGTACCACATTGGCCCATGAAATTTTACGGCGCATATCGGCTACTTTCGCATTCAATGCAGCTTGCTGCAGGGTAGGATTGACATTCAGTGCGATACGGAACACATCGTCCGCACGCTCCTGAGTCAACTGAATATATTGAAGTGTCTGTGTATCGAGTACGGCAGTGTCCAACTGTAAAGTATCTTCTGCCGGGAAATTCATTTTCTGTTTCAATGTCAGCAAGGCTGTTTCATACAAGTTCTTCTGGTGGGTGAGGTTGTAACTGTCCGTAGCCTGCTGGGCCTCCATCTGGGCTACATCCGACAAGCCTTTCAATCCTAATTCCTCCTGACGGCGCGTCTTGTACAGCAGCGAATCGCTTTCCTGCAATTTCTTGCGGGCCAGCCGCATCGTACCGTAGCAATATAGGGCATCAATATAAGCCTGAAAAGTCTCTAACGCTGTATTGTCTTTAGCTTCCTGCCAGGCAGCTTTTCCCATCAGCCAGGCAGCTTTTGCCCGACGCACCTCATTCACCAGTCCCCCACCACGGAAAATCGGCATGGAAGCTTCCATGGAATAACCGTTGTTGAAAGTAGACAAGGTGTTGTAGGTATTGGTTTCCGGATCGACCGAACGACCGAAATTATATTGTACGCTGGTACCGGCAGTTACCCCGGGCAAGAAACTGCCGATAGCCTTCATGCGATCCAACCTTGCATTGTCTGCTTCCAGTTCCCGCTGCCGGACGGTACGATTGTGCTGTACGGCGTAGTTCATACAGCGGTCTACGTCCCATACTTCCTGTGCCGCAGCTTCCAGCCCCATCCAACCGGAAAAGAAGCAAATCGTCATGCGTAATAGATTCTTTTTATTCATATTGTTTTCTTTTATCCGCAAAAGACTATTCAAATACCGTGCCAAAGTTTTACTTCATTCATTTTCAACAAGATAGAATATTTCATAGAATCTCAAGTGTCTAATTTTTTGACAATGAGTGTCTAATTTTTTGTCACTGTACATATTTTTTAGACATTTTTGAGGGCTATGCCTTGAAAATTCCTATTTTTGTCGCAAAATCTCAATCACAGATGGCAAAACAAGGAACTTTACTCGTTGTAGATGACAACCGCAACATACTTACTTCTCTGCAATATCTTCTGGAAGAATATTTCCAGCAAGTAATCACCCTGAATTCTCCCGTAACCATTCCTTCTCTGCTACAGCGGGAAGCGATTGATGTGGTGCTGCTGGACATGAACTTTTCTTCCGGTATCAACAGCGGGAATGAGGGACTTTACTGGTTGCGCGAAATCAAACGGTTGCGTCCGCAGATTCAAGTGGTATTGTTCACTGCCTACGCCGACATCAACTTAGCGGTAACGGGGCTGAAGGATGGAGCGACCGACTTTATCGTAAAGCCTTGGGACAATGCCAAACTGGTACAGACTCTGCAAGAAGCCTATGCCAAAGCCCGTGGAAACGAGAAGAAAGGAAAACAGGCCTCACAACCGACGGAAAAATCGAGTATGTACTGGGGAAATTCCTCTGTCATCCGTCCACTGCGGCTGTTGGTTGAGAAGGTCAGCACGACCGATGCCAATATTCTGATTACCGGAGAAAACGGTACGGGAAAAGATATGCTGGCACGAGAAATTCACCGGCTGTCTCCTCGTCGCAACGGGCCGATGGTGGCCGTCGATATGGGAGCCATAACCGAATCACTGTTTGAAAACGAATTGTTCGGTCATGTAAAAGGTTCGTTTACCGATGCACACACCGACCGGGTAGGACGTTTTGAAGCTGCTGATGGCGGAACCTTGTTTCTCGATGAGATTGCCAACCTGCCCTATCATCTGCAAGCCAAACTGTTGACGGTGATTCAGAAGCGTTATTTTATCAAGGTGGGAAGCAATACTCCCCAGCCGACCAATATCCGGCTGATTTGTGCCACGAACCGCAACTTAGATGAAATGGTACACAACGGAGAGTTCCGTGAAGACCTGCTGTATCGCATCAATACCATTCATTTGCACATTCCGGCTCTCCGAGAACGGAAAGAAGACATCCTTCCTCTGGCACAGCGTTTCTTAGAACAATATAATCAGCAATACCTGCGCACACTGACAGGCTTCAGTGCCGATGCAGAACAGCGTCTGCTGAATTATCCCTGGTATGGAAATATCCGTGAGCTACAGCATACCATTGAAAAGGCGGTCATCCTTTCAGAAGGAAATCTATTGAAAGCCGAAAATCTGCAACTAGCAGAAGTTTCGGGACAAGATGCTCCAGCCACACACGAAGAAAGTAAAGAAGACACTCCGCTGCAAACCTTGGACGAGATGGAGAAAAATCTCGTCAAGAAAGCCATCGAACAATGCGACGGCAATTTGTCACAGGCAGCGGCACAATTGGGCATTACGCGGCAGACACTTTACAACAAGATGAAACGTCATGGCATCTAAATGGTTATCTTCTCCGCTGGCACGGCTCGCATTCCTCACAGGAGGTACCGTATTGCTGACACTCGGTATCAGCCAGAATGAGAACGAATGGCTCTGGATAGGAGGTTTTCTGATTGCTTTAGCCATCTATCTGTTTTATGCCAGCCAGAAACAGTTGCGCGAAAAAAGCTGGCTGATGATGGAAGCTATCCGCAACAGAGATTATTCTTTCCGCCTTCCTACGCATGGCTTCATCGGAGGAGAACGTATTCTGCAAAATGCGCTCAACGAGTTCGGTGCCATGATGGGCGAGCAGAAACAACTGATGGAACAACGGGAACGGTTTTATGAACAGGTTCTCTCGGGCATCAGTTCCGGCATCATCGTGCTGAACGAGCAAAATAAAATCATACAAACCAATCCGGCTGCCACAAGGCTATTAGGACTACCGGCCCTCGGTACCCTGCAACAACTGGAGCGTTATGGGAATGAGATACCCGAATTACTCAGCTCGCTTCCTGCCGGTGAACGGTGCAACCTGCAATACGCTACCTCCAAAGGGGAAATCCAACTGTTAGTGCGTGCATCCATTATGGAATTAGGAGGAAATACGGTAAAGATTCTCACTCTGAACGATATTCGTAACGAAATGGACACGAAAGAGCTTGAATCGTGGATAAAACTGACCAGGGTACTGACACACGAAATCATGAACTCCATCGCTCCGATTTCTTCTTTGAGCGAAACCTTTCTGCTACGAAAAGATGTAATTGATAGTCCGATTTACGAAGGTATCCGTGCCATTCATGAAACCTCTACCGGACTTATTTCTTTTGTAGACAGTTACCGGAAGTTTTCTGCGCTTCAGAAACCTTCACCAGAGCCATTCTATCTGAAAGAACTCCTTTTACAGGTAAAAAGCATCCATTTAATCCCCTCGCACATTCAGTTGACACTCCAGATTGAGCCGGACGACCTGATGCTGTATGCCGACCCTAACCTGATTCGCCAGGTACTTATCAATCTTCTCAAAAATGCCACACAAGCTATTGGGGAAAATAAAGGAAAAATCCACATACGAGCCTATTCCACCAAGGAAGAACATATCTTAGTCTATGTCAGCAACGATGGTCCCGCCATCCCTGAAAAGGAAGCAGAAGAAATCTTTGTACCGTTCTTTACCACTAAAAAAGAAGGTAGCGGAATTGGTCTCTCTCTTTCCCGACAGATTATGAAGCTTTCCAACGGCAGTATAAGTCTGCTGAAAGCAGAAACTAACGGATGGAATACTACCTTCGTACTGGAATTCTTTTAAACGCAGAGAAGCCCCGAACTACAGTCATTCAGGGCTTCTCTACACAAATTGAATCATAACAACTAACGGTATTTTTAAACCATTGCTAAGCCGGAAGAATCCGACTCACGTTTTTTCAAAAGCATTTTCAAACCTTCCAATAAGTTCCGACATCCGTCATTCATCTCCTCATTGCCATTCCTATAACCAAAATCCACATCACATGAAGGCATATCGGCTTTAGACTTGCGTTTGCAGATATCTGCAAACAAATGAATTTTGTGCCAATTACGATAATCCATAAAGCGAGTCAGCAAATCTTTCTGCCACGGCTCCATTACTACTACGAAGTCGGCTTCATCACGTAAAGCTTCGTTCATGCTCCGTTCCAACTTTCTCCCTCCCGGAGAACCAAATTCTGTCATCTCAGCTGTTACCACCTCCACATCGGTCATGTCAGCTTCGGTGAGTTTCTTCTTAAAAAGAGACTCCATTGAGAACAGCTTTCCGACACGTTCCAGACCGACTAATAGCACTTTCATAAAATCAAATTTTAAAAGTTAATAAAAAGAAGGTACTGAAAATCCTTTCTCGAATTAAATGTAATAATTTAATTCGGTCAAACAAAGCGAATAACAGAATATTATCATAAAATACACATTAATTATGATTTAATATACTCAAAGTGTAAATTATGATAATTTATTATTTACAAACGGCTTCCTTGAATGATATCAATCAAAATCGGACGCATTCCTCCGACAAAGCATTCCACTGCAATTACCATCAGAATCAACCCCATCAGACGCATCATCACATTATTACCTGTTTCCCCAATAATGCGAACCAGTTTCGTAGATAAACGTAGAATAATATAAGTAAGTATATACACCAAAGCTATCACGGAAACAAGAGTAACTTTCAAACCCCATGTACGCGCATCATCCATCATGATAATGCCATTGGCAATAGCTCCCGGTCCACACAGCATCGGAATAGAAAGTGGTGTGATTGAAATATCATTTGCATAAGCTTTAATCTCCTCGTCTTTCAGCTTCGTATTGGTATAGCGTGCCTGCAACATATCGTAGCCAATCTTCAGAATGATAATACCTGCTGCAATACGAAATCCATTGGTAGATATTCCGAAAAACTTAAACAAGAACTGCCCGCAAAATGTAAATGCAATCAATATAATAAAAGAAATGATTGTAGCTCTTTTCACAATATGCTGTCGCTCCTTTTCTTCCAGACCATTCGTCATTGTCAAAAAGACCGGCATTGTACCCAAGGGGTTGGTCAACGTAAAAAAGGAAGTGAAGCACAACAGTGCATAAGGTAAGATTGTATCCATAAAATATATATTTTAAAACCTAAAACAAAGATACAATAAAATCTGAGTTACGGATACAAAAAAAGCCCTGAAGCATTTCTGCCTCAGGGCTCCTGTTAAAACGGCGACTACCTACTCTCCCACTTGCGCAGTACCATCGGCGTGACGAAGCTTAACTTCTCTGTTCGGAATGGGAAGAGGTGGAACCTTCGTGCAATAGTCACCTGAATATCATTTATGTATTCATGACTCACAAGCAAGCAATTTCAGCACTTCTTTCATGCTAAACGTATATATCATCCTTTCGATGAATTTTCCATCCGCTCCGCGCGGATAAGGAAAGCTGACGGGCAATTAGTAATGCTCGGCTTTGCTGTCTCCAGCTTTACACCTGCATCCTATCAACGTTGTCGTCTTCAACGACCCTCAAGAAATCTAATCTTGTGGCCGGCTTCGCACTTAGATGCTTTCAGCGCTTATCCGATCCCGACTTAGATACCCGGCGATGCGCCTGGCGGCACAACCGGTAAACCAGAGGTCGGTCCAACACGGTCCTCTCGTACTAGTGTCAGAGCCACGCAAATTTCATACGCCCACGATAGATAGAGACCGAACTGT
>OOCG01000041.1_pt1 | contig 84151 bp, 66 predicted proteins | sample 1671521 | NCBI WGS metagenome assembly OOCG01 (sample SAMN06348165, study PRJEB24527) | human gut metagenome | biome: human gut; feature: ankylosing spondylitis patient; material: feces | host: Homo sapiens | place: China | collected 2015-10
GTCACGCCGATGGTACTGCGCAAGTGGGAGAGTAGGTAGTCGCCGTTTTAACAGAAGCCCTGAGGCAGAAACGCTTCAGGGCTTTTTTTGTATCCGTAACCCGGATTTTATTGTATCTTTGTAACTGGTTAAATCTAATTATATTGTTTTTAAATTATCGAATAAGTATGAGAACACGCATCTTACACCGTTGGAAAACGGTTTGTCTAGGGGGATTATTGGGTATTTCGTCATTATGTGCACAAGCAGAGGGAACAGGCTATACGCCAACTCCGGAGAATCTGCAAGCCCGAAAGGAATTTCAGGATGGCAAGTTTGGCATCTTTCTGCACTGGGGAATTTATAGCATGTTTGGGCAGGGAGAATGGTATATGAATACCGACAACATTGATTGCCATGAGTATGCAAAAGCTGCATCGGGATTTTATCCTTCACGTTTTAATGCGCAGGAGTGGGTAGCTGCAATCAAGGCTTCCGGAGCCAAATATATCTGTATTACTTCCCGTCATCATGATGGCTTTTCTATGTTTGATACGAAATATTCAGACTATGACATCGTGGATGCCACTCCTTTTAAACGAGATGTGATAAAGGAGCTGGCGGAAGAGTGCCGTAAGCAGGGAATAAGACTGCATTTATATTATTCGCATCTGGACTGGACGCGTGAAGATTATTATCCGTTGGGAAGAACGGGGCATGGAACCGGACGTACCTCACATGGAGAATGGGCAACTTATTATCAGTTCATGAATCATCAGCTTACGGAATTGCTGACTAACTATGGTCCGATTGGTGCAATCTGGTTTGATGGAATGTGGGACCAGCCCGATGGCTTTGACTGGAAATTGGAAGAACAGTATAAATTGATTCACAAATTACAGCCTGCCTGTCTGATTGGAAACAATCATCATAAAACACCTTACCAAGGTGAAGACTTTCAGATGTTTGAACGTGATCTTCCAGGCGAGAATAGAGCAGGATTGTCTGGACAGTCAGTGAGTGCGCTTCCGTTGGAAACTTGCGAAACGATGAATGGCATGTGGGGGTACAAAATAAAGGATCAGAATTATAAATCGGTTACTGATTTGGTGCGTCTGCTAGTACGTGCGGCAGGTAAAGGAGCTAATCTGCTGATGAATATCGGCCCTCAGCCTAATGGTGAACTTCCGGCTGTGGCTGTAGAACGTTTGAAGGGAGTGGGAGAGTGGATGTCGAAATATGGGGAAACCATTTATGGCACTACTGCGGGAAATGTGATGAGTGCTTCGTGGGGGGCCACTACCCGTAAGGACAATATGCTTTATGTACATCTGTTAGCGGATCGTATGCCTCAGTTCGTGACCTTGCCGGTGACGGAAAAAGTCGTTTCTTCTACTTTGTTCGGTACCGATGAAAAAGTAAAATGGGAGAAAATACAAGGTGGCATCGTATTGCATACAGAAAATCTGCAACCTTCTGTAGACTGTATTGTGGCCTTAAAACTGAAATAATTTGAATTTAAAATAAGAAAAAAGGATTGTCTGACACTTTAATAGTTGTGACAATCCTTTTTCTTGTTTATATTTACCACAAGAAAAACGAAATATCATGGTGATAAAAACAATTTTGGATACAGATTTATATAAGTTTACTACTTCATACGCTTATATAAAGTTATTCCCTTATGCCATTGGAACCTTTACTTTTAAAGATAGGGATGAGACTGAATATACGGAAGGATTTCTGGAAGCCTTGAAAAACGAAATCCATAATCTGGAAATGGTAAAACTGACATCGGAAGAGCAGGAATACATGACAACCCATTGCCGCTTTCTGCCCAGTGTGTATTGGGAGTGGCTTTCTTCCTTCCGGTTTGACCCGAATAAAATAGAAGTATGGTTGGATGAGCACCATCACTTACAGATGACGGTGACTGATTACCTGTATAAGGTAACTCTTTATGAAGTGCCGCTATTGGCCATTGTTTCTGAAATAAAAAATCAATTTCTGAATCGCATTCCAGACAAGCAGACGATACTGGACAAACTGGCCGATAAGGTGAACCTGTCGAATGCACACCAGATGCCTTTCTCCGAGTTTGGTACACGACGACGTTTCTCTTTTGACGTGCAGAAGCTGGTGGTGGAATATCTGAAAGAGCATGCCCAGTATTGTACCGGTACATCGAACTGTCACCTTGCCATGAAATACGATATGCGTCCTATGGGTACACATCCTCATGAATGGTTTATGTTTCACGGAGCTCAGTTTGGTTACAAGCACGCCAACTATATGGCATTGGAGAACTGGGTAAACGTGTATGATGGTGATTTGGGGACAGCCCTGTCTGATACCTATACATCTGATTCATTCCTCAGCAATTTCAGCCGGAAGCAGGCAAAGTTGTTTGACGGTGTACGTTGTGATTCCGGCGATGAATACGAATTTATAGAGCGGTTGATAGCCCGGTACAAGGAGTTAGGCATTGACCCGACTACCAAAACGATTATCTTCAGTAATGCATTAGATTTCGAGAAGGCACTGAAGATTTATCAGTATTGCCAGGGAAAAATCCGCTGTTCCTTTGGTATCGGTACCAACTTGACGAACGACACAGGTTATCAGCCATCTAACATTGTGATGAAATTATCACGCTGCAAGATGAGTCAGAGTCAGGAATGGCGTGAATGTGTCAAGCTTTCGGACGATATGGGCAAGCATATGGGAAGCATGACAGAGGTAGAAGCCTGTCTGCATGAGCTACGTTTGCTTACAGAATGATAGATTTATAGTCTGTTGCTTTTGTTTGTGTGAATTTGTTGTTTAAATAATGAAAAAACTTTCTTTTTATTTTCTTATTTCAAAATATTGTATACCTTTGCAGCATCTAAAACGAAACGTATAAAACGAACGATTATGAACAACTTGTTTTTACATATTTTGCTATGCGGTCTGATTAATCTGCTGGAAAGCCCAGTGGGAAGTGAGTCGTGCGCATACTGATAGTAAAAATGAAATGATATCAAGCCTTTCTCACTTCCTTGTGCGAAAGGCTTTTTTTTGAGATAACAAGAAATAAAAAGATAATATTATGAGTGACAGATTATTTATTTTTGATACGACTCTTCGCGATGGGGAGCAGGTACCGGGATGCCAGTTGAACACAGTGGAAAAGATTCAGGTGGCAAAGCAGCTGGAAGCATTAGGTGTGGATGTAATTGAAGCCGGTTTTCCGATTTCAAGTCCGGGAGATTTTAATTCTGTAATTGAAATTTCTAAAGCGGTGACTTGGCCGACTATCTGTGCGTTGACTCGTGCTGTGCAGAAAGATATTGATGTAGCGGCAGAAGCCCTGCAATATGCCAAACATAAACGTATTCATACGGGAATCGGTACTTCTGATTCGCATATCAAGTATAAATTCAATTCTACCCGTGAAGAAATTATTGAACGTGCAGTAGCTGCCGTGAAATATGCAAGACGTTACGTAGATGACGTGGAGTTTTACGCAGAAGATGCCGGACGTACGGACAATGAATATCTGGCACGCGTAGTAGAAGCAGTAATTAAGGCTGGAGCTACAGTAGTGAACATTCCGGATACCACAGGCTATTGTTTGCCTGATGAATATGGTGCAAAAATCAAATACCTGATGGAGCATGTCAACGGAATAGACAAAGCAATTATCTCTACTCACTGTCATAACGATTTGGGCATGGCTACAGCCAATACCATCAGCGGAGTGTTGAACGGTGCCCGACAGGTGGAAGTAACCATTAACGGTATTGGTGAACGTGCCGGAAATACCTCGTTGGAAGAAGTGGCCATGATTTTACGTTGTCACCATGACATTCAGATTGATACCAATATCAATACACAGAAAATCTATCCTACCAGCCGCATGGTGTCCAGTTTGATGAACATGCCGGTACAGCCTAACAAGGCTATCGTGGGACGTAATGCCTTTGCGCATTCTTCGGGTATCCATCAGGACGGTGTGCTGAAAAATGTGCAGACTTACGAAATCATTGACCCGAAGGATGTGGGTATCGATGATAATGCCATTGTGCTGACTGCACGTAGCGGACGTGCTGCCTTGAAGCATCGTTTGCATGTGCTGGGAGTGGAAATGACTCAGGAAAAACTGGATAAGGTATATGAGGATTTCTTGAAACTGGCTGACAAGAAAAAGGATATCACAGACGATGACATCTTGGTATTGGCAGGAGCCGACCGTAATGTGAACCACCATATCAAACTGGAATACCTGCAAGTGACAAGTGGTGTGGGTGTTCGTTCGGTAGCCAGTCTTGGACTGAATATCAGCGGAGAGCACTTTGAAGCAGCTGCTACAGGTAATGGACCGGTGGATGCCGCTATCAAGGCTGTGAAACAGATTATCAAACGCCAGATGACTTTGAAAGAGTTCACTATTCAGGCCATCAGCAAGGGTAGTGACGATGTGGGTAAAGTACACATGCAGGTGGAATACGACGGCCAGATGTATTATGGCTTTGGCGCAAACACCGACATCATTGCCGCATCAGTAGAAGCATATATCGATTGTATCAATAAATTCAGAAAATAATAAATTAAACGAGAAACGTATGGCTAATACATTATTCGACAAAATATGGGATGCACACATCGTGCAGAAGGTGGAAGACGGACCTACCCAGTTGTATATCGACCGTCTGTACTGTCATGAGGTAACCAGTCCGCAGGCTTTTGCCGGGATGCGTGCCCGTGGATTGAAGTGCTTCCGTCCGGAACGTATCTATTGTATGCCGGACCACAATACACCGACTCATGACCAGGACAAACCTATCGAAGATCCTGTATCTAAGGCACAGGTAGATGCGCTGGCAAAGAATGCAGCCGATTTCGGACTGACGCATTTCGGAATGATGAACAAGAAAAACGGTATTATCCATGTGGTTGGTCCGGAACGAGGACTGACACTGCCGGGCATGACGATTGTGTGTGGTGACTCACATACTTCTACTCATGGAGCGATGGGAGCAGTGGCTTTTGGTATCGGTACCAGTGAAGTGGAAATGGTAATGGCTTCACAGTGTATCCTTCAGGCACGTCCCAAGACCATGCGTATCACGATTGACGGTAAGCTGGGCAAAGGTGTTACGGCAAAGGACGTTGCATTGTACATGATGTCAAAAATGACCACAAGCGGTGCGACCGGATATTTTGTGGAATATGCAGGTGAAGCTATTCGCAGTCTGACCATGGAAGGACGTCTCACATTGTGCAACTTGTCGATTGAAATGGGAGCCCGTGGAGGTATGATTGCTCCGGATGAAGTGACCTTTGAATACATCAAAGGACGTGAATATGCTCCTAAGGGTGAAGAATGGGATAAGGCCCTGGCTTACTGGAAAACATTGAAGAGCGACGACGATGCCGTATTTGACAAGGAAGTACGTTATGACGCTGCAGATATTCAGCCGATGATTACTTACGGAACCAATCCGGGAATGGGCATGGCTGTTACATCGGATATTCCTACCACGGAAGGCATGAGTGAAGTAGAAAAAGGCTCTTTCGAAAAATCCATGCAATACATGGGATTCCAGCCGGGTGAAAGTCTGCTGGGTAAAAAAGTAGATTATGTGTTCTTGGGAGCTTGTACCAACGGACGTATTGAAGACTTCCGTGCGTTTGCTTCTATCGTGAAGGGAAGAAAGAAAGCTGATAATATCACTGCATGGCTGGTTCCGGGTTCTTGGATGGTAGACGAACAGATTCGTCAGGAAGGACTTGACAAAGTGTTGGAGGAAGCTGGATTTGAAATCCGTCAGCCGGGATGTTCTGCTTGTCTGGCCATGAACGACGACAAGATTCCTGCCGGAAAATATTCAGTATCTACAAGTAATAGAAACTTTGAAGGACGCCAGGGACCGGGTTCACGTACCTTGCTGGCAAGTCCGTTGACTGCGGCTGCCGCTGCCGTAACCGGTGTGATAACAGATCCAAGAACGTTAATGTAAAAAATGAGTGTCATGAAACAGAAATTCAATATCATAACAAGTACTTGTATCCCTTTGCCATTGGAAAATGTGGATACTGACCAGATTATCCCGGCACGCTTCCTGAAAGCAACTACACGCGATGAAAAATTCTTTGGAGACAATTTGTTTCGCGACTGGCGTTATCATCCGGATGGTTCGCTGAACAAGGATTTTGTGCTGAACAATCCTAAATACAGCGGACAGATTTTAGTGGCCGGAAAGAACTTCGGTAGCGGTTCCAGCCGTGAACACGCTGCGTGGGCTATTGCCGGATATGGTTTTCGGGTGGTAGTTTCAAGCTTCTTTGCCGATATTCATAAGAACAATGAACTGAATAACTTTGTTTTGCCGGTGGTGGTAAGCGAAGAGTTCTTGAAAGAGCTGTTTGCTTCGATTGAAGCAGACCCTCAGACGGAAGTAGAGGTGAACTTACCGGCACAGACTATTACCAACAAAGCAACCGGAAAGTCTGAAACATTTGAAATCAATGTTTATAAGAAGCATTGTTTGATGAACGGACTGGATGACATTGACTTCTTGGTAGAGAACAAAGATAAGATAGAGGCTTTTGAAAAGGCACGCAACTGACCGTAAAAAAGAGTGATTATGAATAATCATCCGAGAATAGAGATAATGGACACTACGTTACGCGACGGAGAACAGACCAGTGGCGTATCGTTTGTCCCTCACGAGAAGTTGATGATAGCCCGTTTGTTGCTGGAGGATTTAAAGGTAGACCGAATCGAAGTTGCTTCAGCCCGCGTGTCGGATGGTGAATTCAATGCAGTAAAAATGATTTGTGACTGGGCTGCACGCAGAGGTTTACTGCAGCGGGTAGAAGTCCTGGGATTCGTTGACGGAAAGATGTCGGTCGACTGGATTCATGATGCGGGAGGACAGGTCATCAACTTGCTTTCGAAAGGCTCTGAAAAGCATTGCCGCTATCAGTTGAAGAAGACTTTGGAGGAACATCTGGCTGACATACGGAATACGGTAGACTATGCGCACGAAAGAGGGCTTGAAGTCAATTTGTATCTGGAAGACTGGAGTAATGGTATTAAGGATTCACCGGACTATGTATTCGGATTGGTAGATGGTTTGCGCGACATCGGTATCCGTCGTTTCATGCTTCCTGATACCTTGGGAATTCTCAATCCCTTGCAGGTCATCGAATTCATGCGTAAAATGAAAAAGCGTTATCCAGACCTTCATTTTGATTTTCATGCGCACAATGACTATGATTTGGCTGTAAGTAACGTATTAGCAGCTGTATTGAGTGGGGTGAAAGGATTGCATACTACCATTAACGGGTTGGGAGAACGGGCCGGTAATGCCCCTCTGGCCAGTGTGCAGGCTATCTTGAAAGACCATTTTCATGCCATTACGCGCATCGATGAAAGTCGCTTGAATGATGTGAGTCGTGTAGTGGAATCTTATTCCGGTGTGACGATTCCGGCCAACAAGCCCATTGTGGGAGAGAGTGTGTTTACACAGGTGGCTGGCGTACATGCCGATGGAGACAATAAGAATAAACTCTACTTCAACGACCTGCTTCCGGAGCGTTTCGGACGTGTGCGTGAATATGCCTTAGGAAAAAATTCCGGGAAAGCCAACATCCGTAAGAATCTGGAGAGTATGGGCCTGGAACTGGATGAAGAATCCATGCGCAAAGTCACCGAACGAATCATTGAACTGGGCGATCGTAAAGAACTGGTCACTCCCGAGGATTTGCCGTATATCATCAGTGACGTGTTGAAGCACGATGGCATACAGAATAAGGTGAAATTGCTTAGTTACTTTGTAACCCTCGCCAAAGGATTGAAGCCGATGGCCACGCTTAGCATTGAGATTAACGGGAAAACCTATCAGGAAAGTTCCAGCGGCGACGGACAGTACGATGCTTTTGTACGTGCGTTGCGCAAGATATATAAAGGTACATTAGGAAGAAAATTCCCGATGTTACTGAACTATGCTGTGACTATTCCTCCTGGCGGACGTACGGATGCCTTTGTGCAGACTGTTATCACCTGGAATTATGAGGATAAGGAGTTCCGTACAAGAGGATTTGATGCCGACCAGACAGAAGCAGCCATCAAGGCGACAATTAAAATGTTGAACATGATAGAAGATTTAAATTAAAAGCATACAATTATGGATTTTAAAATAGCAGTATTAGCCGGTGACGGAATCGGACCGGAAATCTCCGTTCAGGGAGTAGATGTAATGACAGCCGTTTGTGAGAAGTTTGGTCACAAGGTGGATTATAAATATGCACTTTGTGGAGCACATGCTATCGATGAAGTAGGTGATCCGTTCCCTGAAGAAACTTATCAGATTTGTAAGGATGCCGATGCTGTGTTGTTCTCAGCAGTAGGTGACCCGAAATTTGACAATGACCCGACCGCAAAGGTACGTCCGGAACAGGGATTGCTGGCTATGCGTAAAAAACTGGGACTTTTTGCCAATATTCGTCCGGTACAGACCTTCAAGTGTCTGGTGCACAAATCTCCGTTGAAAGCCGAACTGGTAGACGGTGCAGATTTTCTCTGTATCCGCGAACTGACAGGCGGTATGTATTTCGGAGAAAAATACCAGGATAATGACAAGGCATACGATACAAACATGTATACTCGTCCGGAAATTGAACGAATCTTGAAGGTTGGCTTTGAATATGCGATGAAACGTCGTAAACACCTGACTGTGGTAGATAAAGCTAATGTATTGGCTTCTTCTCGTTTGTGGCGTCAGATTGCACAGGAGATGGCTCCTCAGTATCCGGAAGTGACAACTGACTACATGTTTGTGGATAATGCAGCCATGAAGATGATTCAGGAACCCAAGTTCTTTGATGTAATGGTTACAGAAAATACGTTCGGCGATATTTTGACAGACGAAGGTTCAGTAATCAGTGGCTCAATGGGCTTGTTGCCTTCGGCTTCTACAGGAGAGAGCACACCAGTGTTTGAACCGATTCACGGTTCATGGCCACAGGCAAAGGGACTGAACATTGCCAATCCGCTGGCACAGATTCTTTCTGTAGCCATGTTGTTTGAATATTTCGACTGTAAGGAGGAAGGTGCACTTATCCGTCGTGCAGTAGATGCTTCTTTGGATGCCAATGTACGCACTCCGGAAATTCAGGTAGAAGGCGGAGCGAAATATGGAACCAAAGAAGTTGGTGCCTGGATTGTAGATTATATTAAGAAGGCATAAGACGAAATATCTTATTAAATAGAAGAAAGGGAGGTTGCTTTATGGCAGACCTCCCTTTTATGTTTAGAACTTCTTGATTCGGATGTGGCAGTAAGGTTCTCCTCCTGTCTTGTCATAATAGTGCTGGTGATAATCTTCAGCCGGCCAGAATTCGGATGCCGGAGTAAGGCGGGTATTTACCTCGTAGCCTTTTTCTCTTAACAGCTGAATGATTGCTTCTGCTTCTGCTTTCTGCGCTTCGTTCAGGTAGAAAATCTCACTTCGGTACTGCGGACCTATGTCAGGACCTTGTCCGTCTGTCTGTGCCGGGTCGTGTATCTCGAAGAAAAGTTTGCATAATTCCTTGTAAGTGGTCTGCTCCGCATCGTATTCCACTAATACAGCTTCGGCATGCCCTGTAGTGTGTGCTTTTACTTCCTGATAAGTTGGGTGCTGTTCTTTTCCTCCCGTATATCCTACTGTGCTGCTAACAACTCCTTGGGCTCTCTCCATCTGGTGTTGTACCCCCCAGAAGCATCCGCAGGCAAAAATGGCTTTTTCTATTTTCATGATAATTGTCTGTTTAATGATTGTTCAAACTTACGAAAAAATATTGTAATCCCTCCTGAGTTAGAGGAAGAAATACTACCTTCGTCGCAAATTCAAACGAAAGAAGAAATGAAATACATTGTGTGGATTCTTTGTGTATGGGTACTCAGCCTTCCTTTGCAGGCCCAGTCATATAACGATGTGGTAGAGCAGGCAATGGACTGTGTGAAAAAGGACAGTCTTGTGCAAGCGGAACGTCTTTTCAGGCAAGCACTGAAAATGGAACCGGATAATGCCCGGAATGCCCTGCTGTTTTCGAATTTAGGTACGGTGCAGAAGCGTATGGGAAAGACGGATGAGGCTATTGAATCTTACACGCTAGCTTTGAACATCATTCCCTATTCTACTACCATGTTATTGAACCGGGCTGCTCTCTATCTGGAAAAAGATTTGATACAAAAGGCTTATCTGGATTATTGTAATGTGATAGACCTTTTACCCAAAAATCTGGAAGCCCGTCTTTTTCGTGCCTATATTTACATGCAACGTCGCGAATATAAAGAAGCACGTGTGGACTACAATGTAGTGCTGGAGCAGGATGTGAAAAACAAGACAGCACGTATCGGGATTATCATGCTGGATGAGAAGGAAGGACGGCATCAGTCGGCGATGGACGCTATGAACCTGCTGGTTTCAGATTACCCTCGTGATGTATCTATACTTCGGATGCGGGCCAATATGGAGTGGGAACACGGACAGGCAGAGGCTGCTTTGTTCGATTTAGATGAAGTCTTGAAACTTGACCCGCGGGATGCTTCTTGCTATGTGATGAAGGGAGATATTCATTTGCAGCAGAAAAAAAAGGCAGAAGCACGAGAGGCATACGAAAAAGCGTTGGAGTTGGGAGTTTCTCGGGCTGAATTGGCTGAAAAACTGAAACAATGTAAATAGTATTCAATAAAAACTTTCGTTTTTGTTTGTACTTTTTAAAAAGTTTTTGCTATCTTTGCCTGAAATAGGTGAAGTGTGATGCAAATTCGTTCGGTTATAAAATTGGGAGTAGTGCTTTCCGTGGTACTTTTTTGTATCGGGATTGCTTTTTATGGTTTTGCCCGTTTGAGTATGGCCGACAAGGAAAACCGTGTGGATATTTTTGAATTTGTTCCTAAAGACTGTGCGGGCATTCTTGAAACGGATAACATTGATAATTTTATGCATGTCTTTTCGCAGACTGCATATTCTTCCCAGTTGGACACGCTTCATCGTGCGGGCTTAATGAATGACATCTTGAGTGATTTGAGCCGTTATTCTTCTGCAGCAGCCCATGGGCTTTCCTATCAAATGAATCATGTAGTAATTAGTTTTCATCGTCCTCATACTGCCATGGATGTGGTGGCTTATTTCCGCATAGGAAAAGAAGGGAAACACCAGCTTATTGAGGCGGTAAAAGGGAAGCATGGTGCTGATTTCGTACCCAAGAAAGAAACTTATCGTGGCAAGAAAATAGAAATTTATCCGCTCAGTTCTACGCGATATCTGTCAGTGTACACTACAGACGGACTGGTGGTGGTCAGCTATCAGAAAAAACTGATAGAACAGGTGATTGATGCGGTGAAGGACAATAATTCGCTTCGTGAAGATTCTGTTTTTACTTCTATTCATCATACTCAGCCGGCAAGCTTTATTACGATTTATGGGCGTACACCTTCCGTTCCATTCTTAGGAAAAGAATCCTGTCATAGCTGGAGTGAATATGACATTCATTTGAACAGCGAAGTGTTCTATCTGAGCGGGCAGATGAAAGAAGAGCAGGCCGATTGTCTGGACCGTATGTTGCAGGCTGTACATACAGTTCCTGTGGTTTCTGAGTCGGACAGTTTGCTTGTAGTATCGGGGCGTGAACGGGTAGACTCTTGTATCTCTAAGGTAATCGCCTCTCCTTCTCATACCTTGTTTGACGAGTGTGTGTCAAATTTATCGCGTGACGCTTCCTATATTATGGTGACTGATATGGAAAAAGTGGCCGCTGCCCCAGAGCAGTTTGCTTCATATCTTCCTCCATTCCTTATTCGTCATGCCGATTTATTCCGCTCTTTTATTCTTTCTATACAGTTTACGGAAGTAAACAATCGCTTGTCGCATATCTTTGTGTTTACGTATAAAGAGTAATCGGATTTATCTTAATCGGTTCTTTTCAAAATGAGGCCCTGCTTTGAGGTGGAAATAAAGTAGTGATACTACTGTCAGTGAGGCTCCGAACAAGTAGGCTATTTTGAAGGTAGCTATTTCGGCCAAATATCCTCCAGTAAGCATACCTATACCCAAACCAACATCCCATGAGGTCAGGTAGGTGCTGGTGGCTGTGCCACGCTGGCTGTTGGGGGCTAAGTTCACAAACAGGGTATTGTAAGCCGGAAACATGGTACCAAATCCTATTCCTAGCAGCAGTGAAATCAGAAAGAAAATTTCCGTAGTCAGTTCTAAATTCCAATTGACCAGCCATCCGCATGCAGTCAGAGCAAAGTAACATCCACTTACCAGATACAATCCTGCCGCAATTACTTTGGTGACTAATCCTTTGTCGACAAGCCGGCCACTGAACAGGCGGCTCACTGCCATGCCGACAGCCATCAGCGTAAAGAAGAATCCGGTTTCTGCCGTAATACCTATTTCTTGCGCATACATAGCCACGTAGTTGGTAGTCATTCCATAAGGAATGGAGAGTAGCAGGAGGGTGAATCCGGCAGGAAGTCCTTTCAGCAGAATGAAGCGGTCGAGCGATATAGGGGCACGCTTCACTGGAGCCTTATAAGGTGTGCGGACGGTCCAAGCTGCTATAAATCCGATTACACATGAACCGAGCGCATACGAGAAAATAGTCGTATAAGAAGCTCCTCCACTGTGCAGAAACAGACCGAACATGGGGCCGATTGACATGGCAATGTTGTTGGTCAGTCCGTAGTAACCCAATCCTTCTCCCCGTCGGGAAGACGGCATGATGTCGATAACCAGCGTGTTTCCTCCTACCGTAACCATACCGAACGAAAATCCGTGCACAATGCGGAAGATAATGAATAAGGTCAGCGCCGTTGCAGTCATATAGCCGGCAAAAATCAGTGTGAAAATGAAATAAGCCAGCAGGTATAATGGTTTCCGGGCAAATGTATCCAGAATATACCCGGAGAAGGGACGGATACATAAAGAGGAAATCGTATAGCAGGAAAGAATGACTCCAATAGCGGTATGTGAAGTGTGGAATACTTCCGACAAGTAAAACGGAAGGATGGGAGTAAGGAGCCAAAATCCGAAATAGAGCAGGAAGTTGGCAGCCAGGATGGCACAGAAACTCGGGGTGACAAGTCTTTCTTTTTCCATATTTCGCCGAAAGAAAAAGGGGAGATGGCTGGTTTGAATAGATAAACACGGATTACACTAAGGAAGTCGATACCTCCGGTGTAATCCGTGTTCTTATGATGATGTTACGATAAATCAGTTAGCTGATTCAAATTCTTCAAGGAAGCGTGTGTCATTTTCAGAGAACATACGCAAGTCTTTAACTTTGTATTTCAGGTTGGTGATACGTTCCACTCCCATACCGAATGCATAACCGGTGTAGACTTTACTGTCGATACCGTTTGCTTCCAGTACAGCCGGGTCTACCATACCGCATCCCAAAATTTCTACCCATCCAGTATATTTACAGAACGGACAGCCTTCGCCACCACAGATGTCGCAGCTGATATCCATTTCAGCACTGGGTTCTGTGAACGGGAAGTAAGACGGACGAAGACGGATTTTAGTTTCCGGACCGAACATTTCTTGTGCAAACTGCAGCAATACCTGTTTTAAGTCTGTAAATGAAACGTTCTTGTCGATATACAGACCTTCTACCTGATGGAAGAAGCAGTGTGCACGGTAGCTGATAGCTTCATTACGATATACACGTCCCGGACAGATTACACGGATAGGAGGCTGTGAAACTTCCATCACACGGCTCTGTACAGAAGAGGTGTGTGTACGAAGAATGATGTCAGGGTGACTTTCAATGAAGAATGTATCCTGCATGTCGCGTGCGGGATGGTCTTCTGCAAAGTTCATGGAAGAGAATACATGCCAGTCATCTTCTACTTCTGGACCGTCGGCAATAGTAAAGCCCATACGGCTGAAAATGTCGATGATTTCATTGCGGACAATCGTCAACGGATGACGTGTTCCAAGATTAACTGGGTAAGCCGTACGGGTCAGGTCAAGTTCGGCAGCTCCGTTGTCCTGGTTATCGAATGCTTCTTTTAAGGTTGCAATCCGTTCCTGTGCAAGGTTCTTCAACTCATTTAATTTCATACCTACTTCTTTTTTCTGTTCAGCAGGTACATTACGGAAGTCAGCCATCAGTGCGTTGATGGCACCTTTTTTGCTCAGGTATTTGATTCGTAACGCTTCCAGTTCTTCTGGATTCTGCGCTGTGAGTCCTTTTACTTCCTGAAGCAACTGTTCTATTTTTGCTAACATATCTCTTCTTTAATTATTTTGTTTGCAAAGGTAAGGATTTAAACTGAAAAATTCAGTTTTTCATCCAACAAAAAAGAAAACTCTTGTTTCATGAAACAATGATACGAAAAAAAAGGTATTTTTGCGGCGATATTTGAGGAGACCAAATGAAGAGACTAATCATTGGGTGCTGTCTGCTGGTGCTGATGGCATCTTGCGGGGGAGGACAGAAGAAAGTCGATCCTTTTGCCGCGTTGACAGAACAAATTGATTCCATGAAAGTTCTGCCTGATTCGATTCAGGATACCACTGTGGTGGAAGAACAGATACCTGCTTCGGCTGACGAGAGTTTTGCCGACTTTTTCTACAATTTCGCTTCGGATGCCAAGTTCCAGCGGTCGCGTGTGGTATTTCCTTTTTCATTGTACAAAGGCAAACAGGTGAAGCGTATTCAAAAAGAGGAGTGGAAACACGATCCTTTATTTAGTCGCGAACAGGCGTACACGGTGCTTTTCGATAAGGAAGAGGACATGGAAATGGAAAAGGACACCAGTATACATAGCGTACAGGTGGACTGGATTTTTCTGACAGAGAAAAAAATCAAGCGTTATTATTTTGAGCGGAAAAAAGATTCCTGGTTCCTCGAAGCCATTAATGTAGAAAAAATGGCAGAAGAACACGATGGGAAAGAGGATTTCTATACCTTCTATGAACGTTTTTCGCGCGACTCACTTTTCCAGCAGGAACGTCTGCATGAACCTCTGTATTTTGTAACGGCTGATCCCGAAGATGAATTTCAGATATTAGAAACCACACTGGAGCCGGGACAATGGTTTGCTTTTCGTCCTCCGATGATAAAGGGTAAAATGACCAATGTACACTACGGCCAGCCTGAAAATATACATTCCGATTATAAGGTAGTAGAATTCAAAGGCTTTGGAAACGGCTTTAGTAATACACTCTATTTTGAACGGCGTGAAAACATCTGGCAACTTATCCGGTTTGAAGATTTGAGCGATTGATGCATTATGAAAGACTATACAAATTACTCATTGCTTCCTTATAATACATTCGGAATGGATGTAAAGGCAGCTCGTTTCGTAGAATATGAATCAGTGAATGAACTGCTCTGCTTTTTGAAAGAGTGGAAAGCACAAAAGACTCCTCTTTTACATGTAGGAAGGGGAAGTAATCTGTTGTTTGTGTCCGATTATCAAGGAACCGTTTTGCATTCAGGCATCAAAGGAATGCAGGTGGTAAGTGAAACCGACGAGTGGGTGGAGATACGCGTCGGTGCCGGTGAAGTGTGGGATGACTTTGTGGACTACACTGTCAAGCAGGGATGGTATGGTGCCGAGAACTTGTCTTTGATACCTGGAGAGGTAGGAGCTTCGGCAGTACAGAATATTGGTGCCTATGGAGTAGAAGCCAAGGATTTGATTGTGTCGGTCGAAACGGTAGCGGTGAATGATGGAATAACTCGCATTTTCAAGCAAGATGAGTGTGGATATGCGTACCGTGAAAGTGTATTTAAACGGGAGCTGAAAGGGCTTTACATTGTGACCTATGTCACTTATCGCCTGAAAAAACAGCCGGAGTTTCATCTGGATTATGGAAATATCCGGTCCGAACTGGAGAAAGAGGGAGGAGAATTGTCTTTGGAAAAACTTCGTCGTGTGATTATACGTATCCGTGAGGCGAAACTTCCTGATCCGGAAAAGATTGGAAATGCCGGCAGTTTTTTTATGAATCCTATTGTACCGCTTGCACAATTCGAAGATTTGCTCAAGGAATATCCTGATATGCCTTTTTATAAAGTAGGTGACGACCGTGTAAAAATTCCTGCAGGATGGATGATTGACCGTTGCGGATGGAAGGGCAAACGGCTGGGAAATGCCGGAGTACATGACAAGCAGGCATTGGTGTTGGTGAATCTGGGAGGAGCTACCGGAAGTGAAGTAGTCAAGCTGGCAGAAGAAGTCGTTCGTTCTGTGAAAGAAAAATTTGGAGTGGCCATTCATCCGGAAGTGAACTTTATTGGAGTAAAACAATGAAAATAACAATTTTAGGAAGCGGAACGTCTACGGGAGTGCCTCAGGTGGGATGTACTTGTAAAGTATGTACAAGTTCCGACCCGCGTGACAACCGTTTGCGCTGTTCCGGGCTGGTAGAAGTAAACGGAGTACGTATTCTTATCGACTGCGGTCCGGATTTTCGCGAACAGATGCTTCGGCTGAATGATTTTCGTGCGATAGACGGAGTGCTGATTACCCATGAACATTATGACCATGTGGGTGGTCTGGACGATTTGCGACCTTTCTGTCAGTTTCGTGACATTCCGGTGTATGCGGAAGATTATACTGCCACTCGTTTGAAGAACCGTATGCCTTATTGCTTTACGGAAAACCTTTATCCTGGTGTACCTCATATTCCCTTGAATTATATTAAAGAAGGCGAACCGTTCGTCGTTTCTAATGTAGCCGGAAATCAGGTGGAAGTAATTCCTTTCCGCGTGATGCATGGAAAGCTTCCGATTATGGGCTTCCGTATCGGAGGTATGGCCTGGATTACCGATATGCTGCATCTTCCTGAAAGTTCATACGCGTACCTGAAAGGATTGGATTGTCTGGTGATGAATGCCCTGCGTATTGAACCCCATTGGACACACCAGTCTTTGTCCGCAGCATTGGAGCAGGCAGCCCGTATTGCAGCTGGAAAAACCTACTTTATTCACATGAGCCATCAGATAGGTTTGCATGCGGAAGTGCAGGAACAGTTGCCGGAAAATGTGTTCTTGACATACGATGGACTTGTGATAGAATGGGATGAGGCAGGGGAGAAGAAATAACTCATAAGATAAATTAATACACCTATCATGCTTTTTTATTGATAAATCTGTATCTTTGTGCCCTATTAAGTAGACATTTAAGTAGAAAAAATCAAAATAATAGGAAAAATGGCACAAGAAGACGTTTTCAAGAAACTTGTTTCACATTGTAAAGAATATGGTTTTGTATTCCCGTCAAGTGATATTTATGATGGGCTGGGAGCCGTATATGATTACGGTCAGAACGGTGTGGAACTGAAAAACAATATCAAACAATACTGGTGGCAGAGCATGGTGCTGTTGCACGACAACATCGTAGGTATTGACTCTGCTATCTTCATGCACCCTACTATCTGGAAGGCTTCTGGTCATGTAGATGCTTTCAATGACCCTTTGATTGACAACCGTGATTCAAAGAAGCGCTATCGTGCCGATGTCTTGATTGAAGATCAAATTGCTAAATACGACGAGAAAATCAATAAAGAAGTAGCGAAGGCTGCCAAGAAATACGGAGAAGCATTCAATGAAGAAGAGTTCCGTAGCACCAATGCACGTGTGCTGGAACATCAGGCAAAACGTGATGCATTGCATGAACGTTATTCAAAGGCTATGAATGCCAACGACCTGGCCGAACTTCGTCAGATTATTCTGGATGAAGAAATCGTATGTCCGATTTCTGGTACAAAGAACTGGACAGAAGTTCGTCAGTTCAACCTGATGTTTACCACTGAAATGGGATCTACTGCAGACGGTGCCATGAAGGTATACCTGCGTCCGGAAACTGCTCAGGGTATTTTTGTGAACTACCTGAACGTACAGAAAACAGGACGTATGAAGATTCCGTTCGGTATTGCACAGATTGGTAAGGCTTTCCGTAATGAAATTGTAGCTCGTCAGTTCATCTTCCGTATGCGTGAGTTCGAACAGATGGAAATGCAGTTCTTCGTAAAACCGGGCACAGAACTTGACTGGTTCAAGAAATGGAAAGAAATCCGTTTGAAATGGCATAAGGCACTGGGCTTCGGTGACGACCACTATCGTTATCATGACCATGAAAAACTGGCTCACTATGCCAATGCAGCTACGGATATTGAATTCCTGATGCCGTTCGGATTCAAGGAAGTAGAAGGTATCCACTCACGTACTAACTTTGACTTGAGCCAGCACGAAAAATTCTCAGGAAAGAGCATCAAGTACTTTGATCCGGAAATCAACGAAAGCTACACTCCGTATGTCATCGAAACTTCTATCGGTGTAGACCGTATGTTCCTGAGCGTGATGAGTGCGGCTTATCATGAAGAAAAACTGGAAAATGGTGAAACTCGTGTGGTATTGAAATTGCCTGCAGCTTTGGCACCGGTGAAACTGGCTGTCATGCCGTTGGTAAAGAAAGACGGTCTGCCTGAAAAGGCTCGTGAAATCGTGAACGACCTGAAATTCCACTTCAACTGCCAGTACGATGAAAAAGATTCTATCGGAAAGCGTTACCGTCGTCAGGATGCCATCGGTACTCCGTACTGTATCACCATCGACCACCAGACATTGGAAGACAACTGCGTAACTCTGCGTAACCGTGACACTATGGAACAGGAACGTGTGGCTATTGCAGATTTGAATAATATCATTGCAGACAAGGTAAGCATCACCAGCTTGCTGAAAACATTGCAGTAATAAATTAAACTACATGAACAAGAACCTATTTTGGCTGATTGCCCTGCTATTTACTCTTTCTTTCGGCTTTATGTCGTGTGCAGAAGACACTACTGTGGAAGATCCGTATACGAATTGGGGAGACCGTAATGTACGGTATTTGGATTCCATTGCGGATGTGGCCCGTGCAAACGAAATTCCCGAACTTAATGAAGTTGGAAAATGGGTTATAAAGCGTAATTATAAAATTTCGAATGGAGGTTCACTGAATCCAGGATTAGGAGGAAGTTCGGTGGGTTCGAATCCATTTGAAACTCCTCCCAGTGTGAACGATTCTGTATACATGAAAGTTCTGGAAGTGGGAGAAGGAAGTAATCGAATCTCTCCTTTATATACAGATACGGTAAGTGTGTACTATCGGGGAAAGCTGATTAACGGAACTGTGTTCGATCAGAATTATACAGGAGATTTGAATACGGAGGTACACGTACCTACTCATTTTGCATTGCAGGCCAAACAGTCAAGTGGTGTATTCGGTGACGGATTGATTGTTGGTTGGATTACTGCATTGCAATATATGAAAGAAGGTGACCGGGTGGAATTGTATATTCCGGCGGCCCTTGGATATGGTACGCAAGGTCAGTCATCTATTCCGGCCAATTCTGTATTGATATTTGGTTTGAAGCTGGAAAAAGTGATTCATCCTGATGGCTTGGAAAGCTATAGCTTGAAAGTTGACTGATTATAAATAATAAGTACAGATTGGAAAGACGGTGAGGAAGTGGTTTAGATACACTTCTTCACCGCTTTTTTTATGATATAAGTTGCTCTTGCCAGTACTTCCTTGGAAGTACTGGAGTACTGCTTAGGGAGTACTGAAGTATTTTCGGGGAAGTACTGCAGTACTGGCTTGGAAGTACTGAGACTTTGACTTTTCCTGATGCGACTCTTTTGTTTGTTAGGAGATTTCTTCGTATTTTTGTGCCCGACAGAAAAAGAATGAAGCAGATTTTAGGTACATATTGTTTGCTGTTGGTCAGCCTGTGGGTGTTGGTGGTAGGTGTGTTTCCACACCATCATCACAATGAGGCGTTTTGTGTCAGTCCGGATATGGAGACTTGTGCCTCGTCATCGCATGACGGATGTGAAGGCCGACACCATTGTGCAGGAGATGCCGACAAGCATGCGTGTGACATCAGTTGTGTCACTCACTTGTCTTTTTCTGTTCCTCATCATTTGCCGGATTTTACACCGGATTATACATTCTATACGTTGATTTATCTGTCATCCCTTTGTCTGGAAGCTCCATCTGTTTCTTTTGAGCGAGGGGATATGATTTCCTATTACGTAGAAAAACTGCACGCGCGGCATTTTTCTGCTGTTCGTAATTTCCGTGCACCTCCTTTTGCTGTTGTAGCTTGATTTTTAGGGACGTTACTGCACTTTGCAACCTGCTTGCAACGTGTAGGATTTATTTTTGCAAACAAAAAACAACAGTATTCAATGAAAAACTATATTTTGACAGGAACATTGTGTATGTTCCTTTTGGGGGGATGCGGAGAACACGCACACGACCATGAGCATGAAGGCCATGACCATGAAGCGGAAATACATGCAGAAGAAAAAACAGCTCATTCAGATGAAATCGTACTGACACCGGAGAAAGCAAAAGCGGCTGGGGTAGAAGCTGAAGTGGTTCACCCGGGAGCCTTTCGGGAAGTGATACAGGCTGGCGGACAGATTCTGTCGGCACAAGGCCAGGAGGAAACGGTGGTAGCGGCTTCCTCGGGAGTGGTGTCTTTCTCCCGCAAAATTGCGGAAGGAATTGAAGTGGGCAAGGGCAGTGAACTGCTGAGTGTATCTGCCGAGCACATTCAGGAGGGTGACCCCGTGAGAAAGGCAAAGGTGGCCTATGAAAAAGCCAAGGAAGAATACGAACGTGCAGAGAAACTGGTAGGCAGCCAGATTGTGTCGCAAAAAGAATTTGCGGCTTTGCGTGAGGCATACCAGAATGCCCGTCTGGCATACGAGGCTTTGCTGCCCAGCAAGTCGGGTAAAGGAGTAGCCGTGAAGGCACCTATCGGCGGGTTCGTGAAGAATTGTCTGGTGAAGGAAGGCGATTACGTAACGATAGGACAGCCGTTGATGACGGTGACTCAGATGCGCCGCTTGGTGCTGAAGGCCGATGTGTCGGAACGTTATTATGCACAACTTCCTCGCATTGTGTCGGCTAACTTCAAGACACCTTATAATAATAAAGTCTACAGCCTGGAGAACTTGGGCGGAAAAGTGCTTTCGTTTGGAAAATCATCAGGCGATACGTCTTATTATGTACCGGTAACATTCGAATTTGACAACCGTGGTGACATGGTTCCAGGTGCATTTGTGGAAGTCTTCCTGCTGTCGGGTGAACGTCAGGGAGTCATCAGCCTGCCGGAATCGGCGCTGACCGAAGAGCAGGGGCTTTATTTTGTGTACCTGAAACTCGACGACGAGTGTTATAAGAAACAAGAGGTACAATTAGGAACTTCCAACGGAGAACGGGTAGAAATTCTTTCCGGTCTGAAAGACGGAGATACCGTGGTGACCCGTGGTGCCATTCATGTGAAACTGGCGGCCGCTTCCAATGCCATTCCGGATCATTCACACAACCATTAAAAGTGACCCGCTATGCTGAATAAAATTATACAATTTTCGCTACAGAACCGCTTGCTGGTTCTGGTGGCTTCGGTGTTGTTGCTGATAGGAGGAACCTATACAGCTTTCCATACCGAAGTGGACGTGTTCCCTGACTTGAATGCGCCTACCGTAGTGGTGATGACCGAAGCCAACGGGATGGCTGCCGAAGAGGTAGAACAGCTGGTTACTTTCCCGATAGAGACTGCCGTAAACGGGGCTACTCATGTACGCAGGGTACGTTCTTCCTCTACCACGGGATTTTCCGTTGTATGGGTGGAATTCGAGTGGGATACCGACATCTACCTGGCACGTCAGATTGTGTCGGAAAAATTAGCGGCGGCAGGCGAGGACTTGCCCGACAATGTGGGTAAACCGACATTGGGCCCTCAGTCGTCTATCTTAGGAGAGCTGTTGATTGTGGGACTGACTTCCGACTCCACTTCCATGCAGGATTTGCGTACTATGGCCGACTGGACCATCCGTCCGCGTCTGCTGTCTACCGGAGGTGTGGCTCAGGTAGCTGTACTGGGAGGCGACATCAAGGAATATCAGATTCTGGTTCATCCGGACCGTATGCGCCACTACGGCGTGACGTTGGGCGAAGTGATGGAAGTGTCACGAGGCATGAACCAGAACACCAACGGAGGAGTCATTTATGAATACGGAAATGAATACATCGTGCGTGGAGTCATCTCTACCGACGATGTGCGTAAGTTGGGACGTGCTGTCATCAAGACTACTCCAGACGGGGCACCCATTACCTTGGAGGATGTGGCCGATGTACGTATCGGGTCACAGCAACCCAAGTTGGGACTGGCTTCTGAAAAAGGAAAGCCGGCGGTACTCATTACGGTGACCAAGCAACCGAATACCGGAACCATTGAGCTGACCGAAAAACTGGAAGCCGCTTTGGCCGATTTGCAGAAGAACTTGCCGAAGGATGTACATATCTCTACCGACATTTTCCGTCAGTCACGTTTTATTGAAAGTTCTATCAGCAACGTGCAGGATTCACTTTACGAAGGTGCCATTTTCGTAGTGATTGTGCTGTTCCTGTTCCTGGCCAACACACGTACTACGATTATTTCACTGATAACCCTTCCCTTGTCGCTTGTGGTAGCCATCCTGACCTTGCATTACCTGGGACTTAGTATCAATACCATGAGTCTGGGTGGTATGGCCATAGCCATCGGTTCGCTGGTGGACGATGCCATTGTGGACGTGGAAAATGTATGGAAGCATCTGCGTGAAAACCGTCAGTTGCCGTTAGCGGAACGGAAACCGGTACGGGAAGTTGTCTTTCAGGCTTCACGTGAGGTACGTATGCCTATTCTGAACTCTACGTTGATTATCATTGTCAGCTTTATTCCTCTTTTCTTTCTGAGCGGAATGGAAGGACGTATGCTGGTGCCGCTGGGTATTTCTTTTATCGTGTCTTTGTTTGCTTCTACGATAGTAGCTTTGACCCTGACTCCGGTACTTTGCAGCTACTTGTTGGGTAAAAATACGTTCAAGGGAGAGGGATTGCCCAAGGAAGCCTTCCTTGCTGTATGGCTGAAGAAATATTATGAGCGTGCCTTGCTCTGGGCGCTGGAACATAAGAAGACGGTATTGGGAGGAACGATAGCTTTCTTTATCGTGGCGTTAGGAATTTTCTTTACCTTGGGACACAGCTTCCTTCCTTCTTTCAATGAAGGTTCCTTCACCATCAATGTCAGTTCATTGCCGGGTATTTCACTGGAAGAATCCGACAAGATAGGCCGTCAGGCAGAGGAACTGCTGCTTTCGATTCCTGAAATTCAGACCGTAGCCCGTAAGACTGGACGTGCGGAACTGGATGAACATGCGCTGGGAGTGAATGTATCCGAAATAGAAGCACCTTTTGAACTGAAAGACCGCTCGCATGCCGAATTATTGGATGAAGTGCGTCACAAACTGTCGGTCATTACGGGTGCCAACATTGAAATCGGGCAGCCCATCAGCCATCGTATTGATGCCATGTTGAGCGGTACACAGGCCAGCATTGCCATCAAGCTGTTCGGCGACGACCTGAACCGGATGTTTGCCATCGGTAACCAGATAAAGGAGGCGGTGAGTGATGTAGAAGGAATTGCCGACCTGAATGTGGAGCAGCAGATTGAGCGTCCGGAACTGAAGATTGTGCCGAAGCGTGAAATGTTGGCCAAGTACGGTATCTCGTTGCCGCAGTTCAGTGAGTTTGTCACGGTTAACATGGCCGGTGAGGTCGTGTCGCAGGTATATGAACAGGGAAAGACCTTTAACCTGGTGGTACGTGCTGCAGAATCTGACCGTGGTACGATGGAACGTGTCAAGGAACTGATGATTGACGATGCACAAGGCCGGAAGATTCCTCTTTCATACGTGGCAGATGTGACTTCTTCTATGGGTCCCAATACCATCAACCGTGAGAACGTAAAACGAAAAATTGTAATCTCGGCCAATACCAGCGGGCGTGACCTGCGCAGTGTGGTGAACGACATCCAGCACCGGGTAGAAGAAAAAATCAGCTTGCCGGAAGGGTATCATATAGAATACGGCGGACAGTTTGAAAGTGAACAGGCTGCCAGTCGTACCTTGTTGCTGACTTCCCTGATGAGCATTGCAGTGATTTTCCTGTTGCTGTACATGCAGTTCCACGATGCGGCAGAGAGTGGTGTTATCCTGTTGAATCTGCCTTTGGCCCTGATTGGAGGAGTCTTTGCCCTCTTCCTGACTACGGGTGAAGTCAGCATTCCAGCCATTATCGGTTTCATCTCGTTGTTCGGAATCGCTACCCGTAACGGAATGCTGCTTGTCACACACTACAATCTGTTGCGTGAAGAACAGCAGTTGGGAGTGCGTGAAAGTGTGGTGCGCGGTTCGCTCGACCGTCTGAATCCGATTCTGATGACGGCTCTTTCCTCTGCTTTTGCATTGATTCCGCTGGCTTTGCGCGGCGATTTGCCGGGAAATGAAATTCAGAGTCCGATGGCGAAGGTCATTCTGGGAGGTCTGCTGACTTCTACTTTCCTGAATGCGTTTGTCATTCCTATTGTGTACGAGTTAATGAACCGGAAGAAAAACCTTAAAAGAACAGAAGAATGAAAAAAATAGGATGGATGTGGCTTGCAGGACTGGCATTTGCCAGCAGCGTGCAGGCACAGAAAATAGAAGAAGTATTGCAGTCTGTAGAGCAGAATAACAAGGAACTGCAGGCGGTCTTTCATTCTACGGAAGCTGCCAAGATGGAAGTGCAGACGCAGAATAACCTGGAAGACCCCAGTGTGGAGTACAGCCCGTTTTTTGCTAAAGGAATAGATGGAATGGCCAGTTCGGAACTGGTGGTGACACAGGGATTTGATTTCCCGACCTTGTATGCGGCACGTAATCGTTCCGGGAAACTGCAGAAAGATGTGCTCGACCGTCAGCAGCAGGCGCTTCGCCGTGATATTCTGCTGCAGGCCAAGAATCTGTGTCTCGACTTGATTCGCCTGAATCAGGAGCAGGCTTTGCTCATGGAACGGCAGAAAAATGCCGATGCCCTGTTGCAGTTGTTTGAAAAGCGTTTGAAAGAAGGAGATGCGAATGCCTTGGAGGTGAATAAAATCAAGATGGAACGCATGAAGGTGCAGACGGAAGTGGCACAGAACCATGCGGCACATCGTACGGCACTTCAGCAACTGCTGGCGATGAACGGTAACCTCCCGTTGGAGTTTGCAGAAGACCGTTATCCGGCAGTGGAAGCTATTCGTGACTATCATACATTGTACAACGAAGTAATGATGCAGGATGCAGACCTTCAGGCAGCAGATGCGGCTTCCCGTGCGGCTGCGGAACAGGTAAGCGTGAACAAGCAGAACTGGCTGCCCAAGCTGGAAGTGGGTTACCGTCGCAATACGTCAGTAGGTGAGAAAAGCAACGGCTTTCTGGTGGGAGGAAGTTTTCCGATATTCTCTAACCGGAAGAAGCTGAAGATTGCCAAGGCGCAGGCCTTGAGTGCCAACCTGCAACTGGACAATACCCGCTTGCAGGTGGAAGCAAGAATACAGGGACAGTTCAATGAAATGCAGCAGCTTCAGGAGGCAATGCAGGCTTACGATGTGCCTTTGATGCATCATACTCTCCGCTTGCTTTATGATGCCGTGACTGCCGGACAACTTTCGATTATTGACTTCTATGTAGAGGCCGATAACGTGTACGGCAACCTGCAAAGTTATATTACCCTTGAAAACCAGTATCAGAAACTGATGGCGGATATTTATAAAAACCGTCTTTGATAGGTTCTAAAAAAATCCGTCCCCGGTAATTTATCGCTAATTACCGGGGGCGATTTTTTAGTCAAGTCAGTTTGTCATTCAAATCTTTTCTAATGGAATATTCAGGGCTTTTGCCACTCCCTTTCCATAATTTTCATCTGCTTTCATGCAGTTTCGTATGTGGCGAAGCTTGATTTCTTCTGGAATATCTCCCATAGCTCTTGCCGTATTTTCGAAGAGCACCTGCTGCTGGGCGGGAGTCATCAGTCGGAACAGGTCGCCCGGCTGAGAGTAGTAATCTGAATCATCTTCCCGGTAGTCCCATTGGTAAGCGGCTCCATCGAGTTCCAACGGCGGCTCCTTGTATTCCGTCTGGTGCTGCCATTCTCCGTAGCTGTTGGGCTCATATCCTAACGTAGACCCGTGGTTTCCGTCTACGCGCATCTGTCCGTCCCGATGATACATATTCAGGAAAGGACAACGACTGCGGTTGACCGGAATCTGGTGATGGTTCACTCCCAGTCGGTAGCGCTGTGTATCTCCGTAAGAGAACAGACGTCCTTGCAGCATACGGTCGGGTGAGAAACTGATACCCGGCACCACATTGGCCGGATTGAACGCCGCCTGCTCTACATCCGCGAAGTAGTTTTCCGGATTGCGGTTCAGTTCCATCACGCCCACCTCAATCAACGGATATTCTTTCTGCGACCAGACTTTGGTCAGGTCGAACGGATTGAACGGACAGTTCTTGGCCTGCTCTTCCGTCATTACCTGAATGTACATAGTCCATTTGGGGAAGTCGCCTTTCTCAATGCTTTCATACAAATCGCGCTGGTGGCTTTCACGGTCTTTGGCAATGATGGCTTCTGCTTCTGCATCGGTCAGGTTCTTGATGCCCTGCTGCGTATGCAGGTGGAATTTCACCCAAGTGCGTTTTCCTTCTGCGTTGATAAGTGAGAATGTATGGCTTCCGTATCCGTGCATGTGGCGGTAAGAGGCTGGAATACCTCGGTCGCTCATGGTGATGGTTACCTGATGCAGTGCTTCAGGTAGTAACGTCCAGAAATCCCAGTTGTTGCGTGCGCTTCGCATGTTGGTGCGCGGATCACGTTTTACCGCATGATTCAGGTCGGGGAATTTCAATGGGTCACGAAGGAAGAAGACGGGGGTGTTGTTACCTACCAAATCCCAGTTACCTTCTTCTGTATAGAATTTGATGGCGAATCCGCGAATATCACGTTCGGCATCTGCCGCTCCTCGTTCACCAGCTACGGTAGAGAAACGGACAAACAATTCTGTTTCTTTTCCAATCTGTGAGAAAATAGCTGCCTTGGTGTAGGCTGTAATGTCATGAGTGACCGTAAATTTTCCGAAGGCACCGGAGCCTTTGGCGTGCATGCGTCGTTCCGGAATCACTTCGCGGTCAAAGTGTGCCAGTTTCTCAAGAAACCATACGTTTTGTAAAAGCATCGGGCCTCTCCGTCCTGCGGTGGCCACATTGTGGTTGTCAGCTACAGGTGCTCCTGAAGCGCTGGTCAGTTTTTTATTTTCCATACGATATTACATTTATAATTAATAAAAAAGGGATGTACTGATAAATTGGTCTAATATCTTTTTGTCTGTTTCTGTCAGCAATCCGTTTTTGGATTTCAGGAAAGGTATGTGGGTGTTCCGTGAAATCTTCAATGTTTTCTTCATTTTCCGGTACATACTGCCTGTCCTGAATTTATACGTGGTAAAAAGGAGTGTACGATGCGGAGATATGCGTCCTGCCATCTTCCGGCTGCATGCACTCCATTTCTTGTGAGGGTGCTGTCCGACGACGAACCAGCCGCACGTCCAGCATCCGGAAATAAGGAAGTCTGTCTCGTTCAGCTTTTGAGTGTCAAAATCAGAAATCGCACTCAGGCTGACGTTCAACCCTTTTGACCAGAGATACATGGCTATTTCTCGTGCGAAAAAGGCGGTCTTTCCTTTGTGGCTGTAATATAAGACAGTGGCTTTCATCTTATTGGCAACAACATGGTTCTTGGGCAATTTTTGTTCACTGTATTTGAGGTTTGTGCCGAGACAGTTATTGTCAGCCAGGCACACATTAAACTGATGATTTTTTTCATATAGCGTTTCTTTTTTAACAAAGATAAGCGGGATGAGAATATTTATTTATATTTGCAAAACTCATTTTTTCGATAATATCCATAGATAAAAACGATAAGGACATGGAACTGCGTCAATTGAAATACTTTAAGGAGGCCTGCGAACTACAGAACTTTTCAGAGGCTGCGCGTGTGCTGCACATCTCTCAAAGTACCCTTTCACAGCAAATCAAACAGCTGGAAGATGAGCTGGATGTGCTGCTGTTCGACCGCATCGGCAAGCGAATTGTACCCACAGAGGCTGGGCTGGCTTTTCTGCCTTATGCTGTCAGGGTAATACGTGATGCGGAAAACGGAAAACAGATTATTCGCGACCTGAAAGGTATTGAAACGGGAGTGCTTCATGTAGGAGTGACTTACAGCATGAGTCCGTTATTGATTGCAGCGTTGGGATTATTTTCCAAGACTTATCCCAAAATAAAGGTCAATGTCAGTTTTGGCACTTCCGAAGAGTTGTTGGACAGATTAGAGGCAAATCAGTTGGATTTTGTGTTGTCCTTTAAACCGGAAGGCGTGTCAGAGCATATGGAAACCATGCCTTTGTTCTCTTCCATGCTCCGCTTTATTGTGCATTGTTCTCATCCGTTGGCCGAATTGTCGTCCATCACCTTGAAGCGGCTTTCTGAAACTCCCCTGATTCTGCCGGGAAAAGGATTTGCCACCCGAAAAAGAATAGACGACCTGTGCCGGAAGCATCAGTTGGAGCTGACGGTAGGCGTGGAGATGAATGACGTGCATACCATCATTCATACCTTGCGCGAAGGCTATTGGGGAACGATATTGACGCAGGCGGCTGTACGGGGAGAAGAGAACCTGGTACAAATTCCGATACTATGTGCCGACAAACTGACTTCACAGGGCTTTTTGTTCTGGGCACAGGGAGATTACCGTAAGAAATCGGCATTGGCTTTTGCTGATTTTCTCCGAAAAGTGGCAGGAGGAGAAGAGAGAAGCTAAATAATGATAAGATGTAAAAAAGACAGGTTCCTGTTTCTCTTAATCCGTTCTGAATTATTAACTTTGTCGGTCGATAAAAACTAAAACAGAAACACAGCGCTATGCCATTAAATTTACCCGATAAACTGCCCGCAATTGATTTGCTGAAGGAGGAGAATATTTTCGTTATCGATAATTCTCGTGCCAGCTCACAGGATATTCGTCCGCTGAAAATTGTGGTGCTGAACCTGATGCCCATCAAGATTACTACAGAAACCGATTTGATTCGTTTGCTTTCGAACTCTCCTCTTCAGATAGAGGTGAGCCTGATGAAGCTGAAAAGTCATACGTCAAAAAATACGCCGGTGGAACACATGAAAGCTTTCTACCGTGATTTTGAACTGATGAAGAATGAGAAGTTCGACGGAATGATTATTACGGGTGCGCCGGTAGAACATCTCGATTTTGAGGATGTAAATTATTGGGATGAAATCACGGAGATTTTCGAATGGACCCGTACGCATGTGACTTCTACTTTTTATATCTGCTGGGCAGCACAGGCGGGATTGTATTATCATTATGGCATTCCGAAATATCCGCTGGAAAAGAAAATGTTCGGAATTTTTGAACATCATATCTGCGACGGATTCCAGCATTTACCTATTTTCCGTGGGTTTGACGATGTGTTTTATGTACCGCACAGCCGTCATACGGAAGTCCGTCGGGAAGACATCGAGAAGTGTGAAGGCTTGCAGGTGATTTCGGAATCGGCCGACTCAGGTGTACACATTGTGATGGCTCGCGGCGGACGTGAGTTTTTCGTGACCGGACATTCCGAATATTCTCCTTATACTTTGGACACGGAGTATCGCCGTGACCTGGATAAGGGACTTCCTATTGAAATGCCTCGAAACTATTATCGTGAGGACAATCCGGAGAAAGGACCGCTGGTACGCTGGCGAAGTGTGGCCAACCTCTTGTTCTCCAATTGGTTGAACTATTATGTATATCAGGAAACTCCTTACGACATCAATCAGATAAAATAATGCTCAGACAACGTCCTATCGAACTGCTTGCTCCGGCAAAGAACTTGGAGTGTGGAATGGAAGCCATTAATCATGGTGCCGATGCGGTGTATATCGGTGCACCTCGTTTTGGCGCGCGTGCAGCTGCCGGAAATTCCCTGGAAGACATTGAAGCCCTGGTGCGTTACGCACATTTGTATCGGGTGCGTATTTACGTGACTGTCAATACAATTTTGAAAGATGAGGAACTGGCAGAAACGGAGAAAATGATTTGGGATTTGTACCGGATTGGGGTGGACGCCTTGATTGTGCAGGATATGGGGATTACCCGTCTGAATCTTCCTCCGATTCCTTTGCATGCCAGTACGCAGATGGACAACCGCACTCCGCAAAAAGTGAAATTCCTGGCTGAGGCAGGTTTCCGTCAGGTGGTGTTGGCCCGTGAACTGACGCTTGATGAAATTGCAAAGATTCATGCAGCTTGTCCGGAAACACCGCTGGAAGTGTTTGTACACGGAGCCTTGTGCGTAAGCTATAGCGGACAATGTTATGTCAGCCAGGCTTGCTTTGGCCGTAGTGCAAACCGGGGAGAGTGTGCGCAGTTCTGTCGCCTGAGTTTTGACATGGTGGATGCCGACGGGAAAACGATTGCCCGTGGCAAATATCTGCTGTCCTTGAAGGATATGAATCAGAGCGAGAACCTGGAAACCTTGCTGGATGCCGGTGCTTCTTCACTGAAAATAGAAGGACGTTTGAAGGATGTGGCCTATGTAAAGAATGTGACGGCTTACTATCGCCAGAAACTGGATGCGATATTCAAACGCCGCAAAGAATATATACGTGCTTCTTCCGGCACGGTCCGGCTGGCTTTTCGTCCGCAATTGGACAAGAGTTTCAGCAGGGGCTTTACCGATTATTTCCTGCACGGACGTACACCGGATATTTTCTCCTTCCATACCCCGAAGTCGTTGGGTGAGGAAATGGGGGTGGTGAAGGAAGTACGCGGCAACTATTTTACCGTGGCAGGTGTCAAACCTTTCAGTAACGGTGACGGACTTTGTTATCTGGATGAGGCGGGAAAACTGCATGGATTCCGGGTAAATCGCGTAGAAAACAATAAACTTTATCCGCAGGAAATGCCACGTCTTCGACCAAAGACCAAGCTTTACCGTAACTTTGACCAGGAGTTTGAGCGGGTGATGCAGAAAAAATCGGCAGAGCGGAAGATAGCCGTGGCCATGGCATTGGAAGAAAACAATTTCGGATTTACACTGACTTTGACCGATGAGGACGATAATAGCATCAGCGTGACGTTGCCGTACGAAAAAGCACCGGCGCGTACACCCCAGGCTGAAAACCTGAGAAATCAGTTGGGCAAGTTGGGAAATACGCCTTTTGAACTGGAACGCTTGGATATTTCTTTATCGGGCGACTGGTTTATTCCTTCGTCAGTGCTGGCAGATTTACGTCGTACGGCAGTGGAGAAACTGCTGGAGGCTCGTCGCATCAACTATCCGCAGGAAAGAGTCCGTTTCCCGAAAACAGTTCATGCTTTTCCGGCAGGCGAACTGACCTATTTAGGTAATGTGATGAACGGCAAGGCACAGGCTTTCTACCATGACCATGGAGTGAAGCGCGTGGAGCCGGCTTTTGAAAAGGAAGCACAGGCCGATGCGGTGTTGATGTTCTGCAAGCATTGCCTGCGTTATAGCATGGGATGGTGTCCGGTGCATCATAAGGTGAAGTCGCCTTATCGTGAGCCGTATTATCTGGTAAGTACGGACGGACGACGTTTCCGCCTTGATTTTGACTGTAAGGTTTGTCAGCTGAAAGTCTCATTGGATAATCGGGCATCTTCATGAAACATTTACGGTATTTCCTGGGCATACTCTTCCTGTTGCTGTGTATGACGGCCTGTCATTACCGCACCACCTTGTCTTCGGCTGTGAAGAACGGTTCGGAAGACTCGGTTGCCGTGTCGGTACAGAAAGAACGCCCGTATGCACTGAACAGCAATTTTCGTGTGACAGCTGATACGCTCTGGTTGCGTCTGCTTCCGTTGCTCGACTCTATTCCGGTAAGGGAAGGAGATGAACTGGTGGTGGCTGAAATATCGCTGCGCACGGAAATGCAGGATGACTCTGTGTGGGTGAAGGTGGCACGCGACCAGGAAACCATAGGCTGGATTCCGGAACATCAGCTTTTGACGCACATTGTCCCTGTAGACCCGATATCACGCTGTATCCACTTGTTCAGCAATTCACACACTTTACCGTTCTTTCTGGTATTGGCAGTGTTCTTCCTTTGCTTTGTGTACCGTGCCGTACGGCGCAAGCAGATAAAACTCATCTGGCTGAACGACATAGACAGTGTGTTCCCCATTACGTTGTCATGGTTGCTTGTGGCAGCTGCTACACTTTATAACAGCATGCAGCATTTTGTGCCGGAAACCTGGGAGCGGTATTATTATGACCCGTCCCTGAATCCGTTCGACCTGCCTTTTGTATTAGGGTTGTTTGTGCTCAGTGTGTTCTTTATTTTGCTGTTAGGAGTCGCTTTGCTGGATGATTTGTTTCATCAGACCTCTTTTGAAGTAGCCTTCTTTTATCTGCTGGGACTGGCTTCCTATTGCATATTTCTTTATATCTTCTTTACTTATTTATGGGTGTACCTGGCTTATGTGGGCTTTATCGGATATACCTTGTGGTGTATTCGTCAGCTCAGGAAATCGCACGGTTATCCATACGCCTGTGGTTCTTGTGGCGCAAAAATGAGATCGAAAGGCATTTGCCCGCACTGTGGCGCATTGAATGAGTAAGAATCGGCAGAATTTTGTAATTTTGCATTTTCCAAAATCAAAAATCTTAAAACGTACCAAATATGATTAGTATAGATGGACTGACCGTAGAATTCGGAGGGACCACCTTGTTCAGTGACCTGAACTTTCAGATTAACGAGAAAGACCGTATCGCCCTGATGGGTAAAAATGGTGCCGGAAAATCGACACTTCTTAAAATTTTGGCAGGCGTTCGGCAGCCCACCCGTGGAAAAGTGACGGCACCGAAGGACTGTGTGATTGCCTATCTGCCCCAGCACCTGATGACGGAGGATGGCCGTACGGTGTTTGAAGAAGCCTCTCAGGCGTTTGCCCATTTGAAAGAAATGGAAGAAGAGATAGAGCGGATGAACAACGAACTGGCCACTCGTACGGATTATGAGAGTGACTCCTATATGGCTTTAATCGAGAAAGTGGCAGCCATGAGCGAGAAGTTCTATGCCATCGACATGACGCATTTTGAAGAAGATGTGGAGAAGGCTTTGCTGGGACTGGGATTCTTGCGGGAAGACTTTAACCGTCCGACCAGTGATTTCAGTGGAGGATGGCGTATGCGTATCGAACTGGCCAAGCTGTTGCTGCAGAATCCGGACGTCCTTTTGCTGGATGAGCCTACCAACCACCTGGACATTGAATCTATCCAGTGGCTGGAAGATTTTCTGATTAACAGTGCCAAGGCCGTGGTAGTCATCAGTCACGACCGTAAGTTTGTCGATAATATTACCACACGTACTATTGAAGTCACGATGGGGCGCATCTATGATTATAAGGTGAACTATTCTCAGTATCTTGTATTGCGGAAGGAACGCCGTGAGCAACAGATGAAGCAGTATGAGGAACAGCAGAAAATGATTCAGGAAACCAAGGACTTTATCGAACGCTTCAAGGGTACATACAGCAAGACGCTTCAGGTACAGAGCCGTGTGAAGATGCTGGAGAAACTGGAACTGATAGAGGTGGACGAAGAAGATACTTCGGCCTTGCGTTTGAAGTTTCCTCCCTCTCCGCGTAGTGGAAACTATCCGGTTATCATGGAAGGAGTCGGTAAAACATACGGCGATCATGTAGTCTTTAAAAATGCCAATCTGACCATTGAGAGAGGAGATAAGGTGGCATTCGTCGGAAAGAACGGAGAAGGAAAGTCTACTTTGGTGAAATGTATCATGAATGAAATAGATCATGAAGGTACGCTGACGTTGGGGCATAACGTACAAATCGGATACTTTGCACAGAACCAGGCATCCTTGCTGGATGAAAATCTGACGGTGTTCCAGACTATTGACGATGTAGCCAAAGGTGAAATCCGTAATAAAATCAGAGACCTGCTGGGAGCATTCATGTTTGGTAGTCCGGAGGCTTCCATGAAAAAGGTAAAAGTGTTGTCAGGAGGAGAACGTACCCGTCTGGCGATGATAAAGCTTTTATTAGAGCCGGTCAACCTGTTGATTTTGGACGAGCCGACCAATCACCTGGACATGAAAACAAAAGATATTCTGAAGCAGGCACTGGTAGATTTCGACGGCACACTGATTGTCGTATCTCACGACCGTGACTTCCTGGATGGGCTTGTGACGAAAGTATATGAATTCGGAAACCAGCGTGTGAAAGAACATTTGTGTGGCATTTATGAATTCCTGGAGACGAAAAAAATGGAAAACTTGCAGGAACTGGAGCGTAAAAATGCCTGAAATCACCCTTTTTTAGAGAAAAAACAGGGATTTGAGAAAAAAGTTCCCAAATGTTTTGCAGGTTTAAAATAAGTTACTACCTTTGCACTCGCAATCGGGAAATGACCGATGCGGCAAAGGATTGATTCGCTAGCTCAGCAGGTAGAGCACAACACTTTTAATGTTGGGGTCCTGGGTTCGAGCCCCAGGCGGATCACTCAGAAAAAAGCGATTATCTTGAAAAAGGTAATCGCTTTTTTCATATTTGCACGAATAGCACCTGATGAGGTGTCTGTTTTATGTAGACCATCCTAATGAGAATCAGTATAAAAAAGGCTTTCAGAATTTCTGCAAGCCTTTTTGGGTTATCCTCTTTATTTTTTCCGCTCTTTCCACAAACGTGTCATGTCTTCTAGGGTTTTACCTTTTGTTTCCGGTACTAATTTCCATACAAAGATGGCTGCAATGATGCAGATAGCTCCGTAGAGTCCGTATACAAACATGTGGCCAAACTTGTCGCCCATATCTCCGGCACTCATGTTGTACATGGGCAGGAAGGTAGATGAGACGATGAAATTGAATATCCATTGGAAAGCGACAGCGATGGCTACGGCTGCGCCACGGATGGTATTGGGGAATATTTCGGCGATGAGCACCCAGCAGATGGGACCCCAGCTGAACATGAACGATGCACTGTAGACCATGATGCTGATGACGGGTACCATAGGGCTGATGCCAGTCACGGCATTGCTGAGGGCTACTCCGAGTGCACCGATGGCCATACCAATAGAACCGTAAATGAGTAGAGGCTTGCGTCCCCACTTTTCTACTGTAAAGACAGCTAACAAAGTGAACAGGATGTTGACAATTCCCATGAATACTGTTTGTACCATCGGATTGCCCATGCCCATGCTTTCAAAAATACGCGGTGCAAAATAAAGTACGGCGTTAATACCTACTGCCTGCTGGAATACACTCAGCATGATACCGATAAAAATAACCATCCAGCCGTAAGTGAACAGTTTTTCTGTCTTTTCATGAGCAGTAGCCTTGATTTCCTGTAGAATCTCTTTTCCTTGTGACAGACCGTTGATACGGCTTAATACAAACAGGGCTTTTTCGTCACGACCGGTCATGGCCAGGTAGCGGGGAGTTTCCGGAACGAACAAAACTAAAAGGGTAAACAATCCGGCAGGAACGGCTTCACTGACAAACATCAGTCGCCATCCGGTTTCAGTACTCCAGGCAGCAGCTTCCGGATTCATGATGCGGTTGACGCCATCCACTATCTCTACTACCGGATTCAGATGGTCTCCCAAGATGAGGAAGTTGACAAAATAGACTACCAGCTGACCGAAGATGATGGCAAACTGGTTCCAGGAAACCAATGTACCGCGGATACTGCTCGGAGCGATTTCGGCAATATACATCGGACAGATGGCAGAAGCCAGTCCCACACCTACACCACCTATGACGCGGTAAAAATTAAAAGCTAACAGAAGCGAATAGGAGGGTTCCCCGTACGGAAATATCAAAAATTCCGGATAGTATGAGCCTAATGCAGATAAAAAGAACATGACGCCGGCTATCAGCAAAGAAAGCTTTCTTCCGAAACGGGAAGCAAAAAATCCTGATAAAGCACTACCGATAATACAGCCTAAAAGGGCGCTCGAAGAAGTGATACCGTGCCAGGTATCTGTATAGATGAAATCGTCTGCTCCCATGAAGAAAGCCTGAAGACCCTTTTCCGCTCCTGAAATAACAGCGGTATCGTAGCCGAACAGCAATCCTCCTAAAACGGCTACCAGTACGATGGAAAACAGATAACTTCTGCTTCCTTTTTCTGTGTAATTCATGATAATAGGTTTTTAGAGAAATAAAAAACCGGCATACCCGGTCGGGAAAGAGACTTTCGCCGACGGACATGCCGGTCGGATACTGACAAATCAGCGTATTAGCAATACATATTTACAATAGCCTCATACAGTTCTTGTTTTCCACTGGTCTGTTTCGGTTCACCTACAGTCTTCGCGTATGCTACTACATCTTCCAGTGTCAGCTTGCCTTCTTCAAATTCTTTACCTTTTCCGTTGTCGAATGAAGCGTAGCGGTCAGCCAGCATTTTCTTGTAAGGAGATTCTTCCAGCAGGCGTGCTGCATTTTCCAAAGCACGTGCCATGGCATCCATACCAGCGATGTGAGCGATGAAGATGTCCTCCAGGTCAGTAGAGTTACGACGAGTCTTCGCATCGAAGTTTGTACCACCGTTGCCCAGACCACCACCACGGATAATCTGCATCATAGCCTGAATCAGTTCATAGTTGTCGATAGGGAACTGGTCAGTATCCCATCCGTTCTGGTAGTCACCACGGTTAGCATCGATAGAACCCAGCATGTTGTTGTCTACAGCTACTGCCAGTTCGTGTTCAAATGTGTGACCAGCCAGAGTAGCGTGGTTTACTTCGATATTTACCTTGAAGTCTTTGTCCAGACCATGTGCTTTCAGGAAGCCGATAACAGTTTCAGTATCTACGTCGTACTGGTGCTTGCTTGGTTCCATCGGTTTCGGCTCAATCAGGAAAGTACCCTGGAAACCTTTGCTGCGTGCATAGTCACGAGCCATTTTCAACATCTGAGCCAAGTGTTCTTTTTCACGTTTCTGGTCAGTGTTCAGCAGTGACATGTAACCTTCACGGCCGCCCCAGAATACGTAGTTTGTACCGCCCAGTTCGATAGTAGCATCGATGGCGTTCTTAATCTGTACGGCAGCGCGAGCCACTACATCAAAATCAGGGTTAGTAGCTGCACCGTTCATATAACGTGCATGACCGAATACGTTAGCAGTACCCCACAACAGTTTGATACCAGTTTCAGCCTGTTTCTGTTTCAGGTAAGTTACTACTTCTTTCAAGTTAGCTTCGTATTCTTCGATAGTAGCTGCTTCGTCGCACAAGTCTACATCGTGGAAGCAGTAGTATTCGATACCGATTTTCTGCATGAATTCAAAACCTGCATCTACTTTATCTTTTGCAGCCTGTACTTTGTCAGGATTTCCTTTCCATGGGAAGCTTTTTGTTCCGCCACCGAACTGGTCGCCACCTTCAGCGCACAATGTGTGCCACCATGCCATAGCGAATTTCAACCATTCTTTCATCGGTTTGCCCAGGATGACTTTTTCTGCATCATAATAACGGAAAGCCATCGGGTTTTTGCTCTCTACACCTTCAAATTTGATTTTTCCAATACCCGGAAAGTACTCTTTTGTTGCCATAATATCTTTGTTTTATAAGTTAATGAATTGTTATATTTAATTGTTTGTTGATTTTTCGAGACATTCTTTCCAACGTGCGTATGCGTCGGCGTATGCGGTTTCGTCGGCAGCCTTCGGTTCAATGACAGCCAGTTTGTCGAGAGTAGCAAAAGCTTCCACATTGTCGCGGTAGATGCCTGCACCCATTCCGGCTCCCTTGGCAGCTCCTACTGAACCGTCTGTGTCATAGAGTTCGATGGTAGCACCTGTGACTCCGGCCAGCGTGTCGCGGAACAGCGGACTCAGGAACATGTTGGCATGTCCGGCGTGAATTTTCCGTACATCCATTCCCATACCCTTCATGATGTCGATACCGTAGCGGAAGGAGAATACAATACCTTCTTGAGCGGCACGAAGCAGGTGGCTGCGGTTATGCAGGTTGAAGTTGACACCCTGAATAGAACATCCGATTTCCTGATTCTGCAGCATGCGTTCAGCTCCGTTACCAAACGGAAGGATGCTGATGCCGGCAGCACCGATAGGAGCCTGAGCAGCTACCTCATTCATTTCCGCATAGCTGAGGTCGGAAGCTAATGTGCGTTTCATCCACGAATTGAGGATACCCGTACCGTTGATGCAGAGCAATACGCCCAGACGAGTCTGTGAAGCAGTATGGTTGACGTGTGCAAATGTATTGACGCGTGACTTAGGGTCGTAGTTGACACTGCCGTTCACTCCGTATACTACTCCGGAAGTTCCAGCTGTAGAAGCAATTTCACCCGGATTGAATACATTCAGCGAAAGAGCGTTGTTCGGTTGGTCACCGGCGCGGTAAGTCACCGGAGTACCAGCTTTCAGTCCTAACTCGGCAGCTACTTTTTCCGTTACTTTACCCTGTTCAGAGAAAGTCGGACGGATGTCAGCCAGCAAGGATGCATCGATACCGTAATAACCCAGCAAGAAATCAGCTACCTTGTTTTCCTTGAAATCCCAGAACATACCTTCCGACAATCCGGAAACTGTCGTGCAGATTTCTCCTGTCAGTCGCATGGCGATATAGTCACCCGGGAGCATCACCTTATAGATACGTTCATATACCTCCGGCTCGTTTTCTTTTACCCAGGCCAGTTTGGAAGCCGTGAAGTTGCCCGGTGAGTTCAGCAGGTGTGACAAGCATTGTGCTTCTCCCAATGTCTGAAATGCCTTCTGACCGTATGGTACAGCTCTGGAGTCACACCATATAATAGAAGGACGGAGTACCTGCTGGTTCTTGTCCACGCAGACCAGACCGTGCATCTGATAAGAAATACCGATAGCCTTGATTTCTTCCGCTTTTGCACCAGAAGCAGTGAGAACGGCTTGTGTAGCCAGTTTCAAATTATCCCACCAGCTCTGTGGGTCCTGTTCAGCCCATCCCTGTTTGACAGCGAGGATAGGCGCTTCTGTTTTCGGGAAAAAGGCAGATGCTGCACATTTTCCGCTTTCTACATTGACCAGACTCGCCTTTACTGACGAGCTTCCTATGTCATAACCTAATACGTACATCGTTATATAGTCTTTTAAAATTATCTTCTTGTCTTGTTGTAGATTTTCCGGTCAAACCGGTAATACCTTGCGGCCCGGTGAGATACTCCCTGTTCGTATTCTTCCGTCGGTACGATGTATTCCATCATGGAAATCTTCTTATGGAAGTTGCGTACATCCAATGCCTTGCCGTAAATCACCTCATACAGCATTCGCAGTTGCAGAGCAGTAAATTTCCGTGGAAGCAGTTCGAAGATACACGACGGGTTGAATTCGATGTGCTGCCGGATAAACTTCATGGCTTCTGCAATAATCAGATTGTGGTCGAATGCCAGGTCCTTCACTTCTTCCAGTGCCACCCATTCTGCCTTGTATTCATCCAAGTTCTTGTTGAGAGTCTTGTCTATTTTTACCATGGCAAAGTAGGCGATGGTTACGATTCGTTCCACTTTGGCCTTTTCGGCTCTTTCCAGCCAGTGAACATCTTTGGGATTCTTGGTACGGTCCTTTGAACCGAACGCCTTGAACTGCATCAGGTCTACGTTCTTGAGTCCAGTCAAATCACGAAGCACTCGTTTGGCTGCATCATCCAAGTCCTCATCCATATAGATAAGGCTTCCGGGGAGTTTCATATCGTGGAAAACTTCTCCACTTTCTTCCCCCATTCTTTTTACGAGCAACACCTTTAGTTTCTCTCCATCGAATCCGATGACCACGCAGTCTACTGAGATGTGATTATTGGCTAATTGTTCAGTGTATTCCATAAGCATTTTTCTGTCTACACCGCAAAGGACGTTTTTTTTATTGATATATGCAATAGGGGATTTGTGGGTTGTAAAACCTTATTGTTCAATAGGGTAAATATCTTATTTGGTACAATATTGTGATGCGGTGTTTTTGTAGTTCATACAATATGTATAAAAGGTAATTTCCCGTGCAGGCTTATTGGCAAAAGTACAACAACCCGAAAAATCGAATTTTCAATATCTTACGTGAGGAATAGGAAAAGTTTCCTGCAAGGGGCTTATTGTATTTTATGTTTACGTTGGAATCTCGGTGCCTTATTTTGAGGGAAGAGGGGGATAGTGGTAAGAATCCTTATGTGTTAAAAAAATAAAAGCAGGAAATTTGTATCTTTGTGCCGTGTTTAAAAGGATACATTGTATGGAAAATTCGATGAAGCTTATCATGTTAGGTACGGGAAATGCGGCCACCGTAGCCTGCTATAATACCTGTTTTGCCTTGTGCCGGGAGGATAAATACTTTTTAGTGGATGCCGGAGGAGGCAATGGCATTCTGTCGCAGTTGCAGAAGACACATATCCCGTTGTCAGGCATTCATGAGATATTTGTGACGCATGCACATACTGACCATATATTGGGTGTGATATGGATGATTCGTATGGTGGCTCAGGCTATTCAGAAGGGAGAGTACCGGGGCGAACTACGTATATATGGGCATGACAAGGTGGTACAAGTGCTCGACTGGATTTGCCGGATGACTTTACCCAAGAAGATTGTGGCACGCTTAGGAGAAGATATACTATTGTGTGAGGTGAAGAGCGGAGAAAAATTTCAGGCCATCGGCCTGGAAGTGGAATGCTTTGACATCGCTTCTACAAAGGAGAAACAGTTTGGTTTCCGTACCTGTCTTCCTGATGGACAATCGCTGGTTTGCCTGGGTGATGAACCCTATAATGCATGCAACCAGATGTATGTGGAAGGAGCCGACTGGCTGCTGTGTGAGGCGTTCTGCTTGTATGAAGACCGGGAGCGGTTCAAACCCTACGAGAAGCACCATAGCACGGCTTTGGATGCCGGACGGTTAGCAGCTCAGCTTGGAGTGAAGAATCTGTTGCTGTATCACACGGAGGACAAGACACTGTCCACCCACAAGGCGCGTTATACGGCAGAAGCGGCTTTGCAGTTTAACGGTAAGGTCTATGTGCCGGAGGATTTGGAGGAAATTTTACTACGGAGTAATGAATGAATTACTACGTAGTAGTCGGTCTGTTACTACGAGGTAACGGAGGAACTACTACGTAGTAGTTTAAAGGGTATTTGAAGAGGTTTTAAATGAAATAAGAAAGCCGTTCCGATTGTGTGGACGGAACGGCTTTCTTTATAAGAGATATGTTTTTTCTTACTTCATTACCTTGACAAAATAGGTGAGGGTCGGCAAGTGGTCGCTGAATCCATTCTGGAATGTAGTACCCGAGAATGTACGAAGTGGATACCCTTTGTATTTTCCTTCCTTTTGAAGTAGGAATGGACGGTTGAATACTTCGCTCTTCCAGAATTTCAATGTGCTGCGGTCTTTACCAATCAGGTTGCCTGATATAATCTGCTGGTCGAACAAATTCCATTGGTTCTGGTAGCAGAGAGAACCGATACCCTGATCGTACAATTTCCAGGTAGCATTGTAATATCCGTCAGGTTTTACCTCCTTGATGTTCTTTTTAGCGCCCAGTACCTCGCTACAGCTCTTGTTGAACGGGTCATCATTCAAGTCACCCACAATGAGCACTTTTGCTTCCGGGTTCTGTGCATGGATAGAATCGCCAATGTGTTTCACGATGCTGGCAGCAAACTCTCTTAGTGGAGAAGAAGCGGAACCACCGTAGCGTGAAGGCCAGTGATTTACAATCAGGTGAAACGGTTCCCCGGCCAGTATACCACTTACCAGCAGAATGTCGCGGGTTTTATAGTGCGGCATATCCGGCTTGTTGAAAGGATAGGTTCTGGCATCAATCAGCTTGAACAGTTTCGGGTTGTACAAGGCCGCTACATCAATACCTCTGTGGTCGGGCGATTCGAAATGTACGATTTCATATCCCGTTCCACTGATGGGAGCTGTTTTTGTCAGGTCTTCCAATACTTTCCGGTTTTCCACTTCCGAGATACCGATGATAGCAGGGCCTGCCGGACAATAATCTCTTCCCAATTGAGAGATAACCTTGGCAATATTCTGTAACTTTTGTTCATACTTGGTCTGGGTCCATTCATACTTTCCTTCCGGAGTGAAATCATCATCCCCTTCGTTGTTAGGGTCGTCCACCGTATCCCAAAGGTTTTCTAAATTATAGAATGCGGCTGCATAAACACCCAGTCTGTCTTGTGCAAACAGACTGGTGGTATATACACAAGTAATGAACAAAGTGAAAATAAGCAATCGTTTATTCATAACTTTCATGGTTTGATGTGTGCATTAATTGCTGGGAGTGGGTTCGATGGTTGTACCTCCGTCACCACCGGTGCTGCCACTTCCACTTCCTGGAACATAGAGTTTGACGCTGTATAAGCGTAAACCATAAGTGTTTTCTGAGGTTGTACAATAGAACTCTAAAGTTGTATTGTCGGATATTGTTACATTTTCAATTGTCATTTTAAAAGGAGTATTTCCTTGTTTGTCATCACCGGTTACTTCTTTACTAGGAATGGTTAATTCTTGTCCATTGCATTTAACTCTCAGTGTTTTTAAATCTTGTTTTTCTCCAGCATTGTATACGTTGGAGCCTACTTGATATTCTAAAGTAGCAGATGTATTTCCTTGTGCATTGATATTTTTGATAGCAATTGCTACATCTTTTGTTCCAGGGAACCAGACATTCGTAAGATTACTTACAATACGTACAGATGCTTTTTCTTCAGATGTGTTCTCAAACATGCTGGCAGGATTATCAAATCCAGTATAATCACTGAAATATGGCCAGTAATTTCCACTCTTTTCAGGAGTTCCAAAAGATTCTTGGAATAAAACAGTTTCACCACTCGGGGTTTCTCCGCCTTCATTTCCACCTTCTTCTTCATTGCTTCCGGTAAAGTCGCTTACGTCATTAGCAGTACGTAGAGTAAGTTGCCAAGTACCTTTGAATCTTCCTAAGATACCTGTTACATTACCTTTTCCTTCTGGAAGTTTATTACCTGCAAAGCTGGCATAATTGCTGGTACGAATCATGATAGTATTTCCATGACTGTCGGTAATATTTTCTTCACCATAACCATCTTCTGGAGCAAAGATACCCTTACCACCGTTCTGGAAAGTAACTCCGGTAAATTGCACTAATTTGAATTTATAGTTATCGGGAGCAGCGTTGATGGTACTGATGTCATCAATTACAACAGGCTTGGCATTTTCTGGATTAGCCCATCCGTCTTTGCTGACATGTTTTTCGAAATCTTCCCACGGTGTGCGGAATAAATATCCTTCTGGATGTCCTAGCTGTTGTTCGTCACCGTATACAGAAATGCTCAATCCGTTCAGGTCTACATATACAGTCTGACCTACCGGATAATAGTTGTACACACTGCTTTGGTCTACTTCCATTTCAATGGCACCCGTTTCATCCTGCAAGTAGATTTTCTTGAAGATGTTTCCTGATTCATCGTTACCTGTGATGACGGCTTTGAGTACCTGGTCTTGCGTGATGATGATAGGAACGTCCTGAGTAGCTGCTGCATTCTGTGTACGCAATTCTGAAATCGTGATATTGGCTGCCGGACCTGTGTATTCAGGTTCTGTCAAGAGAGGAGCATCATAGTCTCGTTCACAAGCAAAGAGAGCGAGTGAGGCAATGAGTGGCAGACTGATATTTCTTAAAAGTTTCATATATTCTGAGTTTTATGTAGGTTAATGATTAAAAACGGTAGCTCACATTCAGGAAACAGTTGATGCCCTGCATGTAGTAGTATTTTCCTCCAAAGCGTTCCGGATGGTCAAGGTCAAATCGTCCCTGTTCGTATCCTCCGGTACAAATATCTTTCTTGTTCAATACATTGTTCAGAGAAAGATTGAAGTTGATAGATTGTCTTCCAGGCAAGTAGAAAATTTTTCCGATAGACAAGTCTAATGTATAGGCTGCCGGGAAACGTTCTTGTGTGGTCAACTGCTTGAAGGCATCGTAATACTGGTTATACGGAGTTACTTCTGTGTAGCTTGAAGCCAGACGGCGGAGGGGAGCAGCTTCGATGTAGTTGCGTGCAAATCCGTTCAGGTTGGCTCCAAGGAACCAGTATTTGATGAAGTAACGGATTCCGAATGTACCGGCAATCTGTGGAACTCCACCTACGTAAACATCCTTCATGTATACTTGTTCTCTTTCTACTATCTTTCCGTTTTCGGAGTTCTTGATACCGTCAGGGTTGTTGCTGTAATAATATTCACCTACGGTTCCAGCCAGGTCGAAGCTCCAATGGTCATCCAGTTTGTAGGTAGCTCCCAGCTCAATACCTCTGTGAATGCGGTTTACTCCATACAACACGTGGTTGATAAATGTTCCTTCAATGCCGTCATAGTAGCTGCTACGTTCCATCTGGTCATAGAAATTAGTCTGGAATACTCCGATACGTCCGGCCAGGTGAGGAGTAGAGAAGATGTAGTTGATGTCGGCAGAGAGAACCCGTCCACTCTTCATGTCATCAATGGTGCGGTCTGTGATACGCGGTGATACGTATGCTTCATTGGGCAACGGAGCTTCACTTCCATAACTGATGTTGGCATTAATCATGTGACGTCCGTTGAACTTGTAGGTCAGTCCTCCTTTTACCATTAAGTCTGTGAACTGATGGCGCGCACCTTTGCCGAAAGAACTGTCCGGATAACGTCCGTTACGCATTTTACCATCACGCTGGAAGCTGGTGTAAGTCAGCTTCATTCCGTAATAGTAATCCCAATAACGTGAATGATACTGATTCACGACCCAGGCATTCAGTGAATAAATGTTCAGGTTATAGTTGTAACCGAAAATTCCTTCTTCGTATACTTTTCTCTGCGGGCGGTTCAAGTCGTTCTGAATTTTGTCCGGATCACCAGAGAAGTCTTGTTCTGCAAACTTATCAATATCCAGCACATATTCTGCTCCCAGCAGGTCGGCCACGGTCTTGAACTGGCGTGACTGAGTGTAGCGTGCACCGACTCCGGCTGTGATGTCGAAATGACGGCTCATGCGTGCGTTCAAAGTAGAGTTGAATGAAGTTTCCAACAGGTCACTGCGACGTTCTTCCAGCATGTAAACAGCTGCTCCGTTACCATTACGAATGTTGTTGGCATTAGCCAGGTAGAGGTCATCCCAGTTGATTTGTGTAAAGCTGGTCTGGTTAGTACGCCACAACTCTTTGTATCTTAGTTGTACCATTTCATCTTCAAAATACGAAGGCAGGTAGCGGTAGTAATCCGGGCGAGGGTCAGGAGCATTGTACCAGTTCAGGGCCGTATTACCGTAGCGGGCATAATGTGCTCCTACACCTGTAGTCAGCGTTATATTGTCGTTGATTTTCCAGATGTGCGAAATGATGGCAGTCGGGTCGAATGCCGTAACCACCTTTGCATTTCTTTTCTCTCCGTTCTGGTATCCCCAGTTCGGGTTGTAAAGGTAGTTTCCTGTCAGTTCATACACTTCGCGGTAAGAACTACCTTGCTGCCCACGCTGTACCGGTGATACGAAAGCTACCATTGACAGACTATGTTCTCCTCCTTTCCATTGCTTTTCAGCAGAGAAGGCGAAAGAAACGTTCTTGTAGAAAGTTCCGTCGATGTTACCTTCATTCGAATAGCGTCCACCAATAGAGGTGGTGAATGCCCATCCGTTGTCCTTCAGTCCGGTAGAGTAGGTAAACATACCACGGAGATAATAGTTTCGGTTGGTATAGCTTAAGGTTAACTTTCCTCCAGGTGTATAGCTGCTGGCACGCATATTGATGTTTTCCGTACCTCCCAACTCACCAAAAGTAAAGGACGAAGGAGCTGTGAAGTTGGTGACATCACCGTTACGTGTCATGTCGTTCAGTGCACCTACTGCCGCATAGTTGAATACACCTCTGTTCTGGTCGTTGAATTCTACGCCATTGATGTATTTTACTTCCTGTGTGCTATTGTATCCACGTGGAGAGAAGCGTGCGGGTGAAAGTTGATAGGCAGCTTTATTCAGGAAAATATCATTTGACAGAATCACGGTAGAGCTGACATCCTGCCCGGAGGTTTCCACGTCATCATCCACCATACCGGCATCAATGATACCAATCATGGACACGTCTTCGTTTGCGTTAAGTTCAGTTACTCGGATAGGTTTTAGTTCAGTTACGCCTAAGTTTTCTACTTCAATGGAGACACTCTTGGGCGTAATCATTACGGAGTTAAGCTGAATGACGTAAGTTCCCGGCTGAATATTTCGGATGGTGAAAATTCCGTCCGCGTCGGTTGTGACTTGGCGGTTCAGTTCTGTCACCGTCACAATTACACCTGGAATAGGGTCATTGCTTACTGCTCCGATCACACTTCCTTTCACGCTTACATTTCCTTGTGCAAAAACAAGGCAAGGAAGGAAGAATGCCATGAAGAACAGTAATTTGTGTTTCATAAAAAATAATTGTTAGTTTAGTGTTATTTTATAAGGGGTTGAAAGAGAACATGAAAAAGTTTTATAGAGCTTTTTCATGTTCTCTTGTGGGATTAGGAGTAAAATTGTATTACTTAGATATACCTGTTAGTTTGATATTATCTAATCTAAATCCAACTGTATTATCTGCATCAGAAACAAACTCAATATAGGTAATATCATCAGGTAAACTTACAGTTACAGTTTGATATTTATTGTTAGCTGCAAATTCTTTACTTTCAATTGTTAAATTTCCTTTATCTGTTCTTACTTTGATTATATTTTGATTTGCTGGAGTTACATTAGCCGCAATGTCATATTCTAATGATAAACTTGTGTAGTTAGAAACATTGAATCCAGAAATCTTGAGGCCTGCTGGTTTTTCTATTGATTGGGTATAAGCTGGTAACCAAACATTATTATCTAAAGTTGAAGTAGCTCTGACATCTGCATTTTGGAATTCTCCAGCGAATTCGTCTCTGAAAGTAAGTGTTTCATTGTTATCCCATCCTGTATAGTCATTAATTTTATATTTAGTACTGCCAACATTAGTTTGACCACATGTTTCTAAGAATATGGTTTCAGCTGTGCCTGGTTCCGGCTCTGGATCAACAGTGCCTCCTCCTTCTCCATTGGCAACGACTTTCACATCATATACTTCCCATGTTGCAGCAGCTGCTGTGGTACTTACATATTTGAATGCAAACTTGATTTTTTTACCGGCATAAGCGGATAAGTCAATATTTCCTGAAGAAACTTCGTTCCAGTTATTTCCAGCTGGATAGTTTGGAATTGTTACTTGTTGCCAGTTTTCAGTAGATGTTTCGGTTACCCACAAAGTTTGTTGAGTTTGCATGTCACCTGCATGGTTAATGATATGCATGAAGGTTAAAGTTGCATTTGTAGCTGTAGATAAGTCTACTTCAGGAGATATCAGCCAGCTTTCTGATGCTTTTGCGGCTTTATTGATAAATGCGCTGGCTTTCATATAATAATATGGACTTCCTCCTTCAGGAGTCCCAGCATCGTGTTTCCAAACGAATGTTCCACCTTCAGGGAGTTGCTTGTTGTCTATTTCGAAGTTGCCCTGGCTGGTAGCGAATGATTCTTCAAAGACCACAGTTTCTCCACCTGGTTGAGTTCCACCATCGAAATCAACATTAATATCTCCACCTGGTTTTTCAGTCCAGTTGCTGATTGTTGCATTTCCTACTGTAACAACCGGTTTCCCATTGTTGATGGATAGTTTTGCATTAAAGCTTACATTTGTTCCTTTTTCAAAAATACTTGCGTCACTAATTGTATGGGTGAATGATTGACCGTTGAGGTTAAAAGTCAGGTTGAGTGACGTCTGGTCGGTGCTTGCAGCTGTTGGGAGAATGATGGCTGTAGCCGTAGCTGTTGTACCTTGTGCATCTATATACATCGCTACATCTTTATTGTTGGTTCCTGCTGTAGCAGTCAGTATTCCGTCAGCCAAGTTAAATTCACCTTCTGTGCTGATACCCTTAATGTTTACACCCAATCCGTTAAGAGTTTCAATTGTTTCATCTTTGGTTACATTCAGGGTGACTTTAGTCAGTTGGTGTGTAAATCCCAAGCTGATAGTGGTGGCAGTAGTTGCTGCTACTCCTTTAGTACCGTTAGAATAAATCAAGTCGATAGCAGCCGGATTGCTCTGGTCGGATACATTTACCGCAAGCTTATTGCCGCTTACACTTGTGGTATAAGGATAATATGCAATGAAGTCTACATTTCCGCTTTCAGGGAGATAAATACCATTACCTGGAGCAGCCGTCAATGTGCCGTTGGTCTGTGCAATGTACTTTTTGTTTTGTGCGGTTGCAGCCTCAATTCCACTTCCTGCGTTCATCATGTAAATACCTACTTCGTCGTTTGCATTCCAAGTGTTACCTGAAACTCTTGATTGAATAGCTGTGGTAAATACGATGCCTTCACTTCCGTACCATTCGCTGTTGTCGTCATTGTTTGTACAACTCATTAGAGCTAGGGTTGATAATGCCCCCATGTACAGTAGATTCGAGATTTTCATACTAATTTATTTAGAAAGTTTGTAGATTCTGTATCAGATAGATTTAATTCCATTGCGATGTATTTAGCGTCTTTTTTACCTCAGAAGGTAATGATGGAAAGAAAGTGAACCCTGTCATATTCTCAAGTTCTGATACGCTGATAGCATATTTCATATATTGTGTATCGCTATATGCCTTATGGTCAAGTTTAAAAGCGATTGTCTGATAGTTTCCACCTACTTTACGGGCTAATGCTTTGAAGTAATATTTGGGTATTGCTATATTTTTTCCATTATTATCTTTAGCATATTGTATTTGCTTATCAGTTGCCGTAGTAGGCATCGCACCTGTTACTACGTATAGTGTGTCTATCCCACTACTCCAGCCTCTGACAGCGCCTTCTAGTTGAGCCCAAATAGCTCCATTCAATCCATTTTGTAATTGCGGAGTCATATTGGTGTAATAGAAAGTCTGATTATTCATGTCGCAGTCTTTACGCTGTCTATCACCACTCGGAATCTGATGCCCTCTGCTGTAACCGCTGAGAGCTTTTTTGAGATTCGCTTGAAGGTTAGTTGCTATTTTAGGGTCATACCCCCAATCCTCCGTACGGCCTATGTTTCCTTCCAGATACCATCCGCATAATGGATAGGATACCCAGTAAGCAATTTTCAGATTGGTATCGTATAGCATACTATAATTACGGATCTCAATACCGTTGAGTGGAGCTTCGTCATAAGTTATTCCGGTATAATGAGTAACGTATTTTATATTAGATTGATTCAGTTGTGACTCAGTAATTACCGGTGTTTCAAACCATTTCGTATATTTTGCTTCTGGGTCGGTCGTAATCTCTCCCCCCTGATAATTCACATTTACATTATATATATATTTGCTACCTTGCTCAATGTTTCCAGAAATCTCAGTCTCAATTTCTTTGCTCTGTCCGTTCTGTTCCAGTTTGATTTTCAGTTTTCCGCTCAAGTCTTGAGGCAACAGAATGGCTTCTGCTTGTGTGGCTTCCTCATTTATAAATAAGGAAAAGGTTGTAGCTTCACCGGAAGGAGTAATGGTACCGTCAGAAAGATTAGCTGTTCCTTTTACTTGCAGTCCGCTGATAGAAGCTTTGATTCCTTTCAGGGAACTCCCGGAAGTAGATTTCAAATTCAGCACCAATTTAGCCAACAGATGCTTGAATTGCAGATTACCTTGTGGAGACGCCAATTGACGGTTTGTCAGGTTTACTGCAGTCATCAAGTCGATGGCGTTTTGTTTGGTTTGGTTACTTAAATCAATGGGATAGTTTTTATAGTCACTAATAGTTTCACTATAAGGATAATATGCAATGAAGTCGACCGCACTATTGTCTTCCGGATAGTATATGGGACTATTTTTGCTTACGAAATAGCCGTCTCCTTTAGATGTTGCATAAGGAATGTTTGTAGCCAGTACATTTTTATCACTATTGTTGGCTAGCATAAATACACCAATTACGTCATTGGCTTCCCACGACGTATCGTAAGCTCTGGAATTTTGTGCATCATCTATGATAGAAGAGAATGTGATGCCTTTGTTATTCACTTCATTCTGGATGATGTTTGTTTCGTCATTCTGGCAAGATTGCAGAATACTTAGGGAAAGTACAATCCCTAATAGTGATTTCATTTTCATATTAAGAATAGTTTATTTTATGTTTTTAATTCATTCAGAATTATATTTTGCTTATATTTTATTCGGGTTAACAAAATACAAGAAAGTTTGTTTCTTGAATTTTGGCTTTAATTTAAGATATTTTCTTGGAGTAATAAAATATTTATACGATTATTTTTCAAAAAAATATCAAACATGGCTTGGTTGCGTGAAGATTTTACAATCGAGTGAAATTCTTGTGAAAAATTGAAAGAAAAACAAAAAAAGAGGTATCCATGGGAATGGATACCTCTTGTGGTAATAAAATTAGTTTGAGTAAGCTGTTTTTATTCTTTTTCTTTCAAGCTTTCATCAATGTCCTTGATTTTCTTCAGCACCAGTTCCATGTCTTTCTTCAGGCGCTCAATCTTGCGGGTGATGTCGGCCACCAGTGTATTTCCCTTCTTGGAAGAAGAATTCAGGAAGCCAAGGTTGTTTTCGTAGGTCTGGATGTCGTTTTTCAGCCCTTCGTAAGTGCGAACCAGGCGTTCACGGTCGCGGTAGAGATTTCCTTCTTTGTTGCCGTTAGTGCGTACACTGCTCAGGCGTTTTTCAGTAGCCGACAGGTGCAGGCGGTCGAACAGCTTGTCTACCAATGCATGGAATTCTTTATACAGACGGTCTTTTTCCTTGAAAGGAACGAAGCCGATGGCATTCCATTCCTTCATCAGGGCACGTACTTGTTCGGCAGTTGCATCGTCTGCAGTTCCGGCAGCTTCCAGGGCAGCCATACGCTTAATGACATCTTCTTTCTTGGCCAGGTTTTCCACTTCTTCCGAGCGTTGTGAAGAAGTCGCTTTGTTTTTCCGTTCAAAGAAATAATCGCAGGCACCTATAAAACGTTTCCATACGGCATCTGAATGTTTCTTGGCAACCGGACCGATGGTCTTCCATTCTTTCTGGAGCTTGGTCAGGATTTCAGCCGTTTCTTTCCAGTCGGTACTTTCTTTCAGGGCTTCAGCCTTTTCGCAGAACGCTTTTTTCTTTTCCAGGTTGGCTGCCATTGTTTCCTTCACAGATTTGAAGAAAGCAGCTTTCCGGCGGAAGAATTCATCGCAGGCAGCGCGGAAACGTTCGAAAATCTTGACGTTCATCTTTTGCGGAGCATAGCCGATGGTTTTCCATTTGGCCTGGAGGGCAAGGATTTCATTGGTCTTGTCTTCCCAGTCAGCAAAAGTAGTGAAGGTGTCATATTCCATACCTTCCACGATTTCGCAAATCACCGTCTTCTGGTCCAGGTTATTCTGTTCTTTTTCTTTCAGTTCTTCAAAATGCTGCTGGTGGCGTTTGTTGACAACCGTAGAGGCAGCCTTGAAACGGCTCCAGATTTCTTCGCGCAGGTCTTTGGCTACCGGGCCGATGGCACGGAATTCCTGATGAAGCTTCTGCAGCTGGTGGAAAGCAGAAATTACGTCAGGCTCTTCGGCCAGTTTTTCTGCAGCTTCGCACAAGCGGGTCTTCTGTTCCAGGTTTTTCTTGAAGTCATATTCGCGGAATTCATTATTCAGCTTCACCATGTCATAGAATTTTTCGGTGTAAAGCTGGTAAGTCTTCCACAGTTCATTTACTTTCGCTACCGGAATCTGGCCTATTTCATTCCATTCCTGCTGTAACTTCTTAAATTCGTCGTATATCTTGTTGGTATCTTCCTGCGATTCGGTCAGGAACTTCATTCTTTCCAGGATACCCAGTTTCTTGGTCAGATTTTCTTCTTTTTCTTTTTCTTGTGCAGCTGCTAAGGCATTTCTCTTCTCCTTGATGGCGTTCATGACAGCTTTGAACTCTTCTTCTGCCGGTTCTGTTTCCGGAGTGAAGTCTTCTGCCTTTCCCCCTTCGTCGATGAAAGCTTTCCGTGCCGCTTCTGATTTGGCTTTTTGTAGTTTATAGAACGTTTGTTTAAGTGAATCGATTTCCTGCTTGTCGGTCAGGTCGTTTTTCTCGTTGATTTCCTTGAGGCGTTGCACCACTTCTTCCAGTGTCTGTTTGGGAGCGGATGTTTCCTTTTCGGTGTCTTCAACAGTAGGAACCGGTGCTTCAATGGGTTGTTCCATCGGAGTTTCGGTTAATGGGCGGTTGGTTTCATTTACTTCCATCGTATATAGATTTTAAAGAGTATAATATCCTAGTTTTTTCTTTACCATTAGTAAAGGTTCTTACAAATTAAAGAAAAAAAATCTGATTTTCATACTTTTTCAGAAAAAAACTATAAGGTAAGAATCATTTTTAGAAATAGAAAGACGAGGAATGTGGCTCAGAATGGCTTGTAGAGGGGGTGAAAAAAACGCAAGTGCGTTTGAAGTAAAATGTACTTGCGTTTTACCTCAAACGCACTTGCGTTTTTCTTTAACAAAAATTTAGGATAATAATACGGTAATTCCCATGTACATGAGCATACCGATAATGTCGTTGGTAATGGAGATAAACGGTCCGGTGGCAATGGCCGGATCGATTTTCAGTTTTTCCAGTGTCATGGGCACCAGTGTGCCGAAAATGGAGGCAAACATGACTACCGCAAACAGACTGATGGATACTGAATAACTGACCGTAGCCGTAGCTCCGAAACGGATGAAGTTGTAGATATACACCAGCATGGAAATGATGGTGGCGTTGATAAGGGCTACAACGGATTCTTTCAGCACCTGCTTGAAGGTGTTTTCGGCGTTCAGTGAGCTGTTGGCCAGACCTTGCACGACCAATGCGGAGGACTGGGTTCCTACGTTTCCTCCCGTTCCACCAATAAGGGGAATGTAAAGCGCCATTTCCGGATGAGCGGCAAAGGTAGAGTCAAAGTTGCCCAGAATCATGGAGTTACCGATTCCACCCAGCATACCGATGAGCAGCCACGGAAGGCGCGCGGTGGTCTGGCGGAACACGTTGTCGTCTGTTTCTACGTCCTGTGACAAACCGGATGCCAACTGGTAGTCGCGTTCGGCCTGTTCACGAACCTCGTCCATTACGTCGTCTACAGTGATGCGCCCTACCAGGCGGCCGATGCTGTCGACCACAGGAACGGCCACCAAGTCATACTTTTCAATGGTCTGCACCACCTCTTCAATGGGCGTATCCACATGGACGGAAATCGGGTCCTTCTTCATCACGTGTTTCACCTTGGAAACCGACGGACTGGTAATCATCTTTTTCAGTGGGAATACACCGCGCAGACGTTCATCGTCGTCTACCACATATACATAATATATCTCGTCCATTTCTTCTGCCTGCAGTCGCATTTCGCGCAGGCATTCGGGCATACTCCAGTTCTCGTTCACAATCACCATTTCCGTACCCATCAAACCACCGGCGGTATCTTCGTCGTATTTCAGCAAGTCGACGATGTCGCCTGCCTGTTCGATGTCTTCAATGTGTGAAAGCACCTCTTCCTGCTTGTCCTCGTCCATTTCACGGATGATGTCTACGGCATCGTCCGAATCCATGTAGTCGACAAAGCGCTTGGCGATGGTTTCAGGGGGAAGTATTTCGAGGAATTTCTTTCGGGCATCCTCGTCCATTTCAATCAGTACGTCGGCTGCCGTTTCGTTGTCCAGCAGCAGGTAGATGAAGCGGGCATCTTCTGCGTCCAGCTCGTTGCACAGCTCGGCGATATCGGCCGGATGCAGGTCCTTGATGACTTCTTTTAACTGGTCGGAATCTTTCTTCTCAATCAGTTCGGTGACTAATTTAATATCTTCGCTATTCATCTTGTAAACTCCTGATGAGGGTTGTTATCGTAGTCTGTAAGTCTCGTGTGCAGGGTCACTCGGCCTTTGCGGCTGAGGAATTCAAGGCTTTTTCCACCCGGTTGGTCAGGTCGATGAAGTCTTGTACGGAAAGCTGTTCAGGCCGTTTGTTGAAGATAGGGTCGGCACTGAGCGGATTTCCTTTCTCCAGAATCGGAGATATGGAGTTGCGGAGCGTCTTGCGGCGCTGGTTGAATGTCGTCTTGACAATCTGCTTGAACAACTGCTCGTTGCATCCCAACTCCTTGGTCTCGTTGCGGGTCATGCGGATGACGGCGCTCTTCACCTTGGGAGGAGGATTGAACACATGTTCGTGTACAGTGAACAGGTATTCCACGCTGTACCAGGCTTGAATCAGTACGCTCAGAATGCCGTAGGTCTTGTTGCCCGGACGAGCCGCGATGCGTTCGGCCACTTCCTTCTGAATCATGCCCGTGCAGCAGGGAATCAAGTCCTTGTAGTCGAGCATCTTGAAGAATATCTGGCTGGAAATGTTGTAGGGATAGTTGCCGGTCAGCACAAAAGGCTGTCCGTCGAAAAGTTGCCGGAGGTCCATTTTCAGGAAATCCTGCTCGATGATATGGTCTCCTAATTGCGGAAAATTCTCACGCAGGTAAGCTACCGATTCAAAGTCCAGCTCCACCACCTTGAGCGGGCGGTCTTTTTTCAGCAGGTATTGGGTGAGAACTCCCATTCCGGGACCTACTTCGAGAACGGGAAGGGCCGGGCAGGCGTCTACCGTGTCGGCTATGTCTTGTGCCACTTGCAGGTCTTTCAGGAAGTGTTGTCCTAAAAACTTTTTAGGTTTAACTAATTTCATACCTCAGGTTTTAAATGTTCGTATTATCTTTGTGACTTGCAAAGTTAAACATAAATCTTTATATACAGACTGATTTTGGAACGAACAGGTTTAAAAAAAGTACTAAATAAGGTCTTCCAGATAGCGCTTCCGTTGGTACTCGGAGCGGCTATTCTGCTTTGGACATACCACGATTTTGATTTCCGGCGTGTGTGGAGCGTGCTGGATGGCGGCATGAATTATGGCTGGATGGCCTTTTCGCTGGTGTTTGGTGTGCTGGGGCATCTGTTCCGCGGCTGGCGCTGGAATCTGACGTTAGCTCCGTTAGGTGAATACCCCAAGGTGTCGAACAGTGTGTATGCGGTTTTTGTGTCGTACGCGGCCAATCTGGTCGTACCGCGTGTGGGGGAGGTTTCCCGCTGCGGTATCCTGTCGAAGTACGACGGGGTTTCTTTCTCCAAATCGCTGGGTACGGTGGTGACGGAGCGTCTCATCGATACCATCTGTGTGCTGCTGATTACCGTAGTGACGCTGTTGCTCCAGTCGCGTGTGTTTGCGGCATTCTTTGAAAAGACCGGTACGAACATGGGCTTCTTTACGGGCTTGTTTACTTCCACCAACTTTTATATCACTCTCATCTGTCTGTTTGCCTTGGGCGTGCTGGCGTTTTTCCTGATTCGCAATTTGACGGTATTTGCGAAGGTGCGCGGCATATTGAACGATGTGTGGGCCGGATGTTTGTCGCTTCGGCATGTAAAACATCCGTGGCTGTTCGCTTTTTACACCGTGAGCATATGGGCATGCTATTTCCTGCAATTCTATGTGAGTTTCTATTGCTTTGACTTTTCTGCCTCACTGGGCTGGATGCCCGGACTGGTGATGTTTGTGGTGGGCAGTATTGCAGTGGCCGTTCCTACTCCTAACGGAGCAGGTCCGTGGCACTTTGCGGTCATTACCATGATGATGATGTATGGGGTGGGAAAGGAAGATGCCGGAATATTTGCCCTGCTGGTGCACGGTATTCAAACCTTTTTATTAATTTTGCTAGGTGTTTACGGGCTTGTAGCCTTACCACTTGTAAATAAGAAACGGACCGGGAAGTGAAATTGCTTTTCCGGAATAAAATCAAAAAATATAATATGAACGAAATTCTTTCTTTGGCTCCGCAGAATGTGTGGAAGCATTTCTATTCGTTGACGCAAATTCCTCGTCCGTCTGGACATTTGGAAAAAATTCAGGCTTTCTTGCTGGAATTCGGCAAGCAGGTAGGTGTGGAATCATTTCAGGATGAGGCTGGAAACATAATCTATCGCAAACCGGCCACTCCGGGTATGGAAGACCGGAAGTCTGTCATCCTTCAGGCTCACATGGACATGGTTCCTCAGAAAGACAAACATACACAGCATGATTTTGAAAAAGATCCTATTCCGGTTTATGTAGACGGCGAATGGGTGAAGGCTAAAGGTACCACATTGGGCTCAGACAACGGTATGGGTGTGGCAGCCATCATGGCCATTATGGAAGACAAGACCTTGAAACACGGTCCGCTGACAGCGCTGATTACTGCCGATGAAGAAACCGGTATGTATGGGGCGTTCGGCTTGAAACAGGGCACAGTGGAAGGAGAAATCCTGCTGAACCTGGATTCAGAAGAAGAAGGTGAACTTTATATTGGCTGTGCAGGTGGAGAAGACCTGACAGCTACTTTGGAATACAAGGAAGAAGAAACAGATCCGGAAGACGTGGCGCTGAAGGTAACACTGAAAGGATTGCGTGGTGGTCACTCTGGTATTCAGATTGGCTGGGGACATGCCAATGCCAACAAGTTGATGGCTCGCTTCATGAACCAGGTGATTGCTTACGATGAGGCTTGTCTGGTGTCATGGGAAGGTGGAAACATGCGCAACGCCATTCCGCGTGAATGTGAAGTAGTGATTACCGTACCGGCTTCGGAGGTAGAAGATGTGCTGGCATTCGTGGGTGAATGCGAACAGGTATGGCGTGATGAATTCGCAACCATTGAAGACAATATCAGCTTTACGGCAGAACGTGTGGACTTGCCGAAGATGATGGTGCCGGAAGAAATCCGTGACAACCTGGTGGATGCGATTTATGCATGTCCGAATGGAGTAGAACGTTTCATCCCGACTATCCCGGATACAGTGGAAACTTCTTCTAACCTGGCTATCGTAGAAATCGACAATGGAAAGGCTGCCATTAAGGTATTGACACGCAGCTCTCGCGAATCAATGAAGGATTATCGCAATACGGCTATCGAGAGCTGTTTCTCTATGGCAGGTATGCACGTAGAACGTTCTGGCAGCTACTCTGGATGGGAACCGGATGTAAATTCACCGATTCTGCATGCCATGAAGGAATCTTATAAGGCACAGTTTGGTGAAACACCGGAAGTGAAAGTGATTCATGCCGGATTGGAATGTGGTATCATCGGTGCGGTTGTACCTGGACTGGATATGATTTCATTTGGTCCTACTTTGCAGTGCCCGCATACACCGGAAGAACGCTGTCATGTGCCGTCAGTGAAGAAGTTCTATGATTTCTTGCTGGCTACACTGGAAAATACACCGAGAAAGTAATATCCGTTAGTGGGTAAATAGATACGGAGGCTGTCCGATTCCCGTAAAAGGGAAAGGGGCAGCCTCCGTTTTTTTGTTTCGATTTTCTGTGGTTTTACTTCTTTTAATGAAAATCTGTGCAGTAAATCAGGGTTTTGGTTTTATCTTTATAAAGACAACCTTGTAAAACTTAAAATTGGAAATGATGAACAGACTATTCTTGATATGTGCCACGGGATTGTTGGCTTTTATGTTCCCTTTGGCGGGGATAGCTCAGAATTACGACCGTCTTTGGAAGGAGGTAGAGGAAACCCGGAAGAAGGATTTGCCGCAGACCTTGATTTCACAGGTGAATCAGATTTATGAAAAGGCAAGAAAGGAGAAGAATGCTCCGCAGATGCTGAAAGCATATCTTTCGCGGGTGGAATGTCAGGTAGGGCTGACACCGGACAGTTTGCAGCGTGAACTTTGTCGACTGAATGCATGGGCTGCAGAGGAGAATGATCCTTTGCAGAAAGCCGTGTTGGCGTTTCTGTCAGGATACTATCAGTTGGAATCCGCTCCTCAGGAAGTGGACAGCGCATTGTATGAGTTTGACCGGGCAGTAAAGGATAAGGAGGTTTTGCTGGGCGTAGCTACGACCGATTTTCGTCCGATGGCTGAACAGGGCAAATGGAGCCAGCGCTATTTCGGTGACAATATGTACGATTTGCTGTTACGCCAGTCCATCTTTCAGCTTCTATGGAATGGGGGAGGAAGCAAGGCCGTGCAGTTGGCAGTGTTCGACAAGTATGAAAAGTTGATTGCACAATACAAGGCGGCAGGAAATCGTGACGCGGAATTATTGACACGCCTGGAGCTATTGATGTACTGGCGGCGTAATGGATGGAGGTATCCGCAACAGCTGTCGGACGAGCAGGTGGTGGAGCAGTTGCAGGCGTGGGCAAAAGCCTATGAAGGAGTAGATGCCTGTGCGGCGTTGTATGTGTCATGGGCCGATTTCTATCATCAGAAACAAGACTTCGTGTCCGAAATGAAGGTGATAGAAGAAGGAATAAAACGGTATCCTTCTTCAGAATTCACGGCCGATTTGAAGGATAAGCAGCGCATAGTGTGCATGCCGTCGCTCTCGGTGCAGGTAACTCATCCTTATCCGCAGACGGAAGCGGAACTTCGTGTTACCAGCAAGAACCTGAAAGGGGCGACACTGGAATGGTATAGACTGAACCTGAAGGCTTCTTCTTCTGTGTTTGCACAGAATCTGGAGCATGCGGACCTGATAAAGAAGTATGGTACACTGGTGGATAAAGTGCGGTTGGACTTGCCGGATACTCCTACGTACAAGGATACGGTTTCTGTGCTGACCAGCCGGATGCCCGAGGCGGGGATTTATATATTGAAATCAATCCCCGACGGCTATCAGGATAAAACGGGATACGATGTAGTGCATCTGTCTGCACTGCAGGTGGTTTCTTTCCCGATGGAAGGAAGGCAGACGGAGTGTCATGTGGTGGATTGTAAGACCGGAAAGCCGGTCGCAGGGGCAGAATTGGTGTTCTATTCCATTCCTGTGCCAGGCAATTATACCTTATATAAGACGTTTAAAACTGATAAGCAAGGCAAGGTAGTAGTGCCGGACATGAAAGAATCATTGTGGATGCATGCGTGTGCAGGTAAGGATGAGTTTATGCAGGTGGCTTACTGGTCCAGAAGGGTGTTGCCGACGGTCAATGACAGCAAGAAGAAGGTGGATCGCATGGATTTGTTTACCGACCGTGCGCTGTACCGCAAGGGACAGACGGTGTACGTGTCCGGTGTGGCTTATGCGCAGGAAGGTGATAGTGTAGAGGTACGCAAAGATGCGGCCATCTGGCTGGCCTTGCGGGATGCCAATAACCGGGAGATAGCCCGGAAAGAACTGACTACGGATGACTTCGGCGCATTTTCAGCGGAATTCCAGTTGCCTTCGGAAACATTGGCCGGCATGTTCCGTATAGAATCGGACAAGGCTTCCTGTTATATTCGGGTGGAAGAATACAAGCGTCCGACGTTTGAAGTCACCTGGAAGGAAGTGCAGGAAGCTTACACGATGGGGGATTCCTTGCAACTGGAAGGTACGGCGAAAAAGTTTTCCAGTGCACCGGTACAGGGCGGTAAGGTGCGTTATACCTTGACTCGTTCAAAGGCCTGGTTCTGGCGAAGCATGGCAGGAGAACAACAGTTGGCAGAAGGTGAACTGATAACTTCAGCCGACGGAACGTTTGCGGTGAAGGTTTGTCTGGAACGTCCGGATGCGGAAGTCTCTTTAGGCTGGGACGGATTCTATCGTTATCAGGTGAAGGTGGAAGTGACAGATGCGGCCGGTGAAACGCAGGAAGGTGTACTGGTGCTTCCGGTGGGTGAACATGCCATCGGATTACAGATAAAGGGATTGGCCGGAAAAGTGGCTCGTGAGAAACTGGATAAGATGCAGGTACAGGCATTGAACATGCAGCAACAGCCTGTGGCATTGGATGTGGTCTGCTCACTTTATACATTGGATGAGGCCGGAAAGAAGCAGCAAACAGTATGGGGGGATACGGTGAAATCCGGACAGCCTTTCCTGCCGGAAGCATGGAAGAAGTTGGCTTCCGGAAAATACTTGCTGGAGGTAACCGCCAGTGATGAGCACGGGCGTCCTTGTCGTGCAGAGCAGGAGCTTGTACTCTTTTCGTTAAAAGACCGGGTTCCTCCGGTAAAGACTGTGGAATGGTTCTATCAGGACGGTACACAGTTGGAGGAAACGCAGCCGGTGACCTTGTATGTGGGTAGCAGTGAAAAGAATGTACATTTGTTCTATCATGTGTACAGTGGCAACCGGATGCTGGTGTCTGACTCGTTTGTGCTGAACGAGGAAATCCGTTCGTTTGATTATACGTGGCGGCCGGAATACGGCGATGGAATCACCGTCAGCTTTGGATTTATGAAAGACGGTATCTGGTATTCCAAGCAAGTCGCTTTGAAACGTCCGGTACCGGAGAAAAAACTGACATTGAAGTGGGAAGTTTTCCGTGACCGTTTGCGTCCGGGCACAGAAGAAACCTGGACCATGCAGATTCTGGATGCGGCAGGCAAACCGGCGGATGCCCGTTTGCTGGCTACCTTGTATGATGCTTCGCTCGACCGTTTGTGGGATAACCCGTGGAATTTCCAGGTGGGCTTCAGCCGATATACTCCTTCCGTCATGCCGTTTATTCAGTCAGTGAATAGTATCGCGATGGCTTATTCGCCTTTCTATACTTATTCATTGTCTTCTGTATATACTCCTGACAACTGGCAGTTGTATAGCCGGTTGTGGATTCCTTCTTTGCGTCAGTATAGAACCTTCTCTCGAAACGGTCTGATGGTACGCGGGGCAGGAATCATGATGAAGGCTGTGGCTGCAGCACCAGATGCCATGAGGGCGGATGAGGCTTTGAATGCGCAGGCGGGATTCACGCAGGACGATGGAGTGGTAGAAGTAGAACTTCAGTCTGAAACGATTCCTTTGGAAACGGAACAGACGATGACTTTACGCGAGAATTTTGCAGAAACGGCTTTCTTCTATCCTGATTTGCGTACAGATTCAACCGGAACCGTGCGATTGGTATTTACCGTACCGGACGCGTTGACGCAGTGGAAGTTCAGAGGGCTGGCACATACCCGCCACATGGATTACGGACTCCTGCAGGCAGAAACCCGGACCGAAAAACCGTTTATGATTCAGCCTAATTTGCCTCGTTTCCTTCGTAGAGGAGATGAAACTTCACTGGCAGCTTCTTTGATGAATCTGTCGATGGAAGAGGTGAAAGGGACGGTACGTCTGGAATTGGTGAATCCGATGGATGAAAGTGTGGTGTATCAGGCTGTGCAGGATTTTCAGGTGAAGGCAGGAGAAACGGGTAGTGTACGTTTTACTTTCCCTGTAAATATGGATGGTGAGGTCTTGATTTGCCGGATAAAAGCAGAGGCTGGCGAGTTTAGTGACGGAGAACAGCATTATCTTCCTGTGCTGACTGACAAGCAATGGATGACGGAAACCTTGTCCTTGCAGGTGAAAGGCGGGGAATCTCAGGAAGTGAACCTGAAGGATTTGTTTAACGGACAGAGCAAGACGGCCCAGAACCGGCAGCTGACCATCGAACTGACTTCTACTCCGATATGGTATGCCGTACAGTCACTTCCGGTAGTAGGAAATCCGCAGCAGGACGATGCGTTCTCCTGGGCTTCGGCTTACTACGCCAATGCGGTGGCACGGAAAATTGTGGAACTGAATCCGCAGATTCAGCCTGTGTTTGAAGCTTGGAAAAAGCAAGGAGTAAAGAAAGAAACTTTGTGGAGTGAACTGGAGAAAAACCAGGAACTGAAAAGCTTGTTGCTGGCCGAAACGCCTTGGCTGGCTCAGGCGGCAGATGAACAGGAGCAGAGACAACGGATGGGATTGTTGTTCGACCTGAATACGATGAATTACCGCATGGAGCAGACCGTAGAAAAATTGAAGGCCTTGCAAAAAGGGGATGGAAGCTGGAGTTGGTTCAACGGCATGCAGGGAAGCCGGTTGGTTACTACGCAGGTGGTGGAACTGCTGGCCCGACTGAAATCCATGCATATCATGGCGGATGCGCAAGTGGCCGGAATGTATTTGAAAGGCTTGAATTACCTGGAAAATGCCTTCTGTCAGGAATATGAGAACCTGAAGAAAAACGAGGCTCGTAAGAAAAGCCCGCAATGGCCAAGTGAGCTGGCGGTGAGGTATCTGTATATTGCATCACTGGATGCGGTGGCAGGAGAAAAGGTGAACAAGGCGGCAAAGGAATACATGACCTCTAAACTGGAAAACCGTTCTGCTACTTATTCCATTTATGAGAAGGCATTGATTGCCCGGATTCTGCAGGCACAGGGAAAACATACGCAGGCAGAAATACTGGTACGTTCGATTAAGGAATATACGGTAGTGACACCGGAAATGGGACGTTATTTTGATACGCCGAAAGCCGGATACGCATGGAACGGTTACCGCATTCCGACGCAGGTGGCTGCCATGGAGGCTATTCAGCACGTGGAGAAGGATGAAGAGATGCTGGAGGAAATGAAACGCTGGTTGCTGAAACAAAAGCAGGTGCAGTGCTGGAATACGCCATTGGCTACGGCGGATGCGGTGTATGCCTTGCTGGCAGATGGCATGGCGTTGACAGAAGCCGGACAGATGCAGGCGGTGGCAGGCAATGTCACACTGGAAACTCCGAAAGACGGACTGGGCTGTATCAGTCATACGTTAAGTGGAGCGGAGGCAGAGATGAAGACGCTGACCGTAAGTCATACGGGAAAAGCTGCCGGATGGGGGGCTGTGTATGCACAATATCTGGAAGATATGGACCGTGTGAAGGCATTTGAAGGAAAGGGCCTGCAAGTTTCACGTGAGTATATATATAAAGGTAAGGCCTTGTCTGTCAAAGAAAAGTTGCAGGTTGGCGATAAGCTGACGGTGCGCCTGACTCTCCGTGCCGACCGGGATATGGATTTTGTATGCCTGAAAGACGAACGTGCGGCTTGTATGGAACCAGTGCGGCAAATCTCAGGCTACGAATGGTCCGATGGCTTGGGACGGTATCGGGTAAGTGGTGATGCGGCGACTACCTTCTTTATGGATCATTTGCGGAAAGGAACCTACGTCATTGAATATGAAGTGCATGTAGACCGTTCGGGAGTATATCAGGCAGGTACATCGGAAATACAGTCACTATACGCTCCTGAGTTTGGCAGTCATACGGAAGGATATACATTATATATCGAATAAAATCACGTCCGGGCCGGGATTCCGGTTCGGACGTTTTTACAAAGTTCTGAGGTTATGGAGAAAATAAATTTTCAGACTTGATTTTGCTTGTTTCCGTTTTCTCCCTATCTTTGTTTCCGTAATTTAGAAAGAATAAAATCAATGAAACGAATATATACCCTTCTTTTTTTGTGTGTTGTCGCTTGCATGTCCTTATGGGCTCAGCCTAAAATATCCTTTGATATGACTACTAAGGACTTGGGCTACGTGTTGTGGCGCACTCCGGCAACCGTGACTTATCAGTTTACCAATACGGGAGACAAGCCGTTGGTTATTTCCAATGTGACGACTTCCTGTGGATGTGCCAAGGCACAATGGACAGAAGAACCTGTACCTGCCGGAGGAAAAGGAAAGATTACGGTGGTGTTCGATGCGGAAGCCATCGGGCATTTCTATAAAGACGTGGGTGTGTATTGCAATGCAGCTTCTCTGCCCATTTATCTGGACTTTAACGGAGAGGTGACAGCCGATGCCAAGAACTATTCCTTTACGCATCCTTATGCCATCGGTGCCATTCGTTTGAATCAGGAAGAACTTGATTTTAAATCGGTCAATAAGGGAGACCGTCCGGTCATTGAGTTGTTGGTGGCCAATACTTCCAACAAGGCTTATTCACCTGTGCTGATGCATCTTCCTCCTTATCTGGAGGCTAAAGCAGTACCCGAAAAACTGGGACGTGGAAAGACCGGAAAGATTCTGGTGATACTGGATTCTGAGAAATTGCCGAAATTAGGTATTACACGTGCTTCTGTCTATTTGTCCCGCTTCCCGGGTGATAAAGTCGGCAGTGAGAATGAAATACCTGTATCTGTGGCTCTGTTGCCTGACTTCTCCAAGCTGACCGAACAGCAGAAAAACAATCCTCCTCAGATTACGTTGTCGGCTAAGGAGCTGGAATTTGTGGATTTGAAACCCAACCAAAAGAAATCACAGACGATTGTCATTTCAAATACAGGTCGCTCTGACCTGAATATTCAGGATATGCAGGTGTTCAGCATGGCTTTGGCCGTGAAACTGAAAAAGAGAGTGCTGAAACCGGGTGAATCGACCAAGATGAAGATTACTGTGCTGGCACAGAACCTTCACCGTGTGAAAGGTACACCCCGTGTCCTGATGATTACCGATGATCCTAACCAACCGATGATTACCATCCGTGTGAAAGCCCGGCTGAAATCGTCCGAAAAATAAAAACTTTTATGGAACACCCCGAAAACAACGAAGCTTATAAGGGGTTAACTGTGAACCAGGGAGTGGAACAACCCTCCATTGTTAATCCTTATCTGAATCTGAGAAAGAAACCCAAACGTCGTCAGTATTCTGCTGCCGAGTATGTGGAAGGTATTGTGAAAGGCGATGTGACCATGCTGAGCCAGGCGGTCACGCTGGTAGAAAGTGTCAAGCCGGAACATCAGGTGCTGGCACAGGAGGTCATTGAAAAATGCCTTCCTTATTCGGGTAATTCTATCCGTATCGGTATCAGCGGAGTGCCCGGTGCCGGAAAGAGTACGTCGATTGATGTATTCGGACTGCATGTGCTCGAAGAAAAAGGAGGAAAGTTGGCAGTTTTAGCCATAGACCCCAGCAGTGAACGTTCCAAAGGAAGTATCTTGGGGGACAAGACCCGAATGGAAAAATTGTCGGTACATCCTAAATCCTTTATTCGTCCCAGTCCTTCGGCTGGCTCATTGGGCGGTGTGGCCCGTAAGACCCGTGAAACCATCATTTTGTGTGAAGCTGCCGGATTTGATAAAATTTTTGTCGAGACCGTGGGAGTAGGTCAGAGTGAAACAGCCGTACATTCCATGGTAGACTTCTTCCTGCTGATTCAACTGGCCGGTACGGGCGATGAGTTGCAGGGTATCAAGCGCGGTATCATGGAGATGGCCGATGGTATCATTATCAACAAGGCTGACGGAAACAATGTAGAGAAGGCACAGTTGGCTGCTACACATTTCCGTAATGCGCTCCATCTTTTCCCGGCTCCTGAATCCGGATGGACTCCTCAGGTGCTGACGTATTCCGGATTTTATAATATCGGTGTCAAGGAAATCTGGGATATGGTGTATGCCTACATCGACTTTGTCCGCAAGAACGGTTATTTTGAACACCGTCGGAACGAGCAGGCCAAATACTGGATGTATGAAACCATCAATGAGCATTTGCGCGACAGCTTCTATCAGAATCCGGAAATCGCTTCCTTGCTTCCGTTGCAGGAAAAAGATGTGCTGGAAGGACGGGCAACGTCTTTCTCGGCAGCCAGAAAACTACTGGAAATGTATTTCTCCGGGTTGAAACAGGAGTGATGAATAAATATTCAAAATGGCTTGTTTCTATTGGACTAATTAAAAATAAGGAAGAAAAATAAGGGTGATATGCCTTGTAAAATGAATTAATATGTAACTTTGCGAACTAATTTTCAAGAAATGATGCAAAGTGAAATTAAACCTATTATAGAGGTAAAGGGTGTATCAAAGTTTTTTGGTGAAAAAACAGCCTTGGATAATATCAATTTATCCATCAAAAAGGGAGAGTTTGTAACCATCTTGGGCCCTTCAGGATGCGGTAAGACGACCTTGCTGCGCCTGATAGCGGGATTTCAGACCGCTTCGGAAGGGGTGATTCGTATTGCAGGGGAGGAGATTACCCAGACTCCTCCTCACAAGCGTCCTGTCAATACAGTTTTCCAGAAATATGCCTTATTCCCTCATCTGAATGTGTATGACAATATCGCTTTTGGCTTGAAACTGAAAAAGATGCCAAAGGATACGGTACTTAAAAAAGTGAAGGCTGCCTTGAAAATGGTGGGCATGACCGATTATGAGTACCGCGATGTCAACTCGCTTTCGGGTGGACAGCAGCAGCGTGTGGCCATTGCCCGTGCCATTGTGAACGAGCCGGAAGTATTGTTGCTGGACGAGCCGCTGGCTGCGCTTGACCTGAAAATGCGTAAGGACATGCAGATGGAGCTGAAGGAAATGCACAAGACGCTGGGCATTACCTTTGTGTACGTGACGCACGACCAGGAAGAAGCCCTGACATTGAGTGATACCATCGTGGTGATGAGTGAGGGACGTATCCAGCAGATTGGTACCCCTACCGACATCTACAATGAGCCGATTAACTCGTTCGTGGCCGACTTTATCGGAGAAAGTAATATCCTGAACGGAGTCATGGTGAAAGATAAGTTGGTACATTTCTGTGATCGTGACTTTGAATGTGTGGACGAAGGATTCGGCGAAAACACACCGGTGGATGTGGTGATTCGTCCGGAGGATTTGTATATATTCCCGGTGTCGGATATGGCACAGCTTCGTGGTACCGTACAGTCCTGTATTTTTAAAGGAGTACACTATGAAATGGTGGTGTTGTGCCACGGCTATGAGTTTGTGGTGCAGGATTATCATGCTTTCAAGGCCGGAACCGAAGTGGGTATGCTGGTCAAGCCGTTTGATATTCACATCATGAAGAAAGAGCGTATCTGTAATACCTTTGAAGGCAAGCTTATCGATGAAACTCATGTGGAATTCTTAGGATGTGAGTTTGAGTGTGCACCGGTAGACCTTCAGAAAGTGCCGTTGGGCGATGTGCTGGTAGACGTGGATTTTGGAAAAATCAATTTGCTGGACAACGCAGAAGACGGCATGCTGACCGGAGAAGTCAAGTTTATTTTGTACAAAGGAAACCATTACCACCTGACGGTATGGTCAGACTGGGATGAGAATGTGTTTGTCGATACGAATGATGTGTGGGATGATGGAGACCGTGTGGGCATTTCCATTGCTCCTGAAGATATTCGGGTACGTGTAAAACAGGAGGAACGATGAATAAACTGCGTTTGTTTTTTCTTTCACGCCGAAGCTGGACACTTCCTTATCTCATTTTCTCTATCATTTTTGTGATTGTTCCGCTTCTGCTGATTGTGGTATATGCATTTACCGATGATGCAGGTCGTATGACGCTTGAAAACTTCCGGAAGTTCCTTGCCCATTCGGAAGCAGTCAATACCTTTATTTATTCCATCGGTATAGCCATACTGACTACGATAGGTTGTATCGTACTGGGATATCCGGCAGCCTGGATTCTGAGCCGCAGTAATTCAAGCTATTCGCGTACGCTGATTCTGCTGTTTATCCTGCCGATGTGGGTCAACATCCTGATACGTACGCTGGCTACCGTAGCTTTGTTCGACTTTGCCAGTCTGCCTTTAGGAGAGGGAGCATTGATATTCGGAATGATTTACAACTTCATTCCTTTCATGATTTATCCGATTTACAATACCCTTCAGAAGATGGACCCGAGTTATGTGGAAGCAGCTCAGGATTTGGGAGCCAATTCTTTTCAGGTGTTCTGGAAGGTGGTATTCCCTTTGTCCATGCCTGGGGTAGTGAGCGGCATCATGATGGTGTTCATGCCGACTATTTCTACTTTTGCCATTGCAGAATTGTTGACCATGAACAACATTAAGTTGTTTGGTACGACTATTCAGGAGAATATCAACAACAGTATGTGGAACTATGGAGCAGCCCTTTCCTTGATTATGCTGTTCTTGATTGCGGCCACTTCACTCTTTAGTTCTGATGAAAAGAGTGATTCAGAGAAAGGAGGACAGGTATGGTAAAGAAAGTGCTGATGCAGACCTATCTTTGGGTATTACTGTTGTTGCTGTATGCTCCGATATTGATTATTGTGATTTATTCCTTTACCGATGCAAAGGTATTGGGTAACTGGACTGGCTTTTCGCTCAACCTGTACCGCTCCTTGTGTAACACCGGAGCACATCATTCCCTGATGAATGCGCTGATAAATACAATAGCCATTGCCTTTATTGCTGCGACGGTATCAACCTTGTTGGGAAGTGTGGCTGCCATCGGAATCTACAATCTGAAGGCCCGCAGCCGGAAAGCCATGGGATTCATCAATACCATTCCTATATTGAACGGAGATATTATTACCGGTATTTCCTTGTTCCTGCTGTTTGTGTCATTAGGTATTACCCAGGGATTTACTACCGTAGTGCTGGCACACATCACCTTCTGTACTCCGTACGTGGTGCTGAGTGTGTTGCCGCGCCTGAAACAGATGAATCCGAACCTGTATGAGGCCGCGCTCGATTTGGGAGCTACTCCGATGCAGGCTTTGTGGAAAGTGATTGTTCCGGAAATCCGTCCGGGAATGGTAAGCGGATTCCTGCTGGCACTGACCATTTCCATCGACGATTTTGCGGTAACGGTGTTTACCATTGGAAATCAGGGATTGGAAACGCTTTCTACCTATATTTATGCCGATGCCCGTAAGGGTGGTCTGACGCCGGAACTTCGTCCGCTGTCGGCCGTGATTTTTGTGGTGATACTGGTGCTGCTGATTATTATTAACCGTAGAGCTGACAAAGCAAAGAATAAATGAAACAGAAGATGAAAAGGTGGAACTGGTGGGTGGCTTTGTGTGTGTGCTGTCTGTTGACAGGATGCTACAACGCTAATGAATCGCGCGAAAACGTGCTCAAGGTGTACAATTGGGCAGACTACATAGGTGAAGGCGTACTGGAAGATTTTCAGGAATATTATAAGGAAAAGACGGGAGAAGATATCCGCATCGTGTATCAGACATTTGACATCAACGAAATCATGCTGACAAAAATTGAGAAAGGGCATGAAGACTTTGATGTGGTGTGTCCTTCCGAGTATATCATCGAACGAATGCTGCACAAAGGCTTGTTGCAGCCTATTGATACGGCTTTTGCTCATTCACCCAATTACATGAACGGAGTGGCGCCCTATATCCGTCAGCAGATAGATAAACTGACGGTGAAGGGCGATCTGCCGGCCAGCCGTTATGCCGTGTGCTATATGTGGGGTACGGCCGGCCTGCTGTATAACAAGCAGTTTGTTTCCGAAAAAGACCTGAAGTCATGGGGGTGCCTGTGGGAGAAACGTTTTTCCGGCAAGATTCTGATGAAGGATGCCTATCGCGATTCGTACGGTATGGCTTTGCTGTATGCGCATCGTGAGGATTTGAAAGACAGTACCCGCAGTGTGGCTGACCTGATGAACGACTATTCACCGGCTTCCATGGACTCGGTGGAAAAATATCTGAAACTGTTGAAGCCGAATGTGGCCGGATGGGAAGCAGACTTTGGTAAGGAAATGATGACCAAAGGCAAGGCCTGGATGAACATGACCTGGAGCGGAGACGCACAGTGGGCTATGGAAGAAGCGGCAACGGTAGGAGTGGACCTTGCCTATACCATTCCGGAAGAAGGTAGCAATGTGTGGTACGACGGATGGGTAATTCCTAAGTATGCCAAGAATCCTAAGGCAGCCAGCTATTTTATCAACTTCCTTTGTAGGCCGGACATCGCTTTGCGTAACATGGAAGAGAACGGGTATGTGAGTGCCATTGCTGCCCCGGAAATTCTGGAAGCTTGTATTGATTCTACCCTGGATAAGGAAGTCGATGCCAGCTATTTCTTCGGTCCGGAGGCACAGAAGGTGAAGCTGCGTAACACACAGTATCCCGATAAGTCTGTGATAGCCCGTTGTGCCATGATACGTGACTTTGGAGACAAGACGGTAGATGTATTGGAAATCTGGTCGCGTGTAAAAGGCGACAACCTGAATAGCGGGATTGTGATTCTGATTCTTTTGGTGGTAGTAGGACTGAGCGCCTGGCAGATTCGCCGCCGCTGGATACGTTATAAACGTCATGCACGTACGCACCGCAGAAATCGCCGGAGAAAATAAAAGAAGAAAATACAGTATACAAAAATCCCCCTTCAAAAGACGTTTAAATGCTTTTTGAAGGGGGATTCTTTATATGGAATTGTTTTGTTAGATTGACAATTCGTTCAATACGCTAACCAGTTCGCGGTCGATAGGCTTGTCGTTCTTGATAGCCTTGGCAAACGGAACGTACACAATCTGGTCGTTTTCGATACCAATCATGACGTTGCGCTGACCTTCCATCAGGGCCTGGATGCTGGCTACTCCCATACGGCTGGCAATGATACGGTCGTGTGCGGTCGGGCGTCCACCACGCTGCAAGTGTCCTAAAATAGTCACACGTACGTCGTACTGCGGATATTCGTTCTTTACACGTTCTGCATAGTGCATGGCTCCACCGGTGATTTCACTTTCAGCTACCAGCACGATAGAGCTGCTCTTTGATTTGCGGAAACCGTTGTTGATGAACTCTTCCAACTGGTCTACTTCCGTATTGAATTCCGGAATGATGGCAGCTTCGGCACCCGCAGCAATGGCACCGTTCAATGCCAGGAAGCCGGCGTCGCGTCCCATTACTTCCACAAAGAACAAACGTTCGTGTGAAGTAGCGGTATCACGTATTTTATCTACTGCATCCAAAATTGTGTTCAGGGCAGTGTCATATCCGATGGTTGTGTCCGTACCATACAAGTCGTTGTCGATGGTACCGGGCAATCCGATACAAGGTACATCAAATTCCTGAGCCAGCAGGCGGGCACCGGTCAACGAACCGTCACCACCGATGACTACCAGTGCATCGATACCTTCGCGTTTCATAGTTTCATAAGCTATCTGACGGCCTTCCGGTGTACGGAATTCCTGACAGCGAGCTGTTTTCAGGATGGTACCTCCTAATTGTATGATATTGCTGACATTTTCAGTCTTGAATTCCTTGATTTCTCCTGTAATCAATCCTTTATACCCACGGTAGATACCTTTAACTTGTAATCCGTTGTAGATGGCAGAGCGGGTGACTGCACGGATTGCGGCGTTCATGCCGGGAGCATCTCCTCCGGATGTAAGAATACCAATACATTTAATAGTTCCCATAATTGTTAGTTGTTAGTTTGATTTTTATGAAGCAAAAGTACAAATATGAATTTATATTGTAACTGATTTTCTTCTTTATTATTCGTCCATTATAACTTTTTTACACGCTTCCATCAACCATTTAGGGGTAGAGGTGGCTCCACAGATTCCAATGGAATGTGCATGTGACAATAAGGCCTTGTCAATTTCCTCCGGTTTGTCTATCTGGTAAGAGTTGGGATTGACCTTTTTACATTCCTGAAAGAGGATTTTCCCGTTGGAACTCTTATGTCCGCAAACGAAGAAAACCAGGTCGTGACTGGCGGCAAATTCCCGGATATGCGGCATGCGGTTGGCTACCTGACGGCAGATGGTATCGAAGTATTGGAAGGAGGCTTCCGGTGAAATGTGGGCCTCGATGTAGGATACTATCTGGCGGAATTCGTCGAGCGACTTGGTTGTCTGCGAATACAGGCGGATGTCTTTGTTCATGTCCAGTTTGCTGACTTCTTCCAGCTTCTCGATGACGATGGCTTTGCCTTCGGTCTGGCCCACCAGTCCCAACACTTCGGAATGGCCGTTTTTCCCGTAAATGACAATCTGTCTGTCTTTGTCGTGGGGAGTGGTGTCGTACTCCTGCTTGATTCTTTTTTGCAGGCGCAGTACTACCGGACAGGTGGCATCAATGATTTCGATGTGGTTTTTCCGGGCCAGTTCGTAAGTCTCAGGAGGTTCTCCATGTGCTCTTAATAAGACCTTTACATTCTTCAAGCGGGCAAATTCTTCGTGGTTGATGGTAATCAATCCCATTTCCTTCAGTCGCTCACACTCCTGCCCGTTGTGTACAATATCCCCCAGGCAATACAGAGGTGCGCCCTTTGCCAGTTCTTCTTCTGCTTTTGAAATGGCGGTCGTCACTCCAAAGCAGAATCCTGAGTCCTTATCTATTTCAATGTGATGCATGTGCAGCTTTTTCAAATTGTTCTTTCAGCCATTGTTTCTGTTCGGCAATGGTCAGGTGGCTGTTGTCCAGTAAAATCGCGTCGTCAGCCTTGCGCAGGGGACTTACTGCCCGGCTCTGGTCGATGCGGTCGCGTTCTTCCACGTTGTGAAGAATTTCTTCGAACGAAGCATCCTGACCTTTGGCTTTCAGTTCCTCGTAACGGCGCTGTGCACGGATTTCGGCAGAGGCTGTCACGAAAATCTTCAGTTCCGCATTCGGGAATACGGCTGTTCCGATGTCTCTTCCGTCCATCACGATTCCTTTTTCCTTGCCCATTTCCTGCTGTTGCTGAACTAAGGCCTTGCGCACAAAGTCGAGTGCTGCCACCGGACTGACATGTGAGGAGACTTCCATGGTGCGGATACGTTCTTCCACGTTCTTCCCGTTGAGGAAGGTCATGGGGCGCTGGGTTTCCGGGTTGAGCTGGAAGGAAATCTGGATTTGTCCCATCTGCTGGCGGAGCGCTTCTTCCTGAATGCTTCCGTCGGCATTAAATAATCCGTTTTCCAGACAATACAGTGTAACGGCCCGGTACATGGCACCGCTGTCTATATAGATGTATCCGATTTCTTTGGCTAAGTCTTTAGCCATGGTACTTTTCCCGCAGGAAGAGAATCCGTCGATGGCAATAATAATTTTTTTCATGTTTCGGCTTCGATAAAATAGATTTCGCATTGACAAAGATAGTGTAAATCCTTTGTATATCGGATGTTTTGGATAAAGTTTTTGGTGACTCTTCTTTATAATATAAGGTAGAAATTCGTTTGGGATTCCAGAGATGAAAAAACGTTGTAGCATTGATTCGGATACCTGTTTGTGTTTTTTACGTTTCCTTTCCGGAAAACCTATGTTTCTCATGGCGGAAACGTAGGTTTTCCCTGCGTGAACCCTACGTTTCCGCACAGGGAAACATAGAACACGTAAGGCGATATGCTGATTATTTCAAGTGCGGAATAAAAAATATGCATTGTTTTACATTATTTTCATGTTGGGGTGTCGGAGTTTCGGGGAATTATGCTACCTTTGCCACGTATAGAGTATTAACCTTTAATAAACACATTTATGGAAGTCAAGAAATCGCCGAAAGCGGACCTCGAGGGCAAAAAGACCACGTGGTTATTGGTAGGTTTCGTACTGATCTTGGCAGCGATGTTTGTAGCGTTCGAATGGACAGAACGTGACAAGCAGGTCACTACCGATACCGGTATCACCGAACCAATCTTTGAAGAGGAAATGATTCCTATCACTGAACAGGAAGAACAGAAGCAGGCACCTCCTCCTCCTGAAGCTCCGAAAGTGGAAGAAGTTCTTCAGATTGCAGAAAATGATGCAAACGTAGAAGAATCTACTATCCAGTCAAGTGAAGAAAACAACCAGGCTGTGGAAATCAAGTATGTACCGGTTGAAGTAGAAGAAGAAGAACCGGAAGAACAGCAGATTTTCCAGGTGGTAGAAGAAATGCCGGAATTCCCGGGTGGTATGGCTGAATGTTTGAAGTTCATCGGTAAGAACATCAAGTATCCGACTATCGCACAGGAAAACGGTGTACAGGGACGTGTAATCATCCAGTTCGTGGTTAATCAGGATGGTTCTATTGTTGACCCGGTGGTTATGCGTAGTGTAGACCCGTACTTGGATAAGGAAGCACTCCGTGTGATCAAGATGATGCCGAAATGGAAACCAGGTAAGCAGCGTGGTAAAGCTGTACGTGTAAAATATACCGTGCCTGTAACCTTTAAGTTGCAGTAATCTATTGACCGTTATAATAAAGTGAAGGCTGCATTTTTGCAGCCTTTCTTTTTTCTCTTATCTTAAATTACATTTCCATGAAACAACAGACAAGCGAACAATTGTTACAGCAGATTCACGAATATATCGGAAACCTTTCTTATATGCGGGAGCCGATGGGACTTTATGATCCGATTGAGTATGTATTGGGGTTGGGCGGAAAGCGTTTGCGTCCGGTGCTGATGCTATTGGCTTATAATTTATATAAGGAAGATGTGACCCGTATCTTTTCACAGGCAGCAGGCATTGAAACCTACCATAACTTTACTTTGCTGCATGATGACCTGATGGATAAGGCGGATATGCGCCGCAACAAGCCTACGGTACATAAAAAATGGGATGAGAATACGGCTATTCTTTCCGGAGATGCAATGCTGATTCTTGCTTATCAGTTCATGATGAAGGAATGTTCGCTTGAATGTGTGGAACGCGTGATGGAAGTGTTTGGCCGTACCGCCCTTGAGGTATGCGAAGGACAGCAGTGGGACATGGAGTTCGAGCATCGTCTGGATGTGACGGTCGACGAGTATATCGAAATGATTCGTCTGAAGACTTCCGTGTTGCTTGCGGCAGCCTTGAAAATTGGTGCCATCTTGGGAGGTGCTCCGGAAAAGGATGCGCAGTTGCTCTATGATTTTGGCATTAAGATGGGACTGGCTTTCCAGTTGCAGGATGATTACCTGGATGTGTATGGTGATCCGGCTGTCTTTGGAAAGAAGATTGGAGGAGATATTCTTTGCAATAAGAAGACCTTTATGCTGATTACCGCCTTGAATCTGGCTGAAGGAGAAGACAAGGAAACATTACTGAACTGGCTTCGTGCTACGGACTACGTGGCTGAAGAAAAAATCCAGTCGGTTACAGCTCTATATAATAAGGTAGGAGTTCCTGAACTTTGTCAGGCTCGCATTGATGCCTATTATAAGGAAGGACTGGAGTTGCTGGATAAGGTAAACGTGGAATCCTCTCTTAAAGAAGAACTGAAGAAGTTTGTTTGTCATTTAATGGACCGTAAATTGTAAAGATATGAACGCCCTGATTGATACTCATACCCATCTTTATACCGAAGAGTTTGATGCCGACCGTGAACTGGCGGTGATTCGTGCAGTCGAAGCAGGAGTGACCCGCTTGTTTATGCCTAACATTGATGATACGACGGTCGAGGCTATGCTTAAGTTGTGTGAGGCGCATGATTGCTGCTACCCGATGATTGGTTTTCATCCCACATCGGTAGATGCCGGTTGGAAGAAACGTCTGGAAAAAGTGAAAGGGTATCTGACTTCTTCTTCTCATCGCTTTTATGGAATCGGTGAGGTGGGTATTGACTTGTATTGGGACAAGACCTTCCGTGAGGAGCAGATGATTGTCTTTGAAGAACAGGTGAAGTGGGCACTGGAATACGATCTGCCTCTTATTATACATTGCCGGGAAGCTTATCCGGAACTGCTGGAGGTTTTGTCGGGTTACAAGCATACAGCCTTGCGGGGAATCTTCCATAGCTTCACGGGGACTAGTGAAGATGCCGAAAGGCTGTTGGAGTATGAATCTTTTATGTTAGGTATAAACGGAGTAGTTACTTTCAAAAAAAGTACCCTTCCTGAAGTATTGAAAAATGTGCCTTTGAAGCGCGTCGTGCTCGAAACCGACTCACCTTATTTGGCTCCTGTACCTTATCGTGGCAAACGGAATGAAAGTGCAAACCTAGTGAAGGTGGCAGAATGTCTTTCGGTAATCTATGGAGTACCTTTGTCGGAAATCGCCTCCCAGACCACGGAAAATGCCTTAAAAGTCTTCACAAATGCGGAGAAAAGTTTTTAAAGTTTATTAATTTCGAGTTCAAAAGTAAACTTTTGCAGGCTTGATGTTATGTAAGACGAAAAAAAAGAATACATTTGTGACTGAAATCAGCGCGGGGTACAAAAATGGCTGAAATGAGGCTCCGGCTGATTAAAAAGGAGAGGTGCTCGAGTGGTTGAAGAGGCACGCCTGGAAAGCGTGTATACGCCAAAAGCGTATCACGGGTTCGAATCCCGTTCTCTCCGCGAAAAAAGAGAAAAACAATTAACAAACTATTAATTAATCTTAAAAATTAGACACACAATGAAAAAGTTATTTGCAATTCTTGCAGTGATGGGAGTCCTCTCATTTGGAATGACTCAGACAGCTATGGCTCAGGATTCTACAGCTACAGCAGCTCCGGCTCAGACAGAACAAGTAGCAGCAGCTGATGAAGCAGCAGCACCTGCAGTTGTTGAAGAAGGTGGTTTACACAAAGAATTAAAGACTAAGTTTATCGAAGGTGATGCAAGCTTCATGTCTTTGGTTGCTATCGCATTGGTACTTGGTTTGGCTTTCTGTATTGAACGTATTATTTACTTGAGCTTGGCTGAAGTTGACGTGAAGAAATTGATGGCTAAAGTTGAAGCAGCTTTGGAAAAAGGTGATGTAGAAGGTGCTAAGACTATCTGCCGTAATACTCGTGGTCCTGTTGCTTCTATCTGCTATCAGGGCTTGATGAGAATTGACGAAGGCTTGGATGTTGTTGAACGTTCAGTTGTTTCTTACGGTGGTGTTCAGGCTGGTTACCTTGAAAAAGGATGCTCTTGGATTACATTGTTCATCGCTATGGCTCCGTCTTTGGGATTCTTGGGTACTGTAATCGGTATGGTTATGGCGTTCGATAAAATCCAGCAGGCTGGTGATATTTCTCCGACAGTTGTAGCAGGTGGTATGAAAGTGGCTTTGATTACTACAATCTTCGGTTTGGTTGTTGCTTTGATTCTTCAGGTATTCTATAACTACATCTTGTCTAAGATTGAAGCTATTACAAGCCAGATGGAAGATTCTTCTATCACATTGCTTGACATGATCATGAAATACAACTTGAAATACAAAAAATAATAAGAACAATGGCTAAATTATCATACAAAGTATCTTACTATGTATTTTATGTCTGCATCGCCCTTATCTTGGTGGTTTTAGGCATGTTCTACTTCGTAGGATACACTAATCCGGTTGGTGAATATAATGAACCTCAAAATACAGAGGCATTAATTTACCTTATGTATGCAATGTTTGGTGTAACTGTAGTAATTACCCTGATTGGTGCTATCGCTCAGTTTGCTGGAGCATTAAAAGATAATCCAAAAGCTGCAATTAAATCTTTGATTGGCTTAATTCTGTTGATTGTATTATTGATTGTAACATTCAATATCGGTTCTTCTGAAACAGTTGTTTTAGGTGATGGTACAGAATTTACTGATACATTCTTGTTGAAATTATCAGATATGCTGATCTACTCTACTTACGTATTGTTCGGTATCGCAGCTGTTGGTACATTGATTAACTTGTCTGGTATCTTTAAGAAATAATATCATCATTGAAGTTTAATTAAAATATAAGGAGTAAGTCAAATGGCAAAAAAGAAAAGATCAGTGCCTGGAATTAACTCAAGTTCTACGGCCGATATTGCCTTCATGTTGCTTATTTTCTTCCTTATTACAACATCAATGGATACTGACCGTGGTTTGGCGAGACGTTTGCCGCCTCCGCCTGAAAACAAGGAGCAGAAAGATGATATTATTGTAAAGGAAAGAAACGTTCTTCAGGTTCGTTTGAACAAAGACGACCAGTTGATGGTTGGTGGAGAATGGTCTGATATCAGACAGTTGAGACAAAAGGCAAAAGAATTCATTGCCAATCCGAATAACGATGAGAACTTGCCTGAAAAGCATGCAAAACATCTTCCGTTCTTCGGTGACGTAATGGTTACAGAAAAGCATGTAATCTCTGTACAGAATGACGTGGGTACTAGCTATGATGCTTATATTCAGGTTCAGAACGAATTGGTAGCAGCTTACAATGAGTTGCGTAACGAATTGGCTCAGTCTCAGTTCGGTAAAACATTCGCTGAATGTTCTGAAGATGAGCAGAAAGCTATCACAGACTATTATCCGCAGAAGATTTCTGAAGCAGAACCTAAAAAATATGGAGGAAAATAATCATGGGAAAATTTAATAAGACTGGTAAGCGTGGCATGCCGGAGTTGAATACCTCTTCTTTGCCTGACCTTATCTTTACCATGTTGTTCTTCTTCATGATTGTAACAACCATGCGTGAAGTTACATTGAAGGTTCAGTTCAAGGTTCCTCAGGCTACAGAGTTGGAAAAATTGGAAAAGAAATCTTTGGTGTCTTTCATCTACATCGGTAAACCGATGCCGGAGTTCCAAAAAAAGATGGGTACTACTGACCGTATTCAGTTGAATGATAAATTCGCTGAATCTTCAGAAGTTCAGGACTACATCTATCAGGAGCGTGAAAACATGAAAGAGGAAGATAAACCGTTTATGACTGTTTCCATGAAGGTGGATGCAAAAACCAAGATGGGTATTGTAACAGAAGTAAAACAGGCTCTTCGTCAGGCATACGCACTGAAGATTAACTATTCAGCTACTCAGCGTCAGTAATAGTTTTATAAATATGAAAAAAGGCTGTCTCTTAGGAGGCGGCCTTTTTTGTTGTATTATGGGATGGAGGGAATGATTTCAAATCAGAAGACCATATTTCTAAATGGGTGATTAACCTTTGAGTATAATGATTTGGAAGGAGTATTTCAATGGAAATAACCTACCAGTTGTAGTGTATAAGAAATTTTTCTATAGAGAGGATTACAGGACTTTTAGCGTGATTTTGTTAGTCCGGTTTGCAGATGATATTTAACGTATCTACAAAATAAAAGGAGACACCCAATGGTGTCTCCTTTTATTTTGTCTTTTTCAGGGAATACTGAATTACACGTTTGCACGTTTTTCCTGAATTCTGGCTTTCTTACCGGTAAGTGCACGCAAGTAGTACAATTTAGCGCGACGAACTTTACCAACTTTGTTGACAGTGATGCTGTCGATAGCCGGAGATTCCAATGGGAAGATACGTTCAACACCCACTGTTCCTGACATTTTACGTACAGTGAAACGTTTCTTTTCACCGTGACCTGAAATTTTGATAACAACACCGCGATACAACTGTACACGTTCCTTGCTACCTTCAACGATACGGTATGCTACTGTGATTGTGTCACCAGCTTTGAATGAAGGATGCTGTTTGCCAGTAGCAAATGCTTCTTCTGCAATTTTAATTAAATCCATGTTTTGTAATAAATTAAATTGTTTGATCGTTACAACGCAACATATCAAGTAACTCTTCTTTGACAGCGATTGCGCGAAAGCGAGGCAAAGTTAGTGTTTTTCTGCGAGCTAGCCAAATGTTTCCTACCTATTTTATTAAAAAATGAGAAGTCTTTTGGATAGCTTTTATCATTCTTTTGAGTATGTTCCTTTTTTCCGTATTTTTGACTGCAAATAAACCTTGTTTTATGAATTATCTCAATGTTAGACTTGTAAAAAGTGCAGTTGCCGGTGTGTTGGCCGGGTGGCTGTTGGCCAGCTGTAGCTCTGGTTATTCGCTGGCAGGTGTGGAAGGCGGAAGGGTGGCCATTACTGATGTGTACGACCGTAAACCGGATGCCGAAGCGTTGAATATCTTGAAACCTTATCAGCAGAAAGTAGATAGTATTATGTCGCCGATTATCGGACATTCGGCAAAGAACCTGACTGCATACCGTCCGGAGTCTCCGCTGTCTAATCTGATGGCTGATGTACTTCGTCAGGCAGCAGTGCGGGCGATTGGTAAGCCGGCTGATGTAGCTGTCATGAATATGGGGGGTATCCGGAATGCAATGCCTGAAGGTGAAATTACCTTTGGAACGGTGTATGAGATTGCTCCGTTTGAGAATGCCTTGTGTGTGCTGACAATGGACGGAGCTACATTGAAGGAATTGTTCGGACAAATAGCTTCTGTACATGGAGAGGGCCTTAGCGGTGCCACTTTGAAAATAGATGCAGAGGGAAACCTCTTGGAAGCGAAGGTAAATGGCCGGCAGATTGATGCAAAGAAAACCTATACGGTAGCTACCATTGATTATCTGGCCGAGGGAAATGATAAGATGGAAGCGTTCCGTCGGGCTTCTTCCAAAATATTCCCGAAAGATGCGTTGTTGCGCAACTTGTTGCTTGACTATGTAAAGCAGTGTGAGCAGAAAGGACAATTTGTGACTTCGCAGGTAGAAGGAAGAATAAAAGTGAGTACGTCCAATTGAAAAATAGAAAAGAGATGAAAAAGATATATTGTTTATGTCTGGCGTGCCTGCTGGTGAGTGTGGTGGCCGCACAGTCGGTGAAAGAATTGTATATATTTCATACGAACGACATGCATAGTCGTATCGAACCCTTTGCCTCTTATTTCCCTGATACGGTACTGGCCGGAAAGGCGGGTGTGTTGCGTCGGGCGGCTTTTGTGAAAGAACAGCGCCGTGAGCACAAAGATATGTTGCTGTTCGATTCCGGTGATTTTTCTCAAGGAAGTCCCTATTATAATTTGTTTAAAGGAGAGGTGGAAATCAAGATGATGAATGAGATGGGGTATGATGCAGGTACGATTGGAAATCATGAGTTCGATTTTGGCCTGGACAATATGGCCCGCTTGTTCAAGATGGCCAACTTCCCGATTGTATGTGCCAATTATGACGTGACAGGTACCGTGCTGGAAGGTTTGGTAAAGGAGTATACCGTCATTGAACGCGATGGAATACGTATTGGTGTGTTTGGACTGGGACCGGAACTTGACGGTCTGGTGGCGCATGCCAATTACGGGAATGTAAAATTTGAAGACCCTGTGTCTGAAGGCCAGCGTGTAGCCGACTTGCTGAAGAACCAGGAACATTGTGACTTGGTGATTTGCCTGTCGCATTTGGGATGGAAAGGTGAACCTTATTCGGATATAGAACTGATAGAGAATACCTGTAACATTGACATTGTATTAGGCGGACATTCTCATTCCTTCTTTGAAGGTCCGGAGTTTTATAAGAATCTTGACGGAATAGAGGTGCCTGTGCAGCAGATGGGAAAAAGTGCGGCATTTGTCGGGCGTATGGTTGTCAAGATGCAGAAAAATTAAACAGATAGGATAGAATGAAAAGACGGATTTTGTGGTGTATATTGTGTGCTTGTCTGGTCTCGACTAGTCTCTTTGCACAAGAGCCTGCGCTCTTGAGCCGGGTACACGACACGGAAGCCTGCCGGAAATGGGTAGACGGGCAGATGGAGAAAATGACGCTGAAACAGAAAGTGGGTCAGTTGTTCATTTATACTCTCCAGCCGGTGACAAACCAATACAGCAAGAATGTTTTGCGAAAGATGGTCGATGATTATGGAGTAGGAGGGCTGTTATTTACCGGTGGAGAACTTCGGAAGCAGGTGCAGATGACCAACTATGCCCAGGCTCATGCGTCGGTGCCTTTGATGGTGACTTTTGATGGTGAGTGGGGATTGGGAATGCGCTTGAAAGATACCCCTTCTTTTCCCTACAATCGTGTGTTAGGATGTATACAGAATGATTCACTGCTTTATGAATATGGTAAAGAAGTGGCTCGCCAGTGTCGTCTGATAGGTGTGCAGATTAATTTTGCACCGGTAGCCGATGTGGATAACAATCCCAATAATCCGGTAATCAATTTCCGCTCTTTTGGCAGTGACCCGAAGAGGGTGGCCGAAAAAGTGGCAGCTTATGTAAAAGGATTGGAGGACAATGGCGTAATGGCGGTGTGTAAGCATTTTCCCGGGCATGGAGATACAGAAATTGATTCACACAATGCGTTGCCTGAATTAAACTTTGATCGCGCTCGTCTGGATAGTATCGAGTTGTATCCTTTTAAGAAAGCCGTTGAGGCGGGAATTGGCGGTGTGATGGTAGGTCATTTGCATGCTCCGAGTTTAGGTGAAGGACCTGCTTCCATTTCGCAGGAAGTAATTATGCGTACGCTGATTGATGAATTGCGCTTTCATGGACTGGTGGTGACGGATGCTCTGGAGATGAAAGGCATTGCCGGGCATGATGATGTGTGTGCCCGTGCCTTGATAGCAGGAAACGATGTGGTTTTATCTCCCCGTAATTTGAAAAAAGAAATTGACGGTGTGATGTCGGCGCTTAAAAAAGGTCGTCTGTCGGAAACTGATATTGACCGGAAATGCCGGAAAGTACTGTCATTTAAATATGCGCTGGGACTTTCTTCCTGGAAAAAAGTGGAAGAAGAAGGACTTGCAGAAAAACTGGTAACGCCGGAGCTTCTGTCGCTTCAGCAGGAATTGTCAAAAGCGGCAGTGACGGTACTGAAGGATTCTTCGTCATTGGTTCCGCTTGATTTATCTGTATCGGGTACGGTGCTGTTGAGTGTCTCTCCTTCCTTGTCGGAAGCTTATCCGTTTTATCATCAGTTGAAGCAGACTTTTCCGGTTGGCTGGCTGCATGCGAATGTAGATTCATTGGATGCCGTGGAGGCACGTTTGCGCCCGACACAGCGAGTATTGGTGGCCTTACATACCGATAAGGTGGAACCGTATGCAGCTTTGCTGGAAAAGCTGGCCAAAGACAAGCCTTTGGCTTTGATTTGCTTTGGCGATATGAAGATGCTGGAAAAGATTCCGGAAGTGGTTCGTCATGCTTCTACTGTAATACTGGCACATTCTGATGAGAAGTTTGTGCAGCGTCATGTGGCCGATTTGTTCTTAGACAATGCGTATGCTGACGGACGTTTGTCTATTCCGTTGTCGGGACTGTTTAAGGCTGGGGATGGACTGACTGTCGACCCCGAAACTCCTCGTCAATATAGTCCGGAGGATGTGGGGATGAACGCTTCGATATTGTCGCAGATAGACAGTATTGCAGAAGAAGGTATCCGGCTGAAGGCTTATCCAGGATGTCATGTAATGATCTTGCGGGAAGGTCTTCCGGTCTACAACAAGTGTTTCGGTAGTTATACCTATGAGGGTAAGGAACAGGTCAAGGAAAATAGCTTGTATGACCTGGCCTCTTTGACGAAAGTCACGGCTACGCTGCTGGCAGTGATGAAGCTTTATGATGAGGGAAAATTCGGACTGACCGACTGGGTAGCAGATTATGTGCCTATACTGAAAAAAACGGATAAGGCGCGTATTACGGTCCAGGATTTACTTTTCCATGAATCCGGGTTACCTGCCTACTGGCCTTTCTATGAGGAAGCTGTGGATATGAAGTCCTGCAAAGGAGGGCTGTTCCGTAAGAAGCCCGATAAAAATCACACGTTGAAACTGGCCGAGAATGTGTATGCCTGCAATGATTTCCGTTATAATCCGGAGTGGGTATCGCATGTTCCTTCTGCTGAATATCCGCTTCAGGTAGCAGACAGTTTGTTCTTGAGAAGTGATTTCAGTAAGAATATAGTGGAGCAGATTGTAAAACTTCCTTTGAAGGGGAAGTCCTATCGTTACAGTTGCCTGAACTTTATGCTGCTGAAAGAAATGGTGGAAAAGATAGCGGGTATGCCAATGGATATGTATTTGGATAGCGTATTCTATGCCCCGATGGGACTGCGTCATACAGCCTTTTTGCCCTTACGTAAATTCCCGAAGGAGCAGATTGTACCTTCTGTAGAGACTGATTTCCTCCGTGGGGGCAAATTGCAGGGATTTGTGCAGGATGAGGCGGCCGCTTTCATGGGTGGCGTATCCGGAAATGCCGGTTTGTTTTCTACTACGCAGGATGTGGCAAGAATAGCACAGATGTGGCTGGACAAAGGAATCTGCGGTGACCGGAGATACCTTAGCCGGGCAACTTGTGAGCTTTTCACTACATTGAAGTCGCGTGACAGTCGGCGGGGCTTAGGTTTTGATAAACCCGATACGGAACATACGGACAACAGTCCTTGTAGTCCAGAAGCGCCAGCTTCGGTGTTTGGACATACAGGTTTCACGGGAACTTGCGTGTGGATAGACCCGGATAACGAGTTGATTTTTGTGTTTTTGAGCAACCGAACCTATCCTTCTGTCTATGAACAGAATAACCTGGTTCGTTATAACATACGTACGCGAATGCAGCAGGTGATGTATCAGTCCATTTTGCATTGATACTATTTAGACATGATATAAATTGGGTAGAAAATGCAAAGTGGATGTGACAACTGATTGGAAAAAGATTAACTTTGCACTATCAATTTAGGACTAATAATAACTTAACTTTTTTACTACAATGGCTTACGTAATTAGTGACGATTGTATCGCTTGCGGTACTTGTATCGATGAATGCCCGGTTGGAGCAATCTCAGAAGGTGATAAATATTCAATCAATCCGGACGCTTGCACAGAATGTGGAACTTGTGCTGACGTTTGTCCTTCTGAAGCAATTCACTTGGGATAATCGAATCGTCTGTATGACACACAATAAGGGAATTCTTTTTGGAGAATTCCCTTATTTTTTTGTTCTTGAGGAGGCTTGGAAAAACACACTTGTGTTTGAACTGAAATGCAAGTACGTTTTGATTAAAACTGTAGTGTACTAAATAAGTTGACACAATTTATTTAGTAACATGCGTAAAAATCGAAAGTAT
>OOCG01000043.1_pt1 | contig 83326 bp, 59 predicted proteins | sample 1671521 | NCBI WGS metagenome assembly OOCG01 (sample SAMN06348165, study PRJEB24527) | human gut metagenome | biome: human gut; feature: ankylosing spondylitis patient; material: feces | host: Homo sapiens | place: China | collected 2015-10
GGAATATAATGTTTAACCTGTCAACTTTGTCAGGAATTAATCTTCAAACTGACAACTATTTTCAGTACACTTCAAACTCTTTTGCGTTCCGTTCAAAACGCCAAAGAGTTTAAGACAAAACGCCTTTACGTTTTAATGCAAACGTCCTTGCGTTTCATCTCAAATGTACTTGCGTTTGAGATAAAACGTAAGGGCGTTTTTTCATCGGCATTTTTCACCTTACTTTTCATGCTTGAACTTTGCCCATATAAAGATTTCTTGATAACTTGCAACTGATTTCTTTATTCACACATAGACTATGAAAAGTAACTTTGCAAGAAGGTGGAAAGGTGCCATGATTACAGCTTATATCCTTTCCTTACCGACCTCTTATCTTACAGCACAAGAAAACTTAGTGCTGCACTACAACCGTCCTGCTGAATTCTTTGAAGAAGCTCTCGTCATCGGAAACGGTACGATGGGAGCTATTCTTTACGGAGGCACCGACAAAGACGTACTCTATCTGAACGACATCACCCTATGGACCGGAGAACCCGACCGGAAAGTCACAACTCCCGATGCCTACAAGGCTATTCCGGAAATCCGTGCCTTGCTCGACAAGGAAGATTACCAGGGAGCCGACCGTGCCCAACGAAAGGTTCAAGGACACTACAGCGAAAACTATCAGCCGCTGGGCCAACTTTCCATCACTTATTCTGCCGAACCGGCTAAGATAAGCCACTATCAACGGACACTGGACATCAGCCAGGCCATGGCACGAACCGCCTACCAGAGAAACGGTGCAGATTTTGCCTGTGATTATTTTGCTTCAGCCCCCGACTCAGTGATTGTACTGCGCCTGCAGACGGAAAGCGCACAAGGGCTGCAAGCCACTCTTTCATTCAACTCGCTCCTGCCTCATGCCACTACGGCCAACGGCAATGAGATTTCAGCCGAAGGATATGCTGCCTATCACTCCTATCCCGTATATTTTGACGGAGTAAACAACAAGCATTTGTATGATCCGGAACGGGGAACGCATTTCCGCACACTGATTCGGGTCATAGCTCCTCAGAGTGAGGTCAAAAGCTTTCCATCGGGCGAGCTGAAGGTGAAAGGCGGAAAAGAAGCCTTGATTCTGATAGCCAACGTCACCAGCTTCAACGGCTTCGACAAGGACCCCATGAAAGAAGGACGCGACTACCGGAACCTGGTAACACGACGCATGGAACGGGCAGCACAGAAAACGTTCGAGGAATTGGAGAATGCACACGTGACAGACTACAAGTCTTTCTTCGACCGCGTGGGACTTTGCCTAGGTAAGACAGACCAGGCCATTGCAGCCCTGCCTACCGACGAACAGCTATTGCAATATACAGACAAGTCACAAAGGAATCCGGAACTGGAAGCTTTGTATTTTCAATATGGCCGCTACCTGCTCATTTCCAGTTCACGTACACCGGGAGTACCCGCCAACCTGCAAGGTTTGTGGAACGAACGCCTGCTCCCACCCTGGAGCTGCAACTATACCAGCAACATCAACCTGGAGGAGAACTACTGGGCAGCTGAAACGGCCAATCTGAGTGAAATGCACCGCCCGCTGATGGATTTTATCGCCAACCTGCAACACACGGGAGAAAAGAGTGCCAAGGCTTATTACGGTGTACAGAAAGGATGGTGTCTGGGACAGAATACGGATATCTGGGCCATGACCTGTCCGGTAGGATTGAACGTGGGCGACCCGTCGTGGGCATGCTGGACCATGGGAGGCGCCTGGCTGTCTACTCATATCTGGGAACGCTACACCTTCACACAGGACAAGGAATTTCTCCAGCAATATTATCCGGTACTGAAAGGTGCAGCCGAATTCTGCCTGAACTGGCTGATAGAAAAGGACAGCAAGCTGATTACCTCACCGGGTACATCGCCCGAAAACAAGTTCCTGACTCCCGACGGCTATGCCGGAGCCACTTCCTACGGCTGTACTTCTGACCTGGCCATGACGCGCGAATGCCTGATAGATGCGGCCAAAGCCGCCGAAGCACTGGGTACGGATAAAGACTTCCGGAAGCAGATAGAGAGAACGCTTCCCCGTCTGTTGCCTTACCAGGTTGGCAAGAAAGGAAATCTGCAGGAATGGTTCCACGACTGGGAAGACCAGGAGCCGCAGCACCGTCATCAGTCGCATCTGTTCGGCTTATATCCGGGACATCATTTATCAGTAAAAGAAACACCGGAGCTGGCAAAGGCCTGTGCCCGTACGCTGGAAATCAAAGGCGACAATACTACAGGCTGGAGCACCGGCTGGCGCGTCAATCTTTATGCACGCCTGCAAGACAGCAAGAATGCGTACCACATCTACCGTCGCCTGCTGCGTTATGTCAGTCCGGACGGATACAAAGGAAAGGATGCACGGCGCGGAGGAGGTACCTACCCCAACCTGCTCGATGCCCACTCGCCTTTCCAGATTGACGGTAACTTTGGCGGTTGTGCCGGCGTCATTGAAATGCTGATGCAGTCTTCGGAAAACAGTATCACCCTGCTTCCGGCTCTTCCGGAGGAATGGAAAGACGGCAGTGTGAAAGGTATCTGTGCCCGTGGAGGATTCATCGTCGACATGGAATGGAAAGACAGTAAAGTCACATCCTTGTACATTCAGTCACGCAAAGGCGGAAAGACGAAAGTCTGCTTCAACGGAAAGGTAAAAAACATTACATTAAAAGGAGGAAAAGGAATTAAACTTTTATGATACAACGGATTTTATATGTCGGCCTGATAACCGGTTTTTGTATTCTAGGTGACGTTACTGCTCAAAACACCTCTAATGAATCCAATCCCGTATGGGGAAACTGGGAAAAATGGGGAGAACAAAATGATGGCACCTATCGCAATCCCATCATTCCGGCTGATTACAGTGACATAGACTGCATTCAGGTAGGAGACGATTACTATGCCATTTCTTCTACTTTCCAATTTTCTCCAGGTATGACCCTGCTACACTCCAAAGACCTCGTAAACTGGGAGTTCTGTGGGAATATTATCAGTGACCTGACACAAATAGGAACCAAATTGAACTGGGACCAGATGGACCGCTATGCACGGGGAGTATGGGCGGGTACCTTGCGTTACCATAATGGACGCTTTTACCTGTTCTTCGGCACACCGGATGAAGGATACTTTATGACTTCCTCTTCCAAACCCGAAGGACCTTGGGAACCACTTACCCCTCTCTTGCTGGAAGCAGGCTGGGATGACTGCACGGCCATCTGGAATGAAGACGGGAAAGCTTGTTTCGTAGGGACTCATTTCGCGGACGGATACAAGACTTATCTCTTCCCCATGGCAAAAGACGGAAAAAGTATCAACAGAAAATCGGCCAAGCTTATTCATTCAGGAAACGGAAGGGAAGCCAATAAACTGATAAAAGTTGGAGAATGGTATTATCTGGTTTTCAGTGAGCACAAACCTGGAACAGGACGATACGTGATGGCAAGGCGCTCCAAAAAGCTATTTGGACCTTATAAAGAAGAAAAACAGCTTGCACTAGCCAGCAGAGAAGCCATGGAGCCCAATCAGGGAGGCATCATACAAGGAAAAGACGGGAAATGGTATTTTCTGACTCATCACGGTACAGGCGACTGGAGCGGGCGAATTGTCAGTCTGCTCCCCGTTATATGGATAGACGGCTGGCCGCTCATCGGAAAAGTTCTGCCACAGCAAATCGGCACCATGCAATGGGAAGCTCCCATGCCAGCCTTCTCATCACCGAAACTGACACTTTTAAGAAGTGATGACTTTGACAGCGAAATACTAGGTCCACAATGGCAATGGAACTACCAGCCTCGAAAAAATTTCTTTTCTCTGACAGAACGTCCCGGATGGATGCGTCTGAAAGCTTTCCGCCCGATAGAAAGTAATCAACTCCTAAAAGCGGGAAACACGCTTACACAGCGTACATTCCGGAAACAAGATAACGAAGTGATTGTGAAAATGGACATTTCACAGATGGCCGACGGACAAAGAAATGGAATTTGCCACTTTTCCTCTCATCATTCGGCTCTTGGTGTGGTAAAAGAAGGAACGCAGTATTTTATCGAGTATCGGAATAATGGCCACATCCTAAAAGGAAACGAAATTTCTACTTCGTTTGTCTGGTTCAAAACTTGTTGGGGAATGGATGGGAAATCACAATATTATTACAGCCTGGACGGAGATAATTTCATTCAGTTTGGAGAACCGTATCAAATGGTATGGGGAAACTATCGGGGAGACCGCATCGGCATCTATTGCTTCAACGACAAAAGTGAATCTGGATATGTAGATATAGACTACTTACATTATCGATAAACGACAAAAAGAAAGCCGCACCGGAATCATCCAGTACGGCTTTCTTTTTTTATCTGAAATTCAGTGTCTGTCAGCATTAAGCTTTTACACGACCTACGTAAGAACCGTCGCGAGTATCTACTTCGATAGTTTCATCCTGGTTGATGAACAACGGAACACGTACAGTAGCTCCAGTTTCTACAGTAGCAGGCTTAGTAGCGTTAGTAGCAGTATCACCTTTCAGACCCGGTTCAGTGTAAGTAACCTTCAACTGAACTTTTACCGGCAATTCTGCGAACAGGATAGTTTCAGTAGAAGCATCAGAAACAACTTCTACAATCATTTCTTCTTTCAGGAAGTCTACACCTTCAATCAGGTCATGAGCGATAGGCACCTGTTCGAAAGTTTCCTGGTTCATGAAAATATAATCATCACCTTCTTTGTACAAGAACTGATAAGGACGACGTTCTACACGTACATCTTCCAGTTTTTCACCGATGTTGAAACGACGTTCCAATACATATCCGTCTACCACATCTTTCAGTTTAGTACGCATGAAAGTGTTTCCTTTACCCGGTTTTACATGCAGGAAGTCAATGCAGAAATACAATTTGCCATCCATACGGATAGCGGTTCCGATTTTAATGTCTTGAGCATTAATCATAACTTAAATCCTTTATTATTATGTAATAGTTTGATTTATTCTCTGAATACGGTTGCAAAATTAATCTAAATCGCGAAAAAACACAAAAAGATTTGTCTAAAAATGATTTAGCACTTTGATTATTAAAAAAAAGTCACTAATTTTGCAGCCCGAACGCATGGAATAATAACATAAAATAGTATATACGAAAATGAAAAGAACATTCCAACCCTCTAACAGAAAGAGAAGAAACAAACACGGTTTCCGTGAAAGAATGGCTACCGCAAACGGTCGCCGAGTATTGGCAGCACGTCGCGCTAAAGGCCGCAAAAAATTAACTGTATCTGATGAATACAACGGAGTAAAAGCATAATAAACTCTGTTTTGACAGAAAGCCGCAAAGTAATTCCTTTTATTTACTTTGCGGCTTTTTATTTTTTCCAAGACTGCATTCCTGTGTTCTCCCTATCTGAAACACAATCACTCTAGCATGGTGCATAAAAAAACCGGAGTCCATTATCTTCCGATAACGAACCCCGGCTCTATATTCTAAATCACTGTAGATTCTTATTTAATCAGGTCGCGACCTGTCATTTCAGACGGCTGTGCCATACCCAAAATGTGCAGGATAGAAGGAGCAACATCGGCCAATACACCATTTTCTACTTTGGCGTCTTTATTTTCAGTTACGTATACAAACGGAACCGGATTCAAAGAGTGAGCTGTGTTCGGTGTACCGTCTTCATTCAATGCATGATCTGCATTTCCGTGGTCAGCAATGATGATGACTTCATAACCGTTAGCCTTAGCAGCTTCTACTGTATCTTTCACACAGTTGTCGATAGCTACTACAGCCTTTTCAATTGCTTCATAGATACCTGTATGACCTACCATGTCACCGTTTGCATAGTTCACTACGATGAAGTCATATTTCTGTGTACCGATAGCTTCTACCAGTTTATCTTTTACTTCGTATGCGCTCATTTCCGGCTTCAAGTCGTAAGTAGCTACCTTCGGTGAAGGAACCAGGATACGGTCTTCGTTGTCATACGGAGTTTCACGTCCACCGTTGAAGAAGAAGGTTACATGGGCATATTTTTCAGTTTCTGCGATGTGCAGCTGAGTCTTGCCATTGCTTGCAAGGTATTCGCCCAATGTATTCTGTACGTTTTCCTTGTCGAACAAGATATGTACGCCTTTGAATGAAGCATCATACGGAGTCATACAGTAGTACTGCAATCCCGGGATGGTCTTCATGCCTTCTTCCGGCATATCCTGCTGAGTCAATACGATAGTCAATTCTTTTGCACGGTCGTTACGGTAGTTGAAGAAGATAACTACATCACCTTCCTTGATAGTACCGTCGAAGTTTGCATTAGAAATCGGTTTGATGAATTCGTCTGTTACACCTTCATCGTATGATTCCTGCATAGCCTGTACCATGTCGGTAGCTTTCTTACCTATACCATTTACCAGCAAATCGTATGCTTCTTTCACACGTGCCCAACGTTTGTCACGGTCCATTGCATAGAAACGTCCTACGATAGAAGCAATCTTTCCAGCTGATTTTTCGCAATGAGCAGTCAGTTGTTCAATGAATCCCTTGCCGCTCTTCGGGTCTGTATCACGACCGTCCATGAAGCAGTGGATGAAAGTATTTTCCAGTCCGTATTCCTTTGCAATGTCACACAATTTAAACAAGTGTTCCAAAGAAGAGTGTACACCACCATTGGAAGTCAATCCCATGAAGTGGATGTTTTTTCCATGTTCTTTTGCGTATGAGAAAGCAGCTACTACTTCCTTGTTCTGCATAATGCTGTTGTCGGCACATGCACGGTTAATCTTCACCAAATCCTGATATACGATACGGCCTGCACCGATGTTCAAGTGACCTACTTCCGAGTTACCCATCTGGCCGTCAGGCAAACCTACATTTTCACCGCTGGCCTGCAGCTGTGAATGAGGATAGTTAGCCAACAGACTGTCCCAGTAAGGAGTCGGAGTATTGAAGATTACATCATCTTTTTGACGGTCGCCACAACCCCAACCGTCCAGAATCATTAAAAGCGCTTTCTTTGCCATAATCTATTTTGTTTAAAAGTTAGAATTCCATTCTATGTTTTCCGACAGCAAAAATACAAAATAATCCTGCTTGAAAGATTACTTTTCTTGATAATAATCAATAAAAAACGGCTACTTGAACCAAGTAACCGTAAAACAAATCGGGCGTACCAAATGGCACGCCCGAAAGAATATTGCATCCTAATAAATTATTCAGCACGCAAAGTGAAACGTTTGAAGTCTGCAACAGCCAGTTCCGGATCAGCAGCTTTCAATACATCAGCTACAGTCTTCTTCGGATCCATGATGCTTTCCTGTTTCAGCAAGCAAACTTCTTTCAAGAATTTACCCAGACGGCCTTTTGCGATATTTTCAATCATAGCCTCAGGCAAGTTAGCAGCTTTTTCTGCAGCTACTTTTTCCTTGATTTCTTTAGCTTTAGCTACATCTTCAGCAGTAATCCATCCCTTAGCCATGTTGCTTTCCATGTGCTCTTCGCTATCTACGTGAGAAGGATTGATACCAGCTTTCTTCAAAGCAGCTTCAACAGCTTTCTGTACCTGTTCAGCCTTAGTCTTTTCAATAGCTACATTGATTTCTTCCTGTTTTACAGATTCAGGAACACCAGCTTCATCAATTGCAATCGGGTTCATGGCAGCAATCTGCATACAGATTTCATGAGCTACCTGAGCATCGCATTCTTTGTTGAATGCAACGATTGTACAAAGCTGATTCTTATTCATGTGGTTGTAAACAGCAGTGCAAGCACCTGATACGAAATTGAAACCATCCAATTCAGTCTTTTCACCAGTGATACCACTACGTTCTACAATTGCATCAGCAATAGTACCGTTACCCATAGGCAAAGCCTTGATTTCATCCAAAGTCTGGCACTTGTTAGCGATAGCAGCATCCAGGATAGCCTGAGTCAATGCTACGAAATCTGCGTTCTTTGCAACGAAGTCAGTTTCACACTTCAAAGCAATCATTGCAGCGTAGTCACCAGTTGATTTTGCCAACACGCAACCTTCTGAAGTTTCACGGTCAGAACGTTTTGCAGCTACAGCCTGTCCTTTTTTACGGATAATTTCCATTGCTTTGTCGAAATCGCCTTCTGATTCTGCCAAAGCGTTCTTACAGTCCATCATACCAGCTCCAGTCATTTTACGAAGCTTGGTGATATCAGCCATACTTACAGCCATAATAATATCTTTTATTTTGAGTTAGTAATGTTCTTAAAAACAAAGTTGAGAATTGAGAATTGAGAATTGAGAATACAGTTTTCCCAATTTTCAATTTTCAATTCTCAACTTACTTTATTGATTAAGCTTCTTCTTCATCCTTGCTCATGAACGCAGCAGCCTTAGATGCGTTGATTGCATCTTCTTCAGCTTTATCCATGCGAGCTTTGGTAGCTTTTTTCTTAGCAGCTTTCGGTGCATTTTCACCAGCAGCTTCCATATCTACCTTTTCAGCTTTTCTTTCTTCCAAGCCTTCTGCCATTGCAGCGCAGCAAGCATCCAAGATAACTTCTACTGATTTAGTAGCGTCATCGTTTGCCGGAATTACGAAATCGATGTTTGAAGGATCTGAGTTAGTATCTACGATAGCAAATACAGGAATACCCAGACGGTTAGCTTCACGAACTGCGATGTTTTCTTTCAATACGTCTACTACGAACAATGCAGACGGCAGACGAGTCAAATCAGCGATAGAACCCAAGTTCTTTTCCAACTTAGCACGCTGACGAGAAATCTGAAGAACTTCTCTCTTTGACAAGTTTGAGTAAGTACCATCGTTTGTCAATTTGTCGATAGTAGCCATTTTCTTCACAGCCTTACGGATTGTCGGGAAGTTAGTCAACATACCACCCGGCCAACGTTCGATTACGTACGGCATATTTACAGAAGCAGCTTTCTCAGCTACAACTTGTTTAGCTTGTTTCTTAGTAGCAACGAACAGGATTTTCTTTCCTGATTTTGCGATTTGTTTCAAAGCTTCAGCAGCTTCTTCAACTTTAGCAACAGTTTTGTTCAAATCGATGATATGAATACCGTTGCGTTCCATGAAAATATAAGGAGCCATTGCAGGGTTCCACTTTCTTTTAAGGTGTCCGAAGTGGCAACCAGCCTCCAATAATGTATCAAAATTTACTCTTGACATTGTTTTTAATTTTAATCGTTTACTTTCTTTTTTGTTTATTGAACCAACTGCCCGGTAGTCTTTCCGACAAGAGCTTGCAGGAAGAATCCTGACAGTTTAGATACTAAACGCTTCTTTAGGTGACGAGGTATCAGTTGACGAGGCAACAAGGACAGACCCACCGAGTGAACCACCTTGCTAACTTGTCCCTTATCCAACTTGTCCCCTCGTTAACGTTTACTGAACTGGAATCTACGACGTGCTTTCGGACGTCCCGGTTTCTTACGTTCAACAGAACGAGAATCGCGAGTCATGAAACCTTCAGAACGAAGAGCCTTCTTATCTTCCGGATTGATTTTAACCAGTGCACGAGCGATAGCCAGACGCAAAGCCTGAGACTGACCAGTGAAACCACCACCGCACAAGTTAACTTTGATATCATATTTTTCAGCCACTTCCAATTTGTTCAACGGCTGTTTAACTACATACTGAAGAATAGTTGATGGAAAGTACTGTGCAAGGTCTCTCTTGTTAATAGTAATCTTTCCTGTACCTTCGCTTACGAAAACGCGAGCTACTGCGCTTTTACGTCTGCCTAATGCATTTACTACTTCCATTCTTTATTATTTAAGTGAATTAATATCAATTACTTTCGGGGTCTGGGCTTCGTGTTTATGTTCACTTCCTTCGTAAACATACAAGTTACCCAGCAACTTAGCTCCCAGACGATTCTTAGGAAGCATACCTTTTACTACTCTTTTCATCAATTTTTCAGCGCCATTCGGTTTCGCCAACAGACGAGCCGGAGTAATCTCACGCTGGCCACCAGGATAGCCGGTATAGCTCAGGTAAACCTTGTCGGTCATTTTCTTACCTGTAAATTTCACTTTGTCTGCATTGATGATAATTACGTTATCACCGCAGTCTACGTGAGGGGTGAAGTTAGGTTTGTACTTACCTCTCAACAACTTTGCAACTTTCGCACCGAGACGGCCTACAACCTGATCGGTAGCATCCACAACAACCCATTCTTTAGTTGCTGTTTCCTTGTTTGCAGAAATGGTCTTGTAACTTAAAGTATCCACTCTTAAATCTTTTTTAAAATGTTAACTACTAAAAAACAAATTCCTACCTCCCTATTCTTCCCGGACAAAGAAGGATAAAGCACTCAGAATTAAAAATTTATCACTAGTTGATAATAATCGGCTTGCAAAGGTACGGTTTTTCTTTTAACCGACAAAGATTTTAAGCTTTTTTTCGCGGGATAACCGATTGATTATGAATCACACTTTAATGCCATAAAACAAGGAAAGGCCGTTACGGACATCCTGTCGCAACGGCCTTTTCCCGGTTTATTATCTCATTTCCGTCAACGTAACTCATCGCCCGGATAAACCGGTGACATCTCTACTTTCTTCCAGATTTCATGACACCAGGAATCAATCTTATTCCCGTTGGCATCGCTCTCCAGGAAATACTTCACATACATCAACGTACCGTTTTCTTTCAAATCAAAGTGCATTTCATTTTTCTTTCCATTCAATTGAGGAAGATGCACATTTTTCTCCACACATTCCGTATATACTCCTTCACTATTCATCTCATAAGTTCCATATCCCAAAATAACGGCTCCCGTCTGCATCATCAACAAATTGATAAAGCGTCCGTCGTCAGAAAGAATCTTCAAGGAATTACTTGTCTTAAGTTCACCCGGTATATCCGGAGAATTAGAACGATAGAAACACATCTGCCAAACTCCCTGCAAATTGACGGGAGTCTTCTCCTGCACAGCCTGGGCTATCGAATTGCCGACAGCTAAGAGCATTAGAAATGCTACCAGAAAAAAATAACGTATTTTCATAACTAAAAGTATTAGAATTACCTATCAGGTACCTACAAAATTATAAAATAATTTGAGAATCACGCATTTTATGTACATTTTTCTATCGCAAACACACAAAAAAAGTCATCCCACATGGAATGACTTTTTCCTGTATACAATTCTCTTTTAGAATTCAGCATTACGCGGTGTACGCGGGAACGGTATCACGTCGCGGATATTGGCCATGCCCGTTACAAACAACAGCAGACGTTCAAAGCCTAATCCGAATCCAGAATGAGGACATGAACCGTACTTACGGGTATCCAGATACCACCACATATCCTTCATCGGGATATTCAGTTCCTGAATACGAGTCAGCAGTTTGTCATAATCTGCTTCACGCTCTGAACCTCCGATAATTTCGCCAATCTTCGGGAACAGCACATCCATAGCACGTACAGTCTTGCCATCTTCGTTCTGTTTCATATAGAACGCCTTGATTTCTTTCGGATAATCGGTCAAGATAACCGGACGTTTGAAGTGCTCTTCCACCAGGAAGCGTTCGTGTTCTGAAGCCAAATCCACGCCCCAGTAAACCGGGAATTCAAACTTATGTCCATTAGCTACTGCTTCTTCCAGAATCTTGATACCTTCTGTATAAGGCAGACGTACAAATGATTCCTTCAATACCCCCTGCAGACGTTCAATCAAGCCCTTATCAAACATATCGTTCAAGAACTTCACATCGTCATAACAGTTGTCCAATGCCCACTGTACACAGTATTTGATGAATTCTTCTGCCAAATCCATGTTGTCATTGATGTCATTGAAAGCTACTTCCGGTTCAATCATCCAGAACTCAGCCAAATGACGCGGTGTATTTGAATTTTCCGCACGGAATGTCGGTCCGAATGTATAAATTGCTCCCAAAGCAGTAGCAGCCAATTCACCTTCCAACTGTCCGGAAACTGTCAGACTTGCCTGCTTTCCGAAGAAGTCATTATCATAAATAATAGAACCGTTTTCATCTTTCTTCAAATCATAGAGGTTCATGGTAGTAACCTGGAACATCTGTCCGGCACCTTCACAGTCTGATGCTGTAATCAGAGGAGTGTGGAAATAGAAGAAACCTCTTTCATGGAAGAACTTATGAATCGCAATAGCCATGTTATGACGGATACGGAACACTGCACCAAACGTATTCGTACGAGGACGCAAGTGAGCAATCTCACGCAAGAACTCCATTGAATGTCCTTTTTTCTGCAATGGATAAGTATTGTCACAAGTACCCAATACTTCAATCTCACGTGCCTGAATTTCTGCTGCCTGTCCGGAGCCTACCGATTTTACCAGTTCTCCATTCACGCTCAGACATGCACCCGTTGTAATCAACTTCAGCAACTCTTCATCAAAATTAGCTAAGTCGACTACAATCTGCACATTATTTATAGTAGAACCATCATTCAATGCAATAAAGTTTACCTGTTTGCTACCACGGCGAGTACGCACCCAACCTTTCACATTGACCATCGCGCCAAAATCTTCACGCTTCAGCAGGTCAACAATTTTTGTTCTACGAATTGTTTCCATTTTGATTCTATGTTTTATCAATTAATCTAAAAACACAGGGATGCTCCGTTTCCGTGTATCCCTGTGTTCTGCTATATTTATCATTATTCAAAAGATCCCATACGAAGCATGGCCACTTCCTGTTCTGTGAGGTAACGCCAGTCACCGCGACGCAATCCCTTCTTGGTCAATCCCGCAAAGTACACACGGTCCAGCTTAATCACACGATAGCCCAGCGATTCGAAAATACGACGTACGATACGGTTCTTTCCAGAGTGAATTTCAATACCCACCTGCGACTTGTCTGTATCCGACGCGTAGCTGATAGCATCAGCATGGATTTCACCATCATCCAGTGTAATACCCTGTACAATCTGATCCAAGTCTGCCTTTGTCACATTCTTGTCGCAGTATACATGATAAATTTTCTTCTTCAAGAACTTAGGATGAGTCAGTTTCGATGCCAAGTCACCGTCATTTGTCAACAGCAGTACACCTGTGGTATTACGGTCCAGACGTCCTACCGGATAGATACGCTCCTTGCAAGCACCTTTCACGAAATCCATCACCGTCTTACGTTCCTGCGGGTCATCCGAAGTCGTTACGCAATCTTTCGGTTTATTAAGCAGTACATATACCTTACGCTCAATATTTACCGGCTGATCGTGGAACTTCACCTCATCCGAACGCTTCACCTTTGTACCCAGTTCCGTTACGATTTCACCATTTACAGATACTACTCCTGCAGTGATAAACTCATCCGCTTCACGACGAGAGCAGATACCTGCATTCGCAAGGAACTTGTTCAAACGAATCGGCTCATCCGGATCAGTCAGCAGTTCTTTGTACTCGATCTGCTTCTTCATACTATATTTTGCATTCGGGTTGTAGTCGGCAGTACGCGGACGGTAACCTCCCTGTGGACGACCATATCCACCCTGCTGTCCGCCATTGTTGTTAAAACGAGGACGATACGGACGCTGTTCTCCACCCTGTTGTGCATTATTAAAGCGCGGGCGATATGAACGCTGTTCTCTTCCTTCCTGGTTGTTGTTGAAACGAGGAGTGTATGCACGCTGCGGACGTCCACCATTATTGTTGTTAAAACGAGGATTGTAAGAAGAACGCTGCTCTCCTCCTTCATTATTGTAGGAGCGGTTTCCGTATGAACGCTGCGGGCGATTACCGTAACCACCTCTCTGCGGACGGTCCTCTCCATTATTAAAGCGAGGATTATAAGAAGAACGATAACCTTCTCCCCCTTCTCTATTGTTGTTATACGGACGGCGACCGTAGCTGTTGCTTTTCTCGCCTCTACCATATTTGTTATATCCTTCTCTGTTGTAAGACTTGTAACCATCGCGGCCAGACTGGCTGTTTTCGCCATCTTGTCTGAATTCTTTTTCTGCCATAATTTTTTTGTTTAATGCTAATATTAATACTCAACACCCTCTCGGGCGATATTTATTTTTTAAAGTTAGACTCCAGTATAGTTGTGCGGAGTAATCGCACGCAATTCCTTTTTAATATCCTCGCTGACGTTCAGTGTTTCAATAAAATCTTTGATTGAAGCTTCTGTAATAGCCTGGTTCGTACGAGTCAGCGCTTTCAACGCTTCATACGGATGTGGATAAGCTTCACGGCGCAAAATCGTCTGAATAGCTTCAGCCACTACGCTCCAGCAATTATCAAGATCTTCATAGATTTTATGTTCATTCAACAGCAATTTTCCAAGACCTTTCAGTGAGCTCTGGATGGCAATCACCGTATGTCCGAAAGGAACACCGATATTACGCAACACTGTAGAGTCCGTCAAGTCACGCTGCAAACGAGAGACCGGCAATTTGGAAGAAAGATGCTCCAATATTGCATTGGCCATTCCCAGGTTACCTTCTGCATTCTCAAAGTCAATCGGGTTCACCTTATGCGGCATGGCACTTGAGCCGACCTCACCCGCTTTGATTTTCTGCTTGAAATACTCCATGGAAATATACTGCCAGAAGTCACGGTTCATGTCAATCATGATGGTATTGATACGCTTCATTGCATCGAAGATGGCACCCAGTCCGTCGTAATTTGAAATCTGTGTAGTATATTCTTCACGTTCCAAACCTAATTTTTCAGCAACGAACTTATTACCGAAAGCCTTCCAGTCAAAATCCGGATAAGCCACGTGATGTGCATTGTAATTTCCGGTTGCTCCACCAAATTTCGCAGTCAACGGACAAGCCTTCAATACAGCCAGCTGACGGTTCAGACGATAAGCAAAAACCATGATTTCCTTGCCCAGACGAGTAGGAGAAGCAGGCTGCCCGTGAGTCTTTGCCAGCATCGGAATATTTTTCCATTCTTCTGCGTAGGCAGTCAACTGGTCAATCAGTTTCTGAATCTGCGGATAATAGACTTCTTCCAACGCATCCTTGATAGACAAAGGAACTGAAGTGTTATTGATATCCTGTGAAGTCAGTCCGAAGTGAATGAACTCTTTATAAGGTTCCAGTCCACCCAGTTTATCAAACTGTTCCTTGATGAAATACTCAACAGCTTTCACATCGTGATTTGTCACACTTTCAATTTCCTTGATACGTGCAGCATCTCCTTCAGAGAAATTACGGTAGATATCACGAAGAGACTCAAAACGAGTCATATCAAATGACGCCAGCTGCGGCAAAGGCAATTCACACAAAGTGATGAAATATTCAATTTCCACCCGCACACGATACTTCATGAGCGCATATTCTGAAAAATAAGCAGCCAAAGTTCCTGCTTTGCTTCTGTAGCGACCGTCAATCGGTGATACAGCCGTGAGTAAATCAAGTTCCATCATTATCGTAAAGTTTTTTTGGTATCTAAATTCTAAAGTTTCATTTGAATTCGCGAAATTAATGCTTTTTCCTGAGTTATCAGGGCATAGTCCTTAAACTTTAGTATTTATTTTATAATTAGGTTATTCACTCAGCAATTTTACAGCATCGACATACTGTGCGATACCCACTGCCACGCTCTTTGCTGCTTTCATAGCCATCACTACCGTTTGCGGACGATGCACCACATCACCTCCGGCAAATACTCCTTTACGGCTTGTCATACCGAAAGGACGTTCTTTCACCAGTACATACCCGTTATCATCGGTTTCTATGCCTTCCGTAGTCGACACAATCCGACTGGCCGGACGTGAACCCACAGCCAGGCAAATGCGATCGAAAGCATACTCCTTGACTCCCTCCGGCGTATTGGCACGTAGTCCGACAACCTTCCCGTCTTCATTTCCAAGGAACTCTGTCGTGGAAGTCTGCCATAAGAATTTCACACCTTCCTGCAAGGCAGCCTGATATTCTGCCTGTATAGCGGGCATATCGGCTTCCGTACGTCGATACACAATGGTCACACTGGCCGCTCCCATACGTACGGCCGTACGGGCCGCATCCATGGCTACATTTCCGCATCCCATCACTGCCACGTGCTCTCCTTCGATAACCGGCACCTTATCACGGCCAACAGTGCCTTCATTATAGATATTGGCCATATGCAACAGATAAGTCGCCTGAATCACTCCACGCAATCCGGCCCCCGGAATATCCAATGATTTGGGCAGAGCCGTACCTGAACCAATAAAAATAGCATCGTATCCCTGCGCAAAAATATCATCGATGTTCAGCTGCTTTCCTACCACACAGTTCAACAGAAAAGTCACCCCCAGTGCTTCAATCTTCTCAATTTCCTGACGAACCACCTGTTTGGGAAGGCGATATTCCGGAATGCCATACATCAACACCCCACCCGGTTCTGCCTGGCTCTCAAAAATTGTCACGTTAAAACCCTGACGAGCCAAGTCTCCGGCTACGGTCAGTCCGGCAGGTCCCGAACCAATCACGGCAACCTTTCCCCGTGTCTTCTGAGGTAGTTTTTCGCGAATCAGTTTCATTTCCGTATCAAAATCGGCCACAAAGCGTTCCAGCTTACCGATTTCTATTCCCTTCCCTTTCGGGTACAATACACAATGCCCCTGACACTGCTTTTCATGCGGACAGACACGACCACAAATAGCCGGCAGGTTACTCTTCTCATTAATGATTGCCATGGCATTTCCCATATTGCCTTTTGACAATTCATGAATGAACTCCGGGATATGATTTTCTATCGGACATCCTTTCTTGCAAGAAGGATTCTTACAATTCAAGCAACGTTTTGCTTCAGCTATGGCCTCCTGTAGCGTATAGCTCTCGTTTATTTCTCTAAATACAGCTTTTGGCTTATTCATCTTATCAAATTTGTCACATGCAAGTATTCCCTGCATACCTGTTTCATATTGGACGGCAAAGTTCGTAAAAAAATGCCATAAAGAAAGCAGAATGAGTTTATTTTTATTTCTACGGACAAAAAATATCCCACAGACTCACCGTCCATGGGATATTTCCACCTTTTAATACCTTAAGTCTTAATACGAACTGAAAGTCAATACGTAAAGTCAGATTTCTTTACATATACTTTGTAATCCTTTATCAAACCTGGTGCACCGGCTTCTGCACGAGGCAACATCCGGAAACCGGTCACATTATATTCCTTACCTAAATCTATGACAATCTGATGAGGATAAGCGGTATTGTCTACCGTCTGCCAGAAAGTACTTTCCTGCAAGTCGAAGACTTTATCTGCCGTGCGGTTTCCACTACGTGTTTCTTCACTGTCGGCATACACAATCTTCCAGTTCTCACGAGAAACAGGCTTTCCGTTATTATCCAGCACATCTAACTCTGCAATGGCTGCGATATTGTTTCCTTCATAGTTAGAAGTACCTTCCAGACAGAAATAGCGTCCTGCTGCAGGCTGCGCAAAACGTACTTCCTGCCAGCCGTTTCCAGCTTTGAAAGTACCTGCATTTACTACTTTTTCAGCTTTCAAGTTCAGGTTCTGTCCGTCTTTACGATGAGTTTCCGGTGCTTTTTCACGCAGCATATCCAAAATCGGTTTTTCTACGCCAGCCACTTTTGCTTCAGCCGGTCCCTTCAGGTCGAGCACAATAATTTCATTCTCTCCTTCTTTCAACCAGCAACCCGGCATATACAAAGTCTGCTGCGGACCGATTTCCCAGAAACGTCCCATAGCATGTCCGTTTACCCAAACCATACCTTTTCCCCAAGTCTGCATATCCAGGAAAGTATCACCTGTCTTATCCAAACGGAAGGTAGCTTTATAATATGCAGGTCCGTCAACCGGCTTGCCTGCCTGATAGTTCTTCTGGCTGACAAATTCATAGAACGGAGGCAAGTTGTATACTTCCCAGCCTTTCAGTTCCTTCACCTGTTCGCCGCTTACCACTTCCACCTTGTTCGTAATACCTTTCCGGTCATGAATTGACTTATCAAAGTTCACACGTCCCATCGCTTCTACCAGAATATCCAGACGTGTACCTTTTTTCAAGGTTTCTTTCAGCGGTAAAGTGAACTCACCACGACGACGGTCTAAGCGGCCCAGCAATTTTCCATCAGCAAAGACCTGTGCCCAGTCGTGTACTTCATCAATATGCAAAATACCTTTTACATCTTCTTTCAATGTCGTACGATACAAGATACTTCCCCAGCCCTGGTCAAACTGCTCCATAGGCTTAGTATCTTCCGACTGTTTAGCCTGAGGCAGATTATCGAACAAGGGCGCGACTTCCCATTCTGTAATGGCCGGTACGGAAATCACCGGATACTGAGCCGGAGGTTCCGGCAAGGTTTCTCCCTCCGGAAGATACTGTTTCAGCAAGTCACGCAACTGGAAGTATTTCGGTGTAGTCCATCCAGCTTCACTGATAGGCGCATCATAATCGTATGAGCTGCACATAGCCGAGTAAGCCGGATTGTTGGCACCGCCCCACCAGCCAAAGGTTGTTCCTCCGTGTGTCATATAAAGACTGAAAGAGATATTACGGTCCAGCATATCTTTAATACCGCTCACCATTGTAGCCGCATCACGAGTCTCGTGTTTCCGGCCCCAATGGTCGAACCAGCCGCTCCAGAATTCACTACACATCATCGGAGTTTCCGGACGCAGTGATTTCAGTTTCTTGAACTGCTCGTCAATGTTGGCTCCCGTACCAAAGTTTACGGTCCACAACAAATCATCCAGTGCGTTGTTGGTGAAGTTAGAACTCCAGTCGCACTGGAACAAAGGTACATCTGTAAAGCCGGCTTTTTTCACCAAATCACGAATGGCCGATACATACGGTTTGTCTATTCCATACGAGCCATATTCGTTCTCTACCTGCACCATAATAATATTTCCACCACGAGAAATCTGCAAGTCAGCCAACTGCTTGCCTACTTCATTCATGAAAATACCAACACGTTCCATATAATAAGGATCCAGCGTACGCAACTTCACATCGTCTTTCTTCAACAGCCACCAGGGCAATCCACCCATTTCCCATTCTGCACATACATACGGACCCGGACGTACAATAACGTACATTCCATGCTTCTGTGCCAAGCGGCAGAATTTGGCAATATCTTTATTTCCGGAAAAATCAAACTTACCCGGCTGCTGTTCATGCAAGTTCCAGAACACATACAGACAAAGGGTATTCATGCCCAAAGCCTTACAAGAAAGGATACGCTGTTCCCAATAAGGTTCCGGAATACGCGGATAATGCACCTCCGCAGCTTTCACCACAAAAGGCTTTCCATTTAACAGGAATGTATTTTTCCCCACTTCAAACGTTCCACCGGTTTGCGCACTTTGACACGAGCAGATAAAAGCCGTCATCAAAAGACAAACCACCCCTAATGACAATTTTCTCAATAATTTATTCATGGTATTCATTTTTCTCTTTTACAAAAATAGAGACTTACCACCAAACCGTAGAAATAGAAATCAATCAATTATAACCTAAAAATCATTCAAAAGCAGTGTTATTTTGTCATTTCGTCCGACTTTATACGAATCACGCTCAAAGAATAAGCCGGCATTTCATACTGCGACAATTCTGTCACGGATACATCTTTCTTCACCGGTCGTGCATTTTTGTCGGTAGGTTTTCCACTCAAGACCTGCAAAACTGCTTTTCCATTTTCAGTTTGCGTCAAGCCTTCCACTTTCGTCTTTACCGGAACTGGCAACAAGTTCACCAGCTTCACAATCCAATCTCCCGTCTTACTGTCACGTACCACAGAAGTACCGATACGTTTCTGCACATCCTGACGAGGATTGTCTATTTTCCGGTCGGCAGGCAAGTAAGTATCTCCGGAATTCTGTCCGTAAAGCTGCTGGGTGTAATAACCTACGGTAGGTTTCACCTCACGGTTATTGAAATAAATCAAATCGGGGTTCCACTGAGTGTGTCCTTCCTTGGCCAACAAAGGCGCATAAGAAGTCATTGACACGATGTCACCATTACGTTCTACCGAAGTCAGATACAGCGCCTCAGCCAAAGCTGTTTCAATGTTATTGGGACGTCCCGGCAAATGTGCGGCGTACTCTCCTAAATACACTTTAGGTTTTGTACGGTCATAACGGTCGTAATAATCCTGATTATTTATAAACCAGCCCGGTGTATTATAATAATGTTCATCCACCATCGGCACATTCAGGCGCGTAGCAAACTTCCATCCGGCTTCATAATCCGTACCTTCATAGAAAGGACCGACCGTACCAATCACCGTGATTTCCGGATACTTTTCTTTTACTGCCTTGAAAATCATTTCAAAACGCTTCTCAAAAATAGGCGTAATCAAATCCTCGTTTCCAATGCCGATGTACTTCAAGTTGAAAGGTTTCGGATGGCCTGCTTCTGCACGCATCTTTGCCCATTTATTCTTTTTCGGGTCACCATTGGCATATTCTATCAGGTCCAGAATATCCTGCACGTATGCATCCATCTCTTCCATGGGAATACCTCCCTGCTGTCCGCCGCTCAAAGGTTTTCCCGGAATACAAGCTGAATTCTGACATGGAACACCGGCCGCCAGCACTGGAAGAGGCTCTGCTCCTATATCTTCACAGAACTGGAAATACTCAAAGTATCCCAAACCTAATGTCTGATGATACCCCCACAAGTTCCCCATCGGTTTACGGGCTTCCAGCAGACCCACTGAGTTTTTCCAGCGATAAATATTATCAATTCCGTTTCCATGTGCCACACAACCGCCCGGGAAACGTACAAAGCGCGGATGCAAATCGGCCAACGTCTGTGCCAAGTCAGCTCTCAATCCGTTTTTACGCCCCTTGAAAGTCTCTTGAGGGAACAAGGAAACCATATCCAGATGTAATTCTCCCGTCACTTCCGGTTCCACTGAAAGCACAGCTGCATCCACATCAGTCTGAGCCGTCAATACAGCCAACTGCTTTTTCCATTTTCCGGCTGCTACCCGTACAGAAGATTTCGCCACTTCCTTTCCCTCATTATCCAGCAAGCGTACGATTACTTTTCCACCTTTGCTTCCTTCAGGCATACGAGAGAAGACAGAGAAATCATACTTTTCTCCTTTCTTCAACGTAATTCCATCAAAGCCTGAATTACGGAGGGCCATTCCAGGCTTAGCCTGCAATACAACATAATGCGGATTGTTCTCATGCAAAGGATTTTCAGTTGCCACCTTCACAGCCGACGACTGCCCGTTCTCCCATACGCTCCAGGCATAGCCACTGTCAAATCCCTGATGTGCATTGTCCTTCGGAGAATACTCAAAGTCACGATTCTGTACCAGTTCCGCATAAAGTCCACCATCTGCTCCGTAATTAATATCTTCAAAGAAAATACCAATCAATTTATCACTGATAGGCTTCGCCTCTTCCGGACGTACCGTCAATTGCAAGGATACAGGAGCCAGTCCGGCAAAACGTTGTGCATCCTGTTCTGTACGTTCATTATGCAACTGGTCTCTGTAGGCCCGGTAGTCCACAAACTTCAACAGCCGGTCCACGTCTTCCCAGGCCACTTTCTGCACATATCCTTGTTCCAACACACCTTCCACTACGGCTTTCTTACGCGTTTCACTTCCTCGTTTTACGGTCGGGACCTGTTCACCATCCCGAGCAGGCTGCATATAATAAGTCTGCGGATTCCACTTCATTAAATCCGGCGAAGTGGCATGTCCCCATTCTTTTCCACTTTCGTTCAACTGCCAGAAGCAGTGCCATACCCCCTTTTCATCACGCACCAGATGAGGATTGAGCATACGTTTCTCGGCTCCCCAGGTGCCATAATCACATCTCACGTATCCATATCCGTTGCCGATACTGAACCAGCGTGTTGCATCTGTACTCCAGGCTAATTTCAGGCCACTACGCCCCGCATCGTTCACGGTAGCATACGAAAACAGATATACTGAATCCGGTTCATTCATCACTTCCTGCACATGCGCTGATACAGGAAAACTGGTAAGGCACGCACATAAGGCTGCCAAATGTGTCAGGTGTTTCATAGGTAAGAAGGTTTTATTTAAGATTATTATTTGGAAACTTTCACCCGCTGAATCGTGCCGTCCGCATTAAATTCCATTCGGTCGATACAAACTTCGCGGTGTACACCAGGAGCTTTGTCTTTATCCAGGTAATTTTTATTGATACGATGGTACACGATATACCATTCATCTGTACCCGGTTTACGGACTACTGAATTATGTGCCGTACCGTAAATTTCTTTCGACGGGTCTTGTATCATTACAACCGGGTCCTTAGCTACCTTAATCGAGCCTAATGGAGAATCCGATGTACCGTATGCCACATGATAGTTCGCTGAACCCGTATCATCTACCGACCACAAGAAATAGTACAATCCCTGACGATAGAACACGTATGGCGCTTCACGATACGCATAATCTTTCAATGTACCTCCTTTCGGAGTCATCACCTTCAATGTTTCCTTTTTGATAGACACCATGTCATCGTTCAGTTCAGCGCCGGCCATATAGCCATTACCCCAGTACAAGTAAGATTTACCGGAAACCGGATCGGTAAACACATCCACATCAATCTGCTGTCCGTGTCCGACCGGAGAATCTGTAATAATCGGTTTACCCATATCCTTGAAAGGTCCTATAGGAGAGTCTGCCACAGCGACTCCAATCTTCTTGCCCGAATCATCGTTCGGGTTACCGCTATAATAGAAGAAATATTTATATTTTCCATCAATCAGTTTCTCTTCAATAGCCGGTGCCCAGGCATTTCCATTCGCCCATGGAACCTGCGGAGAACGTAAATCCAGCATCACTCCTTCGTAAGTCCAGTCTTTCAAGTCAGCCGAAGAGAATACGGTAAAATACCATCCTCCCCATCCCGGTTGTCCGTCTGTAGTAGAATAAATGTAATAACGTTGAGTTTTCTGTGAATACAGCACTTCAGGGTCTGCATGGAATCCCGGCAATACCGGATTTACCGGCAGTTCACCCAGTTCAGCCGGTTTTCCCCATTTGTCTGTAATGCGCTTCAATTCTGCACGGGTAATAGGAATGATGGTACCATGACGAGGATGGAAATTCATCTTCACCGCATGATCTATCACTTTGAAGTTTTTCAAGTCGGTTGTTTCCGTAAACTGATAAGCTCCCTTCATGTATACATCGTACATCAGAATGTACTTGTCCTGTCCAATCAGTTTGAACGTACCGGCTCCTTCCACCGCTTCCTTTGTCTGCTGTTTATAGTCCGGTTGTTCTTCCCATTCTCCGGAGGTCAGCGAACGAGTGGTTGCCACTTTAATACCGTTACCGTGTCCTTCCGTTTTATAGAAAAGATGGTATACCCCGTCTTTATACACGATATCACCATCTATACAAGACTTTTTGTCCTTCGGGATAAAAAGAGGTTTCGGTTCTCCTTCCAGGTCCGTAAAATCTTCATTGGCATACGCATAATAAATTACGTCTACCCCACCAGCATACTGCATGGACCAGTATACCATGTACTTCCCTACTTCCTTATTATAAATAGTCTGAGGAGCCCATACACGTTTCAGCTTTTCCTGTCCCGGATAACGCTTCTGCATATTAATGACAGAATGCGACCAGTTTACCAAGTCAGTAGATTTCAGCAGCACCATCGCACGGTTAGAATCCCAACCATTATCCGACACCATATCGGTCAGTACCATATAAAAAGTCTGACCGTCTTCTCCTCTCAGGATATGAGGGTCGCGCACGCCACCGGTAGAGCTGATTACTTTTGAATCAAGCACCGGTTTGTTATTATTCAGGGCATAATAGGTATATCCATCCATACTTACCCCATAACATACGGCTTCTTCGCTGATATGATTTCCCGTAAAATAAGTAAACAAATAAGCTACATAATCTTTTTCTTCCACCAACGCGGCAGACACTGATTCCGAAATAAACGGAAGCAAGAATAACAAAGACAGGATTCTGTTTCTCATATACTTTACATGTTAACGTTTGATGCAAAGATAGGGAATTAGTGTATCACATACAACTATTAATCATGCAAAAAAGGAGGAGAATCGTGCATTTTTATAACCTATAAACCGTTATTACCCTGGAAACTTAAAGTAATTTGTATATTTGTACTTACTGTAACCGTAAAAAGAGTTGTGACACATGCAGTATAAGCCTATACCACTGCATTATAAACAAAAACATATCACCATGAAAAAACAAATGAAACAAATTGCCTTACCTCTCTTTTTGGGAGGTTTGATAGCATGCAGTCCTAAGACTGCCGTAAATGAAACAGACTTGTTGGGCAACTGGACAGAAATACTTCCTCCTTCATCCAACTTCGTACAAGGAATGACACTGGCCAAGGAAGGAAAAGCCTCCTCCATCGGCATGGCCACTCTGCAATATGAAAGCTGGCAGCTTCTGTCGGACGAACAGCTTGTACTGAGCGGAAAAAGTATCGGTAACGGACAGACAATTTCATTCTCAGATACACTGGCCATCCTTTCTTTACAACAAGACACTCTCACCCTCCGGAAAGGAGCCGATTATCAGATAAAATATGCACGCCAGCCGGAATCAGCACCTTTAGTCGGAACAGACAAGGCTTCTACGGGATACACCTGGTCGGACGTATTACAAAAAGACATCCGGATTTTTGAGACAGGACAAAAAGTACTCTCTTCCACCGACAGCCAGGCAACCCAAGCCGGCTTCTTAGTGTTTGCAACTGATTCTTCAAAGGTAGAAGTGTTCTTACCTGATACCAAAGTCATACTCGACCACCGTGTACGTCCTGACGGCATTGCTGTCTGGAACGTAGAAGACGATGACACCTATCAGGTGCAAGCCTGTGCAGACTCCTGGATTGTATCCAGAAGAGGACGACTGCTTTATAACACGCACGGAACCGATAAAAAAATAGAAACCTCCTTCCTCACCGAGGAAAAGACAGAAATCCCTGTGGCATTCTATCCGCATGAAGCCCTCGCTGAAGTCTGTCTGGACGGACAATACATGTTGCTCTCGCAGTACCGCACAGCCTCAGGTTACGGTTACAAGAATACCATTCTCGATTTGCGTGGCAAAGGAAAAGAAGCTACACTGACACGTAGTACAGACGGAAAAACCTTCCAGCTAACAGAAAAGGACTAAAAACAGTATCGTATGTGGATGAATCTACTTTTATTAATCGGCGGATTAGCTTTGATTTTAATAGGAGCCAACGGACTGACCGACGGAGCAGCCTCTGTAGCCAAACGCTTTCGTATCTCCGACCTGGTTATCGGATTGACCATTGTAGCCTTCGGGACCTCTGCTCCAGAACTGGTTATCAGCGTACTCTCCTCACTACAAGGAAGTGCTGAAATGGCTATCGGTAACGTGGTAGGAAGTAATATCTTCAATGTGTTGATGATTATCGGATGCACCGCTCTGGTCCTCCCCATACAAGTGGGGCAGGGCACTATGAGTAAGGAAATTCCGCTGGTCATTCTTTCTGCACTGGTACTCACCTGCTTTGCCAACGACTGCATACTCGATGGAGGAAGCCGGGACATCATCAGCCGGATAGACGGGCTGGTACTATTAGGCTTCTTCCTTATTTTTATGCGTTATACTTTTGCCATCGCCCGCAACGGAAACGAAGATGGTGGCGAAGAACAGAAGGTGAAGGAACTGCCGGCATGGAAATCAGCCCTATATATTATAGGAGGACTGGCCGGATTAATTTTTGGCGGACAATTTTTTGTAGACGGTGCCTGCGGTATTGCCCGTTCATTAGGTGTCAGCGACTCTATCATCGGACTTACACTGGTGGCCGGAGGTACCTCTCTGCCGGAACTGGCAACTTCCGTCACGGCGGCCTTGAAAAAGAATCCGGGTATTGCCATTGGTAACGTCATCGGCAGCAACCTGTTCAATGTATTCTTTGTATTAGGATGTAGTGCAAGCCTGTCTCCTCTCCCTATGGGAAATATCAACAACATCGACATGGCTGTACTGGTAGGCTCTTCCATTCTGTTCTGGCTGGTGGGTTGGTTCTTTAAGAAGCGGACCATCACCCGCATAGAAGGAGGACTGTTAGTAGTATGTTACATTGCTTACACGGCCTTTCTTATTTCACAACAATAAAGAACCTTGTTATAAATATTAATCATGAAAAGAATTCTTATCCCTTTGGCAGGTCTTTGCCTATTGACTGCCTGCAATCCGTCTTCTAAAAAGCAAGCCGGAGATTCCGACATTCAGACGGAACTAAGTGAAGTATTCCCCGAGAATCCCTCCAGAGAAGGCTATGAAGGCTTCCAATGGCAGACTGTCACGGGAGCCGGTTTACGGCTGTGGGCACAATGCAACGAAAACCTACGTATCGTCACCGACGCTTCTATTCCGGGTGCACGCATAGAACGTATGGAAAATGGCCACAAACAAACTTCGGACCCGGTTATTCAGATATTGGATATACCGGGCAAGGACATCCATTCACTTATCCCGTTCCTGCAGTCTCACCCACGTATTCTCATGGATAAGAATTGGGCGGACAGCCTGACCTGCGATTTCCGTGAAGTAAAATCCAACCGCGCCGGAGTAACCCGCTACATCCTGGAGCCCACCGGGAAGTCAGCGAAAGAACTGGCAGACCGCGGTCAGCACGAACCCGTGCCTTTTACTTGCTATGGCTGGGGAGTAGGCAACAGCGGAGCACGTTATTTCGAGGTATTCCACACCCATCCCCAGAAAGCAGTCTTCGTTGAGGTGGGACAGGATATGCCTTTGTTTGATGAGCAGAGCATCCAGCTATTCGACTCCATTCAGGTACTCCACGGACAACTTATCATGGGACACGAAGCCTACAGCTTCACTCCCGATGCAGACACTACGGCCTATTGGATTGTTGACAAGTCGGGTGAACTGAAGAAACGCTATGAAGCAGCTCTTCCCTCCGATGCAAAACCCTATACAGCCATACCAGCAAAACTGAAAGTCCGCATCCAGGGCCCTTCTTCCGAGGGTTTTGCAGCTGAGTATGCAGGCGTAATGGAAGTAATGGAAATTGAGGAAGTGGGAGAATAACAAATATGTATAATAATAACTCCTGTCAATAATTATATACTAGAGAAACTTAAAGTTATGAGTTATCCAAAATAATTTCCTGCGTTTAACCATATTCGTAAAATAAATAAAGGTTAAAGCAGGAGATTATTTGAATTTCTATAAATTAAAAGTAAAATGATTCTATTTCTATCTTATACTATTATTAACTCAAAACCTCTGAACACACATAATAATACTAAGAGCATTTTTAACCATATCTTCTAATTATTCAAGTCGGTGAACGATGCTTTGATTTGAGACATAAAATCCTGACGATTCTCACAATAAAAATATCCTCCAAATCTCCCCTTATCCTTAACATCAAGTTCAATGACTAATTTGTTCCAACCTTGAGTCAAAGGAAGTTCCTTAAATTCATTTTGGGAATTATTGATTAAATTGGTTTTAAGCTCTTTACCATTAACCATAAGCCTTGAATTTAAGGCATTCACCACAAGCGACAACTTAGGCATATCAGGCTCTATCAACAAATTATCCAAAGGTCTTGGGCTGAATACATATATATCTAACAAACATTTAGCTCCATCGTTCACCATCTTTGTATTTGAAGCCAAAGGCAATTCCAACTTTTCATCACGTAAGAAAAACCTCTCATCTGCATTAACAACTTTTGCTTTACACTCTATTCCCATATTTTTCAACATTTTCGATAATGTTTTGAATCCTTTCTCCGAGGAAGTAAAATTGTTGACGGTATTTACATAATAAACAGATTCTCCATCCTTATATTCAACGAATACCGGTAATGCAACTACACATTCATACTCACTTCTTAACACACTCGCAGTCTTCAATTCCTCTGGCCGCTTATTCCACTTACGCCAATCTGTTTTGCACGCATTCAATAAAACATCACCTTCCCTAACGAACTCACCTTTCAACGTGTAAGATGATGCATCCGCATTCTGAAGTTCACAGAAATAAAAATCCGAATTTCCAAGTCCATTCATCAAAGATTTATTTACCGTTATAAACGAAGAACGATTCAAACTATCCATCTCAATGGGTTTGGGTAATATTTCATTAAAAACAGTTGCAGTAGCAGGCACAATACCCCATATCCAAATATCTGCACCCTTACTGATGTTTCTTTTTATTTTCTTTATTTCATCAATAGAGAGAGAATAAGCACCATCAATAATGTATATTGCAGATTTAGGCTTAGTAATATTGCCAACAAGCTCCACACCTTGTGAAATAAAAATATCTTTCACTATACTTCTTTCACCACCTACAAAACATACCTGATCATAAGCAGAAGAGTTTAAACTGTGCTCATTATGAGATATCACATATTTCTTTACACTCTTATACTCTGACCACGCAGGAGAATCACCAGCGTTAGCTGCACGCATAGCGTCAAACATAGGCCATGGTTCATACAATGGAAGAGACGGATCGTAACCAGGATTCAACGTAGAAGAATAAGGCCCTACTCTTTCCGGCTGCACACCGGGAATTCCTTCTACATAGTCGCCCAAAAAAACTCCATCAGTTTCTACATCTGGCTTAAGAGTTAAATCCCTTTTCCCTAATGGCAAAGGTTTCAAACCATACCACACCATATTGAAGACTGTAGAATAAGAAGCCCCATTCATCCTTTGAGCAACAAGAAGATTGTAACATTCATTAGCAAGCCCTTCCATACGTCCTTGTTGAGACTCATAAGCTCTTTCCCCATTATACTTAGAAACCTGCTCAGGAGTACCATAATAGGCCATACTATGCTCTCCTATACCCCACGGTTTACCAATAGCCATCCAATTCTTCATTGAATGTTCGTCACCATAATGCCCTACCGTAACAGGAAGTATTCCGTTGCCATCATCTTCACCATCTGATGAAATCCATGGACGAGTAGGATCATTACACTTAACTATATTCTTCCATTCTTCCCATGCTTTTTCCTGAGGTTTGATTAAATCCGGTCTGTTATACACATGTAATATGACTGGTTTATTCTCATTGCTGATGCTCCAGCCAAAAACAGAAGCATGATTTCGATCACGTAGAACAAGTCTTCTTAGATGTTCTTTCGAATATTCCCAAAATAAGTCTGAATCAAGTTTCGGACCACCATCACTTGCCCAGTTAGCTGTTTCATCAAGAACACAAATACCCATTTCATCTGCCACATCCAAATAGAAACGAGGATAAACCTGTGCATGTAAACGAACAGCATTTCCATTCATATCTTTAACAGCCGTAAACCAAGCCCAAGCATAACGACGCGTCATTTGTGGAATACCCATAAAGTGCCATGAATCGCCTTTAAGTTGATACGGTTTACCGTTAAGACACTGCTTGTCTCCCACCAAAGTCCATTCTCGCCATCCAAAGCGCTCATACTTTACATCAAGAATATCTTTATTCTGTTTGACAGAGAAAAGGACAGCATAAAGGTTTGGAAATTCCGGTGTCCAGTATTCCAGTTCCCCATTAACAGGAACACTAACAGACATAATATTTGAAGATTTTGCTGGAATCTCAATCTTGTTACCAGAAGTATGTAGCACAGAATTACCAAGTTCCCAATGGGGGACCGGAGCATTATTGACATCTATTCCAGCCTTATTAATCCACTTTTTTATAACACCATCGATTTGTACTTTTACATTCTTTACTGTATTATTTCTTATTGTAACATCAAAGTTAAGGGTATTCTTAGAAACCATAGGTTTAACAAAAACATCTTCTATACTTATTCTGGGCATCCCCAACAAATATACATCCTGCCATATACCTGAAATATGATATCCCCACATAGAACCGGCAGGAATAATCCTACGCCCAATAGTAGAATTATCCTCGAACAAAGACTGGCTTCTGACTCCAACAAGAAGTTCCACTCTCTGACCTGGTTCTACATATTCAGTTATATCCACATCAAAAGGCAAAAAAAGATCAAAATTCTCTCCAACTTTCCTTTTGTTTACATAAACCTCTGCAAAACCAGCTACGGCCTCAAAATGAAGCAATATTTGTTTATCAGTCCACTCATCAGGTATAGTTACAAATTTCCTCATCCAAGCCATACGTACATTATCCCATGCCGTCGGATAAGAAGGGAAATTACGATGATCAGGACCTTCAAGTCCATTGTTTGCAAAAGAATTAATATTCCATGGTGAAGGAATTTTTATTGAAACATCGCTCCAAGCATTTTCTCTAGGCATAGAAAGTTCCGGTGCAATGCCTTTACCTTGTATATAGCCAGAAGGCAAGTCAACAGGCTGAAAATCCCATAGTCCGTTCAGGCAAACTTCTGACCTGAACTCCTTCTCTGTCTTGTTTATAAAACCCTCATGAGGAGCAAAACGATATTTATACACTAATTTCTCGTTTCCATAAACATTACACAGCGAAAGAAACACCACTGTCAAACTGATAAATATCCGTCGTAAAGTTTTCATCTTTTTTCTTATTAATTGTTTTGATATTCTTTAGCCGAAGGAGGAGCATCATCAATGCTACTTCCCCAAGCCTTATTTGGAACATCTCCCATAATGAGTACAAGCTTTCCTCCATTTTTTATATCATCATGACTGAACCATGGTTTATTCAGTGGCTGACCGTTAAGAGTAGCAGATTGAATGTATTTATTATCATGTGAAACTCCCTTGGCTTCAATTTGAAAAACCTTTCCGTTACTTAAATGAATCTTTGCTTTTCCGAACATAGGACTGCCAATATTATATACTGGTGAACCTGGAGTTACAGGATAAAATCCGAGACTGGAAAAGACCACAAATGCCGACATACCTCCACCATCTTCATCCCCCGGTATTCCCATCAAATCATTTCTGAACCATGTTTCAAGCAGTTTACGTATTCTCTTCTGTGTTTTCCATGGCTGCCCCGCATAATTATATAGATAAGGAATATGTAAGCTTGGTTCATTTGCCATAGAGAACTGTCCGACATTTCCTGTATGGTCAGGAAGCTTCGCATAAAACTCAAACTTACTTTTACCAAGAGGTTCACGAAAAGTACGATCAAGGTTTGCAACAAAACTTTCCCTTCCGCCCATCAACGCTATAAGATCAGCGATATTATGTGGTACATCCCAACGATAAATCCATCCGTTATTCTCACCGTAATATTCTCTTGCTCCCTGTCCGCCAGAGTAACGGTAGTCAAAAGGTTCAATCCATTTACCGTTTTTATCCTTTGGATGAAAAAAGCCTGTACTTGCGTTGTAAATATTCCGATAGTTGTAGGAACGATTTAAATAATAAAGAGACTCATCTTTTTTACCAAGTTTATCAGCAATCACAGACAAGCACCACTGGTCGTAAGCTGTACCTAATGTAACAGCTACAGGTTGACGTTTTTCGAATGGGTTCACATTAGGATCGGTCTCTTTTTCACCCTCCTGAAGTCCAGGAATATATCCATGTTCCTTATAGAAATTATCAATCCATCCAGCAGGATTACCCGACCAAGGAGCAAGTGTTTTCTCCTCAATACCCTTACGGCAAGCTTCATACGCCGTTGATAAATCCATATCAAGCCCCTTCACTGCGGCATCGGCTACCGTTGCCACCGCATGATTAGAGTTCATCCGGCGAGAGTCTCCTGTAATCTCAGGGAAAGTGGGCATCCACAAATTCCCCATCTGCTCTGCCATAAGTAAATAAGAATGAATGATCTCTTTCTCCTGCTTTTCATCAAGCATAAGCCTTAACGGATGGGCAGCACGATATGTATCCCAAATCCAATCATCAGTATAGAAAGGAGTTCCATTGTCTTCATGTACCTTTCCATCGAAAGCACTATAATAACGCCCTCCCTCACTAATGCATACTGGTCGCTCAAATATACGGTAAAGAGAGGTGTACATAACTTTTTTATTTTCTTCGTTATCCCCTTCGACTTCAATATCAGAAAGAGCCTGATTCCATATATCTCTTCCAACCTGCTTTATATCCTGAAGGTTCTTATTTTCCAACTCTCGTTCCATGTTCTGTTTAGCCTGATCTTCACTTATAAACGAAATACCATATTTCAGGCTTACAGAAGATGTTTTATCCGCAAATCTCAGAACCGCAGCAGAGTTATTTCCTTTTGCCTCGCATTTAAAAGAATTTATAGACGAGCCCTCCAGTATTCCGGTCTCTATAGGAATATTATCAGTTTCAAGATAAATATATACCCTTGTATTATTATCAAGCAACTGATAACCAGTAACACTGTTTTTATTGACCTTAATATTACCATTCTTTGAATTAATAATAATGTACGAGGTCATGTCTGGATTCACGAATTCTATATTATAAATTGCAGACTGATGTGACGGAGCATACTTTATGTTTATATTTTGTGTATCATCCAAAGTCACCTCATAATAGTAAGGTGTAAGTTTCTCCTTGTCGTAACTATAATCAATTACAGGAGCAAGTTCACTCCCTTGATATGGACTGAGATTGAACGCAGAACTTCCTCTATGACTGGTAACTATTAACGGTAATCCGTGAAGCAAATCAGATGTGTAGTCAGTCCGCTCAGGATAAACTCTCAACATACTGTTAGGAAGATGTATCGTGGGATATGTAGGGACCAATAAATGACTGATATTTCCCATATAAGGATTAACATAATCAACTGGTTCTAAAATATGTTCTGTGATGCCTGTACTATTACAGGCACCCAAAACAACAACGACAGAGGCTAAGATGAAATTATTTATTCTAATCATATTCTATAAAATCAAAATATTATATCATTACCAACTGAAATAATTAACTACTAATTATTCTCTAACTGGCAACTCTGATGTCATAGGTATTTCTCCTCTTAACATCTTTGCGGCTTGTCCGGTCAACCAAAGATAATGATCTGTAGGAAGTTCGTCTTCAATTCCCTGAAAAGTAATTTCAAGACTACTAGCCAACTGGCACCAGTTGTTTCCAGATAAGCCTTCCACCTTAGTATCACTCTTAGAATATTTCCCCCCTTTATAAACCACATAATAATCCTTCTCAGCAATATTTGAAGGAACATCCTTCTTATTTAAAACTTTATATATAGCCGTACCTTCATCTATCTCATCAAACATTGCAATATACAACATTTGAGCACCCGACTTTACACAATACCGAAGCTGTTCCCAGAAGAATTTCCCACCATAACGCTGTTGGGTTGAATTATTGGGATGCATATTTCTGTCTGCATATCCAGGATAACATAAAGGAGCATAATCCACCTCATTCTCTTTACACCATGCAATATCCTCATTTATAAGACTTCTAAAACGAGGGTATGTTGTCCTATCATACCTCACAACAAACCAAGGCATTATAACATCGGCTTTTTTTACAAGTTCGTGCAACTTTGAATCTGCGACAGCGTCCCCTTGTAATGTTCGCCAATAAGCAGGTACACCAAGCAATATACTGAAGCCTTTATGAATTAAAGCATCCATTATCTCATTCACGTCATCAAGGCTATATGGACGATTATCATTAAAACCAACCCCCCACAATGCTATCATAGGCTTAGAATTATGGTACAAGTAATATTTCTGCTTTGCTCTATCGTACAGCTGATATTTTGAAGTTATATCATCCACATCAGCAAGTAATTTATCTTTTTTCGCAGGGGTCAATCCACCAAGGTCATACATTATGCTTATAGCTCTTTGATAAGTATTTGAGGCTTCCATTGCAGATTCCAGCACCGTATCAAAATGGTCTTTACCGGCAGGATTATCAACAACTTCTGCAACAAAACGCTGCATAAAAACGCCATCAATACCATAATCCTTCATCCATTTAAAATGAAGCATCACGCTTGATTTATCGTATGCACTATACACTGTAGCCTTTTCGCCATTAGGATAAACAAACTTACCCGGTTCATATTGTTTTTCATATTCCTTCATATCAGGCCAAAAATCAATTGAACTATTCAACACACCTGGCTCAAATCGTCCTCCTTCCTGATAATGATACCATTGTTCACCATGAGAACATCCATCAGCAGGCGCTCCAAACCATCCCTGATAACCAGCCATAACCAGTCCCTCATAAGAATCAAACGGTTCACCATCTACATGAGGAGTAAATTCTGGTTTATTATATATCTCCTCGCTTGGACCATTTACTTCATCTAATGCAGGTGGAATATTTATATTATCATCACCACATGCACAAAAAGAAAGCCCTAATATATAAAATCCTAAAAGATTTATCTTTTTCATAACTTTTTTCTGTTTTATTTCTACATCTGAAAAATATTTGTTGTAAAACTATTCTTGAGGAATCTCCACTTTTACAATCTCAGAATAATTACATTTTTTAAACTGATCCTGCACTTTCGCACCTACTCTTACATAATAAGTATAACCTGGCTTTACATCAACCTTGAACGAATACACATCTGATTTTCCGTCCTCTAGCTTCGGTAATGAAATCCAATTCGCCATAATTTTATGCGCATATTTGTTTGCTATTATAGGATCACTATTATTACCCATATTATAATAATAACTTATAGCATTACCCGCACCACAAAAATGATTAAGACTGAGATAAGGACGAATTTCCTCTATTAAAGGTAAACCATCTTTTATAGGTGCATCAAGACGGCATGAAATAGCCAAAGAATCATCTACTATTTCAGTTTTCAAATCAATAACTTTTAAATAGGGAATTACCTCAAAATCTTGTTCAACTTTTCCACCTATACCAACCCTTACCGTATCACAAGGCCACCATGCACCTTCTGCTATTACATCATACGTACCATTAAAAAGTTTAGTATTATTAAAAGTACCATCTTGTTTCACCGGTATATCCTGTGGAGTAGGATTCAGGCTATAGCTTTTTTCAAAAATTCTTACACGACATTCACCCTGATCGGCTAAAATATTCTCCCCTGTAGTAGCATCAATAATTCTTCCTGTAAAATGAGCATCAGGAACATCAAAATTATCCACTTTCATACAAGAATTGAACAATCCTATCATTGAAGCAACAAATAAATATAATATCATTTTTTTCATATATCTTTCCTTATTATAAATATTAATATCCATCGTTACGAACCAAGGCTGGATTCTTATTAATTTCTCCTCCCGGTATCTGCTCATAATACCAGCTCTTTTCGAACGTCACCTTACGACCTTCTCTCTCAACCTCAGTCAAGAAAATATACTTATCTTCACTTATCACATAATAAGGTAAAAGAGTATGTGTATATTTACCATTCTTGAACATTATATCAGCAATTCTCCATCTACGAATGTCGAACAAACGTTGGTTTTCGTAACATAACTCTCTGGCACGTTCATCACGTATAAACTGAAGATTTTCGTCTATAGGAAAACCATATACGGCAGAGCCAACATCTTCAGGATTATCCTTAATAGCATAACGCCTAGCACCTGCTCTGTCTCTTATCTCATTAACATGTGCAATCGCTTCAACCTTTAATTCATCATTATTATTAATAATACCTAATTCATAAGCAGCTTCTGCCCAGTTTAAAAGAATTTCTCCATAACGAAAAACTTTCCAAGACTGAGAACTTCCAAACATAATTCTGTTAGCTGCACTTGCTTTATAATCTACGTATTTACGTATAAACATTCCAGTACGAGTGTATTTCTCATCACCCGCACCTTCTGCAAGACCATATTTGCCACTGATTTTTACATCCTTTCCATTAACAGTCTGGTAAACACCTGGTTGAGCAGCCCTTATTCTATATTGGTTTGTATAATCGTTTATACTCCCTGGAACTTCGGTTGTTCCATCATAAAAGTTTCCTGGATATGATTTATATACACCTCCTTGAATATCCATAACCTGCCCTGAAACTGTTTCAGTCATCCCTGCAAAGAAAAAGTTTGCTCTGCAACGAGGCTCCATTTCATCCGTATTCCAGAAATCTTCTACTGAAGTAAATCTGACAGGATTATCATTAGCATCTTTAATCGCTGGTGTTTGATATAACTGTACAAGTTCCCATACCGGTTGTAATGCGGCACCTATACTTTGTGCTAACCCCTCACCTTTGGGAAGAACCATGTCATCCCAACAATGAAACAAACTTGTGTTGACCGGTGTATTGGCCTGCGATCCATATTGTTTAATCATTATATCTTCTTCAGTATTTTCTATAAACACCTCAGTATATGCCTTTTCTTTATCGCTACCATCATGTAATTTATATCCAGCCTCATTGATAAACTTACAAGCATCATATGCATATTTATAAAACTCGGCTGCTTTATCCTGCGACATACCCATGAGACCAGCATTCACAGCCGGACCACTAACATTAATATAGCCAGAATATTTAGCAATAGAGCCAGCATAAATCATGGCCCTTGACATAAGAGCTGCTGCTGTATATCTATTCGCGCGGTTTACTTCAGACTTATCATCTGAAGCATTTTCCATGGCAAACTTAAGATCTTCATAAATAAACTTCCAGCAATCATACTCAGTATTTCTTGGAATACATAACTCTTCTAGTGGAGCTGTAGGGTCAAGAACCTCCTTCACTATAGGTACCCCACCATATCTTTTTACAATACCAAAATAATAAAAAGCACGAAGGAAGTGCGCTTCTCCCATGATACTGTTATATACATCTTCGGTATAATTTTCTTTATACTGTGGGAAGTTTTTTATAAAAATATTTATATCTCTTATTCTTCCGTATGGCCAATACCCCCATCCATTTCCATACGCAATACCACGTCCAGCGGCCTCAGCTGCAGCGGAAGCCGGACTTGCTTTTTGTGCTTCCCATATATTACCAACATGCCATCCGGCCGCACAATCAGTAGCATATCCATTATGTGCACCACTTTGAGCATAATTAAAGTCTTCTATAGGAAGATCCTGATATAGTAATGAAAAATATTTTTTCACACCACTCTCTGATTTAAAAAGGACATTTTCATAAATAAGTCCTTTGGGTTCCAAATCAAGGTCGTGGCAAGATGCTACAGATATGCCTAATGCCGTAGCAATAAATATATATTTTAATGATTTCATATTTACCATTTAGAATTTAATTGTTGCACCAACATTGTACGTCCTATTAACAGGATAATTATAATACAGGACTCCACTACTACTTCCACTATTAACTCCGCCTTGTGAACCCGGTCGTTCAGGGTCCATATTCTTTATCCCAGTAAACGTAAGAAGATTATAGGCATTGATATAAACTCTCAGATTATTTATTCCAACCTTATTAATCCATTTTACCGGTACAGTATACCCCAATTCTAATGTTTTCAGACGAATGTATGATGTATTTTTAATACCTGTAGTACCCAAATTGAAAGTATGCCCAGTAGCTGGATAATAACCGTCAACCCACTCCGTATGAGGGTTCCATGGATCATCATTTACATTCACAGTATGCCAACGGTCTTTATACATCTCCAACGCAGCCGAACCGTCAAAAGGTCCCACTTCCGCAAATACCTCATCATATTTATTATACACTCCTGCTGCGCCCTGCCAGTTCATAGAAAAGTCTATTCCTTTCCAGTCTGCTCCCATAGTTATACCATAATTAAATACAGGAAGGTTGAAACTTGCAACTGGATGGCGGTCTGCATCATTAACAATACCATCCCCATTCCAATCTTCATACCAGTAATCACCAGGTAATGTATTCTGACTATAATTTATACCTGTGTGGGTATGATTCTGTATCTGATCATAACTTGTAAAGCGTCCTCCCTCTTCGTATGAGAACCAGATATCCTTATTACGTCCTGACACATCGGTTCTCCACCAGTTTTCCATGGAATTACCGGCTGACGTGGAATTAAAATTGTCCCAACGGTTCTTAGTTGCAGATATCTGTCCATTAACCCAATAATTTACGCCCGATACGCGTCCTCGGTGGCCGAGACTTATTTCCCATCCAAAGGTTTCATCACTATTCATGTTCTCAAGAGGCATCGAAGCACCAACAGTTCCAGGTATAACGACCGAAGACGTTGCCAACAATCCGTTTCTTTTACGCTTAAAGAACTCTATTGTACCGCTCAATTTCTGATTCCATAAATCAAAATCTATACCCAAGTTATAAGTCTTGGCAGTATACCATGTAAGATTAGGATTAGGAACTGATGTCGGAGATACACCAGATACAAATACTCCATTATAAATATATCCAACCTGATCTTTCATTATTTCGTAAGCCATTACGGTCTGTGGATAAGTACTTGCCCCAGCATCATCTCCCATTTCACCATATGAAGCTCGTAGCTTAAGATTAGAGAGGAATGGAATAAGATTCTTTACAAACTGCTCTTCACTAATACGCCAACCCACCGAAATAGCCGGGAAGAAACCCCATCTTGAGTTTTTTGGGAAGCTTGATGAACCATCGTAACGGAAAGAAAAATCTGCCATATATTTTCCCCGATAGTCATAATTTACCTTACCAACTATAGCCTGACGAACTTTATCACCTGCCGTAGTCATAGAACCAACTTGCTTATCATCCTCTCCATAAATTAAATAGTCACCATCTATAGTCATGGAACGCTGTGCATAGAAGTTATCCCAGTTATCATATTGCTCCTCGAAAAGAATCATACTATTCACACTGTGGTCTCCAAATGTATTCTGATAATTGAGTGACAATTGCATCACTGTCCCATACTTAGGGTCAGTATTTCTCTTGAGAGATGCATCTGTATTTCTTACGTACGACTGTAAGTTACCTTCAGCATCTTTATCATATAAATAATACTGCCGCTTATATTCCACATCGTTAGTAGTATTGTAGTCATAACTATAAAATCCTCTTGCTGTAAGTCCTTTTATTCCGGGTATCTTATATTCAAGAGTAAGAGATCCATTAAAATTTACTCTTTTATTTTTCCTATAACCTGTAAAATCGCTATTGGTATTTGCAACAGGATTACCCGTACCCAACATTTGATTATCGAAAGCAGGAAGAGAATGGTCTCCATCTAACCATGCTTGTGACGTAGGGCGCGAGGTCCATGCGCTTTTATATACAGTCCATATATCTGTAAACGGTTGATTCTTTTCATCCATATATCCACTCACCTGAACTACTGCTCTCAATCTGTCTGTGATATTTGCATCCACATTACTACGAAAGTTCCATCTATCATAATTCAATGAGCCACTTTTGTAAGATCCGTTCTGCTTAAGATAACCAAGATTGAAGAAATATCTTATCTTCTCCGTACCACCGTTCATACTAATATTATACTGTTCTTGAGGAACATTATTATCGAAAAGTTCATCACACCAATTAGTACTTTGTTTCTTTCCTGTACTATATTCCATCATTTCTTCCCAAGTATAAACAGGTGTATTACGCAAAGGATAATTTGAATCAAATACATTAAATTTCTTTTCGTTCATCAACAGCATATGGTCAGTAGCACTTGCTGTACTGGGCACATAAAGGAACTGTTGCCATCCAAAGTTTGCAGACAACGTAATATCAAACTTACCTCCAGTTTCCCCTTGTTTTGTAGTAACAAGTATTACACCATTTGCAGCTCGAACACCATATATAGCTGCAGAAGCATCTTTCAGTACAGATACACTCTCTATTTCGTTTGCATCCATACGCGAGAAATAGCCTTTATCTCTCGGGATACCATCAACAACTATAAGAGGCTCACCCATACCACGAATATCAATGGCGTTATCGAATTCTCCCGGCTGAGAACTTTTCTGAGAAATACGTACTCCCGGAATTTTACCCGAAAGCATGTTCACCACATTTTCATTCTTGGTAATGGCAATCTCTTTACTGTTTACAGAAGCCACTGCACCCGTTAAAGTTGCCTTTTTCTGAGTTCCATAACCAACCACAACAACTTCTTCAAGAGTTTCACTATCTTCTTTAAGAATGATCTTCAGCTCTGTTTGTGCCGCAGAAGCTTCCGCATTGATAAATCCGATAAAGGAAACTGTAATTTTCTCTTTTGATGACGCTTCCAGACTAAACTCACCATTAATATCAGTTATAGTTCCTCTTCCTGCATCGCCGGATATGACTACATTTGCTCCTATTATAGGTTCACCATTGGCATCCAACACGACTCCATGCACCATGCGCATCTGAGCAAATATTGGCAGTATAGTGAATAGGAATATGCAAACAAGCATAATCGTTTTCCGACTGGCAGATGTATTAATTATTAATTTACTATTATTCATGACCAGTGTTAGTTTGTTTATAATTAATCTGTATGAAAATATATTGTAACCCTATTGAAAACTATTCGATGTTACGCTGAAAAGATATATAGCAATGCTTATTATGTTCATATAATCCAATTAATCATTTCCCTGATTTTTATTGAAATGAATCTTTTGAAGGATCTACCACACCTTCCGGGCAAACGCGGCGATTGAACCAGAAGAACATCATCGGGTCGCCACTGTCTTTTAAATTGACTTCACCATAATCATACTCAAACTTGAGGTTAACCCCTGCACGGAATGCCCATCCTTGATAGTTATCCGTAGTTACCAATCCTTCATCAGAAATAGACAGACCATACTTGGCTTCATCTTCAGGAGAAATACCATCTTTTATCATATCTCCAGTATAACCCTTTTCATTTCTTTCATCATCTGTTATGTCCCAATTTCGACGACATGATGCAGCAATTGAAAAGTTTACTTTCTCCCAGTAAAAACCTCGTGAATGTTTCATATATTTATTTTGAAACTCTTCATCAATAACAAATCCACTTGCTGAAGTTGAAAAGACCTCATAGTTATCACCTATTGTGACCTTATAGTTCACTAACGCATCTTTCACTTTTTGAGCGTCATTATATTGTATCGCTACTTTATTATTGTATAGAATATCAAACAAGTCGACTGTCTGAGCTCCAGCATCAATAAACAAATGTGTACCTTCCTTATTCCCATCTGCTACATATCCTTCACCATATTCAATCTCTGACACTCCACAACTTTTAAATCCTTGCTTCAAATCCACATTTGCTAACGGGTCATTTACAGTCCAGTATATTTTAGCCTTAATCTGATCATCTTGTTTTACGTAAATTAATATACCATCATGTTGTTCGGTTTGATCGGTTGGCTTATTACAGTTTGTTCCCGGGCGTCCCGGCATCGTCCAAACACCATCCTGACTAAGGCATGATTTAAAGAATTCGTAACGATTCTGTACGTTTGTATTTTGTTCACCTTGTTCGGCCAGCTCGAACTGCAACGGATTGGCAGCTCTTACATTCTCAGAAATAGAAACCAAATCATTAAAATTAAAGGTTCCCAGGAAGTCAGCAGATTCGGGTAGTTGAGCAGTCCAATAATCAGTATCTCCAATCTTCTCTCCTGTTACTCCATCTGCAAAAGTCGGGTCGACCAGATCCACCGGATTAAATGTAAAACCAGCAGGTATTTCAACATTAAAGAAATCAGAACCAATAACAGTTCCTCCATATTCCATCTGCAATGAAACCGCATATGTTGAAGAGACCGTAACATTAAGCGCTCTAATCTTTACAACAATAAGGTCACCCTCTAAATTATATTCTTTAACGACAAACTGCGAACCACCTGCACGAGTTTGTAACTGATGTGACTCTGCTATACTTAATTTAGCACCCTCCAAAGAAGTAAGTGCCGGACGTGCCAGGAATTTAACAGTTGCAAAGCCATCATTAGCTGTAACTACCTTACCATCTACATATTCAGGACAATATACCAATGAGCTGACTTTAGAACCTAAAGGTAACTTATATTCTGTACCATCCACTGTAATAATTGCCTCTTTATCCGTCATAGTTATAGTAACAGAAGAACCAGAAGAAGGAGTTCCAGGAGTTTCTGTACCCCCTCCACCATTATTAATAACGGCATCAATTTCAATTTTCTCACCGTTACTAAGCTCAATAGTCCATTTACCACTTTCATCTTTAGTAGCGCTTACTACACTCGCACCTGTAGTCAGTGCATTGTCCAGTTTCGATTTGATGTCATTTATTGCCGTTTCAAGAACTGCAACTTTGGACTTCAATTCATCCAAATCATCATTACCACACGAATTAAGTGTTCCCATAGCAAGAACCAGAGCCCCATAAACCAGAGCCTTACTGAATTGTTTATTCATAATATATTAAATTATAAGTTTTAAATTACACATTGTATTGAGCTCAAAAACATACCGCAAAATAAATGCAGTCCTATTAATGAGATAATTAAAAAGCCATTAATACACACTATTTTTTCTATTAATTTGGGAAATAATCGCATTAATATATCTTCCTGATACTATTCATGCTTATTTCTCATTGCCATTGGTTATTTTAAGCGACGATGCATAATAGTTATTTACCAGTTCTACACTCTGTGAATTATCCACCACACGGACATGAGCTTCTTTTTCATTAATCTTCTGCGCAAAAAAAGTAGAATATACAGAAGCCTTACCTCCATATATATTCAACCCGGCTAAACCACTCCTTGCAAAGTTACCCTGGTGTATAGTAAGTATTCCATTATTTATAATAGAACCATAAACCGGACTGCCCCAAAAAGCACTATTATATAACGTAAGTTGAGATAGCGGACTAACTTTCGTTGTAAGAGGTCTATCACCTACTAATATATACGACCGAACCGACTGATGCTCTATGTTAGTATTAACCAGTTCGGAATTTATAGCTACAATATGGGTATCATCATCGCCATCTTCAAGAAACAACGAGAAAGTACATCCGTCAGACCCATGACCTATCATTGTTATATTTCCCGGACATTTACCTGTAACTCTATCTTTCAAGAAATGTATTCCATATACAGACCCGAAAACAAAATTATTGAATATAGTCTGTCTTCTAACATCGGCAAACTTCAAAGCACTGCAATGAGACTGAATATACTTTGTCATTATTGCTTTAGGATAACCCTGTCCCCCTTCAGGAAGCCTTGCCGAATAATGTGGATTAAACTGCATATTACGTATAAAGCCACCCTCAGAACCACCGCCGACCCATATTCCAGCTCTTAAGAGAACACCGGCAAAGAAATCAACATAATGACCGCTTGTATCATAAGAAGCCAGATCAATTCCTTTATCACCAATCGATACCGTCACATTAATCACATATACATTTTTACCTTTCCCCTGAATCAAAAATGGAGTCTTACGAGGGTGTGCTTCATCACAGCCATCGGATATAATATTAAGCTGAGCAAGAGTCAGGCCGTTAAGTCCAGCTTTCTCTTCCAATTGTATCAGCGATTCACCATTCTCACCTTTTTCGCCTCCATCATAATTAGTAAATAAGGCCGTTCCTCCACTCTGAGTATGATGCTGCACATCCCAGCTTCCTCTCAGTTCTACACCGGAAGGCACAACAATCGGTTTACCCAACAAGTACCTTCCAGCCGGAAGATATAATGTTCCACCACCTGCTGCTTTCAGATTATTAAGACCGGATTGCAGAATTTCTGAAATATCCATTGTGGGGACTTCATTGTTAAATCCAAAAGCCTTAGGCAAATCCATCCTTAACACCTTGTTGGAAACGGGTCTTGGCCGTATAGCAATATCAGTAATAACACTGTCAGGAATAGGAGTGAATGAGTAATCCGAATTATGTAATATTTCAACTTTGGAACGTTGGCTCATTTTATCAACACTCAAGTTCCCCTTATACCCAGAATTTACAGACTTCAGTTCTCCAGAATTTTTCCCTAAAAAGACATGTTTATGTTCATTGTTAAAATGACACTGGGTAAGTAACACATTGCCGCTATTGACACTTATATTATAATCCGTATTATTGTGGAAACAACAGTTCTCAAACGAAATAACTCCTGCGCTCCCATCGCTCTGTACCTTACCGCAAAAATCTACACCATTAAACTGGACAGATGTATGAAAGTCATTATGAAAATACACTGAATTTCCATCCGCCCCGATCTTCGAATTAGAAATAAGAAGCCCATAAGGATTCACGTCTTCTATATACAGTCCATCATTACATTTGCAGATATCTATTCCATAAAGCTGTGCATTGGGTGAATCTGAGAAGCCAGGTTCACGACCTATCCATATTCCAATGTTACAATCCGAAATCTTCAAACCGGATATATATTCCCAATCCGAACGATGCATCTTGAATCCCGTAGCCTTGGACTTAGTATATTGTTTAACGGCATTTATAGAAGGACTACCCATTAAACCAGACTCCGACCAAAATGCGGGCGATACAGTCACATCTTCTATGCGACCAATATCTGTACATACATGTACTTCAATTCCTTTATTAAGTGCAGTAATATAACAGTCCTTCAGATAATGCAATTCACTTGGAGCTGAATAAAAACCATTATAAGAATTCACCAATGTAACATTTTTAATTGTAGCACAATCTCCTTGTGCCTGAAACAATGTCCATGGATAAGGAGTAACATTTTCGATATTCTGTTCAGGATACCAGACAGACAAATTCGTAACTCCTGTACCCTCATTCATTTCGATAAAACGGTCGGCTATACTGGTATAAGATTTGTTCAGTTTATTGTTTGCCTGCGAATCATTCCACCAGCTTTCTACACTACCATCATAATTTGCAGCGTTTTTACCGGCATATACTTCCAATATAGTACCAGCTGCTCTCCCATTATTAGAAACAGGATCAATCCAGTCTCCCCTAAGTTGTACTCCAGGACGAAGTTTAAGAACATACTCATATTCAAAAATTTCACTTACTTCTTCACTACCTTTGCGCGACCGAACTTTCTTATTCCCGGTCTGCGTTGTATGAAACTCATAGTTGCCTGCTGGGACAAAAACAACCCCACCTCCATTATAATAAGCAGAATCAATTGCAGCCTGAAAAGCAGCCCTATTATCAAATCCTTTTTCAGCTTTGGCCCCAAATTTTGTGTCTGTCACTACATAATCTGCAATCACCCAGTCTTCTGTAGGGTATCTAGTTTCTATACTTTTACCTACATCGACACTATCACAAGAGATGGATAAGAAAGCAACCAATATATAAAATAAACAACTTGCGTTTTTCATCATAAAATATTTAAACATATAACATTAGCACAATTTAATTCCAAATCACATTATCTAGCCTTACATTTTAAAATATCACAATCTATTTCACCTGCAGAACTGACAAAAGGAATTCCAAACTAAATAATAAGTCAGTAATAAAACGGTTAAAACACGTCTTATACTGAGAATAAACATTAGGCAATAAAAACATTGCTACCATTAAAATAAGAAGAACATTCGTTTTATTCATGATATATAATTTAAGTTGATAGTAACAAAATTATTACCGCCCTATTAAAAACAGTATAAGAAGACTATTAATATCAAATTAAAAAACTCTTAATTGAGAAAATTAGAGTTTATGACTATTATCTTTAGACGAGTTTCAGGATATACCCTAATAAGAACCCATTAAAAGACTTAAGCCCCTCAGATATTTACCTTAAACTTACCAACAAAAATTTAGCAAAGTCTTAATCTTATATATAGGCATTTATAATTTTAAAAATTATATTTGCAGAAAATATCATCATAAAGCACAAATGAAAAAACTTATTCTTTATATTCTATTATCTTTAAATTGTATTATTGTTTTTGCTTTAGATAGAGATTATGGGGTATATATTAAATCATATCCTTCATTAGGATCAGAATACTCTAGCATATTATTAAATGATGGCAAACCAATAAACATAAATGACCCTGAAATTACACTAAGTTTTAAACTCCAGGTAAGACCAGAACATGTATTCGGAACAGTATTCAGAATTATTACAGATACAGATACCAACATAGACCTAATGTTTAGTGTTGGTAAAAAAGACAACAGATTCCCAATATTAGTAATTGGGGAAGAAATATATCCCATTAACACAGATATAGTGGCAGGAAAATGGGTAAGTGTTAAATTAAAACTAAATACTAACATCGGAAAATTATTCTTTTCATATGATGAATCAAATATTACACTTACAAAAGAAGCATTAATTGAAACAAACTCTATCCTTACTTCATTTGGATACTGCCCATACGAAAATCATACTCTAGTAGATGCCGCTTCTATTAATCTTAAAGATATAGAATTAAGCAACGACCAGAATAAATTGTATTTCTGGAAGTTAGAGAAACATAACCATGAGATTTGCTATGATGAGATACAAGGAGCAAGAGCCGTTGTCATAAACCCCAAATGGATTATTGACGACCATATCTCGTGGAAAAAGATATACGAAGGAGAATTTACTTCTTCCCCCTCCATTGCGTACAATTCAAACGATAGTAAATTTTACATTGCGAATAATAATAAAAACCTTTATATTATAGATACTGAGCACAAAACATGTGATACCATTAATGTAATCACTGGAGAATATGCTGCCAACTTTCCCAATCAATTGGTATACATAAACCAAACAGACAGATTATTGTCATACAATCTAAATGAAAACTTATTTTCTTTCTTCGATTTTAAAAACCGCAAATGGTCAAACCATATAAAACCCCAATCTGACCATGATCACTGGAATAACACAACAAGTTATAACCCTATAGACTCAACCTTAATCTGTTTCGGAGGATATGGACACTATCTATACAATAATAAAATGACAGTATTATATCCCAACGAAAATAGAACAGCAATATATAATCTTCCATTAATAGACCCAAGATTTTCTTGTAGCTCTATTATAGTAAACGACACATTGTATATTTTTGGAGGTCGTGGTTGTCATTCAGGAAGACAGGAATTGTCTCCAAAAAATTATTATGATTTTTATGCTATTGATCTTAAAACAAGACAAACAACTAAAATCTTTGAAATACCCCAAGAGAAGATAAACAATGATTTTCTCCCAAGTGACAACATGGTTTATAACAAGAAAACTAAGTCTTTTTATGCCTTCACTTCTATCAACGGAGGAACATTAATCAGATTCGATATAGAAAATGCATCTTATGAGAGAATGTCCTTACCGATTGAAGAAATGAATAAGGAATTCTCGTATTACTATAATAATCTATATTATTATCACAAAAGCAACAAACTATTTGTCAGTTTCGTCTACACTGTAAAGTCCAAAAAGAGGGTAAGTATTTACGAAATGCAGTTTCCGGAAATGGCCATTGACAAATTGACACAAAGTATCCAGAAGAGCAAGAGTCATAAGAATTACTGGTACATATTACTAGCAATAATACCAGCATTCTTTATTATCCTTCTTCTTAGAAATAAAGCAAAAGGAAAGAAAAGAATAAACATAGAAAATGAAAACAAAACTGAAATTATAGATACAGACAATATAGAAAACGCATACGATATAACTACACAAAATAGTAAATTATATTCTAAAAGCAGTATATGCTTTTTGGGAGGATTCCATGCTTTTGATAAAGAAGGGAACGATATTACTTCATTATTTACACCTGTTCTTAAAAATCTCACGATATTGCTGATTCTGTATACAACAAAAAATAACGAAGGTATTAGCGTAAATAAATTAATCCAGATATTATGGGCTGACAAATCGGAGAAGTCTGCTCAAAATAACAAAAATGTTTATTTAAGCAAATTGAGAAGTATTCTAGAAAAACTGGGCAACATAACAATTCTCAATCATAACTCTTATATAAACATTCTATTCCAAGAACATACTCACTGTGATTATATAGATGCAGTAAGATTATTTAACGACATTGAGAATGAAGAAAATATAGAGAATTTAATCGAGCTCTTATTATATGGTCCTCTATTACCGGATATAGAAAATGAGTGGATAGACTCTTTTAAGAATAATTTCTCAAATATGACAATTGATCTTTTAACACAACTTCTTAAAAAGAATAATGTACCAGATAATATGAAACTAAAAATAGCGGAAACTCTGTTCCAGCATGATTACTTAAATGAAGAAGCATTAAAGATGAAATGCTACATATTATACAAACAAGGTAAAAAAGGAATAGCCAAATCCATTTACGATACGTTCTGTAAAGAATATTATCACTCCATAGGTACAGAATATGAGATTCCACTAAAAGACTTGATTTCAAAGTGACTCTAACCTGTTACTAAAGACTGAACTGCCTACTAAGAACGATCCTATCTACCACAGTCTTTTCATCTATAGTACTATTACACAATACGAATGTAACATTTTTTACGCAGGTGTTTGTGGACTGCTCAAGACTAATAATTTTGTTGCAGCCAGTGAACAAACTTGATTGAGTTTGGTCTCCAGAATATATCTATCCACTAAATGCCAAGACTCAAAAAAACATGCTCCCTGATACCTTCTACATTTCCCATGTGAAAAACATACGGTTCTGCAAGGAAAAACCTAAAACATACAAAAACGTTTTTCAATTGCTCCCCTTACGTTTTTTCAAATAAAGTCTACACATGTACAAATCGGGTAATCATTCTGATTTACCTTACACAAAAAGGGTGAAAAGACTTCACAGCCTTTTCACCCTGCCTATTAAAAAGAGAGATTTTATTTTTTATAGATGTGTTTTCCTTCGGTTACTACCTGAGAGGGGTTACCGGTATAGCTAATACTTCCGCTGCCATACGTTTTCGCCGTAATGGAACGAGAGGCACGGCAAGACAAATCGCCCGAACCATATACAGCCGCATCGACTTTAACGGCTTTCAGGTTATCTGCCGACAAATCACCGGAGGCATTGTCACGAAGTACGGCTTCCTGGCAGCTGCCTTTTATGACCATATCGCCACTGGCATTGACCGTAGCCGTCACCACTTCCTGACATTGCAGATTAGGCACCATCAAATCGCCGGATGCATTGATGGTCAAAGACGCATGCTGACATACGGCTTTGTGAACCGTCATATCTCCGCTGGCATTGATACTGGCCTGTAACTTCTGGCAGTTGACCTGCTGTACATCAATGTCGCCACTGGCATTGATTTCAGACTGAAAACTACTGCACTGCACCGCAGGGCATTCAATATCACCGCTGGCATTTGTCTGGAAACGTATGTCTCCCTGTGTTTTCAATCCTTTAGGAATAGATATATCACCGGAAGCCATTGTGGTAAAACGACTGACAGAGGGCGCATATACATCTACCCGGCAACGGTTCTCGCCCTGGATGCTGGTACCGTCCTGATAATAAACCCTCAGTTCACCTTTTGACTCCTTCAGTACCACATAGGGCATGACATTGTCTGAAGCATAGATTTCTGCATACGGACTGCCGGAAGTCTGATGATACACCACATCGATGGAAGAAAGTGTAGATACTTCCCGTATATCACCAAGGGAACGTTTTTCCGTCTGGTAGTTTTTACTTGGCTGAATAGTATGAGCAGTTCCTATACAGCTGAAACAGGTCAAGGCACAAGCCAATGTGAGTATGTTCATTCTGGTTTTCATTATTCTATCTCCTTTATTTTTATAGTTATACATTCTATTTATTCTGTTTTCAGATTTTCAGTCGGATTGGCCCGTGCCGCTTTCCATACCAGTCCGAAAGCTACCAGCCATACTACCAGACATACGATAAGGATACATCCGGCAAACAGGTACCACGTGAGGTCTATCTTGACAGCAAACAATTGCAAAAGCTGTTCACCTACCTTCCAGGCGCACAAAGCACCTATCACTACAGCCGGAAGAGCTATCTTCAATAAATCAAGCAGGAAGATTTTCTGCACGTCGGCCATGGAAGCTCCGTGAATAAGGCGGATGGCAATCTCCGAACGGCGGCGTGACACTTCATCGCGCACATACGCCACCAGTCCCGTCAGGGCTATAATCAGGATACACAAGCCGGCAAAGAGCACACTGTTGCGTACATGCAACACGGCATTATAAAGATTTCCCATCTCGAGCGACAAGCTATATACCTTCAACTGTTGGGAGGAAATGGTACGGTCGATTACTTGCTGTACTTCTTTCATCGCTTCAGGTGACATCCGGTTCAAGGCTACATACAAATAACTCGAAGGTTTATTTCGATAGAACATCACCGTAGGACGCTCGTCATACTCTTCCATCACTTGAGAGCCTAAATGAATATCTTCATACACCCCACAAACAATAGCAATGGTTCCATGATCCGCGTGTTCGGTAATATATACCGTCTTCCCAATGGGAGAGCCCGTCCATCCGGCCAATGTTTCCATGCGTTCCACGAACCGACGGCTGACCATTACCTGCTGCGACAAAGTATCCGTCAGTGTAGGAGTAAATACATTACCTTCGACAACCGGAATCTGGAAAGCCTTGTGATAATCGGGACCTACATAATACATGTCGGCAATGTTCATGTATTCTTCTCCTGTGTCGGGATTGTACACATTATTTCCACTACAATGATCCGACAGGAGCTGGTAACCCCAGGTAACCGCCTTTACCTCCGGCAGTTTTTTCAACTCCTGCACACAGCGTTCCCGTTCCACCATCTCGGTGCCCGACAAGTTGGTATACAAAGTGTTCCGGTATTCAAATCCAGGGTTGAAATTCATCAAAGTGTTATACTCCAACCCTATGACCGTCAGCAGGCAGACAAAGAATGTGGTCAACGCAAACTGCAAGCACAGCAGTCCCAGTTTCCACCTCCGTTTGTTTTCCGTGTAACGACGATAAGCGTAAGTCACCGGAATACGGGTGTAAAGATAACCCGGCATCACTCCGCAAAGCAGAATTACTCCGGCCGTCACTGCCAGACAAACCCATACAGTGGACAAGGGGAAAAGCGACTCCAGACTATGTCCTATCTGTTCCTGCAAGAAATCCTGCAAGCCGAAAATAATCAATACAGCAAGTGCCAGACTAATCAGTCCGTGCAGCAAAGATTCCGAAAGAATCATCCGGTAAATGTCGCCACTTCCTGCCCCATAGCAACGATAGGTGGCAATTCCCTTGGCACGGCTCACCATGGACGAAACAACCAACAGAATATAGTTCAACACAGCCACCAGCAGCATGATAATCGCAAAACTCAGAAAGACGATGTTCATGATGCGGTTATAATCAGACGAGGTAAATATTTCGGCTACCGGACGGAGAGAGAGCTCAAAACCCGTACCAGACTGAGCCATCTCTTCCGTCACATGATTCACTTCCAGCATACGCTCCATGCCTTCCTTCAAGTCATCCGGAGTAGTTCCTTCGCGCAGGCGGACATAGGTCTTGTAGCGGTCATTTCCTAACCAGTTGCTCGTTCCATCATAAGCCACCTGCCCGATGGTCGGCAGAGCAATGAGCACATCCATCTGTGGCAGATGGGTATTTTCGGGAAAAGCCTCGAAGACCCCGACCACGGTCACATGAAACTCGGGATATTGTTTCCACGACAATGTTTTCCCGATAATCTGTTCGCCTGCCACCTCCAGCAGTTTGGAAGAGATATAGGCATTGTTGGCCTTTTCCAACCCCGTATAAGGCTCCTCGCCCATCAGCAATTTCCGCGGAAAGACCCGAAAGAAAGTACTGTCGCAAAACCAAGCCTGCCCCTCCAATTCTTTATGGTCTTCCGTCGTCAGCGTCATCGACCCAATTCCCGTGAAACGGGTGGCCACTTCCACCGCCGGACAATAGCGCTGCAACCCCGGTCCGATGGCACCAGGAGTCTGCGCATGCTCTCTCCAGTCGGTGTCTTTCTGTTTGTAGCGTTCTTCCACCCGGTAAGTTTCTTTCAACCCCGGCAAGAAGTTATCATACGACCGTTCGAAAATGACCTCCGCCAGCATGACCAGGCCGATGGCCAGTCCCACGCTCAAGCAGATAATCTTGACCACATTGGCCTCGCCTTTTCGAAACAGTCCTTTCAATGCACGTTTCATCACAAGTTGTTTTTACATTTCCGCAATAGAAGCCACAATCTGACCGTCGAACAAATTAATCACACGACTGGCAAAACCGGCATCACGCTGGCTGTGTGTCACCATCACAATGGTAGTTCCTTCTTTATTGAGTTCTGTCAACAGTTCCATCACTTCCTGTCCGTTCTTGGAATCCAGGTTACCGGTCGGCTCGTCGGCCAGAATAATCTTCGGTCCGGAAACCACGGCACGTGCAATGGCCACACGTTGCTGCTGACCACCAGACAGCTGCTGCGGATAATGCTTTGCACGATGGCTGATGTTCATTCGTTGCATGATTTCATTTACCCGACGCTTCCGTTCGTCAGCCGGAATCTTCAAATAAGTCAACGGAAGTTCAATGTTCTCAAACACGTTCAATTCATCTATCAAGTTGAAGCTTTGGAACACGAAGCCGATGTTTCCCTTACGCACATTCGTACGATCTTTTTCTTTCAGACTGCCTACTTCCTTTCCATCCAGAAAGTAACTTCCGGAAGTCGGATTATCCAACAGCCCCATAATATTTAATAAGGTAGACTTTCCACAACCGGAAGGTCCCATAATTGCTACAAATTCTTTGTCTCTTACCTCCAAGCTTACTTTATTCAGTGCCAGTGTCTCTACTTCCGTGGTGCGAAAAGTTTTTGTCAGGTTTTCAATCTTAATCATAATCGTATTGTTTTATAGAGTTTGTATTTTACATTTCGGACTTTCATTTCCATCAATTTCTATACAAAGTCCATGCCAACAATTTAAATGGTTGATTATCAATACAAATCAGATTTACATAAAAAAGCAGGTGTCTAATTTTTAGACACCTGCTGTATGATTTTTTGACAATAGTCAAACGTATATACACGAAAAACGAGAAATAATAATCATGATTCGGCAGTAAGAATTTTTCTGTACGCTCTTGCATAAAACGAAAAACTTCAAGGCAAATTCTCTGTTTCACACTGTGAAATACAAAAACCACAGTGTGGGATACATATTTCACACTGTGGGATACAAATCCCGCACTGTGAAACAGAGAATTCTTTGAAGCGTTTCAGGAAATATTTTAAAGGATATTGAAAAATATCATGCCTTGACACACTTTATCACCACATGCCGGTCACCATCCAGTGTCGTGGCAAACAAATACACGTCTCCTCCTTCTTTCAGCTTCCACTTTTTTCGGAGTTCTGCCACCGAAGCAGGAAAGTTACGTACCGTAAGATTGGCCTTATCCACTCCCTGCAACAACTGTTTCAGTTCTTTTTTCCCAAAACCTGACACCTCCAGTACCCGGAAACGACGCCCCGGAAAATCAACTAATGCATCGGAAGTATAAAGATGACTGTTTGCATGTAATTTTTTGACACCGAATCGTGCACCCAACAACCGGTAAGGCCCCGCCTTCAGCAAGGAAGCGCCCGGTTCATAAAGATAATTTTCTACCTCGTCAGTCAACGGACATTGTGCTTCTTTCTCCTGTGAATAAGTGAAGACAAACGGTTCCGCTAAAAAGTTATTAACAGCCTGTTCACAACTTATCCACACCTCTCCAGAGCCTTCTGAAGGGGATTTTGTCTCTTTTTGTAGCACAACCAACAACTCTTTACACTCGTTATTCACAGCTACTACGTGAATCTGACGGATGTATTTCAACTCCCGTAAAGAAGAAAAAATATCTAGCATGGGTGAAAGTTTCACCACTACGGTCCGGCCTTTTTCTACTAGCAACGGCTCCAGTTTCTGCACATCGGGTTCGCAGTCGGCAATGGCCACTGTTTTTCCTCCCTGACTGTCGCGACGGGCAGGGTCCAAGAACAGGCAATCCACCGGTTCCATCTTTTGCAGGTATTCCACGCCGTCGGCACAATGCACTGTTACCTGTGGCAAACCAAGCAACGGAAAATTATGGCGGGCCAGTTCACACAACACTTCCTGACGTTCCACGTAATCCACCTTCCGAAAGTTCCGTGCCAGGAAAGAACAGTCCACTCCCAAACCTCCCGTCAAATCAGTCATCGTATCACCTTGCAGCCACGAGGCCTTGTAGCGGGCCGTAATTTCCGAAGAGCACTGCTCCATGGACAAGTGAGCCGGATATTGCACTCCTTCCGTCTGTGCCCAAAGGGGAACCTTCTTCTCGGCAATCTGCCAGCCGGCAATCTGTACCACTGCTGCCGCCATATCTACCTGCGGATACTTACGGGCCTGCAAAGCTAATGTACGTACATCTTCCGTACGATGTGCACAGATAAACTGCCATGTGTCAGGTGAAAGTATTGCCATTTCTCTATTCTTTTCTATCTGTAAACAAGGGGGTATTTTTCTTTTGCTTAGATAAAGACATAAAAAAAGGAGTTCCGCTGAACTCCAACCTTTGTTAACCTTAAATCTAATACTATGAAAAACACGATGCAAAGGTACGGACTTTCTGGAATTATGCAAGTTTTGTGTGCGTTTACATGTGTTTTATAACATAGATTAAGAAGTGTGTATCCGGTTTTAAAGGGCATTAAGAAAATGCGATTAGTATATCCGCACACCAAGAAAAGAAGAAATGTGGGTTTCCCGTATGACAAAGCATTTTCCAATCACAGACTTCATGTTAAAAAGACATAGGAATCCCCCGCAACGCCCCAGTATTCCAACAAAATATTGTATCTTTGCTCCGATTATATACTTGACACAACATGATAACTTTAAAAGAATTCTTTTCATTTAAAAAGAACCGCTTTTTCTGGCTGAATCTCATAGCCATAATTGTCGTAATAATTGGTGTATGCTGGGGCACTTTGCTCTGGCTGGACAGTTATACACACCATGGAGAAGCTTACATGGTGCCGAATGTGAAGAACAAAACATTGAACGAAGCTCAGCAGGCTCTCAGCAACCAGAAGTTGAAAGGGCTGGTTATCGACTCCAGCTATGTGAAAGGTGTGCCCGACGGCATGGTATTAGACCAAAATCCGGCAGGGGGAGCACGCGTAAAGGAGGGAAGAACAATTTACCTGACCGTCACCACTTCTAAGGTTCCTTTGGTAAAATTACCGGACTTGATAGACAACAGCTCTTTGCGTCAGGCGGAAGCCAAATTAAAGGCAATGGGCTTCAAACTGACGGAACCGGAATACGTTTCGGGAGAGCAGGACTGGATTTATGGTATCAAATACCGTGGAAGAAACCTGGTTAGCGGAGATAAAGTCCCCAATGAAGCTATGCTGACCCTCTGTGTAGGCAACACGGCGATTCGTGACTCTCTTGCCATGGATTCTACACAGATTACTATCGATATGAATTCGTCTGCCAACAGTGAAGCAGAGGTAGATGACTCTTGGTTCTAATCTAACCCCCTAAAGAAAAAGATGGCAGAAGATTTGATTGATTACGAACTGGATGGAGAAGCGCCAGACGATATTGAGCCGATTCAGGGTGAGCCTGAATTGTATGAGCATTTCCGTACGGTAGTAGATAAAGGACAGGCTCCTGTCCGCATCGACAAGTATTTATTTGAGCGAATTGTCAACGCGTCGCGCAACCGGATTCAGATGGCTGCCGACAACGGATTCGTCATGGCCAACGGGAAACCAGTGAAAAGCAGCTACAAGGTTAAGCCACTGGATGTGCTAACCGTTATGATGGACCGTCCGCGCTATGAGAATGACATTATTCCGGAAGATATTCCACTGAACATTGTATATGAGGACGATGACCTGATGGTTATCAACAAGCCTGCGGGACTGGTGGTGCACCCGGGATGTGGAAATTACCACGGTACCCTGGTCAACGCCATCGCATGGCATCTGCGTGACGTTCCGACCTATAACCCGAATGACCCGCAAGTGGGATTGGTGCACCGCATTGACAAGGATACCTCAGGACTTTTGGTGGTAGCTAAAACCCCCGATGCGAAAACCAGCCTGGGACTTCAGTTTTACAACAAGACAACCAAGCGTGAATACAACGCGCTGGTTTGGGGGATTGTAGAACAAGATGAGGGTACCATTACCGGCAACATCGGACGTAATCCGCGCGACCGGATGCAGATGGCTGTCATGTCCGACCCGGAACAAGGTAAACACGCCGTAACACATTATCAGGTATTGGAACGATTAGGGTATGTCACACTGGTAAAGTGCGTACTCGAAACCGGACGAACCCATCAGATTCGTGTACACATGAAACACATCGGACACACCTTGTTCAATGATGAACGTTACGGTGGTCACGAAATCTTAAAAGGAACTCATTTCAGCAAATACAAACAATTTGTAAACAACTGTTTCGAAATCTGTCCCCGTCAGGCACTGCATGCCAAGACACTGGGCTTTGTACACCCTCGCACAGGAGAGGAAATGTTCTTCACTTCCGAACTGCCCGAGGATATGACCTGCCTGCTGGAACGATGGAGAACGTATATCAGTAACAGAGAATAACAACTATGAAACGTACAATTGCGATTGTAGCAGGAGGAGACTCATCTGAACATGGAGTCTCCATGAAAAGTGCAGAGGGTATCTACTCTTTTATCGATCAGGACAAATATACCCTCTATATCGTGGAACTGACTAAAGCACGCTGGGAAGCGATTCTTTCCGACGGCAGCCGTGCACAAGTAGATAAGAATGACTTCAGTTTCATGGATCATGGACAGAAAATCATACCCGACTTTGCCTATATCACCATCCACGGAACTCCGGGAGAGAATGGTATCCTGCAGGGATATTTTGAACTGTTAGGCATTCCCTACTCTACCTGTGACGTGCTGGTTTCTGCACTGACTTTCAGCAAATTCACTTTAAACCAGTACCTGAAGGGATTCGGAGTACGGGTAGCTGAATCCATGCTGGTAAACAAACGTCACGGTATCAGCGACGAAGATGTCATCGCAAAAATCGGCTTGCCTTGCTTCATCAAACCTAATGCCAGCGGTTCCAGCTTCGGTGTAACAAAGGTGAAAACAAAGGAACAGATTCAGCCGGCTTTGGAAGCAGCTTTCAAAGAGTCGGATGATGTGATGATTGAAGCTTTCATGGACGGCATCGAACTGGCCAACGGATGCTACAAGACCAAGAAAAATGAAGTGGTATTCCCTATCACGGAAGTAGTCAGCCAAAATGAATTCTTCGATTACAACGCCAAATACAAAGGCGAAGTAACAGAAATCACACCGGCTCGTCTCAGTCCGGAATTGACCAGCCGCGTACAGCAACTGACATCTGCCATCTACGACATATTGGGATGCAAGGGTATCGTGCGCGTGGATTACATCATCACAGAAGGTGAAAAAATCAATATGCTCGAAATCAATACCACTCCGGGAATGACGGCTACCAGCTTCATTCCGCAACAGGTACGGGCTGCCGGTCTGGATATTAAGGACGTTATGACCGATATTATTGAAGACCATTTCAATTAATTTTGTATCTTTGGAAAGAACAAGTCACTCAACATCATGAACATACCTGCAGAATTTGACGACATTCGTCCGTATACTCCCGAAGAACTTCCACAGATATTCGAGGAACTACTTTCTGACAAAGACTTTCAGGCTGTCATCCAATCGGTGATGCCGAATGTTCCTTTGGAAATGATTGCCGCACAATTGCGCCACTGCAAGACCAATCTGGACGTACAGAAAACGTTTTTCCACAAGCTGCTGCACGACATCATGCAACAGCACAGTGACGGTTTCGACATGGATGCTTCTTCGCTTCCTGACAAGAACCAGAGCTATACGTTTATTTCCAATCACCGGGACATTGTACTCGACCCGGGATTTCTTTCAGTAGGCTTGCTGGACAACGGTTTCCCTACCACCGTAGAAATCGCCATCGGAGATAACCTGCTTATTTATCCGTGGATAAAGAAGCTGGTGCGAGTGAACAAGTCGTTCATCGTACAGCGTGCCCTGAGCATGCGACAAATGCTGGAATCATCTGCACGCATGTCACGTTACATTCACTTTGCCGTAACACAAAAGCAAGAGAATGTGTGGATTGCACAACGTGAAGGCCGTGCGAAAGACTCCAACGACCGTACACAGGACAGCGTGTTGAAAATGCTGGCTATGGGAGGAGAAGGTGACATCATCGACCGTCTGAAGGAACTGCACATCGTACCGGTTGCCTTGTCGTACGAATACGACCCGTGTGATTTCCTGAAAGCCAAGGAAATGCAGCAGAAGAGAGACTCGGAAACATTCAAGAAGAGCCAGGCAGACGACCTGACCAATATGCAAACAGGTATCTTCGGTTACAAGGGACGAGTACACTTCCAGACAGGACCTTGCATAAACGAAGAACTGGAAGCGCTAAGAGGATTGCCTAAGACGGAAGTTTTCACTCAGGTATCTACACTGATTGACAAGCATATCCACCGTAACTACCGACTTTATCCTGGCAATTATGTAGCTTGCGACCTGCTGAATGGCACAGAAACATTTGCCGGGAAGTATACTCCGGAAGAAAAGAAGCGCTTTGAAGCTTACCTGCAAAAGAAGCTGGACTTGATTCAGCTTCCGAACAAGGACGAAGACTTCCTGCGCCAGCGAATCCTGACCATGTACGCCAATCCGGCTATCAATCACTTGAAGGCCATCGCACAATGAAGAAATTCGGCGTCATCTTATACAGTCTTCTTTGCATACTCCTTTTAGGGGCATGCAAAGAAGATGAATATGTCTATCCCAATGTAATCACCACTTTTATTGATGCGGCCACAGATGAAAGCGGTACACTACAGAAACTGATTACAGACAAAGGAGAGAGCCTGCAAATTCTCAATCGGGAAGGGCTGGACGGACTGACTCCTGACTCTATCTACAGAAGTGTATCCATCTATGAACCGAAAGAATCGGCAGATGAGGGACAAGCGACTGCCCTGCTCTATTCCTGCCAGCTCATCATTGCCGTGAAACCGGTTACAGTAGACAAACTGCCGGAAGCGACCGCCAAGACTGACCCGTTGGATATTCAGAGTGTATGGAAATCTGGAAACTATATCAACCTGATTCTGTTGCCTATGGCTAAAGAAAAAAGCCACATTTTTCACTTCATTGACGAAGGTATCTCGAATAACGGTGACGGAAGCCGGACACTCCATCTGACACTCTACCACAACCAGAACGGAGATTATGAAGCATTCACCCGCAAGAGCTATCTTTCCATTCCTCTGTGGGCCTACGAAGGACAACTGACTCAGGGCGACAAGGTCGTGCTCCGCATCAACACCTACGGAAAAGGCTTTGTAAGCTATGAATTTACTTACTAAAACTACATTTATGATTAAGACTATTTACTTCATGTTCTTTATATGCATGTTTGCCGTAGCCATGGTGGCATGCAAAGGGAAATCAAACGACGACTTCAAGAACGTATCTGCTGATGAATTCGAAGGTTTCATCGGAAATGAACAGATACAGATTGTGGATGTAAGAACCGTAGCTGAATACAGCGAAGGACATATTCCCGGAAGCCTCAACATCAACGTACTGGATGAAAGTTTCTCAGCCAATGCCGATGAGCTGCTGAACCCGGAACAAACCATTGCCGTATATTGCAAAAGCGGCCGCCGAAGCCGGAATGCCGCAAAGATACTGGTCAAAAAAGGATTCAAGGTGTACAACCTAGACAAAGGTTTCGACAACTGGAAAGAGTTGGGTAAAGAAATCGAACAATAACCTCCTTATTTACAACAAGAATGCCGTGATATAAAAGAGTCCTGCTCTCTATATCACGGCATTTTTATGTAAACTCTATCTGATTACAAATTTTGCAGCATACGTTTCAATACCACCGTAGCAGAAATTTCACGGTTGGCTGCTTCCGGAATTACCAGTGAAGTTGGTGCTTCAATCACATCGTCCGTTACAATCATGTTACGACGTACCGGCAGGCAATGCATAAAGAACGCATTGTTAGTCCACGACATGTGTTCGGTATCTACCGTCCAACTCATATCCTTGCTCAGAATCTTTCCGTAATCTTCCGGACAAGTCACACCCGGGCAAGCCCAGTTCTTCGCATAAATAAAGTCCGCACCTTCAAAAGCTTTCTTCTGATCGTACTCCACCTTTGCTCCACGCACGAATTTCGGATCAAGTTCATAGCCCTGCGGATGAGTAATCACAAAGTCCACATCTGCCTCATTCATGAAATCGGCAAAAGAGTTGGGTACAGCCTGCGGAAGCGCACGTGGATGAGGTGCCCATGTCAAAACCACTTTCGGACGTTCGGTGCGCTTGTACTCTTCAATCGTAATCAAGTCAGCAAATGCCTGCAAAGGATGTCCCGTAGCCGCCTCCATAGAGAAAACCGGTTTACCGGAATACTGAATAAACTGATTCAGAATCTTTTCCGTATAATCATCTTCCCGACTTTCAAATCGCGCGAAAGAACGTACACCAATCACATCACAATAAGAAGCCATTACCGGAATAGCCTCCAGCAGATGCTCACTCTTGTCACCATCCATAATCACGCCACGCTCAGTTTCCAGCTTCCAGGCACCCTGATTCACATCCAGCACAATGACATCCATACCCAAATTACGGGCAGCCTTCTGCGTGCTCAGGCGTGTACGTAAACTATTATTAAAGAAAATAAGCAGACAAGTCTTATGCCTGCCCAACGCTTCATATTTATAACGGTCGTTCTTGATTTCAAACGCTTCTGCCAGGGCAGTCTTCAAATCGCCCAAATCGAATACATTGGTATAAGTTTTCATACGCAAAATTGTATATTAATTTATTTTTCCTCGCAAATATACTATAAAAATACAATACACCACTTATTTTATTCATTTTTTTCGTACCTGTCCGTCACCTTCCACAATCCACTTGTAGGTAGTCATCTCCCTTAATCCCATCGGACCACGAGCATGCAGTTTCTGGGTACTGATACCAATTTCTGCTCCCAAACCAAACTGAGCCCCATCGGTAAACGAAGTCGGCGCATTGACATAGACACAGGCGGCATCCACTGCCCGGGTAAAGAAAGCAGCCGCCTCTTTATCCTCTGTCACGATACACTCACTATGCCCGGAACCGTATGTATAAATATGCGTTACAGCTTCTACTACATCATTCACCGTTTTGATGGCCATCTTATAGTCTAAGAACTCGGTGCCATAACTTTCCAAAGTAGCAGGCTGCAACAATTCTGCCGGATAGTTTCCTTCCAAAGCCTGATAAGCCGGTTCATCTGCATATAGAATTACCCGGCTTTCCGCCAAAGGAGCACACAATGCCGGCAAATCTGCCAAACGTGCCCGATGCAACAGCAGACAGTCCATAGCATTGCAGACACTCACCCTGCGCGTCTTGGCATTATTGACAATGGCAGTTCCTTTGGTTAAATCACCCGCCTTGTCGAAATACGTATGACAGATTCCGGCTCCCGTCTCAATAACCGGCACAGTCGCTTCATGACGTACATACTGAATCAGGTTACTGCTGCCACGAGGAATAATTAAATCCACCCAACCTTCTGCATGCAGAAGCGCTTCTGTCGCCTCGCGAGTAGAAGGCAACAATTCCACGACGTGCGAATCGATACCAAACTCCTCCAATACCTCATGAATCAGCTGCACAATGGCACGGTTGGAGGCATCGGCATCACTTCCACCCTTCAGAATAGACGCATTTCCACTCTTCAGGCACAAGGAAAACACATCAAAACTGACATTCGGACGTGCCTCATAGATTACTCCTACCACCCCAAACGGCACGCTCACCTTCTGTAAACGAAGTCCGCTGGGTACCGTATAAGCTTCTCTCACTATTCCTAACGGTGAAGGCAAAGAAGCCACCTGACGCATATCGGCTGCTATTCCTTCCAAACGTTCCTGCGTCAGCTTCAAGCGGTCGTATTTCGGATTGGACGTTTCCATTCGCAGCAAGTCTTCCTGATTGGCTTTCAGCAGCACATCCGTTTTTTCTTCTATCTTGTCGGCTACGGCACATAACACTGTATTAATGGTCTGTGCATCCATCATCGCCAACTTACGAGATGCTGCTCGAACCGCCTTAAAAGTTTCATTCAGATTCATAATTGTTTTATTCAGATTGCAAATTATCGCAAAAATACAATTTCAAACAAAGTTTCAAAGCACAAACGTCAAAATAATCTGCCATTTCATAAGAAATATATTCCCAAACTGAATATTTATTCCCGAAAGTTTCTTATCTTTGAAATAAATAAGAGAGAGAGAAAACTTCTGATTTATTAACCCTTAAAACATGTGACTATGGAAGCGAAAAATTACGATTCATTGATTGAAGTTTTCAGAGGAGATCTCTGGGAAGCTGAGTTGATAAAGGGCTTATTAAAGTCTGCCGGTGTGGATGCCATGCTAAAAGATGAAACGCCATTGTCTGCCGTAACTTCTTCCTATGGAGGAGGTTCCGTATGCGTGCTGGTTAATAAGGAAGAAGAAGTATATGCACGAAAAGTAGTAGCCGAACGAAAAGTATGAAACATTTATTCTTAACCCTGATTGCATTTTTTTCAGTAGTCATTCCCGCGTTTGCACAAAACCTGAAAACAACCACATGGAGTTCGTATGGAGTTTCTTTCCAGGCTCCAGCCGACTTAGTAGTAGAAGATGATTCTTCCGAAGGATACATTGCCGGGAACGATACCTATTACCTCACCATCCAGCTTTTAGAGGGAGAAGGGCTGAAAAAAGAAGAATTAGGACAGGAATTAAAGGCTATTGCCACAGACGATGAAGTGACATCGCAAAGCAGCGTACAATCTTTTGAGCTGCCCCAGTTCCATGGTGTGCAGCTCAAAGGAAACTGTGAAGAAGAAAAATGCGTTTACAGTTACCTGCTAGCAAAAGACGGAAGCTGCGGCTTCTATGTTTCCATTGTATACCGTCAGGAAAATGACAAAACGCCAGAAACAATCCTGAAAAGTTTCCACATGGAAGAATAATCTTTTATGAGGAATATCATTTTGTGAAATAAATTAAAAAGGTAGCGTTTTCCCAAAGTTTATTTCGTATTTTAGAGCGATTTTTAAACAAAGAGCTGTTGATTTTTTGTGTCCTAAAGGCTCAAAACAGAAAAGGCATGTACATAACCAAACGGGGAATCAAGTAAGTTCAGACTTATTTTGAACGATTTTTACTTGACTTTTGCCTAATTTATGCCTCTGGCTTATATGAATAAGTCTTTATTTTTGCCACAGATTCACAAGAAATCGATAGTTACAAGAAGACCTTGAATATGAAATTGACAAAACGCTTATATACTTTATCGCTTACAGTTACTTTATTCGTAACCGGTTTTTTGTTACCCGGATTTTCCACTTCCTGCACCGCGCAGACCGAAACAAACTCATCTCCTGCTTACAGCTGTATCGAAGTCCCTAAAAGTATCAATTTTTGCGGCACGGAAATAGACCTGACGCGCTATGACCGGCGCGAACGAGTGGATAGGGAACTGATGGCATTTACTTACATGCACAGCACTTCCCTGCAAATCATCAAAAGAGCCAACCGCTATTTCCCCATCATTGAATCAATCTTAAAGGAACAAGGTGTACCCGATGACTTCAAGTACCTGATGGTCATCGAAAGCAATGTGAACCCGCTGGCACGGTCGGGAGCCGGAGCCGCCGGATTGTGGCAGTTCATGAGCGGCACCGCCCGTGAGTTCGGTCTGGAGGTCAATCATCATGTGGACGAACGTTATCATGTGGAGAAATCTACCGTAGCCGCCTGCAAGTACCTGAAACAAGCTTACCGTAAATTCGGTAATTGGGAAACCGTAGCTGCCTCTTACAATGCCGGACAAGGAAGAATCAGCCAGCAGCAGGAAAAACAATATACAGATAATGCACTAGACCTGTATTTAGTGGAAGAAACCTCCCGCTATGTATACCGGATACTAGCAGCCAAGCTTCTGCTTACTGAGCCAGCCCGTTTCGGTTTTCACCTGAGAGCCAGCGACCTGTATCCTCCTATTCCTTATCGTACCATAAAAGTGACAGAAGATATTGACGACCTGGCACGCTTTGCCAAAGGCCAGGGCATCAACTATAGTTTGCTCAAGAGCATGAATCCCTGGCTTAGAGGAAGTTCTCTTCCCAATCACGGCGGAAAAGAATACCAGATTCGTATCCCCGACTCTACGGAGATGTATTACAATCCGAGGGTGACACACCCTCATAACCCCGCGTGGGTGAGTGAATAAAGACACATAGTTATCATTTTTTATTATAATCATTAATCCATGAAAAAACAATTAGTGTTAGGACTCTTAGGTGCCTGTGTGCTTTCGGGCAATGCACAGACATTTAAAGAATGGCAGGACCCGGAAATAAATGCCATCAACCGGGCACCGATGCACGCAAACTTCTTTGCGTACGAAAATGCAGAAATGGCTGCCAAGGCAGTCAAGGAAGACTCCAAGAACTTTATGAGCCTGAACGGAACCTGGAAATTCTTCTGGGTGCGGAATGCAGATGCACGCCCCACAGATTTCTGGAAAACCGGCTTCAACGATAAAGGTTGGGACAACCTTCAGGTGCCGGGAGTATGGGAAACTCACGGATACGGCGACCCTATCTACATCAACGTAGGTTATGGATGGCGCAGCCGTTTCGAAAACAATCCTCCTTACGTACCGACTGAAGAAAACCACGTAGGTTCTTACCGCCGTGAAATCATGGTTCCGGCCGACTGGAAAGGCAAAGACATCATCGCTCATTTTGGCGCAGTCAGTTCGAACATGTACCTGTGGGTGAACGGTAAGTTCGTAGGCTACAGCGAAGACAGCAAGCTGGAAGCTGAATTCAACCTGACTCCATACCTGAAACCGGGACAGAAAAACCTGATTGCTTTCCAGGTGTTCCGCTGGTGCGACGGTTCATACCTGGAAGACCAGGACTTCTTCCGCTATACCGGAGTGGCACGCGACTGCTATCTTTATACCCGCAACAAGAAACGCATCGATGACATCCGCGTGACTCCCGACCTGGACAGCGAATACAAGAACGGTTCACTGGCCATCAACCTGAATTTGAAAGGAAGCGGAAATGTCAGCCTGGAACTGCTGGATGCCCAGAACCAGACCGTAGCTTCTACCGAAGTAAAAGGTTCAGGCAATGTTTCTACTACACTTCAGGTAGAAAATCCGAAAAAATGGAGCGCAGAAACTCCTTACTTATACACACTGCGTGCTACACTGAAAGACGGCAGCCAGGCCAGCGAAGTTGTACCTGTGAAAGTAGGTTTCCGTAAGATTGAGCTCAAGAACGCCCAGATTCTGGTCAACGGCCAGCCGGTCCTCTTCAAAGGAGCCGACCGTCATGAAATGGATCCGGACGGTGGATACGTGGTTTCACGCGACCGCATGATTCAGGACATTCAGATTATGAAGCAGTTCAACATCAACGCCGTAAGAACCTGTCACTATCCGGACGACAACTTCTGGTACGAACTCTGCGACAAATACGGTATTTATGTAGTGGCCGAAGCCAACATCGAATCTCACGGAATGGGATACGGCGACAAGACACTGGCCAAGGAACCGACTTACAAGAAGGCACACATGGAACGCAACCAGCGCAACGTACAGCGTGGTTTCAACCATCCGAGCATCATCTTCTGGTCATTGGGTAACGAGGCCGGATACGGTCCGAACTTCGAAGCTGCTTACGACTGGATCAAGGCAGAAGACCCCAGCCGTGCCGTACAATACGAACAAGCCCGCATCGAAGGAAAGACTGATATCTACTGCCCGATGTATGCCAACTACAAATGGTGCGAAGAATACAGCAAGGACGACAAATACCAGAAACCGCTGATTCAGTGTGAATATGCACACGCCATGGGAAATTCACAAGGTGGATTCAAAGAATACTGGGACTTGATTCGCAAGTATCCGAAATATCAGGGTGGATTCATCTGGGACTTCGTAGACCAGTCTATCCGCTGGACAGGCAAGAACGGCAAGATGATTTATGCTTATGCCGGTGACTTCAACCGCATGGATGATTCTGGCGACAAGAACTTCTGTAACAACGGACTTATCAGCCCTGACCGCAAACCGAATCCGCATGCATACGAAGTACAGTACTTCTATCAGAACATCTGGACTACTCCGGGCGATTTGGCAAAGGGAGAAATCAAGGTATACAACGAAAACTTCTTCCGTGACCTGTCTGCATACGCACTGGAATGGGAAGTACTGAAAGATGGTAAGGCTATCCGTAGCGGACGCGTTGAAAACCTGAACGTGGTACCTCATCAGACAGCCAGCGTGAAACTTGATCTGGGCAAGACCTGCCAGTGCGGTGAATGGCTGCTCAACGTGAAATACATCCAGAAGAACCGTGAAGGTTTGATTCCGGCCGGTTTCGTAGTAGCTAAAGACCAGCTTGTGCTGAATCCGTACAAAGCACCGGCTATGGAACTGAAGAACGTAGCTGAAACCAACCAGCAGGTAGTTGAACCGCAAATCAACCCGAACTATCCGGACTACATCACTGTAGAAGGCGACGGATTCTATCTGGAATTCAGCAAACGCAACGGTTATCTTGACAGATACGATGTAAACGGAGTAAGCATGTTGAAAGAAGGCGAAGCACTGACACCGAACTTCTGGCGTGCCCCGACCGACAACGACTTCGGTGCTGGTCTGCAGAACAAATATGCTGCATGGAAGAACCCGGGCATCAAACTGACTGACTTCAACTACAAGGTAGAAAACGGACAGGCCATCGTAAACTCTACTTACGACCTCAAGGAAGTATCTGCCAAGTTATATCTCACTTACCAGATCAACAACCAGGGAGCAGTGAAGGTGACACAGAAGATGGTAGCCGACAAGAATGCCAAGGTTTCACCGATGTTCCGTTTCGGTATGCAGATGGTAATGCCGAAGTCATTTGAGAAGATTTCTTACTACGGACGTGGTCCGATAGAAAACTACAGCGACCGTAACCATTGCACTGACTTAGGTATCTACAACCAGAATGTAAGCGACCAGTTCTATCCGTACATCCGTCCGCAGGAAAACGGCAACAAGACTGACATCCGCTGGTGGAAACAGGTGAACATGGCTGGAAACGGACTGATATTCGTAGCTGAAGCACCGTTCTCTGCTTCTGCTCTCCACTACACCATCGCTTCACTGGACGACGGTACTGAAAAGAAACAGAGCCACTCGTTCGAAGTAGAAGAAGCTGACCTGACCAACCTGTTGATTGACAAGGCACAGATGGGCTTAGGTTGTGTCAACAGCTGGGGTGCCCTGCCGGAAGACAAGTACATGCTTCCTTACGGAGATTATGAATTTACGTTCATCATGACTCCGGTGAAAGGCTATATCGCACACGAATAAATCAGTACAACATATCTGATTCACTGTAACGCCTCGGTTTCCAAAGCCGGGGCGTTCTTTTTATCCCCTTACGTTACCACCATCTCTTATCACACGAATAGCTTTCCATCAAGAGAGAAACGCCTCAGAAAAGAGAGCACAGTCTATTTTCACTTTCTACGTTTTCCACGCCGGAGCCTTACGTTTCCACCTGCGGAAACATACGGTTCCGCCCCCAGAAACCTACGTTTTTGCCTTGGGAAACATAAAAAACGGGCCGAAGTTTATCCCAAAACTCCAGCCCTTATCATAAAATAGAAAATGTATGTAGAATAATTATCCTTCCTCGTCCGCTCCTTCCTTTGGAGGTATGGTAGACGCATTTCCATCGCGTACAGCCATGTAATGCGGCGACATAATTTCCACGCCCTCTTCGTTGAAGCGATCCTGAATGTTCTGATGCAATGCCGAATAAATATCAGCCAGCCGGTCTGCATCCTTGATATACGCATTCACCTGATACACCGGATACCAGTCGCTGAGCGAGGTGGAAAGTACAAACGGACGCGGGTCGTCCACCACTCCGGGAGTATTCAAGGCAGCTTCAATCAAAAGTTTGTTGACCACTCGCCACGGCACGTCATAACCGATGCTTACCTCCGAATGGATAATCAGCCCATATTCCCGGGCCGACTGGCTGAAGTTCACCGTATGCGAAGACATGACAAAGGAATTAGGAATGGTCACCACCTCATTTTTCGGGGTACGGATACGTGTGACCAGCGGAGTTTTCTCCACCACATTTCCCATCGTATCATTCAGCTTAATACGGTCGCCAATCTTGAAAGGACGCATGTAAGTAATCACCAGTCCGGCAATGATGTTGCCAATCACCGTACTTGAACCAAGCGATACAATCAAACCGACAAATACGGATATTCCCTGGAATACACCGGAATTGGAACCCGGCAGATACGGATAAATCATGGCTATCATAAACGCATAGAGCAAGAAACGGACAATATGATAGGTAGGCATCGCCCAGTCGGGATAGAATCCGCTCAATTTCAACCGTTCGGACTGTACTTCTTCGGCCAGGTAACGGAAGAAGCGTACCAGATATTTGATGGCCATGTAAATCACGAAGATAGTGAACAGGTTCGGAAGATAGTCGAGTATTCCGGTAAGAATGCTCTTCACCGGATTCCAGATGTAGGAAAGCAGCCGGTAGGCCAGGTTCTTAGTCTGCGGGAAAATGGAGAACAGCAGCGGAACCGTAAGCAGCAACTGCAGGAACATAAACGCATAACGTACCAGATTGGCCAGGAATATCAGCAGTTTCACCTGCTTCCTGGTGTCCAGCAACTCATACCCCTGAATGGAGAAGGGTTTCAGCCGCGTCTTTTCCAGTCGCATAATACGCAGCTTCAACTTACGGAACAGCCAGTTGGTTCCCCAGAACAGAAGGAACTGCCCCACAATCACCAGCACGAAATAACCAATCCGCTTGAATAACTGCATCAGTCCATGTTCCTCCTTCATCACTTTCAATTTTTCGATAATGACCAACCGATTCTTCGCAGCCAGCTGGTCGCGTGTACAGCTTTCCCACAAGCCGTCCTGGTCTGTAAAGGAAACAAGAACTTTATTATCATACATCACATCCGTCACGATGTCACTGGTCTCAATGTATACAGAATCAGGTTTCAGGTTAAAGCGTTTGCCCAAGGCCGTAATATCATTCGCCACGTTCTCTGCACGCTGCTGGGGAGTATGTCTCCTCCTCGCTTGGCATAAAAATAAAACAGCGTATCCCCATCTACCACAACCGGAACACCCCGTGTTTCATGACGCAAGAAGTCAATACGCCGTCTCTGACTGGCCAGTTTCACCGAATCGGCAGTATATGCAGCCAACTTCATCTGCTCAATCTCCATCCGGAGATTGGCTTCATTCAACCGGGCAGCCGCCAGTTCCTTTTTCACAGTCGACAAGTGAACCGAATCTGAGTCCGCCGTTACCGCCACGTTTGAACCGGGCAGACTGTCTGCTTCGAAAATATCAAGTACCTTTTCCACTACCTGATCCGATGCACCCCACACAGAGAAGCCAAGCAGGCACAGACAGAATAAACAAAATCTTTTCATGATGCCATAAATTGTTATTTCCGGCGATAAAAATACGAATAAAAGGCACAAAATAAAATAGTCCATGAACAGAAAAAAACTTCCTTCATGAACCATTTCTTCACTTCGACAATTTCAGCTTATCGAATATGCGCTATACACTTCCTTAATTTTGCTCTTCCATAGACTTGGCAATACCCATTTCCAGCCCTCTCAGCTCAGCCAGCCCTCTCAGACGGCCCAGACAAGAATAGCCTGGATTGGTCTTCTTCTTCAAGTCGTCAATCATCTGATGACCATGGTCCGGACGCATCGGAATAGACACCTTGCGGCGCTGCTGCATGAGCAGGAAGTTCTTCATCACATGATACATGTCTACGTCACCCTCCAGGTGATTCGCTTCATGGAAGTTGCCTTCTGCATCGCGCTGTGTGCTGCGCAGGTGTACGAAGTTGATGCGGTCGCCCCAACGTTCCATCATGCCGGCCAAGTCGTTCTTGGCACTGACCCCCAGTGAACCAGTGCAAAGACACAAACCGTTGGATTCATTAGGTACGGCTTCCACCAGCTTGCGGAAATCTTCTTCCGTACTCATGATACGCGGCAAGCCCAAAATTGACTGAGGCGGATCATCCGGATGAATCACCAGTTTGACACCTACTTCATCAGCCACCGGACAGATTTCTTTCAGGAAGAAAATCAGGTTGGCACGCAACTGTTCTGCGTCAATATCCTTGTAACGGTCCAGTTCATGCTGGAACTGCTCCAGCGTAAAGCTTTCTTCCGAGCCCGGCAGTCCGGCAATCATGTTACGGGTCAGGCGATGAATTTCTTCTTCGTCCATCTGCTCGTAGCGTGCTTTTGCCTTGGCCTTTTCTTCTTCCGAGTAATCCTTTTCAGCTCCCGGACGTTTCAGGATAAACAAGTCGAAAGCCACAAACGCCGCACGTTCAAAGCGCAGAGCCTTGGAACCGTCGGGCATGGTATAAGCCAAGTCCGTACGTGTCCAGTCGAGCACCGGCATAAAGTTGTAAGTCACAATGTAAATGCCACATTTGGCCAGATTACGCAGACTTTCCTTATAATTCTCGATATACTTCATGAAATCGCCGGTCTGCGTCTTGATATGTTCATGCACCGGCACACTCTCGACCACGCTCCATGTCAAGCCCACTTCTTCAATCATCTGCTTGCGTTTCATGATTTCTTCTACCGTCCAGACTTCGCCGTTCGGAATATGGTGCAGCGCATTGACGATACCCGTAGCACCTGCCTGCTTGATGTCCCACAAAGACACCGGATCGTTCGGGCCGTACCAGCGCCAGGTTTGTTCACATAAATACATAACGTTTCTTTTTAAAGGTTCATACTTCAATTAAATAGAGAAGGCATCAAATCCACCGTCGATGACAGCTACCGTACCTGTCACAAAGTTAGAAGCGTCACTGATCAGGTAGTGAATGGTGCCATACAAATCTTCCGGTTCGCCGAAACGGCCGAACGGAGTGTGAGCCAGAATCGTTCTGGAACGGTCGGTCAGTGAGCCGTCTGGATTAGTCAGCAACGTACGGTTCTGCTCGGTCAAGAAGAAACCCGGAGCAATGGCATTCACACGCAAGCCATCACCAAACTTGATAGCCAATTCGCCTGCCATGTATTTTGTAAAGTTGGCAATGGCTGCTTTTGCTGCACCGTAACCTACTACACGTGTCAACGGACGTAAAGCAGATTCAGAGCAGAAGTTTACGATAGAACCTTTTTTCTGTTTCACCATTACATCGGCAAAGACCATCGTAGGCAATACAGTTCCGAAAAGATTCAAATCGACTACTTTTTTAAAAGCATCTACCTGCAAGTCGAAGAAAGTCTTGTCCGGTGCAATGGTTGCACCAGCCATATTTCCACCAGCAGCATTCAACAAGACGTCAATGCGTCCGTACTTTTCCAGAATGTCTTTCTTGTTCTGTTCCAGCACTTCCTTGTTCATTACGTCTGTATAGAGGAAGGTAGCTTCATGCCCCTGAGCTACAATCTCATCTACCAGTGCTTTACCAGCTTCTTCACTGCGGTCGAGTACGACCATTTTTGCACCTTGTGCAGCCAAATACTTGGAAATACCTTTTCCCAACACACCGGCTCCCCCAGTCATTACAACTACCTTGCCGGCCACGTTAAATAATTCGTTTGCCATAATAATCAGATTTGCAATAAATTGGATACTCTATTATAAAATTGATAATTCTCTTTCAACAGAATGTCTATCGGCAGCAGATTCACCACCTGCGGTTTTTCATCGAACAGCAACAGCCGGCTCAAAGCCTTCACTCCGTTATAGCCCTGGAGTTCCGGACGCTGTGCAATCAGTGCCTGCACATATCCCTCGTTCAGTAACCGCACATTCGGGTCAATCAAATCATAGCCTACCAGCCGAATCTCGTGCTTCTGCCGCTTTTCCAGATAATCTCCCAAAATGTAGCAGGAAGAGTTGAACGTAACCGCTCCACGAATGCCCGGATGATTTCGGAAAGCCTCATCCAACACCTGTTCGTTATGAGCCTCATCGCCTATCCATAAATCTACCTCCACCAGATTCACTTCATAGCCCTGTTGTTTCAGGTATTGCAGGAAACCGGAATAGCGTTTCTGCCCTTGGGTGGACATACTGCCTTTGTCATGCTGAATATGAGCGACCAGAATATCTCCCTGAAAGGCCATGGAAGCCAATAGCATACGGGCTCCAATCTCTCCCCCGGCCACAGAATCCGTGCCATAATAAGCCAGACGGCCTTGCTCTTCTATATCCGAGTCGACATACACATAAGGAATCTCACGCGCATCCAGATGTTCGGAAAGCTGGATGACAGCCTCCTTGAAAAGCGTACCGACAATGACTCCGTCCACCGTTTCAGTCATCTCCTGCAAACGTGAAACAGCCTGCTCAAAGCTGACCTTGCTGTACTGGTCAAAAGTCAGTACGGAAACCTTCACTCCATAGCTTTCCCACTCCTCTTCTGCCCGACGAATGCCATATTCCATCGCACTCCAGTAATCTCCCGGACGGAAATCCGGAATCAGTGCCACCAGATGACACGGCTTCTTCACCGCCAACGAACGCGCTATCAGGTTAGGCCTATACCCTACCTGCTCCATGATTTCCTTCACACGCCGGATGTTTTCTTCCGATACGCGTCCACGGTTATGAATCACTCTGTCCACCGTACCAACCGACACATTCGCCAAGCGGGCAATGTCAGTAAGACGTATGTTTTTATTTTTCTGCATACCACTTCGAAAGAACATGTGTGTGCGAACACGCATTTACTGAAAAAGAAAACGCGTTACCGCGCACACTTCAATAAGAAATATTCTTGATTTCATTGCAAAGAAGGGATTTATTCATGAATTATACAAATGGATTTCTTCTTTTAACAGTTTTTTCAATCATGTATCTAGAGTTTTTCGTTCCTTTGCGCAACTAACACAAACACAATAACATGAACCCAGAAAATCACTACACAGAAAGACTGTCCCTCACTGAAGGACAATTGCAACAGGTAAAGAAGCAAATCTTCCGCATCAGCATGCTACGCCTTGCTTTGTTCATAGCAGGAATAGCAGGACTTTACTTTTTCTTTAATCAAACCACTCTGCTAATTATCTGTATCTGTCTTACCTTCCTTCCGCTCTTTATTTTGGTAAAAATACACAACCGTTTTTTTATCCGCAAAGAATGGCTAGAAACACAGGCACGTATTATACAAGAAGAGCTGCAAGCCCTTTCCGGTGATTACAGTTCTTTTGAGGACGGGAAAGAATACGTCAACCCAGAGCATCCTTATTCATTCGACCTGGATATATTCGGACGACGCTCCCTGTTCCAATCAATCAACCGTACTTGTACTTTTTTCGGAAAAAACCGTCTGGCAAAATGGCTGCAAAACCATCTGCACGAAAAAACTTCCATCGAAAAACGGCAGGAAATGGTACGGGAAATAAGCGAACATACCTTGTTCCGCGAACAGTTCCGCGTGGCAGGACTGGTACACCACGGTCAGTCATCCGATGGCGAAAAAATACAGGCATGGAGTCAGAGTCCTGCACAATACCTGCACGCCGGATGGGTGAAAGCCTTTATCTGGGGAGTACCAGTTATTAACAGCCTCCTGTTGATAACTTCACTGGCAGGATGGACTTCATTTTCCTGGTTGGGACTTTCATTCGGTATCTTCCTGGTTCTTAGCTTTGGAATTATCAAACGGGCCACCTATATACAGGAAACCTACGGAAAACAGTTGAAAAGCCTGAACGGATATGCCCGACTCATCGCTCTAGCAAAAGCAGAAAACTGGAAGTCAGCTGGCATGCAGGAACTGATGGAACGGTTCAACCTGAACGGCCAGTCACCTATACAGGCTTTGCAACAATTATCCAAAGAACTTGACCGGCTGGATTTACGCAACAACCAGTTTCTTTATGTGTTATTGGAAGGAAGCATCTTTTTCCAACTTCAGGAAATCGTCCGCATAGAACGATGGAAAGCACGCTACGGACAGCATATCAGCAAATGGCTGGAGACCGTAGGCGAATTGGATGCCTTATGTTCACTGGGTACCTTTGCCTACAATCATCCGCAATACACCTACCCGGAACTGACAGAAAAGCCTTTCTGCTTTCTGGCCACACAAATGGGGCATCCCCTTATGCCAGCTTCCCAATACGTGAAAAACGATGCCACCATTCCGTCGCGTCCGTTTTTCCTGATTATTACCGGAGCCAATATGGCCGGAAAAAGCACTTACCTGAGAACTATCGGCGTGAATTACCTGCTGGCCTGCATCGGAGCCCCTGTATGCTGCGAAAGGCTCAAGCTTCACCCTAACCAACTCATTACCAGTCTACGCACCTCCGATTCACTTTCCGACAATGAATCATACTTCTTCGCTGAACTGAAGCGGTTGAAACGCATTATCGACCTGCTGAATCAAGGACAACAACTATTTATTATTCTGGATGAGATATTGAAAGGGACCAACTCCATGGACAAACAGAAAGGCTCTTTTGACCTGATTCGTCAGTTTATGCAGATGAAAGCCAACGGCATTATAGCCACACACGATCTTCTGTTAGGAAGCCTCATCAAACAGTTTCCTGAAGAAATACGGAATTACTGTTTCGAAGCCGATATAAAAGATAATGAGCTCACCTTTTCCTATAAACTGCGTGAAGGAGTGGCTCAAAATATGAACGCCTGTTTTCTGATGAAAAAAATGGGCATTATTCTACAAGAATAAAAGATATGAAAACGGCCTTCTAAAAGTATATGGCATACTTTTTAGAAGGCCGTCCTTATCAAGAAAAGTTTATTAATCTTCTACTACCTGAAAATCTTCTTTTCCAACTCCGCAAACCGGGCAAACCCAGTCTTCAGGAATATCTTCAAAAGCTGTACCCGGAGCAATTCCACCTTCTGGATCCCCTACTTCCGGATCGTAAACCCAATCACATACTGTGCAAATGTACTTTTTCATAATCAGTCAGTTTATTAAAATAATAATTAGTATCTATTCTCAGTTTAAAATGATAACAAATATAGAAAGAATTTGTTTAATCTCGTATTTCCAATAACATTTTTTTCAATTCTTCCATTCCTTCGGAAGCTCCTTTCTGAATCACATGTACCGCGCGTCCGGAAGCAATGCGCACTTCCTTAGGGTCTATCAGATAGACTGGTACCCCAGGATGTACATAGTTCAACAAACCGGCAGCAGGGTATACATTCAGCGAAGTACCGATTATCACAAATATATCCGCTTTATCCACATAATCGATAGCTGTTTCAATCATGGGCACCGCTTCTCCAAACCAGACAATAAAAGGACGGAACTGCGAACCGTCGGGGGCCTTGTCTCCCATCCGCACCTCATATTCCTCCGGCTTAAGCTCTTTTATAAAACGTGGATTATTGGGCTGAAAGCTGGAAGTCACCTTTGTTAGTTCTCCATGCAGGTGAATCACTTCCGTACTCCCTGCACGTTCATGCAGATTATCTACATTCTGGGTAATCACGGTCACATGAAAATATTTCTCCAGCTCTGCTAAAAGTTCATGTCCTCTGTTCGGCTTCACCTCAAGCAGCTGTTTTCTGCGTTCATTGTAAAAATTAATCACCAGCTTCGGATTGGCAGCATATCCTTCAGGGGTAGCCACCTGCTCCACCGGATACTGGTCCCAAAGCCCTCCTGCATCACGAAACGTGCTGATTCCACTTTCCGCACTCATGCCGGCTCCTGTCAATACTACCAGATTTTTCATCTTCTTATCCTCCTGATTTTAGATACATTATCATTAAAAAGTTTCATCGCCCAAAAATAAGAAATTTTATCAATCAAAATTCCTCACATTCACAGAAAAAAGATACCTTTGCTCTCCGTTAATCATTTATTAATACAAAATCTGTTTATGGATAAATTTAGCTACGCCATTGGTCTGGGGATTGGCCAAAATCTATTGAGCATGGGTGCTCGTTCAATTGATGTAAATGACTTTGCACAGGCTATCAAAGACGTATTGGAAGGAAACCAAACTGCAATTTCTCACAATGAAGCACGTGAAATCGTCAACAAATATTTCACAGAATTAGAAGAGAAAATAAACGCAGAAAATATAGAAAAGGGAAAGGCTTTCTTAGAAGAAAACAAGAAAAACCCGCATATCGTAACTTTGCCAAGTGGATTGCAGTACGAAGTAATCACTGAAGGAAACGGTAAAAAACCGAAAGCAACTGACCGTGTACGTTGCCATTATGAAGGAACATTGATTGACGGCACATTGTTCGACAGTTCTATCAAACGTGGTGAACCGGCTGTATTCGGCGTGAACCAGGTAATCAAAGGATGGGTGGAAGCACTGCAACTGATGTCAGAAGGTGCTAAATGGAAACTCTACATTCCATCCGACCTGGCATACGGTGCACAGGGTGCAGGCGAAATGATTCCGCCGCACAGTACATTGATTTTCGAAGTAGAATTAATTGAAGTATTATAAAAAATAAAGCAAATGAAAAAAGGTACATTCTTTATGATGCTTGCCGCTGCAGCCAGCCTGGCATCATGTACAGCACAGGGACCGAAAGCAAACCTGAAAAGTGATGTAGACTCTTTGTCTTATATGATGGGTGTTACAAACACTCAGGGATTGATGGAATATGTACAGGGTCGTCTGGGAGTAGATTCAGCATATGTAGCAGACTTCATCAAAGGTCTGGAACAAGGTTGCAAGGAAACTGACGCTAAGCAGAAAGCTTATTTGGCAGGTATGCAGATTGGCCAGCAGGTAAGCGGTGACATGTTCGACTATAACAACCGTCAGATTTTTGGACAGGACTCTGTTCAGTCACTGAACAAAGATAACTTCTTGGCTGGCTTCATCGCAGCTGTAAAGAAACAGAGCATCGTAACTACAGACTCTGCAAGTGCTTATGTACGTTTGAAAGCAGAGCTGATTAAATCAAAAGCATTGGAAGCTAAATATGCAGACTACAAGAAACAGAATGAAGAATTCTTGGCTAACAACAAGAGCAAAGAAGGTATTCAGACAACTGCCAGCGGTTTGCAGTACAAAATTATCACTAAGGGTACAGGAGCTTTGCCTGCTGATACTTCACGTGTAAAAGTAAACTACAAAGGTACAATGATTGACGGTACTGAATTCGACTCTTCTAAAGAGCCTATTACATTGGCCGTTAACCGCGTAATTCCGGGATGGACTGAAGCCCTGAAGATGATGCCGATAGGTTCTAAATGGGAATTGTATATTCCTCAGGAACTGGGATACGGTGCACAGGAAGCTGGTAAAATCAAACCTTTCTCTACTTTGATCTTTGAAGTAGAATTGGTAGATATCGAGAAATAATACACTTCCCCGTATATATTTCGGAAATCCCCCGCTTGCTCTGAAAAGTGACAAGCGGGGGATTTTTCTTTTCTTTCCAAGAGGATATACAACAGAAAGGCTATCCTCATTCTGAGGATAGCCTTTCTGTATAAAGAGATATTCTTCTATCAGCCCTCCCCTCAGGGAGACAACTGAAAACAGGAAGTTAAATCTTTCCGTATGCTTTAAAGTAAGATACCTGACAAACTCCGGTATCATTATTGGTTTCTGTGATGATCAGTTTGACATAACGGGCTAGCACAGGTTCAGCCAATGAAATAACTTCTTCAGCTGGAACTAACGGACTGTTTCCTGTTACGATTGTACCATCAGGAGCTTGCCATGGCAAAGCAAATGTAAATCCACCCACTTGAGTGAAATTCTCATTGTCGGTACTAACCCACAATTGCAGGGTCTTTACTGTAGGATAATTATTTTCCCCGTATGCACGACGGCCAATAGCAAAGCTGATGCATTCCAGTTCTTCCTGCATATCGATGACCAACGTATGAGGAAGCGGTGCATTTCCACCGGAATAAGCACTGTGCCAGAATTGGGTACGGTCATCGGTGAACAGACTGGGATAACCTCCTCCGTCGCCCGCTTCTACGTCAGAGCCTGTAGCTGTCCATTTGGTCCAATCGTATTGCAGTGTGGTCTGACCTTCATACTTCTGCAACACCGTGAAAGAAGTTGTACGATAGCCACATCTCACCTGAATAGTAGCAGTACGGAAATTCGAAGGATCCGGATTGGCCTTAGTTGCTTTTACGGCAATTTCTTTACCTGACGCTGATACTGTACACCAGTCCACTCCGTCTTCCATGGTAAAAATCATTTCAGAAGGAATATCCGTATCAGCCGTTATTGTCGTGGTAGAACCTTCAGCTGCGTCAAGCACGGCCCGTTCAATGATAATGTAACCCACATAAGGTTGTTCTTGTTCCTTACAGCCACAGAACAAGGCAAGTAAGAGAAGCGACAAAAAATATGATATTTTTTTCATTTTACAGTTTCTGTTATGTATAAAAAATTATGATTCCCAAATACTACCTGCCTCTCTGAGGGAAAGGCAGATAGTCCTATTTCTAAATCCTCCTATTTATGTTCATTAGGGATTCTGTCCTAAATCGTAAGGATATGCATCATATTGAGCCTGTGGAATGTACTCGCATACAGAAGGAGAATTATAAGGAATCTCCAGATAGCGGTCACCTTGTCTTAACGTATGTCCACCCGGATATTTGCGGTCGAGCGTATGACGCCAACGGAATACGTCGAATCGACGGAGACCTTCCCATGCAAATTCCAGCATACGTTCTTCTTCAATAATCTTATGTATGTCTTTCGGTTGACCATTTTCAGCTGTCTGAATATTTTCCAGTGTCCATTCTGGAATACCGGCTCTCCTACGAATCTCGTTCACATCATCAAGAGTAGTCTGTGTATCTCCACCTTTTTCCAGATTAGCCTCTGCACGAATCAGATACATTTCAGCCAAACGAGAGATAATGGGTGACCACAAGTGGAAGTACTGTTCCTGATAAGAACATTTATTGATGGCATATACCAGGAACATAGCCTCCTTCTTACGAAGCGTTTTGGCATCGTACACACGCGGCTCGATACGGCCTACATATTTTGTACCGTCCGAAGTCTGTACATAGTAGCGGGTTCCTAGATTATAAGGTTCCGACTGGATGGTCGCACTACGGAAATTGGTAGCATCATCCGCACTCATGGCATATGTTCCGTCATCCTGCTTCGTGACAGAAATCTGACGGTACTCATAATTAGCGTTAGCACCTGCCTGCTTGGCTGCATACACAAAAGTCCAGTCCTGATAATTCCGCTCTGGATTACCGGTGATAGGATACTTGGAGGTATCTGTTCCATCCTCTACATAACGTTTGGTAATGAAGCTACTACGCAAATCCTTAGGATAACCTTTATCATCCAGATACAACTCCAGCAAATTCAGGTAAGGAGCAGAAGCATACATTTCCTCCCAACCATTATTGTCTACCTGAATGTACAGACCTCCCATTCTGCCATTTCCACCATCGTCTTTCAGTTTTGTACGACGTACGGCAAAAATGGTTTCAGAGTTATCTTCAGGAGTAAACTGAGAGTAGATTTTATAATCATTACCCCGAAGTAAATCAAAACGACCAGAATTAATAACTTCATTGGCCATATCCCAAGCACCATCCCAATTTTCCATGTATAAATATACGCGTGCCAATAATGCTTGAGCAGCTTCTTTAGTGGCATAACAACTATTTTTCGGTTTAAGCCCTGATGGCAAGGTCATATAAGTAATGGCATCTTTTAAATCCTTCACAACCTGACCATAGATTTCGGCTACTGTAGAACGGAATTTTGGCAGGTCGTTCGGATCGCTAGTTAGCTTCAATGGCAGCCCTGGATTCTGCGTAGGATTATTGGAATAAGGCTGAGCGAATTCGTTCACCAACAAGAAATAAGACAAAGCACGAAGATAATAATTCTCACCGACAATGACTTTTTCCTCATCGGTTATGTCCGCACCTAGTTCGGCTCCCATCTCAATCACCTTGTTACAGTTACCGATAGTACGATAACCCAACTCCCAGGCATATTCTGTAACTGAACTGTTGATTTTACGGCTATAGTCGTAGATATCGAATTTCTCGTCAGTCGAAGTACCACCCCATGAAAGGTCGTCAGCACCATAAGCCCAGAAATAATATCCATAATCAATCAGTCCGCCATTGTATTTCAACATGCTGTAACTGCCTTGTGACAATTCCACAATGTTACGGGCTGTTACGTCCTCACCCGTCACACCGTCGTACATATTCACGTCCAAGCTACAGCCTGCCAATGCAAACGCAGCCACCAAGGCTCCTAATGTATATTTCAGTTTCATAATTTTATCTTATTGTTTTATCAGTACTTAGAAGTTAACATTCAATCCTACAGAGAAACGTCTTACGGTAGGATAGCCAAATCCACTGGCATTACCATTGTAAGAAGAGGACAACAGAATTTCAGGATCTTGACCAGAGAATTTAGTAATCGTAAACAGATTTTCTCCGCTCACACTGATATTAGCTCCCGAAATCTTCAACGAATGCAACCATTTTTTAGGAAGGCTGTACGACAAGGTCAAAGTCTTCAGTTTAAAATAGTCGCCATTTTCCAGGTAACGGGTAGAAGTGTTCGAAGCACCATTGTTACCTCCGGCTCTCAACTGAGGATGCGTAGCGATGTCACCAGGTTTTTCCCAACGGCTCCATCCATCAGGCAATTTCATAGCTGGCTGAGAAGGACGTTCTGCATCACGGTCAAGAGCACCGGCACGCATACTGTTGTAAATCTTGGCCCCAGCACTGAAAGTAAAATTAGCGTTCAATGACAAACCCTTCCAACTGAGATTAGTACTCAAGCCACCAGTCACTTTCGGAGTAGGCGAAGCATCAAGCAGCACATTCGTTGCTTCATTGTAATTACCTGTCACGGTCTTCACACCAGTATCAGGATCTACCTTGAACCAAAGCGGTGTACCCGTCATAGTATCCACTCCGGCCCATTCTTTCATATACCAGTTCATATAAGGATAGCCTACAGCAACCGCCTGCATCGTCAAGTCATCACCATCGGGCAGATAAGTCACCTCATTGCGGTTATAACCCATGTTGAAGCTAATATCCCAGTACCAGTCTTTGGTCTTAATCAGTTCAGGAGTAACAGTCAGTTCTACACCGGAGTTTTCCATCTTACCATTGTTAGCTGTCTGACGGTTGAAGCCCGTAACAGCAGGCAAGTGACGCAAGTAAATCAAGTTCTTCACTTTCTTCAGATAGTAATCGAAAGTGATATTTACACGGTCGAACAAACGGATATCGATACCGGCATCGAAGTTAGCAGTTTCCTCCCAAGACAAGTCGGGGTTACCCTGATAGTTGGACAAGAATGCGATTTCGTTGGCATACTGAGAAGTATAGCCAAAAATAGTGGCCCACTCGTAAGCACCGCCCGGCTGGTTACCGCTGATACCATATGACACACGTGGCTTCAACTCATTAATCCATTCTACCCCGCTGAGGAAGTTTTCCTTGTGCATATTCCATCCGGCACCCACTGACCAGAATGTAGCCCAACGCTTATCACTACCGAACTTAGAAGAACCGTCGCGACGGATCATTCCTTGAATCAAATATTTGCTGTCGAACGAATAGTTGACATTCAGATAAATAGCCGCATTCTTCGATTCCGATTTCGTGCCACTGGCGGTAGGATCATCCGCACCTGCATTGATAATTTCGGCTCCCTGGAAAATCTTATATGCCGTATCCGAAAGATCCCAGTAACGATATTCATCGTAATCATAACCCAAATAAGCATTGATTTCGTGTTTTTCGCCGAAAGTCTTCAGGAAACGAAGCAACTGACTGGTGTAAATAGAACGGGTATTTGACTGTTCGTCATAGTAAGAGCCACTGGTACCCGCCCCCGCACGGCTGTTAGGATCCACGTAAGAATTAGAATAGTTATTACTGAAACCAACGCGGTTGTTAGATTCAAAAGTCAATCCGTCGATAATCTTAAAATCAAGACCGAGTCCCAGATCGATACCGTTGCTACGGGTCTTGCCCCAGTTCAAAGCTCTATCGTACAAAAAGTTGGAGTTTCCATCTGAGTACCAGTAATCATCCGGATTGGCAGTTGGAGCATCTGCAGCTGTCGGTACCCCCTGCGTACCATCCTTCAGGTTTCCTTGTGAGTCCCAAGGAGTATCCCACGGCGTATAGCTAGTATGTGCCAAAGAATATTCCTGATTGTTAGTTTCCTTGTAGCTGGCAGAAATCTTAGATTTCAAAGTCAAACGGTCATTAACCACATAATCAGTATTCGAACGGATGGTGAAACGATCGTAATCGAATCCTTTGATGGTACCTTCTTCAGAATAATAATCGGCCGACAAATATGCCTTGATTTTTTCATTACCATAACGATAGCCGATGTTGTAATTCTGTGTCAAAGCATTCTGAGTAGCCAAATCCCACCAGTCGAAGTTACGGTCACGCAGATAAGGCTGTAACCATCCCTGTGCATCCAGTGTTCCAGCATTTTCGTAAGCCGTACGCACATAATCGTAATATTCAGCACCAGACATCATCTCCAGATTACCTTTCTGCAACTGAGATACACCGAACTTAACAGACAAATCAATTTGTGAAGGGCCTGAAGTAGCACGTTTGGTGGTCACCTGAATGACACCGTTAGCACCACGCGAACCATAAAGAGCCGTAGCCGAACCGTCCTTCAAAATAGAAATAGATTCAATATCATTGGGGTTCAAATCGGCAGAAGAAGCTCCTACAACCCCATCAATTACCCACAAAGGCTCTACATTACCACGGATAGACCCAATACCACGCACACGGATGCTCACTCCGTCACCCGGACGACCAGAAGTAGGAACTACTACCGCACCGGCAATTTTACCCTGTAGCATATTAGCTACACTCGGTGTAGTAATGTCTTTCAATTTATCCGCTTTAACAGAAGAAATAGAACCAGTGATAGAGCTTTTGCGCTGCATACCATAACCCACAACTACTACTTCATCGAGTGCTTCCGAATCTTCACTCAATTTAATAGTCTGGTTATGAGCCGTCGCTGTCACTTCAATGGATTTGTAACCCACAAAAGAAATAACCAGTTTGGCACCTACCGTACCTTCAAACTCATAATTTCCATCAAAGTCAGTAATTGTACCGACAGCCGTACCTTTAATCAACACATTCGCTCCGATAATCGGCTCACCTGTCTTTGCATCTAATACAACACCCTTAAGTTTCGTTGTTTGTTGAACAACTGAAGCCATTGATTCCGGTACAGTGGATGTTGCAAATGTTGGAAGAGATGCGCAATATAAAGCACTTGCTAACACCATCAGCCGGCTAACATTGTTTGTTTTTCTCACCTACATTATTCATAGTGGATTCATTTCAGGTTATCAAAACAGATATGGGGACAATCTGAAGCCTCCAACTAATGTC